>ERZ827088.2227-NODE-2227-length-20985-cov-3.482035_pt1 | contig 20985 bp, 20 predicted proteins | sample MGYA00519922_ERZ827088 | MGnify/ENA primary metagenome ERZ827088 (study PRJEB31778, sample SAMEA3449254) | human gut metagenome | biome: human gut; feature: human-associated habitat; material: faeces | place: United Kingdom | collected 2010/2012 ...
ACCGGAAGGAAATTCAATAGAATCAGGAGCACCGCCGCAGCGATGATCCTGGTCAGCATCTTCTTCTGCTTCTTCGTCATTCTTCTCACCCTCTTACAGGTAGATCTCGCACTCGTCCTCTACCTTCTTACAATTCTTCAGAACGTCTTTCATAACGCTCTTCGCATCCTGTCCCTCTTCAAACTCAACGATCATCTTCTGTGTCATGAAATTCACTGTTGCATTCTGAACACCTGCTGTGTTCTTTGCTGCATCTTCCATCTTATTTGCACAGTTTGCACAATCCACTTCAATCTTATAAGTCTTTTCCATGATGATGTACGCTCCTTCATCTGTCATTGAATGTTATTTGAAAAGATGGCCATGCCATCATTTTTCCAGCACATGCTCCATGCCGAGGGCCAGCACGGACCGGACGTGGTCGTCGTCCAGAGAATAGAACACGGTCTTCCCCTCCCGACGGAAGCGGACGAGGTTCGACGCCTTCAAAATGCGCAGCTGGTGGCTGACCGCCGACTGCGTCAGATTCAGCAGCCGCGCAATGTCGCACACGCACAGCTCGCTCTCAAAGAGCACATAGAGGATCTTGATGCGCGTCGAATCACCGAAGACGCGAAACAGCTCCGACAGATCGTAGAGCGTCTCGTCGTCCGGCAGGGCGGCAAGCACCTGCGCCACCGCGTCCTCGTGCACGTTGAGATATTCGCACGTCGGTGCGCTGTCTTGTTTCGGTTCTGCCATGGGATCTCCTCGCTTTCGTTTGAACATATGAATGATTGTTCATGTGTTTATATAACCACTTCTCACCTTGTTTGTCAATAGCATATTTGTGTTTTTTCCAAAAGAATTCCCGGATGTGTGTACATCCGGGAATGGGTCTCAGTTTTCTTCGGTTTTCCGGCTGCGGAAGGCAAAAAACCGCTGGCCGAGATAGTTGAGGCCGGTGAAGAGCACCATGCCAACGAGCATGGCCGCATTATCACGCGTGCCGACCGAGGCGTTGGCAAGCAGGCGCAGACACAGCGGCTTGGCAGCGCCGTAAGCGATCAGGTAGCACACGGCGATGTTCGCCGCGAAGCGCACGACCTGTCCCACGCTGCGCTCGCGGCTGCGGAACGTGAAGTATTTGTTGAGGAAGAAGCTCAGAATACTTGTCAGCACGTAATTGGCCGCCGAGGCCACCCAGTACGAGCACCCGGCAATATTATACAGGCCGAACATGATCGCCATGCCGACGAGCGTGTTGATCACACCGACAAGCAGGAATTTCCACAGCTTTGCATCAAAGAGCGTACGCAGGCGCTTCAAAGCTCCGCCTCCCGGTCATCGAGCTCCGTCTCGATCCGGTAGCGGGGACGCGCCTTTGTCTCGAGATAGATCTTGCCGATATACTCCCCCACCACGCCGATGGCCAGCAGCTGCAGCCCACCGATGGCCCAGATGGACACGGCAAGGCTCGACCAGCCGGCGACGGTATGGCCGGTAAAATAGCGCACGAGAAAATAGATGAGCATGGCAATGCTGACAAGGAACATCACAACGCCGATGCGCGTGATGAGCCGCAGCGGCGACACCGTCAGCGACGACACGCCCTCCCACGCGAACGAGAGCATCTTGCGCAGCGGGTACTTGCTCTCGCCGGCAAAGCGCTTGCCGCGCTCGTAGTACACGACCGTGCTCGGGTAGCCGACGAGCGGCACGAGCCCGCGCAGGAACAGGTTCACTTCTTTGTACTCCGCGAGCGCGTCGAGCGCGCGGCGGCTCATGAGCCGGTAGTCTGCGTGGTTATACACCACGTCCGCGCCGAGTGCGCGCAGCAGGCGGTAATACCCCTGCGCGCTGACGCGCTTGAACGCAGAGTCCTGCTTACGGCTGGCGCGCACGCCATAGACGATGTCATTCCCGTCCCGAAAGGCCGCGAGCATGGCGTCGATGGCATTGATATCGTCCTGCAGGTCGGCGTCCATGGAGATAACGCAGTCGGCGCGATCGCGCAGCGTCATCAGTCCGCACAGCAGCGCATTCTGGTGGCCGCGGTTGCGCGAGAGCCGGATGCCGGAAAAGACCGGGTCCTGCGCGTGCAGGTCGGAGATGATCTGCCACGTCTCGTCCTTCGAGCCGTCGTCGATCATGCAGATGCGGCTCAGCGGGCCGATCGTCCCGGCGGTGCGCAGGGCGGTGAATTTTTCGCGCAGGCGGCGCGCCGTCTCCGGCAGCACCGCCGCCTCATTATAGCAGGGGATCGCAAGATAGAGCGTCACGGGCATGGCCGTGCCTCCCTTCGTCATAGCATTTCAGTCGATCGTGCCGCCGCCGAGCACCGTGTCCCCGTCGTAGAACACGACGGCCTGACCGCGCGTGATGGCGCGCTGCGGTGTCTCGAATGACACGTGCACCGTGTCCGCGCCCGTGACCGTGACGGTGCAGGGCTGCTCCGGCTGCCGGTAGCGGATGCGCGCCGTCACGCGCAGCGGCTGCTGCGGCACGTCGCCGGAGATCCAGTTGCAGCCGCTCGCATCGAGCTCGGTCGAAAACAGGTCGGCATTGCGTCCGAGCACGACCTCGTTGTTCGGCACGTCGATGCCGCAGACGTACAGCGGCGCTTCGGCCGCGATGCCGAGCCCGCGGCGCTGCCCGATCGTATAGTGGATGATGCCGCGGTGCGTGCCGAGCACGTTCCCGTGCGCGTCCACAAAGCGCCCCGGCTCGCTGCGCGCGCCCGTCAGACGCTCGACTGCGGCGGCATAATCGCCGTCCGGCACAAAGCAGATGTCCTGGCTGTCGTGCTTGTGTGCGTTGCAAAAGCCGTGCGCCTCGGCGATGGCACGCGCCTCACTCTTGCGCAGACCGCCAAGCGGGAAGCGCGTGTGCGCAAGCTGCTCCTGCGTGAGCCATGCGAGCACATAGCTCTGGTCCTTTTCGGGGTCTGCCGCCTTTTTAAGCGTCCAGTGCCCGTCGGGAAGCTGCTCGATGCGGGCGTAATGTCCGGTCGCCAGCACGTCGCACCCGAGCGCGCGGGCACGCGATTCCAGCAGGCCGAATTTCAGGTAGCGGTTGCAGTCCAGACAGGGGTTCGGCGTCGCCCCGCGCTGATAGGCGGCGGCAAAGCGCGCCATGACCTGCTCACGAAACGCGTCTTTATAATTGAACACATAGTGCGGCATGCCCAGCGTGTAGGCCACGCGGTGGGCATCCTCCACATCGTCGAGCGCGCAGCAGGTGCTGCCGCGCGGCAGACCGGCATCCTCATTTTCATACAGGCGCATGGTCGCGCCCATGCAGGCATACCCCGCCTGCTGCATCAGGTATGCCGCAACGCTCGAATCCACGCCGCCGCTCATGGCGATCATCGCCTGCGGTCGGCTCTCCAGCTCCGTCTGCATCCGTGCACCTCGTTTCCTTTGGAATTCTATATAGTTTATACCGCAAGCCCCCGGCTTGTCAACGCAAAACACCCCGCCTGCACGCAGCAGACGGGGTGCGGAAAGGCGCAGGCATCAGCACTGCGGGTCGTTCGGGATGTCGGTGAACGAGCCCTCGATCACGTGTGCCCCGCCCCGCGCGGCGATCAGCCGGTTATAAAAACCGGCGTTGGTGATGGCACGGTACGGGTCGAGCCAGATCGACACGGGCGCGAACATCGCGCTCAGCATCGCCCAGCCGAGAAAGCTCAGATCGAGCACGAACAGCTCCCACTTATGCCCGCTCATGAGCGCGCCGCTCTCGCGCAGACACTGCCACGCGGATCTTTCCGGGTGATCGAGCAGCAGATACAGCGCCTGCCGGTAACGGTAGGCCGCCACAATGCCCGGCACGACCAGCAGCAGGCTCCACAGAAAGATCAGCAGTCCCTCCAGAATGCCGAGCCACAGCACACGGAAAAAGAGGCCGAAGCCGTCAAAGAGGTTTCCGAACTCGGCCTTTTCGTCGCGGCTGACGTGCAGCGCGAAGATCACGAAGCCGACGCTGACCATATAGCTCATGATCCGCAGCGCGACGACGAGCGCGATCGCAAAGCCGGACACACTGTAGTGCTCAAGGAAGCTGAGGTACGCCTGCTCAACCGCCTCCGTGCCGAAGCGCGCGGCATCTGTCAGCGCCGTGGCCAGACGATCCATGCCCATCAGGTACGACGTGAGCGTCGAGATGAGCATACCGAGGGCAAAAACGATCAAACCCGCGAGGATCGGGCTCGGCTGACAGCTGACGGTACGGCGGCGCGCATCCGCCTTGAGCATAACGCGATTTGAATCCATGAATATCACAACTCCGTTCCCGGCACGGCCGGGTCTCTTTCTCTTTTAGTATAGCAGATGCCGCCGGATTTGAACACCCGGACCGGTAAAAATTCACGTTTTCGACACACGTTGAGATTTTTTCGGGAAGTTGCGGAAAATACGCTTGACAATCCCCGCGCGAAATGCTATATTAAACAAGCTTTGATTCACAAAGCCCATGCGCGAGTGGTGGAATTGGCAGACTCGCTAGATTCAGGTTCTAGTGTCCACTCCGGACGTGCGGGTTCAAGTCCCGCCTCGCGCACCAAGACCCCGAGAGCTTCGGCTCCCGGGGTTTTTTGCTGCCGTCCGTTTTCCGTCGGATGCGAAAAAGCGCCGTGCGGATGCAGGGCGCCTGATTACTCATCACTCTTTTTCTCGTAGCCTATGCCGTTATTGCATTCTTTAAGATTTCGTATGTTCGTGCGATAAATCCAGTCCGGTGTGCCATCCGGGAATGCATCGCAGGCGCATCTCCATCCGTCAATATTCTCTCGTTGGTGGACGCACCTGTCGCATGGATAATCTATATAAATCATTTTCTTTCCTCATCAGCAACTCTATCAGATAGTGCTTTCGCACCTTAAGCAGGCAAACACGCCCTGCATCCCCCGCAGCATCTGCGCGGCGTTCCCAAAACAAACAGCGGCGCCGGTCTCCGAACAGAGACCGGCGCCGGTTTTTTTACGCGCCGAAGCACGTGAACATGATGACGAGATACGCGATATACAGTCCGCCGATGAAAAAGCCGACCCAGCGTTTGAACCTGCCCTGCACGAGCGCAGGGATGAGCGCACCCGCGCACACGACGAGGCACGCCGGAATATCCAGCAGCATGCCCTGCCGCTCGACCGGCAGCGGCTTGCCGAGGATGAGCGCGCACAGCGGCATAATGAGCGTGAGGTCCATGATGTTCGCGCCGATGATGTTGCCCACCGACAGCGAGGACTGCTTCTTGCGGATGGCCGTGATGGTCGTGACAAGCTCCGGCAGCGACGTGCCGATGGCGATCATGGTCGCACCGATGATGGCATCCGGCACACCAAGCATCTGCGCGAGTGCGGTTCCGTTGTCGATCAGCAGCTGCGCACCGAGCACAATGGCCGCAGCGCCGAGCACGAATTTGCCGATATTGAGCGCGACCGTCCGGCCGTCCGTCTTGGGGCGGGCATCCTGCTCCGGGGCCTCAAGCGACTGTTCACGCCGCGCAGAGACAAGGCTCTCGGCAATAAAGCACACAAAAATGACAAGGATCAAAACGCTCTCAAGGATGGACAGCTGCCCGTCGCGCGTGAAGCCGAACAGAACCGCGATCGCCGCGAGCAGCAGCACCGCCTTGACCGCATACTGCCGCCGCGGCATGGTGCACTCCATGCAGATCAGCGACAGGCACATGATCAGGCCGGTATTGGCCGTCACCGAGCCGACGGCGTTGCCGATGGCGATGTCCGCATTGCCCTCCAGCGCGGAAAAGATGGACACAAGCATCTCCGGCATCGTCGTGGCAAAGCTCACAACGGTCGCGCCGATGATGAATTTGGGAATACCGGAGGCCTCGGCGATCCATGTGGCGGCATCGACAAACAGGTCGCCGCCCTTGATGATGCAGATCAGCCCCACCGCAAACAGCAGCAGGACAAGAAAGAGGGTACTGCCGGTAAAATCGAGGTTCATAACGCATTCTCCTTTGTGACCGCGCGCAAAAAATGAGACTTCCCGCACGATCATAGTATATGATGTGCTAAAAGTCTCATTACCTATCATCATAGGCGCATGACCACCGGCTGCTGCCGGGAGATTGTTGACCATGCATTCGCAACTACTCCCTTTTAACGAGAAAGCATCTTAGCACACCGCGCAGGGCTTGTCAAGACGCGATCGTTCAGCGCACAAGCTTCATGAGCAGGCGCTCAAACTCGCCGAGCATACCCACGGAATCGGCAAAGAGGATGCTCTTTTCATACATCCGGCGGTAAGCGTCCACGTTCTCGTCCGTGCGCGCGGTGTAGATGATTGGGATCACAAGCAGTCCCCGGCGGCGCGCCGCCTGTACGGCCGTGCGCACGTCGTCGATCGCCTCCGCCTCGCTGAAATATCCGGACGGCAGACCGTCGGAGAGCACCACGAGGATCTTGCGGCGCTCGGTGCGCTTGGCGAGATCGAGCGCGGCGGCGCGGATGGAATAGCCGTCCTTATTGCCGTTTCCGGCGGCGATCTGCCCCATGGCATCGATGCAGCGGCTGCCGATCTCTTTCTGGTCAAAATCCTTGATGACGCAGTGCTCCACAGCGTTCGTGCCGCCGTCAAAGGCGACGATCTTCGTATAGGCGATGCCCTTGAGCGCCTCCTCCATGATCGCGGCCGTTGCCAGCGCCGTGAAGAGCTTGGACTGCCCGCCGCCGACGCCGGAGCCCATGCTGCCGCTGCGGTCGATGAGCAGGTAAAACGCCGTCTCGCGCTGCGACGGCGGCGCCTTGCGGCGAAACACGTCCTTGGCGTCGAGCGGGATCTTCCACAGCTCGCGCTGCGAGAGCGCACCGGTGCGCTGACCGGCACTGCGCTCACGCTGCTGACGCAGGAGCTTGTCAAGCCGGTGATGCAGCGCCTTGGCACGCTCGGAAAACGCCGGCGGCAGCCGCCCGCCGGACGGCGTGATATACGTCTCGGTGAAGGTCAGACCGGTGTAGCGCGCGGCAAGCTCCTGCCGCTCACCTGCGTCCAGGCGTGCGGCGTGCGGCGCGGCAACGCTCAGCTGCCGCTCGATCTCTCTCTCGCGTGTGAGCTCCTGCGCGGCGTTTGAGAGCATGGCGTCCAGCTCAGCCGCGCTGAGCGCAAAGCCGCGGTGCGCGCTCCAGCCCGTGCCAAGCACCTCGCGCAGGCTCTCCGGCCCGCCGGAGGCGGCCTTCTGTGCGGCGGACACGCCGTCCGACGTGGTGGCGCTTGCTCCGCTCTGCCCGTGGTTTCCGCTGCGGCCGACGCTCGACGAGCGGCCGCGGTCCTCCCTGCCGTTCGTACCGGCAGAGCCGCTCGACTTGATCTCCTGACTCGCAAGGCTGCCGCTCATGTCGCCATAGCGCTCGGAATTATCCCCGCTGCCGCCGCCCGCGCTGTCGCCTTTATCCAACTCGGCGTCCTCTCCGTCGGCGGAGGGGCCGCTGCGCGCCGCGTCCTGCGCCTCGCTGTGCAGGCGGAGGCTGCTGTCGCAGCCGTCACCGAGGGCTTCCGCGCGCTCGGCCTCGCTGAAGGCATAATCCACGCACTGCGATGCGATGCGCGCGCGGGCATCATCGTCCGCCCCGCGGCACAGGCGCGCAAGCTCCGGCGCAAGCGTCGTGAGCGTTTGGCGGCAATGCTGCGCGCACGCGGCGGCAGAGGGCGCGAGGATCGCCGCCTCCACCTGCGCACGCACGGACTGCAGCGCCGGCGTCCGGCACGGGATGCCCGTGAGGGCAAACGCCTCCAGCTCGTCAAGCAGCGCCTCGAGCGCGCTGCCGGGCGCGGCAGCGTCCAGCTGCGCATAGCACACGAAGCGCAGCAGCGGCAGATAACCGGGAAAGCGGCGGCAGAGGATGTTATCCGTGCGTGCCTGCTCCAGAATGTTCAGAATACGCTGACCGAGCAGCGCGCCGAGCTCCGGCGCGAGGGCATAGTGCTCGTGAAAATACGCGCCGGAAAACACACGCACCGCCGCGCACACGTCGCGGTCGGAGCTGCCGTCGTGCTGAAGCTCGCGTGCGAGCAGTACGCGCAGCGCAGCCATCCAGTGGCGGGCATCAAAATCCGCACGCAGCAGATATGCAGCCCCGCCGACGGTGACGGACGTGCCGTCCGTCGTGCAGCGCAGGCTGTCGTCCGGTGTGACCGTGTCGATGCGGATGTTGTCCGGCACAAGCAGCGCGAGGCTGCGCCGGAGCAGCGGCGCGATGGGTTCACTCGCCAGAAACGCCCGGTAGCGCGCCAGCGCAGCGTCAAACCCGTCCATCCTGCGGCACCATGCTCTCGATAAGCTCCGTCAGCTGCAGGCGGGTATAGGCGTCCTGCGGCTTGGAAGCCACGTTGTCCAGCAGACCCCAGCGCAGGCCGAGCAGCGGCTCTGCGCGCAGGGCGTCGATAAAGCCGCGGATCGTCATCGCGTCCGGCTCAAGGCCGCCGGCGCTGCGGATGCGGTCGCGGATGGCACAGTAGACATAGTCACAGATGTTCAGGCTCGCGCCGCTCGCCTCGGGCACGACGCGGCGCAGCACGTCCACAATGGTATCCGGCTCTGCGATGTGGATGGGCGTGAAGCGATCGATCGTCGCCTCGTTCATAAAGTTTGTGCCGGCATAGTCCTCGTTCATCGTGATCGTGAACGCCGAGTGCGGGTGCATCTGCACGAGACCGTAGCCGGGCACCTGGATCTGACGCGCGGAATCGGTCAGCGAGTGGAGCACGTCGGCGCATTCGGGCTTGATGGTGTTGCCCTCGTCGAGCACGACATCCGCGCCCGCAGCCAGATAGCGCAGCATATCGCTCAGGCGATAGCGCATGGTGCCGTTTTCGATCGTCGGTCCGCCGAGCAGATCGAGCTTGTCGAGCTCGGCATTGCCCTGCATCCGGTACTGCGGCACATTGAGCAGCCAGTCCACCGTCTGGATGAGCGTGTTTTTGCCGCAGCCCTTGCTGCCGACCAGCCGCAGATGCAGCCCCGACAGGCGGTAGGCCAGGGCGCGCGTGAGCGCCCCGAAGCTGTCGGCCTGCACATAGCGCACCGGCGGATCGGGCACCATCTCGGGGTACTCCGGCAGAGAGAACATCTCGGCGAACACGCGCAGGATGATCCCCTCCGGCACAGCCTGCTCGAGCAGGTACTCGGCGCGTGCAGTCAGCGCCTCCGGGGACGCGCACCCGCGCGCGGCAGCGCCGTCAATAGCTGCGCGCACCGCACCGCTGAGCGGGTCGCCGCAGCGGTATTCGGCGAGAAAGCCCCAGACGTCTGGCGCGTCGCCGTCGCACGGCTCGCCCGTGGCGTCGCACAGCGCCGTGACCCGCGCACGCACGGGCGCCGTGCGCAGCAGCGCCGTGAGCGCCTCCGACGGCGCGGACACGATGCCCACACGTGAGAACAGGTCCCCCGCCGCCGCCTCGCTCAGACAGCACACGGGCAGCGGCCCGCCCTCGACCCGGCAGAGCACGACCTCCGGCCACGCATGGCGCTCCTGCGCACAGAGCGAGCGCAGGAAGTCGAGCTTCATCGGTGCTTTCAGATTGCTGCCGCCGCAGACGGCGGTCTCATATTGCAGCGTATGCATATCTCATTCCGCCTTTCTCAGTTGCCGCGCACGGCGCCCCACGGAAACCCCTTCGCGCCGCCGTGGTAAATAACGCGCCGCACATTCAAAAACGCGCAGCGGCCGATGCGCTCCACGCCGTCGGGGATGACGACCGTGTCCAGATTGCTGCACTTATAAAACGCCTCTTCCTGGATCTCGCGCACGCTGTCCGGGATGACGATGCCCGTCAGACCGATGCAGCGCGAGAACACGCCCTCCGGTATAACGGTGAGCCCCTGCGGAAGATTGACCCGGCGCAGGTGCACCTTATCATAAAACGCATATGGCTCGATCGTCTCGACACTGTCCGGAATGACGAGCGTATTTAAATATGTGTACGACACCATGGCATAGGCAGCGAGCGTGCGCACGCGCACCCCGTCGACCGACGACGGCAGCTCGAGCACCGTGCCGGCGTTGAAGCAGCCGTCCGTACCGATGCGGCCGGTCGCGGCGTCAAAGACAAAATTCTGTGCCGCAGCCTGCGCCGCCGTGACCGGATGCGTGTCCCACGGGCGCTCGCGCAGCCAGACGGCAATATCCGCCTGCGTTTGCCGGCGCTTTTGCGCGAGGTAGTCCTGCATCTGCCGCAGCGAGCACTGCTGCGAGAAAAAGACCGCCAGATCCTCGGCCTCCAACGGGATGGAAAAGCCCTTCGGCAGCTCGAGCCCGAGCTGCATGGCAAGGATCCGGCGGACATCGCCGCACGCATCGTCATAGCGTGAGAGCACCTTCTGATCGCAGACGAAGGGCACGTCCAGCCGCGACGCCTCGATGCCGCCGGCCGTCAAAAGGCCCGCGAAGCCGTGCGCGCGGTCCAAGATCTTTTTTACGTCGCGAAACTGCGTGCTCTGGTAAAGAAGCATCTCCATCGCGTGATCCCTCCCGTCGGTTCGGAACGCTTTTTGTTATAAAACTATCATACAGGTGCAAGGTGTATTCTTCCGTAACATTTGCTGCACAGATTCCGGTTTCCTTGTCTCTTTACCGGCGGATCGGGTATTTTTTGTACACGCTGTACACAGTTTATTCACTGGACAGGCGTTTCCGGTTGTGGTAAACTAAAGTTACGTTACACGAGTCCGGAAAATGCACACGCAGTACACATATATTTTGAATAAAGGAAGCATACGCATGAATGAAGTAAAAAGCCCGAAAAAGCCGATGCTGTATTACTACGCCATGGCGCTGCTCGTGCTGCTGCTCATCAACTTCCTCGCCGTGCCGTGGCTGAGCCAGCGGCAGGTCAAGGAGGTCGACTACGGCACGTTCATGACCATGACGGAGAACAAAGAGATCGGCCGCGTGGAGGTGCAGGACAACCAGATCCTCTTCACGAACAAAGACGACACCCAGATCTACAAGACCGGCCCGATGGACGATCCCGACCTGATCTACCGCCTGAAGGACTCCGGCGCGGAGTTCTCGAGCGAGATCGTCGAGGAGATGTCGCCGTTTCTGTCGTTTCTGCTGACGTGGCTGCTGCCGATCGTGTTTTTTGTCGCCCTCGGCCAGTTCATGCTCAAGCGCATGACGAACAAGGCCGGCGGGCCGAACTCCATGATGTTCGGGCTCGGCGGCTCGAACGCAAAGGTCTATGTCAAGTCCGCCGAGGGCATCAAGTTCTCCGACGTCGCCGGTGAGGACGAGGCCAAGGAGAACCTGACCGAGATCGTCGACTATCTGCACGACCCGTCGAAGTATCAGGAGATCGGCGCGTCCATGCCCAAGGGCATCCTGCTCGTCGGCCCTCCGGGAACCGGCAAGACGCTGCTGGCCAAGGCCGTGGCCGGTGAGGCGAACGTGCCGTTCTTCTCCATGTCCGGTTCGGAGTTCGTGGAGATGTTCGTCGGTGTCGGTGCGAGCCGTGTGCGTGATTTGTTCCGCAAGGCGAACAATATGGCACCATGTATCATATTTATTGATGAGATCGATGCGATCGGAGGAAAGCGTGACACGCGTCATGGCGGTGGCGATTCCGAGCGGGAACAGACCTTGAATCAGCTCTTATCGGAGATGGATGGTTTCGACAGCTCGAAGGGAATCATCGTGCTTGCTGCGACAAACCGTCCGGAGGTACTTGACAAAGCATTGCTTCGTCCGGGACGGTTCGACCGTAGAATCATCGTGTCAAAGCCGGATATGCAGGGACGTATTGATACACTCAAAGTACATTCGAAGAATGTGAAGATGGATGAGACGGTAGATTTCAAGGAGCTGGCACTTGCCACATCCGGGGCTGTCGGTGCAGATCTTGCGAATATCATCAATGAGGCAGCGTTGATGGCTGTCCGTAACAAGCGGGATTATGTATCCCAGAAGGATCTGATCGCTTCGGTGGAAGTTGTATTCGCCGGAAAAGAGAAGAAGGAGAAGCTGCTCTCACCAAGAGAGAAGAAGATCGTTGCCTATCATGAGGTTGGACACGCGCTTGTTGCTGCATTGCAGAAGAACACACTTCCGATCCAGCGTATCACGATCGTACCGCGTACATCCGGCGCGCTTGGCTATGTGTGGCAGGTGCCGGAGGAAGAGAAGCAGTTACAGACGAAGAAAGAAATGGAAGAGGATATCGTAACATTTCTGGCTGGCCGTGCCGCGGAGGAGTTGAAGTTTGATTCCGTTACGAATGGTGCTTCCAATGATATCGAGAAGGCGACGAGCCTGGCGCGGACGATGATCACGATGTACGGTATGTCCGAGAAGTTCGGTATGGTGCAGCTCGAAGGGGTGACCGGAGAATACTTGGATAACCGCCGCGTATTAAATTGTTCTTCTGAGACAGAGACGAAGGTCGATACCGAAGTCAAGAACATGATGAAAGCAAGCTATGAGAAGGCATACAAGTTACTGAAAAAGAATATGCCGACACTCGATGCGATCGCGCAGGTACTCTACGAGAAGGAAAACCTGAGCGGTAAGGAATTCATGGAACTGTACGAGAAGTACCAGAACGTGAAGCTTACGGAAGCGGAGAAGGTACAGTAGGGAGAAAATTATGGAATACAATTTCTTTGCGACGGTGGCGCGTATGAAATATATTGAGCGCTGGGCGCTCATGCGGAACACATACCCGGAGACATTGTCGGAACACAGCCTGGAGGTAAGCATGCTTGCGCATGCGCTCTGCGTGATCGGAAATGTGCGGTATGGCAAGCATTTAGATGCCGACAAGGCGGCAGTGATCGGACTGTATCACGACGCGTCCGAGATCATCACCGGAGATATGCCAACACCGATCAAATATTACAATAACCGGATGAAGGATCTCTTTCATTCTATCGAGGATGAAGCGTGCGAGAAGCTGATCGGACAGCTTCCGGAAGATCTGCAGACATATTACTGGGACTACTTCTTCAAGCAGGGCGATGATACGGAAGAGACGAAGTATCTCTGGAAGCTCGTAAAAGCGGCAGATAAACTCTCTGCATTGATCAAGTGTATGGAGGAAGAAAAAACCGGCAACCGCGAATTCGTCAAGGCGAAGGAAAGCACCGAACAGATGGTGCAGGAGCTATCAAAGAGCTACCCGGAAGTAAAGGACTTCGTGCAGGAATTCCTGCCGGCCTATGCGAAGACACTCGATGAGTTGAATTAGTGCATAATGCGTTTGCTTTTTTCGATAATCGGAATCATCAAGTCCATATAGAAGAGGGTTTCAACACTGTAAGTGAAGAAACCATGATATTTTTCTGCTGTATTCCGTATATTGGTGAGACCATATCCGTGATAGAGGGAATTTTGCCGGCTGGCATGTATGTGCTCCAGGGATGTTCCCTCTGCGGTTGTGTTCTCGCAGTGAATCGTGAATTTATCGTTTTCAGTAGTCGCAATCGCGATATGGATAAAATTCTCACTGGAAGGATTGGCAATACATGCTTTCAGACAGTTATCAAGCATATTGCCGAGAATCACGCATAAATCATAATCATTGACCGGAATCCGGTTATACGTTACCCCAAGCTTAGCAACAAATTGAATATGATTTTTCGCTGCAAGTGTATCATAGTTTGTCAGGAAAGAATCAATGACCAGATTGCCGGTATTGTATTTGGAATAAGTGGATTCGATATCCCTGACTGCCTCACTGGTGAAGGTTTTCAGTTTATCGTATTCCTTGTTGTCGACATATTCGTTGATACAGAAATACTGCTTTTTGAGGTCGTGGATGATCCGGCGGCTTTGCCGATAGGATTCACTGAGCTGTTCGTATTTTTCTTTCTGAAAGCGAATCTGATCTTCCATCTGGGCGTTTGTGTATTTTAATGTGGTCGATGCATATTCTTTCTGGATCAGAATATAGTTTATGATATTTAACAACACCAGACAGAAAATCAAAAGCTCATAGAAAAGTATGTTATCAATCAGAAACAGATGTTGAAGCGGCAGGCATACATAAATGATGATGGATATGATTGGTGTAGATAAAATCAAAAACTTGTATTCCAGAGAGTGCGCAGGTGTCTGCTTCCGAAACAATAATGACATGAGCAGGCAGAGTATGAACAGGACGACCTTGGAACCGATATTCATAACACTGTATAAAAAAGCAGTGTCATTTTCTGCATAGAAGTCAGGATTTAGTTTTGTAAACAGGAAAGTAAAGATGGCTTCTCCAAGTGATGCAAGGATCTGGAACAGCAGTACCACATATAGCTTTGCTTTCAGACTGCTTGTGAAAAATAAGCAGAGGATAAACGTTGTACCCAGACTGATAAGCGTTGCGGTAATTTCTGATTGTATGGTAGGGAAATGGCTGTTTAATACTTCACATCCATACAGACAGCATTCGCAACCGACAAGGACACAAAGATATAGTGGGGCATAACGTTTCTTGAAATGATGTAATGTGTTCATCAGAAATGTAGTTAAGATGAACATATCAAAAAGATATGTAAGTATCGTAAGTGCGTACTGCATATTAGACTCCTTGGTGTGTATAAAAATCCGAGTGCATGGCAACCACCTGATTCAGATAGCGGTCCGTGATCAGTTTCCGGTTCCGCCTGCTCATGGAGACGGTGGCACCGTTGTCAAAAATAATCGAGCAATCCTTCAGATAGTGAATATGGGAAAGATTGACAAGAACTGTGCGGGAACACATCATAAACATCGTTTCATCCAGCATGGAACTCCAGGTAGTGATTGTCCCTTTCGCAGGAATCGTATCCTCCCGCATATGAAAGCATAATTCTTTGGACTTCGCATTTTTCACTTTGATGTAATAGACATCTTTTAAGTTCAATGTATATTCCCGGTCATAGCCATCTACAACGGAAATCAACGATAGATTTTTCGTGTACTCTTCGAGGATATCTGATATCAGCTGCTTCATCTCGACTTCCTGGACTGGCTTTTGAAGGAAGTGGTAGGGGTGGACGGCGAAGCTGTCCTGCATATATTTTGGATAGTTGCTGACAAAGACAATCATTACATGATGGTCGAAATTTCTCTTGATTACATCTGCAAGCGTGATTCCGCTTCCATCCGGCATCTCGATATCCAGAAAGAGCAACTGATAGGGCGCTCCTGTGGATTCCCGGTAGCGAGTCAGAAGTGCCTGTGCACTTGTATAAGTATCAATGTGCAGATCAATATTGAATTGGAAAGAGCATATATCTAAAAGATGACATAATGGCTCGAATTCTTTTGCTTCATCATCGCAGATGGCTATATTCAGTGTCATTTATTTTTTTTCCCCCTTTGAAACATGTAATGTCCTATGATTCAAGCAACGTGCGATACATTGATTGATAAGAACGATGCACAAGCAAATCAATATCATATGATAATAGAGTTGCTGTTTCCATGATAGCATGAGAACTGCAAATGCGTAAATAAAGAATAACAGAAAGAACAATATTTTTTTGATTTTTGTTCTTTCGGCAGTGGTGTAGTGCTTGTGTGCATTTCCAACTGGAGCCAGCCCCCAGATTATAAGAGTAAGCAGGCTGATAAGAAGAATATAGAGTCCAGGCATAATCAAATATGGTAACCGAGATAAAAATAGAGTCAGAAAATAAATGGAATAAGAAAGCAGGAAGCAGGAGTAAGGACTTTTTGCATGGGCGCCGCCTGCCAGCATGCGTACCGGAACCAGAATTATAATATATACAAGCGACGGGAGAAAAAGACCAAGGAGTCCCCCAATCAATAGCAGACTGCAATTAAACAAAATCAGATCGAGTGAAAAATCAAGGCAATAGAAATATATGCCCTCCTTTTGCGGTTCTATAATTTCGTTTGTTACAAGTGTATCAGTTATCTTCTTACTTATTTTTTTAGAGAGTATCATTTCATGTATCCTTTCATTTTTTACAGTATAGCAGAGAATGTCGGACGGATAGAAAAAGGGATACGAACGGTCAAAAATAAGGGATGAACGAACATTCATCCCTTATTTTTGACCGTTCGTAGCAGATTTCAACAGAAAATCATAAAAGCGTGTTATAGTGCGATTACCATATTGATGGAAAACAGAAGAGAAGGAGGAACTTATGAAAACAAAGGTTAAGAAGTGGCTTGTGAAACATGGAAATGCCATATGTGCAGTTGCGGTTTCACTGGCATCACTATCATCCCTTTGCTGCCGGGGATGTTGGTATCAACCAGAGGAACCGGAAGGGTTGAAGGAGTTTGCAAAAAATCATATGGAGTAGAGATGGGAGGAAGAAGCTTATGAGAAAAGGAAAAATAAAAAATTCAATTGTAACAATAGCGATGGCAATGATGCTGTCTGTAACAGCCGTAGTGGGATTTGGAACGAATGCAAAAGCAGCGGCAGGTAATACAGGTAATAAACAGTATTCGTATAGTAATATAGATCCTATAGGAAGTTGTGAATGGAGAACTAAAAATAATGCTACTAAAGTTTATGTATATCCAACTGCAGGACCTAAGATATATTATGAGGCTAATGGAAGAAAAAAGAACAGCATTACAGGTCAGTATGAAAAATTTGCAGGGTCATATTCCTATGCAATTCCAACAGGAACACAGGGAAGCATTACAAATTGGATAAATGAAAAGGGAGGGACAGAGGCCAGATTGGTAATGTCAAGAATTTCATATTCGCGACTTGACACTAGTGGAGTATGGAGCCCGGATTCAACAAGGAATTACACTATTTTTGGCTAGAAGAAAGATAGAAAATAGGGGGAAACTAGGTGAATTGTTTCCTCCTATAAAAGGAATGTGAGGAAGTATGAAAAATCGCAAAAAGTTAATAAGTGGATGCTTGCTTGGCATTGTTGGAATTGCGTGTTTACGATACATTGTGAAAAATGAAAAAGATAAGAAGTATCCGGTTGAGAGATATTGGGATGAACAAGAAGAAAAGCAACAGAATACATCTGGGGATGATACACAAACAGATTGTGATGCTGAGGAAAAAGATGTGACACATAGTGTGACTATTGATAATATAACATATGAGTTTGTAGATTGCGATATGATTGAAGATACAGAAATAGAAATGCAGACACGTTATCCGGCAGAGTTTTTTATTGACAGTGCACTTCCTGATGCAAATTATCAGACGGATCTGTTATGGGATTATGAGAAAATGTATGAGGAAATCCCTGAATTGGAGGATATAAAAGAAATTGTATTAAATCCCTATAATTATACAGAGGAAGAATATAATGCGTTGACAGATCCATATGCAAGACAGGATGCAGGTGATAAATATCGGATAGAAGGACATCCAAAATCCAGATATTATTTTGTGAAAATGCGTATAGAAAATGAATCGGTCGAATCAAGAGAAATTGTTTTAAGCGATTTATATTTGATTCAAACAAATAGAGCGAAAAGCTATGCTGTGACGACTGATAATATAATATATTTTGATAAAACGCAATATGTAGAAAATCCAGATCGACTCAGTTGGTTTACATGGTATACAATGAAACCGAAAGAGGTATTGGAATGTGTCATTGGATATGAGATAGATGAACATTCCTTATATGATTTACATGAAGAAAGACTCATGTATATAGGAACTATTAGTGTGGAAATGTTGGATTCGTGGGTAAATCCGGTATTATCCAAGACGGTTGTGCCATTGTATGATCTTATGGGGAATGAGTCAGAATAGATATAAGCAACAGTGAGGAGCGTGTGCATATGAAAAATCAGATAACCGTGTTCCTGATTATGTTTGGACTCTTGCTATGGGTAATCCAAGTTGTGAACCTGAATCGTGGGAAGGAAAACAATGTAATGTATGTGGAACAGGGACAGGAATTTTATTATGGAGGGCTTGCAATTCAAGCGGATGAGTTTCTGCTATTGGATTCGGATGAATATGGTACTTATTTTGGTATGGAGAATGATGTGGCAGATAGTGAGAAGGCTGTCTGTGTGCGATTAATGGTTCGAAATGATTCGGATGAAGCGATATCCTGGGACGATATATTTTCCGTGATAGGAGAAGGATTTGTCTGCAGGGGGTGGGGAAGTGCTTATAATCCGTATATGGGGGCTAAATTGAATAAATTTTATGGTGAACAGCTAGATACGGGAAAGAAACAGGATATTTGGATTGCAACTACGATGTCCCGTGCCTGCTTTCGTGAGAAAACATGGGAGAATCTTTCAGACATGGAGTTTGAATATGTGGTGTCGCTGTATCCGGATGCCGTACGCATCCGGTTAAAAACAGGGGGAATTATGGAGGAGCGAGCCTATGAAACCAGTGATTAAATTTGAGTTTTACAGAGCTTTTCGGTCGGGTGGATTTTATGTGGCATTGCTGTTAGGAACGGCTCTAGCAATTGGCGATATCGTACTCTTTCATAATGCATTTCGGGATACGATAGATACAAAAGTTGTGATGCAGACATGGATTGGGACAGATTATCAGTTCGTGACGAACAGTCTGTTTTATGCGCTGCTTCCGATTCTGGCAGCATTACCATATGCGGGAACTTATTATGAAGACATCAAAACAGGTTATCTGAAGAATATTTTACTGCACACTTCCAGACGTGGGTACTATATGGCAAAATCATTTGTTGTGTTTGTGATGGCAGCAATCACTGTGATGATTCCGTTGTTGTTAGATTTGATGGCGGTTATGACAATATATCCACTTCGTATGCCGGAACGACTGGAATTTCTGTCGGCTGGAATTCTGGATGTGAATTTGTTTTCCGGACTGTATGAGACAAACGGTGCATTGTATGCATTGGCATTTATCCTTTTAGATGGTTTGTTTGCAGGACTTCTGGCACTTGTTTCTGTATGTGTGGCAGAACGGGTCGAGAGTATGTTTAGTGCGATTGTAATTCCTTTTGCTTTCTATATCATGTGGAGCACTGTTATGATGGAAAACAATGATGGCAGATTTTCTGTGATGGAGATGCTAAATCCGCGACAATCGGTTGTTTTCAGCAGGCTGCAGGTCGTGCTTATGGCAGTCGGTGGGACGCTGATTATTATACTCTGGCTGTTCTTAAAGGGAAGGAGAAAAGACGTGTTATGATAGAGGTTGAATTAAAAAATATATCGAAGACGATACATAAAACGCCGATTTTGCATGATATCAATCTGAAATTCCATTCGGGAGCAATTTATGGCCTGAAAGGGAAAAATGGATGTGGGAAAACCATGCTTATGCGAACTATTTGCGGATTGATGATACCAAGCACAGGAACGGTCAGTATCAACGGAAAAGTACTCATGAAGGATATCGAGTTCCCGGAAAGCATTGGGGCGTTGATTGAGAATCCGGCATTTCTGCCGCAATATACAGGATATAAGAATCTGTGTATGCTGGCATCGCTTCGCAGTGATATAGACAAAGAGGCTGTGGCGGAAGCTATGCGGCGGGTGCAGCTTGATCCGGAGGATAAGCGTGTATATCGGAAATATTCGCTCGGAATGAAACAGAAGCTTGGAATCGCAAATGCAATTATGGGAGAGCCGGATATCATTGTATTGGATGAACCAATCAATGCGCTGGATGAAGCAAGCGTGGAGCAGGTAAAGAAGGTGCTGGTGGATTTGCGGGAACGGGATCATCTGATTATTATTGCCTGTCATGATCGGGAAGAACTGGAGTATTTGAGCGATGAGATCATTGAGATCAAGGACGGTACAGTTGTGCGTAAGCAGAAGGAGGGAGTGGCATGAGAACAGCAAAGATGTTCTGGCGGGACATGTGTCTTGGGACGTTCCGGCATGGTGCCCGATTTCTGATCATACCTCTTGTTGTCGTGCTGATGACTGCCGGTTTTGCGGAATATGCTGCAAACATATACGAAGCGGGGACGATCGCCGGAAGCGGAACAGCAGCAGATTATTATCTGTGTGTTATGCAGGGAATGTATATCTATAAATTCAGTCCCGATTCGACGTTCGTGATTCCGATTTCGTGGTTTATGCTTCACATCGGGCTGGCATATCTGACTGCATATTATCCATGTAAGGATTATAATGAGTATGGAGCGATTGTGCTTCCGGCAGGCGGCTCCCGCATTCGTTGGTGGATTGCGAAGATGTTCTGGTGCCTGATGACAGTTTTTCTATACTATATTGGAATTGCCATAACCTGCGCGATCAGTGCTTGTGTGCATGGTGCAAAGCTAAGTGTGGATTTTTCAGTGGATCTGTTGGAACATTTGTATGGAGATTCTATGAATTATGTCAGCCAGTCCGATATGATTCTGATTTCCGTTTTGCTGCCATTTGCCATATCTGTGCTGATGACAGAAGTACAGATGCTTTTCAGTTTTTTGTTTACACCCGTTATAAGCTTTGCTGCAACGTGTGGGGTCTATATTCTGTCTGCTTATTATACCTGCTGGTGGCTACCGGGAAGTTATACGATGTGGCAGAGAAGTTCCTATATCAATTATGAAGGCGTAAAACCGATGAGTGGATTCGTGATAGCTGTATTCGGGTTACTTTGTGTGATTGTATGTGGAACCTTATATTTTCAAGATAAGGATATACTGGATTAAATAAAAAACAGGGACTACCCTTTTGAGGTAGTCCCTGTTTTTCTGTCTGTCAAAGAGATTATGCATTTTCTAACTTCGTAATCGCAGCCTTGATTCTTGCAAGTGTCTCATCCTTGCCAAGGATACTCATAAGCTCGGTTGCACCGCCCGGTGTTGCCTGCTTGCCGGATACAGCGGTACGAAGCGGCCACATGACAAATCCGGTCTTGTACTCGTGCTCTTTACCGAAAGCAGAGAGCGCTGCAAATAAGCTGTCATTGTCGAAGGCTTCCTGTGCCTCAAGAACCGGAAGAACTTCTTTTAATAACTGCAGTGAATTCTCGGCGTTTGTCTTCATCTTCTTGTGTGTATACATTGCGATATCGTATTCCGGTACGGCTGCTAAGAAATCAATCTGATCCTTGATGTCCGGGAATACTTCGATTCTTG
>ERZ827088.2228-NODE-2228-length-20984-cov-5.975489_pt1 | contig 20984 bp, 12 predicted proteins | sample MGYA00519922_ERZ827088 | MGnify/ENA primary metagenome ERZ827088 (study PRJEB31778, sample SAMEA3449254) | human gut metagenome | biome: human gut; feature: human-associated habitat; material: faeces | place: United Kingdom | collected 2010/2012 ...
CTCTGCGACAGGAGCGCATCGTACTAAAGTACGAGCGTGCCGCGTTTCTTATACCTTGCCAAGGGCTACGGGGATTTGATAGCATTTCTTTACTAACTTTCCATTTACTTCAGTACCACTTTATCCAGATGCCAGATCTCATCCACATACTGCTGGATGGTTCTGTCGGAGGTGAACTTGCCAGAGCATGCCACATTGAGGATAGCGCTCTTAGCCCAGTTGTCTTCGTCGCGGTAAGCGGCTTCTACTCTCTTCTGTGCCTCTGCATAGGACTTGAAGTCCTTGAGGATGAAGTAGGTATCTGCCTTGGCCGTACACTGGGTGTTCAGCAGAGAATTGTACAGCGGACGGAACAGCTCGGGATCTCCCGGTGCGAAGGTTCCGTTGATCAGCTGCATCAGTACCTTGCGGACATCCTGATCATTGTTGAAGATCTCCATGGGGTCATATCCTCCATGGTTCTCATAATTGATAACTTCCTGTGCGGACAGACCGAAGATAAAGGCATTCTCTTCGCCCACTTCTTCTACGATCTCCACGTTGGCACCGTCCATGGTTCCCAGAGTCAGGGCACCGTTCAGCATGAACTTCATGTTACCGGTACCGGATGCTTCCTTACTTGCGGTAGAGATCTGCTCGGAGACATCTGCTGCTGCGAAGATGATCTCTGCGTTGGATACATTGTAGTTCTCGATAAATACAACCTTGATCTTGCCGTTGATAGCGGGATCGTTGTTCACCACATCCGCTACGGAGTTGATCAGCTTGATGGTCAGCTTTGCGTTACGGTAACCGGCTGCTGCCTTCGCGCCGAAGATAAAGGTTCTGGGGTAGAAATCCAGTTCCGGATGCTCCTTCAGTTCGTTATACAGGTGCATTACATGCAGAATATTGAGCAGCTGTCTCTTGTACTCATGCAGACGCTTTACCTGTACATCGAAGATGGATCTGGGATCTACTTCGATACCATTGTGCTCTAAAATGTATTTTGCCAGACGTACTTTGTTCTGGTACTTGATGTTCATGAACTCCTGCTGTGCCTTTTTGTCATCCGCATATACCTTCAGGCGGGAGATCTGCGGCAGATCGGTGATCCAGTCGTCACCTACGTGAGCCGTTACCCAGTCAGCTAACAGCGGGTTCGCATGCAGCAGGAAACGTCTCTGGGTGATACCGTTGGTCTTATTGTTGAAGCGCTCCGGGAACATCTCGTAGAAGTCCTTCAGTTCCTGCTTCTCCAGAATCTCGGTATGCAGTCTTGCCACGCCGTTGACTGAGTAACCGGAAACGATAGCCATATTTGCCATCTTCACCTGTCCATCATAGATGATGGCCATCTTGCGGATCTTCTCCTGTACATCCACGCCGGGTACATTGCTGTACTTCTGCTGGATATCCAGAACGAATCTGCGGTTGATCTCCTCTACGATCTGGTAGATTCTGGGAAGCAGTCTGGAGAACAGTTCGATGGGCCATTTCTCCAATGCTTCCGCCATAATGGTATGGTTGGTGTAAGCACAGGTCTTGGTGGTGATCTCCCACGCTTCCTCCCAGGTCAGATAATAATCATCCATCAGCACACGCATCAGCTCTGCGATTGCTACAGTAGGATGGGTATCGTTCAGCTGGAACGTAACCTTCTCATGGAATTTATGGATATCGTCATGCTTTCTCATATACTTCTCTACAGCTTCCTGTACGGATGCAGAGATGAAGAAGTACTGCTGCTTCAGACGCAGCTCCTTACCTGCATAGTGATTGTCGTTGGGATACAGAACCTCTACGATATTACGTGCCAGGTTCTCCTGTTCTACCGCCTTCTGGTAATCGCCCTTATCAAAGGAATCCAGCTGGAAGCACTCTACGGGCTCCGCATCCCAGATACGCAGGGTGTTTACAATGCCATTGCCATAACCCACGATGGGGAAATCAAACGGAACCGCCTTAACGGACTGATAGCCCTCCTGGGTAAATACGTTTCTGCCATTCTCGTCGGTATGAACGCTTACATAGCCGCCGAATTTAACCATTTTCGCATACTCAGGTCTGCGCAGTTCAAAAGGATTGCCGTTCATCAGCCAGTTATCGGGAACCTCTACCTGATAACCGTCGCGGATTTCCTGCTTGAACATGCCATAACGATAACGGATACCGCAGCCGTATGCGGGATATCCCAGCGTTGCCAGGGAATCCAGGAAACATGCTGCCAGACGTCCCAGTCCACCGTTACCCAGTGCTGCATCCGGCTCCTGGTCCTCGATCAGGTTCAGATCCAGTCCCAGTTCTTCCAAAGCTTCTGCTACGGGCTTATATGCCTTTAAGTTGATCAGGTTATTACCCAGTGCTCTTCCCATCAGGAACTCCATGGACATGTAGTAGACCATCTTGGGATCTTCCTTCTCATATGCCTTCTGGGTCTCCATCCAGTTCTCTACGATACGGTCCTTGATCGCATAAGATACTGCCTGGAAGATCTGCTGTGCATCTGCCTCTTCCAGATTCTTACGATACAGGGTGCGCACATTATATTCCACACTTCTCTTGAAGAGCTCCTTGTCGAACTCTTTTGCCTTTACCGGCTTCTCGCTGGCTGCTACTGATTTTTTCACCTATGTTCTCCTCTCCATTACCTCTCCGGTACTGTACTCTTCTCAAGATATTCCGCGCCGGATAGCGTTATGATTTCATCCATATTCTTAACCAAATATAGGTAATATTATAACAAACTTCCAGGCGCATTCCAACTGTTTTCGTAGGTTTTCGTAAGTTTCGTAAATGTTTTTCCGAAACAGAAAAGATTCCGCGGTCCTCCCCGTTGGGAAAACCACAGAATCTCTTTATTCCGGCATTTTATTGCAGAACTTTTATACTCTCTCCACAGCGATCACTGCGTTCTCGCCATTGATGTTCCATTCCTTGGATACGGCATATTCCGCACCACTTGTCAGTTCGTCTGCCAGAACCTTTCCGCTGATGGCGTCTTTGTTCTTCCGGGCGATCTCGGACAGCCTGTCGTTGCCGTTGATGGATACGCGGATGTGATCAGTCACTTCGAAGCCGCTCTCCTTACGCATGGTCTGGATCTTGCTGATGATCTCGTATACGAAGCCTTCCTCTACCAGTTCCGGTGTCAGGTTGGTATCCAGCACAACGGTCATCTTATTGTCCTCCTGAGATACATAGCCTTCCTTCTGTGCCATGTCGATCAGCAGATCGTCCTTGGTCAGTTCCACAGCCACACCGTCTACATCGAACTTTAATGCGCCGTCTGCATTCAGTTCATCCATGGCTGCGTTGCCGTCCAGTGCAGCCAGGTGCTTCTGGATGCCGCCTAACTGTTTGCCATATTTAGGTCCTACGGTACGCAGCTGAGGCTTGAAGGTATAGGAAGTAAAGTCACGTACGTCATCGGTGAATACCACTTCCTTGACGTTTAACTCATCCTCAATGATCTCCTGGTAGAACTCACTTAAGGTGAAATCTGCCTTGATATACATTCTGCTGATGGGCTGACGGTTCTTGATGGCAGCCTCGTTACGGCACGCACGTCCCATAACGACAGCATCCAGTACATCCTCCATATCCTCTTCCAGCTTCTTGTCGATGTGATCCTTGTTGACTACAGGGAAGTCACACAGATGGATACTCTCGGGAGCGGATGCATCATTGCTTCTTACCAGATTCTGGTAAATATCCTCGGTCATGAAGGGGATCATGGGTGCGGCTGCCTTACAGATGTTCACCAGTGCGGTGTACAGCGTCATGTAGGCATTGATCTTATCCTGCTCCATGCCCTTTGCCCAGAAACGCTCACGGCTGCGTCTTACATACCAGTTACTCATCTCATCGACGAAGTCCTGCAGAGCCTTGGCAGCCTCGGGGATACGGTACTGGTCCAGATTGCTGTCTACTTCTGCAACGGTAGAGTTCAGCTTGGACAGCAGCCACTTATCCATTACGGGCAGTTTGTCGTATTCCAGTGTATATTTGGACGCATCAAAATTGTCAATATTCGCATACAGTACGAAGAATGCGTAGGTGTTCCACAGAGTACCCATGAACTTACGCTGTCCTTCCTGTACGGCCTTGCCGGAGAATCTCTTCGGCAGCCAGGGTGCGGAACTGGTGTAGAAATACCAACGGATGGCATCTGCACCGTAGGTCTCCAGTGCGTTGAAAGGATCTACTGCATTGCCCTTACTCTTACTCATCTTCTGGCCGTTCTCATCCTGTACGTGGCCCATAACGATAACGTTCTTGTAAGGAGCCTTGTTGAAGAGCAGGGTGGACTCTGCCAAGAGTGAATAGAACCATCCACGGGTCTGGTCCACTGCCTCGGAGATAAAGTTGGCAGGGAACTGCTGCTCGAACAGTTCCTTATTCTCAAACGGGTAATGATGCTGTGCGAAAGGCATTGCTCCGGAATCGAACCAGCAGTCGATCACCTCGGGAACACGCTTCATCTGCCTGCCGCACTCGGGGCAGGTGATGGTGATCTCGTCGATATATGGACGATGGAATTCTACGGTCTTCGCCTTCTCATTGCCGCTCATCTTGTACAGCTCTTCACGGCTGCCGATGGAATGCTGGTGTCCGCATTCGCACTCCCAGATATTTAACGGAGTACCCCAGTAACGGTTACGGGATACGCCCCAGTCCTGAATATTCTCCAGCCAGTTGCCGAAACGTCCCTCACCGATGGAAGCGGGGATCCAGTTGATGGTCTTATTATTACGTACCAGATCATCCTTCACAGCGGTCATCTTGATGAACCAGGACTCTCTTGCATAGTAGATCAGCGGAGTATCACATCTCCAGCAGAAAGGATAATCATGCTCGAACTTCGGTGCATCGAACAGCTTGCCCTCTGCGTCCAGATCCTTTAATACCAGAGGATCTGCATCCTTTACAAATTTACCGGCATAAGGAGTCTCTGCGGTCAGGTCACCCTTGCCGTCTACGAACTGTACGAAAGGCAACTCATAGTTGCGTCCGATACGGCTGTCGTCTTCACCGAAAGCCGGTGCAATATGAACGATACCGGTACCGTCGGTCATGGTTACATAACCGTCGCAGGTTACGAAATGTGCCTTTTTCTTCTGCTTCTCAGCGGCATCTCCCGCACACTTGTACAGAGGCTCATACTCCTTGTACTCCAGATCCTTACCAACATAAGTCTCCAGTACTTCGTAAGCTGCTTTACCTTCTTCTGCCAGGCTGCCCAGTACCTTGTCTGCCAATGCCTTTGCAATATAATAGGTATAACCGTCGGCGGCCTTCACCTTCAGGTAGGTCTCCTCCGGGTTCACGCACAGTGCCACGTTGGAAGGAAGAGTCCAGGGGGTGGTGGTCCATGCCAGGAAATATGCATCCTCGCCCTTTACCTTGAAACGTACGATAGCGGAGCGCTCTTTGACTGCCTTATAGCCCTGTGCCACTTCGTGACTGGACAGCGGGGTTCCGCAGCGAGGGCAGTAGGGAACAATCTTGAAGCCCTTGTACAACAGACCCTTGTCCCAGATGGTCTTCAGTGCCCACCACTCGGACTCGATGAAATTGTCATCATAGGTAACATAAGGGTTATCCATGTCCGCCCAGAAACCAACGGTACGGGAGAAATCTTCCCACATTCCCTTGTATTTCCAGACGCTCTCTTTACATTTGTCGATGAAAGGTGCCAGACCGTATTCCTCGATCTGCTCCTTGCCATCCAGACCCAGCAGCTTCTCAACTTCCAGCTCTACGGGAAGTCCGTGGGTATCCCAGCCTGCCTTACGGGGAACCATATATCCCTTCATGGTACGGTATCTGGGGATCATATCCTTGATGGTACGGGTCTCTACATGACCGATGTGGGGCTTACCGTTGGCGGTAGGCGGTCCGTCGTAGAAGGTATAGGTCTCGCCTTCCTTACGATGCTCCATACTTTTTTTGAAAATGTTGTTGTCTTCCCAGAATTTCTCGACAGCTTTCTCACGGTCTACGAAATTCAGGCTTGTGGGTACCTGCTTGTACATAGTGCGCTTCCTTTCTTTTCTTATTACAGCATCATACTATTCAGCACCTCGTTCACAAAATCGCATCTTCGATGCTTTCCTGAATAGTATCAAAAAAAGCCCCGTCCTGTAACAGGACGAAGCTCATGCATTCGTTAACCACCTCTTACAACATACTTCCTATTATATAGTATATAGGAGTGATATGCTTCCCGGTAACGGCGGGATTCCGTTCAGAACTACTGACCTGGGCTTTTGTTCTGACAGCTCAGAAGTGATTTTCACGATTCCCTTACTCGCACCGGTCTCTCACCATCACCGGCTCGCTTTGCCTTTCTGCGGAAAAGTTACTCTCTTCGTCAATGCATTTTTGATATACCGCTATTATATATCTCATTTTTTTGCGTTGTCAAGCCGGATGTTGAGATTTGCTTATAAAGCTTTTCTTTCTTGCTTTTCCGACATTTATTTCATATAATATTTTTAGCACTTTAATGTGTATCGGTTAGATCGGAAGGGGCAGGGAATTCTATGGAAAATACACAGAAAAAAAGCAGCGGTAAAATATCATATACTCTGCAGATCATCGGACTGCTTCCTTTACTGGCGCTGGGAATTGCGATGTTGTTTTTCACTTCCCAATGGTTCACAAAAACTATGTATCAGGAAGTGGAACGTGAATTGTATGATGCCACAAAAAGTGCCACTACACTTCTGAACGCTGCCTATCCCGGCGATTACCGGCTGGAAGGTGATGTTGCCTACCTTCTGTATAAGGGCGATGTAGATATCACCCGTGAATATTCTCTATTTGATCAATTCAAAGAGGATACCGGACTGGACATCACCCTGTTCTATCAGGATACCCGCATTCTGACGACTCTGTATAACGCCCAGGGTGACCGCATTATCGGCTCCGGTGCTCCGGACGTGGTGATCCGTGATGTCCTGAATACCGGTGAAGATCATTTTTATACCCACACTCTGATCAACGGAAGGTCTTATTTCTCCTATTATAGTCCTGTCCGCAATCAGGACGGCAGCATAGTTGGCATGCTTTTTATAGGAAAATCCAGTGCCGCCGTATCTCAATCCATTCAACGTTATGTCTATCCGCTGACGTGGCTGATCATCGGTTTTGTGGCTCTCGTATCTGTCTGCATCTATTTTTACACCAGAAGATTCGTGGCTGTATTACTCCATATCCACAGCTTCCTGTCGGAAGTAGCCTCCGGGAATCTGAACGCCACACTGGATCATTCCGTAACAAAACGCAGTGATGAATTAGGTGATATCGGTCGCTGTGCCCTGTCCATGCAGCGCTCTCTTCGTACCATGATCGAGCAGGATGCCCTGACCGAGCTGTACAACCGCCGCAGCGGAGACAAAAAGCTGCGGCAGATCTTCGAGGAAGCCAGATCCTCCCGCCATTCTTTTGCGCTCGCCATCGGAGATATTGACTTTTTCAAAAAGGTTAACGATACCTACGGTCATGAATGCGGGGATGCCGTACTGAAAAATGTTTCTGCCCTGCTGAAGCAGCATATGTGGCACCGTGGCTTTGCCGCACGCTGGGGTGGTGAGGAATTTCTACTGGTGTTTGAAAATGTAGATCTTGCAGAAGCGCGGAAGCAGCTGGAGCTTCTCATGGACAAAATCCACGAACTGGATACGCTCTATGAGGGGCAGCACGTAAAAGTAAATATGACCTTCGGTCTGATCTGTGACCCCGACAAAGATATTCATGCATTATTAAAAGAAGCTGATGAGAAATTATATATCGGTAAAACAAACGGTCGTAACCAGGTGGTATCTTAACCCGGTTACGACCGTTTGTTATTTGTTTCTGATCTTGTTATCTTTAACCTTGCAGGCATTCCGGATTCAACAGGAAATCATAAATATTGATTGTCAGAATACCATATTCATCATAATATGGCTGCACAATATCTTTTGTAATGACAATTTTCTTAAAAGAGTCATCAATCTTCCGGAACGGTCGGATTTCCTGCGTCCGCTTTGCTTCATCCGGAAGAGAATATGCCGATTGAATGTAATATCTGGCAGAACCAAGATTGCAGACAAAATCCACTTCCAGCTGCCTGCGGTTTACCTTTCCTTCCAAATCTTTTTCTGCGATAGGGACAACACCTACATCCACACTATATCCCCGCATCCGGAGTTCGTTATAGATTACATTTTCCATGGAATGTGTCTGCTCCAACTGCCGGAAATTAATTCTGGCATTCCGAAGCCCCAAATCAGAAAAATAATATTTCTTAGGAGTCTCTATATATGCCTTTCCCTTAATATCATAACGCTGTGCTGACTCTATCAAAAAAGAATCTTCAAAGTAATCCAAATATTTCTTTATGGTTGCAGAAGTAATTTTAGATTTCTTCACGGTTTTAAAAGTGTTCTTTAGTTTTTCCGGATTGGTCAACGAACCGATCGCAGAGGAAAGAATATTTAACAGATCTTCCAATTCCCCAATATTCTTTATACGATTCCGTTTCGTAATATCACGGATATAAATTTCGTTAAATAAATTCTGCAGCGCTGTTGCTTTATCCCCGGCACCATCCCGCAGAACCACTAATGGAATTCCACCGTAAAGCATATATTCCGATAACCCGGTATATTTATCTCCGTTATAAACAGACATAAATTCAGCAAAGCTGAGAGGGTACATATGAATTTCATCACCCCTGCCTGCAAATTCCGTAGCAATATCCTTTGACAACAGTTTTGCGTTACTTCCCGTCACAAACACATCAATATTCTCTTTGCGAAGGTATCCATTCAAAACAGCCTCAAAACAATCCAGCATCTGAATTTCATCCAACAGCAGATAATATATTCCCTCTCCTGTAGTTTTCGACCGAATATATGCCATAAATTTCTCCGGATCCACACCCCGCTTTTCCTTTTCGATCTGAATAAGACTTTCACCGATCAGGTAAAGATCATCCGCAGAATCAAAGGCAAACCGTATGATATGGTCTGCTTCCACACCGGAATCTAACAAATGATGATAGAAAATGTTATTCAGCAGATAAGACTTACCACATCTTCGAATACCGGTAATCACCTTGATTAATCCATTGCTCTTTCTTTTTATTAACTTTTCCAAATAGAAATCTCTGCGAATATCCATATATTTTCTCCCTGGAATAGATTTTTGCAACCAGTTGCACTTTTCTATTCTATTATATGGATAATTTAACTGAAAATCAATATACTTGCTTCATTTTTGGAAAAGATTTTTGCAACTGGTTGCACTTTTCTATTCCAAATTGTAAATAAACAAAGTAATTATTTATTGTTCCATCTGTCTGCCCAGGAAGCCCGCTGCGGACTGCGCTAATTTCTGCTCCACTTCTCCCATTTTGCTCTTCCCGTCATTTTCCAACAGGATCACACTTCCGATGATATCCCCTTCGCAGATGATCGGCGTGATCAGCTGCCAGGCATAGTCCACGGCAATGTCTTCCGCAATGTTGACATAGTTGCGGTCTCCTTTTGCGGCAATCACAGTCTCTCTGTTATTGACCTTCTCTTCCAGCTGACGGCTCACGGATTTATTTAACAGCTGCTTACAGCCTCCTGAGACGGCGATGAACTGGTCTCTGTCCGCGATCAGTGTGGCATGTCCCGACACCTGTGCCAGGCTCTCCGCATACTGTTTGGCAAATGTGGTCATCTCTCCGATAGGGGAATATTTTTTCAGGATGACCTGCCCCTCTCTGTCGGTGAAGATCTCCAGCGGATCACTCTCTCTGATGTGTAACGTGCGGCGGATCTCCTTCGGGATCACGATGCGTCCCAGGTCATCTATTCTTCTTACAATTCCAGTTGCTTTCATCATTTTTTCCTCCATGACATATTGCGTAAGATAAATCATCATCTCGCATTACTAATCATTAACGTTGCAGTTAGTATGCGAAATGCAGGAAAAAATATACTTTAAATTGCCAGATACACCGTCATTCAGCAGCGCCATTGCTGGCTTATATTTATAGCAGTTCTGTATTTTCCCTCAGAATTATTGTTTTATATTAAAATTAAAATGCATCCATTCAATTTTTACTCTTGCATTATCGAATTTTTCCATTCTCAATCAGACTGTTTCGTACTGTATTTTCCTTATTTCTATGTTACACTTATTCTGTTTACGACAATTTTTTATGGGAGAGTTTAAACTATGAATCACAAAAATAATAACAGAAGTTCCTTTTCCGGCAAGATCGGCTTCGTCCTGTCGGCTGCCGGAGCATCCGTAGGCTTAGGCAATATCTGGCGTTTCCCGTATCTGGCAGCCAAATACGGCGGCGGTATCTTCCTGTTGATCTATATTATCCTGGCGCTGACCTTCGGTTATACCATGATCGTGGCGGAGACTTCACTGGGACGCATGACAGGTAAAAGCCCCGTGGGTGCCTTTCATACCTTCGGGAAGTCCAAATGGCTGTCCTTCGGTGGATGGATCAACGCTATCATTCCTATTCTGATCGTTCCTTATTATTCCGTCATCGGTGGATGGGTGATCAAGTATCTGGTGGAATATGCCAAGGGTCACGGACATGATCTGGCAGCGGACGGTTATTTTTCCACGTTTATTTCCAATGGTGTCTCTACTGAGCTGTGCTTTATCGTATTCACTCTGTGTACTCTGGGCATCATCTACGCCGGTGTCCGCAACGGTATCGAGCGCGTATCCCGCATTATGATGCCGATCCTGGTAGTGCTCTCCGTGGTCATCACAGTCTATTCTGTTACCAGACCGGGAGCACTGAGCGGCGTAAAGTATTTCCTGATCCCGAATCCTGCGAATTTCTCCTGGATGACAGTCGTAGCTGCCATGGGGCAGATGTTCTACTCTCTGTCCATTGCCATGGGTATTCTCATCACCTTCGGCTCTTATATGAAAAAAGATGTTTCCATCGAAGGCTCCACCAAAAATGTAGAAATCTTCGATACCGCCATTGCTATCATGGCAGGTCTGATGATCATTCCCGCCGTGTTCGCATTCTCCGGTGGAGATCCCGATACCTTACAGGCAGGTCCTTCCCTGATGTTCATCACACTTCCCAAGGTCTTCGACAGCATGGGCATGGGCACCTTCGTAGGTATCCTGTTCTTCGTACTGGTACTATTCGCAGCCATGACCAGCTCCATTGCACTTACCGAAAGTGCTGTGTCTACTTTCGAGGACGAGCTTGGCTGGGGTCGTAAAAAATCTACCGTGATCATGGGTGTGATCATGCTGGCACTGGGAACGTTATCCTCACTGGGTTACGGACCGCTTGGTGCTGTGAAGATCATCGGCATGCAGTTCCTTGATTTCTTCGATTTCCTCACCAACTCCGTGATGATGCCTATCGCTGCCATCACCATCTGTCTGTTGGTGTCCCGTGTCATCGGAGTAAAGGCTGTGGAAGAAGAAGTCATGCACGGAGAAGCCGCTTTCCGCCGCAAAAAGGTATTCAACTTCATGATCAAGTATCTCTGCCCGGTATTTGCTGCAATTATTTTATTAAGCTCTGTGGCAAATGCATTTGGACTTATTTCTATGTAAGATGCCAGGGTCATAAACAAGAACCCCACGCTGTGCTCGCACAAACGTGGGGTTCTTGTTTCATGACCCGCTCCGATATTCGCATAAAAGGGAAGCGTCAGCTTCACGATATGCGAATACCGGGCAGGATTGTGAGAGTGCGCAGCACGGAGCAATCCGTCAGGCATCTTACATCTTACTATATGTTAATGATCCGTCCTGTCTCCGCATTTACTCTATGTGAAATTGAGATTACCGTTCTTCCTTCCGAGGCACGCTTCAGTGCCTGCAGCACCTCTTCCTCGGTCTGGGCATCCAGATTTGCCGTAATCTCATCCAACAGAAGGAGCTTCGGCTTCGCCACCGCAGCTCTGGCAATAGATAACAGCTGCCACTGTCCCTGGGAGAAGATCTCCTGGGTACAGGGAGTGTCATAGCTTTTTTCCAATTGTTCTATCGTCGCATCCAGTCCCGCAATTCTTGCAGCCCCCCGTACCTCTTCCATGGTAAAAGAATCGTCATACAGCGTGATCTGATCCTTCACGGTACCGGGTACTCTATGAAAAGTCTGCTCCACATAGCCGTACAGGCTGCGCTTTTCATGTCCCGGAATCTGAAAAGCATCTCTTCCCTGAATCAGCACTTTACCCTCTCCCGGCTGATAAAGTCCCAACAACAGTTTGAAGACCGTACTCTTCCCTGCTCCGGTTCTTCCGGACAGTGTCACCTGTTCTCCGGGATACACTTTGAAGCTTAAGTGATGCAGGATTTTACGGCTGTCATCCTCATAAGCAAAGGTCACGTTTTGCAGTTCCACAAACGGCGTCTCTTCCTCTGTGACCACCGGAGTCTCCAAATTCCGTACTCTCTCCGGCAATTCCTCCAGCGCATAGAATTCATTGATCCGGTGCACGCCCGCAACGGCGGACTGTATGGTCTGGATCTCCATTCCCAGACTCTCCACTGGGGTAAAGATCTGGGAGATATAGTTAATTACCGCTACCGCTGTACCTGCAGACATGCCGAACAGTGTCAACACCTTTGCATTACCGGAGGCAGAAAACAGCATCACAACCGCCACCACGATAGCATTCAGGATCAGGATCACCGGGGAATAAATAGCATCATAGAAATTCGTGCGATCTACCGCGCGATAACTCTCCGCAATATATTCATCATACCGCTCCTCCATATAGCGCTCTTTTCCCAGCGTATGAATGGTGCGGATATTGTGCAGCGTCTCCGGCACATGTCCGGAGGCTCTGCCCACAGCACGACGGTTCTCGATCTGGGCTTTCAGCATGTTTTTCTGCACCGTCCGGGTGAACCAATACAGAAATGGCAGCAGGATCAAAAGTACGATCGCCAGTCCTCTGTTTTTTAACCAGATCACCACCAGGATACTTATAATCTTACAGGCATCGGCGAACATGCTGATGATTCCGGAGGTAAACAGGTTCTCCACCGTATCCACATCTCCTACGAACCGGGATACGATCGTACCGGGCTCCTGTTTCGTCAGTTCCCCTGCCGTCAGGTTCGTGTATTTCTCCATCATGCTGCTCCGCAGTGCGTGGGTGATCTTCTGACCGAAGACCGTCAGCAGACCTTCCCGAAGGCTTTCGGTCAGCCCGGTGAGCACCGTAAAAGCAAAATACAGTATCACCAATGCAACCGGAACTGCGTTTCCTGCGGTGATCGTATCCACGATACTTCCCAGGATCCAGGGCGGCAAAAGCGCGGTTACAATGGCACCTGCGACTGCCAGCACGATTCCCAGTGACAACCCTGCATAGCCTGTCACAGTCTGCCGGATCACGCTGCGGACATTTTTCACATTCTGTCTCTTATTTTTCTGCATCTGTTTATTTTTCTGCATGATCCGGACCTCCCTCCTGCGTACTATGTGCATCAGCGCCATCCGCCTGTGCTTCATACAGTCTCGCATACTCCGGGAACTTTTCAAGGATCTGTTCGTGGGTTCCTGCGGTCACTTTTCCATCCTCCATCCACAGCACCTGATCCATTTGGGGGAACATATAGAGTCTGTGGGACAAAAGGATCACGATGCTGTCCGCTGTAAACTTCCGCAGATTGGCAAAAACCTCTTCCTCCGTCTTGCGATCCAGTGCGGAAAAAGGATCGTCCAGGATCAGGACCGGACGCTTATGGCACAGGGTTCTCGCCAATGCCAGCCGCTGTGCCTGTCCACCGGAGAGGCGGACGCCGCCATTTCCCACAATGGTGTCCATACCCTCTTCCATCTCTGCCACTTCACCGTCGAAACAGACTGCCTTCAGATACTTCTCCGCATCGTCATCATCGCCCAGCAGTATATTGTTACGGACACTGTCATTGAACAGCTCCGGATCATGTCCTAAATATCCCACCATGCCGTTTTGCTCTGCCTTGGTCATCCCGGATAATTCTTTGCCGTGGAAACAGATCCTTCCTTCGTAAGGGTATTCACAGAGGAAGGTCTTTCCCAATGTGGATTTACCACACGCCACTGCGCCGGTGACACCAATGATCTGTCCCGGAGTGGCTGACAGATTGAAGTCCTCATAGATCTTCTCTCCGCCGGGATAAGCAAAGCTTACATGGGATACTTCCAGCGTTCCCGGCTCCTGTACCAGGCTATCGTCCTCATAAGTGGTTTCCTTCATCAGTGGCTTGATTCGTTTCCAGGAGACTTGGGCTTTATGTACCGCATTGAATAGCTTCGCGGCATGAGAAGATTTCACGGCTAACTTCAAAAAACAGGATAAAAACGTGGTAAAGGCTGCCACATCCCATATTTTCCAACCGGTTCCCAACACATTTCTGCTGCCGAAATACAGGATAAACAGTACGCCTGTCATGGAGATGATCCGGTACAGCGGGGGAAACGCGGTACTCCAGATATTGGCCTTCACAGCAGATGTCTCATAATCGGTAAGGTTCGCTTCGTAGGCCTGCTTCCGCTCTTTTTCTCTGCCATAGACACGGTAAGCGATAGCGTTAGTGGCTCTGTCCAGTGTTGCGGCACTTAAATCTCCGGACTTTTCCTTATAAGCAGCTCCGGTGCGTTGCACGTTACGCTTCATCTTCTCCGCCAACACATAAGATACCGGTAAAAACAGCATACCTAAGATTGCCAGCCGCCAGTCATAAAATAGCAGCATTCCCACATATGCTGCCAATGCAACACCGGTATCATAGATCTCTGTGGTAAATTTCCGCATACCCTCCGCGCAGTCGTCCACATCCAGGATTGCCTTGGTCATTACATTTCCGACACCCTCTTCTTCCAGTTCGGCACGGCTTCTGTGCACCAGGCTGTCATACAGCGTCTCTTTCATATCTTTATTTATATTATTGGCAAACCGCCGCACATAGAAACGCTTGACATAGCGGGAAACCTGCACGATGGCAATGGATACCACATATGCGGACACCAGCACCAGCATATCCCGGTATCCGGCGTTCCCGCTCAGAATGTCCACCAGGCATCCCGTCATCCGGCCCTCAAACCACGGTCCTGCCAACAGTCCGAGATTATAGATCAGACCGGAGATTGTTACCGCCAGCAGCACCGGCCACTGGGTTTTGAAATAATACAGGATTTGATCCTTTTTCGCTGCCTCATATATCTGTTTCATCCTCTCCGGCTCCTTCTTCCACACATTTTTCCGCATTGACAAATCCTGTCCTTCTCACGTCACCCATCAATTCTGCTTCTTTCCTCAGCACTACATAAAAAGATGTACTATTCTCTGATTTAGATAATAGTACATCTTTTTCATCTGTCAATGTATTGACTCACTTGCGTTCATTATCTCAGGCCTTCAGAATCTCCGACAGATTCCTCTGGATCCCGGCCGCCACATCCGGTTTATTCATCGAATAGACATGGATATGTTTTACGCCGTTGGCCAGCAGATCAATGATCTGATCGGTGGCATAGGCGATGCCCGCCTGTTTCATGGCTTCCGGATTGTCTCCGAAGCGGTCTACGATATTCTTAAAGCGCTCCGGCACATTACAGCCGGACAGTTTTACGGCATTCTTCACCTGTACACCGCGGGTGATGGGCATGATGCCGGGAACGATGGGCACGGTAATCCCTGCCTCCCGCACACGGTACATAAAGTTGAAGAAGATATTGTTGTCGAAGAACATCTGGGTCGTCAGGTATTCGCAACCGGCATCCACCTTCGCCTTCAACCCCTGAATATCCGCATTTTTGTTAGCAGAATCGGGATGCACCTCCGGGTAGCAGGCGCCACCCACGCAGAAATCTCCGTTTTTCTTAATAAAACGCACCAGATCGGAGGCGTGCGTAAAATCCGTAAATACTTCTCCGTCGAAATCCTTGGGAATATCTCCTCTCAGAGCTAAAATATTCTCGATCCCTGCTGCCTGCATTTCTGTAAGAGCGGTACCGATGCTGCCCCTGTCAGCACAGACACAGGTCAGATGCGCCACGGTAGGCACATTGTGCTGCTTCTGAATCTCTCCTGCCAAAGCAATGGTATGTCCCTTGGTACTGCCGCCGGCGCCATAAGTCACGCTCATATAAGCAGGCTGCAATGCCGCGATCCCCAGTGCTGCTGCCTCCACATTTCCGAAATCCGTGCTCTTCTTCGGAGGAAATACCTCAAAAGAGATCGTTGCGGTATCTTTATTCAAAATATCTCTGATCTTCATACAATTCTTCTCGCCTTTCCATCATCTACATACCTTCAGGCTGCGTAATTACCCTTTGTTTTCCCGCAAAAAGATCGGCAGGAAATCCTGTTTTTCCTCTTCCTTAGTCTCACTCTCCGCAATGACATTCCGGATATTCTGCATCCGCTTATCCAGTGCCGCACTCTGCTGCGCACAGTCATACAGCTCGTCCTTCAGGAACTTTGCCTGACTCTCCGGAATGTTTTTCTTATACTGCAGCTTGTGCTCCAGGCTCGCCCAGAAATCCATGGCTATCGTACGGAACTGTACCTCCACATAGACCAGCTTCTTCGTATTCTGTAAAAAGATCGGCACCTGCACGATCAGATGGAGGCTGCGGTAACCGCTCTCCTTAGGATTCTTTATATAATCCTTGCGCTCGATCAGGGTAATGTCATCCTGGCGCAAAAAGCTCTCCGCCAATTCATAAATATCATCCGGAAACGAACAGATGACCCGGACACCGGCGATGTCACGGATATTCTCCTCAATGCCTTCCAGCGTCATGGGAATATTTTTCCGGCGGATCTTACGCAGAATACTGTCATACGATTTGACTCTGGTCTTGATCCCTTCGATGGGATTCCGATCGTATTCCAGGGAATACTCCTGATTCAATACTTTGAATTTCGTCTCCACCTCCATGATGGCGCACTGATAATACGACATCAGTTCATCCATGGGGCGCTTGTTTTTCTCAATCAGATCGAGGAATTGATCTGATAATAAATGTTGTTTGAAAAATTTACCTCTGATTGTATCCATGATATAACTCACTCTTTTATTGTCTCTATTTTTTGATCAATATTTTTTATGATAATCTATGATGAATCATAGATTATCATAAAAAATGTCTCCTTGCATACGGTATATCCATAGTATATACCATAGACAAGGCGGTATCAATCACTTCATAGTGAATCGATAGACTGCACCGAAAGACACCATATCTCGAGTTGAACATTTGTTCGATTTGTGTTATAATGTTATTGTGTAATCGAAACGAAAGCGGATGCGATTTTCCGATTGTTAGATGCCCTCTAGTCTTACAAAGGAGGGTGATGCCCATGAATACGATGGAAGTACTTACTCTGTTGTTAGTTGTCTTTACAGCTTTATCATACATTGACAGACATGGTGACGATAATAACAAAAAGAAATAGCATCCCCTCGCCAAAGTAGATGCTATTTCTTTTCTAGTATTTTACTGAGGGCAAATCGGAATTTTCACCTCCGACTTACTTTCTAAATAGATTATACACCAAGAGGGATTGAGAAATCAATCCCTCTTACTTTTTTATTTCTCAAATCTCCTCTTTCTCCGCATCCGGCGCAATCACCGCCCCAATAGCGGTAGCATAATCGGAGTACTCCGGAATAGTGACCTTCACATCCCACAGGCTCTTGAAGTCTTCGATGATCTGGCGGCACTCGAAGAATTTGGTCAGACCGCCGATGAGGATATAATCCTTGATGCCGGTGTTCACGGAGGCTAAAATTCCTGCCTGACAGATGTTCTCGATGACCATATGTACAATACCGGCTGCGATGTCTTCGGGCTTGGACTGGGCATCCGCTTTGCCGAAGTTGGACGCAGTCACGTCCAGGTTCAGGCCGGGGAGCTTTTCCTTGGCCAGATCGCCGATCCGCAAGTCGATCTTTGCCACATCACCTTTCCGGGACAGAGGGACGATCTCATGGATGTCCCCGGTATTCAGTATGATCGAGGACAGTCCGCAGATGGTTCCGCCACCCAAGCCGACACCGCCTAAATGCTTCATCTCATTTTCAGTTACTTTGACAAAGAAGCTTCCGGTGCCCATGCTGATGACAATGACTTCCTTTTTATCCGTGAGGTAATAACCGCCGGTTCCGGTGGCTATGAATTCGTCTACCTTATAGGTAGGACGATCATATACCGCTTTCTCCACATATTTGCTTCCCACGCCGGTGATATAGACACCTTCCACATCTAAAAGCTGCAGATTATTCTCATACAGATATCTTCCGAAAGCACCGTAGAGGGATGCCACCTGGCTGTCTGCCTTGACTGCCATGGGCGGAAGCATATGTTCTCCTTCAAAAGCTACGATCTTGGTGGTACTGCTGCCGATATCAATTCCTATTCTTACGGCCATATCTTTGTCCTCCTCATAATGAAATGCTAAAAAGCTTCTTTAGAACAATCGGTCCATGGCATCCTGCACGGAGCTGACGCCGATGACACGGATTTTGCTTCCTTTTTTGCACTCTTCCAGTGACACGTAGGGCACCACGCATTCCTCGAAGCCCAGTTTCTCCGCCTCCGCCACACGCTGTTTTGCCATGCTGACCGCGCGGACTTCGCCACTTAATCCCACTTCTCCGAAAGCTACCATTTTCGGATTCAATGCCTTATTCCGGAAGCTGGACAGAATCGCCAGCACGATTCCCAGATCAATGGCCGGCTCCTGGATCTTGATACCTCCCGTAATATTCACGTAGGCATCGCAGGAGGACAGCTGCACTCCCGATCTCTTCTCCAATACCGCCATCAGCAGGTTCACACGGTTGAAATCCGTACCGGTGGTCTGTCTTCTGGGGATGCCGAAATTACTGTGGCACACCAGCGCCTGTAGCTCGATCAGAAGCGGTCTGGTGCCCTCCATGGTACACGCCACCACAGAGCCGCTGGCATTCTCCGGCCGTCCGTTCAGCATATATTCCGAAGGATTCTTGACCTCTGCCAGTCCCGTTTCCCGCATCTCGAAAACACCGATCTCGTTCGTAGATCCAAAACGGTTTTTCACCCCCCACAGAATACGGTAGGACGCATGTCTGTCCCCTTCAAAATAAAGAACGGTATCCACCATATGTTCCAGCACTCTGGGACCTGCCACCGTACCTTCCTTGGTCACATGGCCTACAATGAAGATTGAGATTCCCAGTCCCTTTGCCAGCTGCAGCAAAATACCGGTGGATTCCCGCACCTGAGACACGCTTCCCGGCGCCGCCGACACGTTCTCGTTGTACATGGTCTGTATGGAGTCGATGATCACGACCTCCGGCTTGCTCTTGCGGATCACTTCACTGATGATATCCAGATTCGTCTCACACAGTAGCAGCATATGCTCCGAAAAAGCCCCCAGACGGTCCGCCCGCATCTTGATCTGTACCTTGGATTCCTCACCGGAAATATACAATACTTTATGTCCCGCCGTGGATAAGTTATGGCAGACCTGCAATAACAGTGTGGATTTACCGATACCGGGGTCTCCGCCTACCAGCGTCAGAGATCCCTGCACAATGCCGCCTCCCAGCACCCGGTCCAGTTCCTTAATTCCGGTGAGAGTCTTATTTTCCTCCCGGATAGCGATCTCCGACAGCACACAGGGCTCCGAAGCCTCTCTCCTGTCTCTCTTTGCACCGTTTCCGGTATTTTTCAATTCCGTTTTATCTATCGTCTCTTCCACGAAAGTATTCCACTCTCTGCAGCCGGGACATTGTCCCAGCCATTTCGTGGATTCATAGCCACAGTTCTGACAGAAAAAAACGGTGGCTGTCTTACCTTTTGCCATGCTCTCTCCCCAATCGTTATAAAAAAGAGCCCAGTCACGAAGTACTACAATATCCTCCGTGCCTGGACTCCTTTGCAGTGCGTCCTTACGCCTCTACGATCTTAACAGGTACTTCACCTGCTGCTTCCAGTTCTACGCTCAGGCTCAGTTTGCCGCCAAGTCCGGTTTTCATGGTTCCTACGTTCTTACCGCCAATAAATACTTCGTACTCGGTATCGTCCTTCAGTCCTACAGTGATCTGGGAATCCTCGTCACCTTCTACGATGAACTCCACACTGTTGTCAGCTTCCTTGAACTCCAGTACACTGGTTCCGGGAACAGATTCATATAAAAACATGCCGTTCTTTTCCAGCTTTGTCATCTCATTGTAGGTCTTAACCTTCAGCAGATCTCCTGCATGCTCATAATCTTCCACTTTTGCCTTCTTGGCCAGCTTGTGATTACCAAAACTGATAGATCCGTCTGCTTCACTGCGAAGTATTTCTTCCACTACTGCCATCTGTCTGTCCTCCTGAAAGTAACTGCATCCGCAATACATCTTTCTCTTTCGTTCTTTGCGAATGGGGTTTGAATAGTTACAGTATAATATATCTCACCCTGTTTTTCTACAAAAAGTTTTATTTATTTTGTAACTATTCAGAGTCATGTAAATTGTGTCATAGGTACGTCGAATGCTTGCATTTGTAAGAACCTTTGACGTAATTTATAGGACGAAGTAACCTCAATGAGCAAAAGGAACGCTCTGCAAGAGCGATTTTGCAAATTGAGTGACTGAATAGTTACAAATACTTAATTTTTCACGGTAAATACAACTTTTCCATCCTTGAATCCGGCGGATACCTTATCTCCCGGTACCACCTTTTTCTGCAGGATCTCCTCTGCCAGAGCATCCTCTACCACGGACTGGATCGCACGCTTCAAGGGTCTTGCTCCCATCTTGTTATCCGCATATTTGGATACCAGATGCTCCTTCAGCGCTGCTGTGATGGTCAGCTTGATCCCCAGCTGATCCTCACATCTCTTGTACAGATTGGATGCCAGAAGATTCACGATCTCCTTCATGTTCTCATTGTTCAGCTGGTGGAACACGATAATATCATCAATACGGTTGATAAATTCCGGCTTGAAGCTGCGCTTTACTTCTTCCATGACATTGGATTTCAT
>ERZ827088.2233-NODE-2233-length-20961-cov-12.185258_pt1 | contig 20961 bp, 18 predicted proteins | sample MGYA00519922_ERZ827088 | MGnify/ENA primary metagenome ERZ827088 (study PRJEB31778, sample SAMEA3449254) | human gut metagenome | biome: human gut; feature: human-associated habitat; material: faeces | place: United Kingdom | collected 2010/2012 ...
GCAAGGGTATATTTTCGGCAGTGATCCCAATCGAAAGTATGCAACGATTCGGGCGCGGGATGGCGGACGAGCCGTGCGACTTTATAGGCTGGGAGAAGAATACGATCTTGTAGCCATAGATGACAGACTGCGGGAAAACTACTGGTTGTATGGACCAAGGCTGTATGAACGGAAACACCCGCCCCGGCAGTATACGCCGAAACGGTATCGCCCCAAGGATGGCTGTGCGGGAAAAAGTATTCTCCAGATTTTCTTCGAGGTATTCTTTGAGTAATCCCAGATGCACCGCTTGTATCTGTACTACTGTTATCAGCTGGGTATCCTGCCCAAGAAACAGCAACCCCGCATCAGCCGCCCGGAACTGGAGCACATCTGGAAAGACACCGAGAAAATCCTTGCAGAACACGCCTTTGTTCACGACCACAAGTTTCCATCTTTGCAGGCAATCGTGGACTAAGCTGATATTGAAAGCAAATAACCTGCCGTTGGATTTGAGCGTACACAGCCTACGGCACACCAATGCCAGCTTGATGATTGCACAGGGCGTAGATATAAGAACAGTTGCCAGCTTGTTAGGCAATGCACAGGCCAGCACGACGCTAGATATTTACGCCCATGCGTTTGACAAGAATAAGCGCAAGGCGCAGGAAAAGTTGGGAAAGGCGATTGGACTATGATGAAGAAAATCAAATTAACCAGAGCAAACAAAAGTATTACGCTGAAAGCGCTTGCTCCTTATTATTACCATGAAAGGGCGCTTGGGCTTAGCACACAAGAAGTTGGAAAGCTGGTACTGAAAATTGATGCCCTCCCAGCCGATAAGAAAACAAACTTCTCGCCGGACGAAATTCGTCTTATGCGTACTACTGTGAATCAGCTGAGAAATGAAAGGCTGGCAAAAGGACAGTACACCGATGCGGTAGATGATATGCTACTAAAATTATTCTAAAATCAGAATAAAAAAGCGCATTGCAAAAGTACATTGCAATGCGCTTTTTGGTGCGCCCGAAGGGATTCGAACCCCCGGCACCTGGCGTCGGAGGCCAGTGCTCTATCCAGCTGAGCTACGGACGCTTATGTATGAAAAACGTCGTTCTGACGTATTTCAATCTTGTAAAGTAGTCAATTCCCAATAGTGGTCAATTCGTGGCCTGACTACCGTTGACCACCGCGTTTTTGCAAGTACAAATTACGCTGTATCGAACAAAAACGAGCCAAAAACCTGCCGCATCGCAGTTGTCGGAGAACTACGACAAGCCCGTACAGACCAACGTTGAAGCGTGAATTTTGTTGGTTCTGCACAGTTGCGTCCAAAGCAAGAAAACGCCTGTTGGTGGTTGTCACAACGGGCTTTTCGGTGTTTTACGGTGCGTCTGCACAGTAGTAGTCAAATGGTGGTCAAAGAATGTAAAATAAAACGCAATAGAGTACCACTATTCCCGGTATATGACCCTTGCTTTAGCATCTTGCTGTTTTCCTATATAAACCCGTTCATTATGTTCAATTCCAAAAATGCTTGTGCATTTAATTGTCATGTTCATGCAAAAATATCCCAAAGAGTTTGTCCAACTTTCCCAACGATTTCTATAGACATCCTCAGCGAAATATATATCGAAAGCAAGTTTCTTCATCATCAATCTGTGGCTTATTCTGCTTGCAAATTTTAAATTACTTCATATTTCCATTGCAAGTATCCATAATTTTCGTCCATAAAGTGGGCCAAAAGCTGAAATCACTCCAGCGGCCGGGGATAAGCCAGCCGGGCAGGGTTTGCAGAAAATGGGGTACCGCCCACGCAAATGCCAGTGCTAAAGCAAACAGGGCTGCCCCGTGCAAGACACCGGGCAGGGCACAAATAAAGCGCAGCAACAGCACGACCAAAGCCAGTCCGATAATCAGGGCAGGCAGGGCACACGCTGCTTGAGCCAGCCATGCCTTTTGGGGGCCGTAAGTGATGGCGGTGATCTTTCCGGCACCGGTTGCTGCGGCCCACTGTTCGGCGTCCGTTTTGGGGGTGTCGGGCGAAAGACCCCGCAGCGCCGCGTGGGTAAAGCCGCTTTGCGCCGGATAAAGAAGCGTTTTGCTTTTACTTTTAAACACGCCGGAAATGAAATACTCGGTACGGTCCAGTGCAACAGTCAAGCCCATAATATCATAGCTGCCAAACAGTGTCCACGCCAGCGTCGAAGAAATCGCGCACTGCTGTCCTACGACACCGGGTGCTGTGCCCTGAAGATATTCCACGGGCAGACAGTCCTGCGCTGTACCGTCAAAGCCGATACAGGTCACATCTTCCGCTGTGCGGTCAGAATCTGCCGAGACCGCTGCTGCTTTCTCGCTCCAAAAGCTGGCAGTAACGGCTTGAGTGTTGGCATTACTTTTTTCCCATTCCCGTGCAGCGGCAAGCTGCCCGGCTGTAAGCGGGGAAGACAGGGTCACCGTCACGGTTGGGTTCTGCTGTACAATATGCGCTGCGCGGGTCTGCAAAAGCAGCTGCAAAACTACCAGCAATACTGCCGCAACCGCCCAACCTCTTTTACGATGCATCATGGATCTTCACCCGGTCCCCGGCCTGCACGGCCCGCGTACTGCTGACAATGACCTGTGTATCGGCGTCCAGCGCACCACTGACGGCGGCGGTGGTATCGCCCGTTTCCACCACCGTGACAGGCAGCGATACTACGATATTCTGCTGACCCAAGATTGTGGCTTTTTGTTCGATAGCCAGCACATAGCAGCCGGTATTATCTTTATGTACCGCGCTGGCCGGCAGCACACAGGGCCGCTTTTCACCCTGCACCGTGGCCGATGCGTTGGCAGCACCGGCACACCATGCCCCTTTGGACAAGGTGCATTTTGCTGTAACGGTGCCGTTTTCATCCGGGGCCGAAAGGCTCTGCACGGCGGCATCACAGCTTGCGCGGCTCTGGCTCAGGTGCAGTACAGTGCCAACTGAAACAAGGTTGGCTTGAGATTCTTCCAAAGGAATTTCGGCGGTAAAATCGGCATCTGCAGCCAGCTGGCCGCCCACGGCAGGGGAGGGCTGCCCAACCACGAGATCCAGCGACACAAGGGTGCCATCACTGGGGGCAGTCAGTGTGCCGCCCGCCTGCTGCACGGCAAGCAAGGCATCCAGTTCGGCCTGCAGGGTTTCGGCATCAGAGGCCGTTACAGCAGCAGCGGCGCGGTCCAGTGCGTTCTGTTTTTCCGTGGTTTCCTGCTCTTTCTCCAGCGTGTGCAGTGCGGTGTTGCGGTTATCCTCGGCACTTTGGGCGGCGGAAAGTGCCGCATTGTTGGCATCTTCGGCGGCTTTTTGGGCGCTGTACAGGGCATCCTCCGCAGCTTCCAGGGCAGCGGCGGCGTTTTCTACGGCGGCCTGTTTTTCAGCGTCGTCCGCATAGCCGGCATTGCGGGCTTTTTCCAGAGCGGCAGCAGCTTCGTCCCGCTTGGTCTGGGCACGGGAAACGCTCTCTTCACCATCGGCGTAGATTCTGTGTGTTTCCTCGTAGGCACGTTCTAATTGCTGCTGGGCGAGCTGGGCGGCGTAGGGGTCGGCGGTGTCTCCCGCCGTCTGTTGTGCGGCCTGGGTCCGGGCCTGCTGCAACGCGGCCCGCTTGGCGTTTACGGCGCGGTCCACTTCAGCGGCATCAAACACGGCCAGCGTGTCCCCGGCCTTGACGGTCTGCCCCGCCTGCACGGGTACTGCCATGACCAGCAGACCCGCGGGCACTGTAAAAGGGGTGCCGCCCGCAAAGCTGACCGTGGCCGTAGTGCGCACGCTTTTTGTCACATTGCCGGAGGACGGCCTCTGCACCGTCACGCTGGCCATGGCTGCCCCTGCTGTACCGCGGGCCAGCAGTGTCAGCACCAGCAGCAGTGCAAAAAAGCGGACAATCCACCCAAGCCGCTGGCGCTGGCGTGGGTCCATCCCGGTAAGCAGTTCGATAGGTCCTCATCCTTTCACGGCTCCGGCCAGGATCCCCTGTTCCAGATACTTTTGGCCGAAAGCAAAAATCAGTACGGCGGGCAGCAATGCAAACAGGCTGGCCGCCATGGTCAGTGCCAGGTCGCGGGTAGTATCGGTCAGATAGAGTGACAGCGACCAAAGCGACTGTGTTTTTAAAAAGGTCATAGGCTGTTCCAGCGCATTCCAGGCATCCAGAAAGCTCATGGTCAGCGCAGCCAGGATACCGGGCAGCCCCACTGGCAGGCCGATTCGCGCAAACTGCTGCCACGGGGTCGCGCCATCTATAGCGGCAGCTTCCAGCAGCGGCAGAGGAACAGCGTCAAACCCGCGCTGCATCACAAATACGGGAAATGTGCTGAATGCCCCCGGCAGAATGACCGCCCAGACAGTATCCATCAGTCCCAGGTGGTTTATCGTCAGATAGGCAGGCACCATAGTGACCTGGAACGGCAGCAACATTAAAATAAGGTACAGCCCCCGCACGGCCCCGCGCCCGCGAAATTTCAAGCGGGAGAGTGCCCATGCGGCGGGAGCACCCACGACCAATTGACCAGCCAACTGCGGAAATGTCTGCAGGCAGGTGTTCCAATAGGTGGTAAAGTATTCCGGTGTGTCCAGCAGCAGCTTGACAGCAGGTTCCAGCGTAGGGTAGCTGGGCAGCAGGGTCCACGCAGCCTGCCCGCTGCCGGAAAGCGCCGGGCCGATGGTCGCTGCCAGCTCCTCCGAGCCGGTCAGCGTGCCCATCAAAAGGAACCATAGCGGGAACCATACGAGCAGGACGAATGGGAAAAGCAGAATTTTTTTTAGAGCCGTTTTATGCATACCGCGATCACCGCCCCCAGCGCCCCTGCCATCAGGATTGCTGCGGCGCTCAGCCTTGGCAGATCCAGTGCCAGGAACCAGTTGTTGAACAAATGCTGCAATAAATAGATGCTTTTTTGCGGGTAGGCCCCGGCCACCAGATAGGCCTCGCGGAAAACTTTAAAGGTGTTCAGCAGACTCAGCACCAGCGTGACGGCCAGTGTGGGCAGCAGGTTGGGCAGGGTAATGGCCGTAAACTGCCGCCACCCACTGGCACCATCCACGGCAGCAGCCTCGTACAAGTCTGTGGAGATGCTGTCCAGCCCGCTGGACCAAAGGATGCTGTCATAGCCGATGTTTTTCCACAGATAAGTACCGATCAGCACCCAAAACGCGGCGTCCGTGCCCATAAAGTCACAATGGGTGCCAAAAGTGCCGTTCACAAGGCCGTTTTGGGCAAACAATACTTTCCAGAGCAGTGCAAGGCTTGCCACCGGCAAAGCCATGGGCAGCAAAAAGGTGGTGCGGCAGACTTCAGCCCAGGAGGTATTTTTTAAGCTTTTCGCCCGCAGCGCCAAAGCTAGTGCCAGACTGAGCGCCAGCAGTAGAGGCACACAGACGCCGATGAACCGCGCGGTGTTCTTCACCGCCAGCCGGAACGCATCGTTGCCCAGTACCGCCGTATAGTTGGCAAGGCCCACAAAGTGCCGCCCCATCGTGTCGGTCACGCTGCGGCGCACCGTCTCCACAAAGGGGGCCAGCACAAACAGGGTGACACCGCACAGGCTGGGGGCCAGGAACAGCCAGGGCGTAGGGTCCGGGTGTTTGTTTTGTCTTTTCTGCATACAATTTTTTCCTGCAAAGCGATGCGCGGGGCAGCATGGCCGCTCCGCGCACCGATGTTACTTTTGTTCTGCCAGATACAGCGCCAGATCACTCTGCACACCCGCCACAGCGGCGGCCACGTCCTCGCTGCCGTCAATGATGGCCTTGGCATGGTTTATAAAGCTCTGCTGCAGCATCACCGGGAACAATACAGGTGTGGTGCAGTTGGCGTAGAAGGCATCCAGGTCGCCGACATACGCGCCGGTCACTTTACCCGTTTTTGCGCCGCTTACCGTCGCTTTGACGGCATCGAGTTTTTCCCGCAGGCAGTCCGCCCGCACCGTTGTACCATCGGAGCAATACTGGCTTTGCACATCGGTGCCGAAGAACGCAGCGGCCAGCCCCTTTGCGGCATCCGGATTTTTGCTGTTGGCATTCACGCCCACCAGTACCTGCGGGTTATAGGCACCCTGCGTCAGGCCGGGCATCGGGATCATATCCACGGGAACGGCCTCGGCATCCGCATCAAAAATATCGTTGGTGCGCGCCATTGCAATGACGGCGTAGGGGGTGGCAACATCCATCCAGCCGAATTTGGCGCGGCTGCAGGTGCTGTACTCGTCCTGCTGTGCATCGATTTTGACAATGTCCGCGTTGTCGTAGCTCTGGGAAGATGCACCGTCCATCTCGGTGTTGATATAGTCAGCCATGCCATAGTAGTCGGCAGTTGTTTTCACAAAGGTAAATATCTTGGTCAGGGCGTCTGCATCCAGTGCGCCGTCGTGCAGCAGGGCATTGGCACTGGAAGGCAGGAGCAGCTTCGCGAAGTCAACGCCGCTGGCCAGCGCCAGAGCATACTTCTGGTCATCGGGCAGAGCCGTGTAATATTCATCGCTGTACTGCTCGGTGTCGGGGCGGGGTGCAGCGGCCAGCACGGCGTCCTGCAGGTCGTTCAGGTCGGTCAGGCCGTCCAGCGTGCCCGCGTCACCACAGAGTGCCGGGACGATGAACCGCGCAGGCAGCACATAGGCCCTGCCATCGGTCATAAACGGATCGATGATATTGCTCTGCAGCGCATCCAGCGGCACGGTGTCACTCATGTCAGCCAGCATTCCCTTATTGATATAGGTCGTGTAGTCGACACGATCCAGAAGCAGCACATCAGGCCCTTCCCCGGCCAGCAGTTCGGTGTTCAGCTGGGTCAGCGCATCGTTGATGGCGGCGCTGACATCATCGGTGTCGGTCTGCACGGCGGTTTCAAAGGTAACGTCCACCTCGGGATTGGCTTTTTTGTAGGCGTTCACGGCCAGCCGCGCCGTGGCGGAATCCGCCAATGACCAGACGGTCAGCGTTGTGTCGGCATGGGTGGGCAGCGTTTCGTCATAGTGATAGAAATAGAGATCGCCGTTTCCGCCGCTGTCGCCAAAGAGCAGGACCATAAAGTCCTCCGCCGCCGTGCGCAGCAGAGAGAGCGGATAGTTGCTGGAAATGCTCATCGCTGTGCCCTCGGCAGGGACGACCTGCTCCGGCAGGGTGCCGCCGGGGGCCAGGCGGTAGATGCCGTCCGTGCAGGCGTAATAAGCCGCGCCGTCTGCGTCGCCGGTCAGCGCTTGAGAACTGGTCGCATTGGGGACCGGGTTCAGCAGCTCGGTGCTTGCGCCGGTGGCGGGGTCCAGGGCGTTCAGGATAATATCGCCGGTATTATTGTCAAAGCTCAGGTAAACAAGCTGGTTGCCGACTGTCGTGAGGGAGTTGAGGCTGTACGCCAGATCCTGCGGCAGTGCGGCGGTCGTAACACTGCCGTCAGTCAGGCTGACCTGCACAAAATCCACGGTGCCGCCGTTGGAGACAAAATCCAGCTTATCCCCCTGAAATACAGCTGTGTTGGGGTTGATGCCCTGCTTTACCGTGTCATCCTCTACAACGGTTTTGGTTCCGTCAGGTGCCTGCAGAACCAGCCCGGCATTCTCCCCGTCATAGGTGATAAGCGCCTGCTCACCGTCCGGCGCAACGAGGATCCACGTGACCATCGCATCGCCCACGTCAAACGCTGCAGGTTCCGATGTCCAGTTGGTTCCGTCAGTGCTGGTGCGGCGGGTGTAGTCTTCGATGCTGTCCTCCCCCACCTTGCCGGTGTACAGAACAATCGTTCCGTCCGCCAGCTGCGTCGGGTAAGAGATGAGCTGCTCACCGCCAAGGTCAACGCGGCTCTCGACCCAGCGGCCCATCTGGGTATCGGTGGTGTCTGCAGCGGTCAGGCTGGGAGTGGTGTCCTGCCTGGCGCAGCCTGCCAGACTCAAAATAAATGCCGTGCATAATCCGGCACTGATGATTCGTTTCATAAGTATGTGCCCTCCTTCATCGGGTGTAGCACCAGTATACCGCCCGAATCTTGAATTGTCCTTGAAAAAAGCTGCGGCTTTTCAAGACTGTTTCAAGGTTTGGGGTGTATACTAGAAAGGGAAAAGGAGAATTATGCCATGCGGATTTTATTGATCGAAGATGACCGCGCCCTTTGCACGGCGCTGCTGCCTGCCCTGCAAGCTGCGGGCTATACTGTAGATACCTGCCACGACGGCGCAGACGGCAAAGCCCTTTTGTGCGGCGGCGCATACGATGTCTGTGTACTGGACCGGATGCTGCCCGGGCTGGACGGTCTTAGCCTGCTGCGGGCCGCCCGCGCCAAGGGATGTACCACCCCGGTGTTAATGCTGACGGCCCTGTCCGGCATCAATGACCGGGTGGACGGCCTGGATGCCGGTGCAGACGATTACCTGGGCAAGCCCTTTGACACGCGGGAGCTTCTGGCCCGGCTGCGGGCACTAACCCGCCGCCCCGGCACCACTGCCGAATCTGCCATACGCTGCGGTGACGTGACGCTGGATGCCGCCCAACTGACCCTGAGCGGGCCAAAGGCCGCTGCGGCCCTGACCAAGAGGGAGGCCGATCTTTTAGAGGTACTGCTGCGCACACCGGGGCAGCTGCAGACCCGTGCGGTGCTTTTGGCGCGGGTTTGGGGACCACTGGCCGAAGTTGAGGACGCTAATCTGGACTGTTACATCCATTTTGTGCGGCGGCGGCTGAAAGCCGTAGGCAGTGCGGTAACGATCACCACCGTGCGCGGTAGCGGCTATAAGGCGGAGGTACCGCCATGCTGACTGCACTGCGCCGCCGTTTGACCCTGCTGATGACGGCGCTGACCTCGTTGGTGCTGGCAGGTGCGCTGGTCGTGACATGGAATTATGCCGCCGCCCAGTACAGGACCGCCGCGGAGACGCTGCTCACGCAGAACTTTTCTGCCATCGTTGAGCGGCTGGACAGCGCCGACAGCGTAAGTGACGCTTGGCTGGCTGACCAGGAGCACAACAGCGGCTGCCTTTTGTTTTTGTGGGACAACGGTGCCGCGCTGCATTTTGCGGGCACCACGGGCAGCGCCGATGCCCGCAATGCGGTTGAACCTCTGTTAGAAGAAGGTTTGTCCCCCCTGCTGGACACAAGTCTGCATGACAGCAGCGGTGCCGTGCAGCGGCAAAGCGCGGTGTTCACGCTGAACGAATACCGCTGCCACGCAGCCTTGCTGCCGCGCGGCACAGCAGGCAGTTATCTGCTTGTGGCCGCTTTACAGGATATGGGCTTTGTACACCGTCATGCGGTCCAGACAGTTGTGCAGTATGGTGCGATCTGGTTCACTGGCACACTGCTGCTGGCGATCATCAGCTGGCGGCTGACCGGCAAAGCGCTGGCTCCGACGGCATTGGCCATGCGGCGGCAGAAGGAGTTCATCGCCGCAGCCGGGCACGAACTGCGCAGCCCGCTGGCCGTAGTAAAAGCAAGCCTGGACGCTGCGTGCCGCATTCCTGTGACTGAACGCGCCACCCTTTTGCGGAATGCCGAGCAGGAGACGGACCGTATGGCGCGGCTGGTGGAGGATCTGCTGGTGCTGGCCAACGGCGACTTGGATGCCTTGCCGGCCCATCTGCACCCCATCGCACCGGATAACCTCTGCCTAGAAGTATACGATGCGTTTTTCCCGTTGGCGCAGCAGCGCCAACACCCGTTAAGTCTGACCCTGCCGGAGGACAGCGTTCCTTCCATAGAGGCGGACCCGGACCGTGTAAAGCAGCTGCTGGCAATCCTGCTCAACAATGCGTTTGACCACACCCCCGCGGGCACCCCCGTGGAACTGTGCTTGACATACTGTGGGGAAAAAATCACCCTGGCCGTGCAAGACCACGGCCCCGGCATACCGGATGCCGAAAAAGCTCGGGTCTTTGACCGTTTTTACAGCGCTGATCCCAGCCGCACCGACAAGCACAATTTTGGCCTTGGTCTAAGCGTAGCCAAGGAACTAGCCCGGCTGCATCATGCAGACTTGACCGTGACCGACACCCCTGGCGGCGGGGCAAAATTTGCGGTGACTTTTGCGGCAAGGATATCTTAATGCCTGATTGACATCCATAACCGAAAGATGCATCAGCGAACCCTGCTGATGACTATGTACAATACATTAGACGGTGAGCAAACTCTCTAATGAAATCCATCATAGGTGGATTGTCGCCTTGAATTGTGAATGTCGTGTAAACAATTAGCACTTACTGTTGACCGATTGCTAACGGCTGGAGTATACTAAAACTACAGATTTGTTCTGTACAACAGCACCTTTACAACTGAATACACAGCATAACAGGTACTTTACTTTCCCGATGGGGCGCACAGCAAGGTCAAGGCAGACCTTAACCCACGGCAGGGAGAGAACATAATGATACTCCAGATGCCCCACAGCTTCAGATGGGGTGACCGCGCAGGGGTTGTAAGAAGTAAGATCCTTGCAGAGTCAGTGTACGGTCGTCGTCAGCGGCTTGCCTGTTATGTTCCCAAGTCTGGGGGCGAGCGGCAAATTAGACATTTTTCTTCAGCATTATTTTGATGCACACGGTTTCTTTTATTTATTTTTATTATTTACATAACCGTGTAACTAACGCTAACATGCGTATTATTTGATTTTTATTGAATTTACATCAAGATTTGCGGGGAAAGTGTACCCTTACGCCCGGATAAAACAGAGAAAATATATAAAGAGCCCGGAGGGCCTTACCGAAATCGGTAAGGTCCTCCGGGCTCTTTTTTCTCTCCCGAAAAGTGTATTCAAGAGGGTTACACAAAACAACGCTGCGAATTCAGAAAGGGTGTGAGCCTATGACAAACGCAAAACAGACGAACTGTGCGAAATACGCACGCGGACCGCCGAAGTGAATCAGAACTGATTCACTTTGGGGTGATAAAACCGAAAAAGTGAATCAAATCTGATTCACTCCAACATCTCGCCCAAACAAGCCCCGTGTGGGGCGGCAGCTCCGCATCGCACACGGACGCGACATCACCCGCAAAACCGCCGTTTGGCGCGCTTGTGGGGCTGTGGGGCGGCGCGAGCCGTACAACTTACTACTGGAGAGTAAAACTTACTACACACAAAATCACGATAATATGAGATAATGTATATATCTTGAAATTGAAAGGATGATGCAAATGACTTTTACAAAACTTCCGAAAGCAATCACCGCAGAAGAACTCCTCTCCACGCCACTGCCGCCGGTCAAGTGGATCATTCCCGGTCTGCTCCCTGCCGGATTGGCGCTGTTTGCCGGTCCCAGCAAGGCAGGCAAAAGTTGGCTGACGCTGTGGCTCTGCTTACAGATTGCGCAGGGCAATCCTGTCTGGAATCGAGAAATAGAGCCATGCACCGTGATTTATTTCTCGTTGGAAGATACATTTAACCGTCTGCAAAATCGCATTTTCCAGCTTATCGACGGCGGCGATGCCCCAGAACGGCTGATTCTGCAAACCGAATGTCCGAGTATTGGGCAGGGATTGGAGGAACAAGTTGAGGCACTTGTCCACACATATCACGATGTTGGTCTAATCGTTATCGATACACTTCAAAAAGTGCGTCTAAGCGACGGAAACGGTGGAATGTATGCGAACGACTATAAGGAGGCAGGTGCATTGAAAAAGCTTGCTGACAAGTATGGCATCTGTATTTTGCTGATTCACCACTTGCGCAAGCAAACTGCATCCGACCCATTTGATCAGATTTCCGGCTCCACAGGTCTTATGGGCGTAGCCGATACAAGCTGGGTCATGCAGAGAAAACGCATGAGCCAGACCGCTGACATTCTGCTCACCGGGCGCGATATGGACGACAGAACGCTGCATTTGCGCGAAGAAAGCTGTGTTTGGACTTTAGAAGATGAGGAAACCGCAGAAGAACGGGAAATCAAGGCTGTGCCGGATTACCTGTGGAAAGCGGCAGAGTATATCGAAAGTGTCGGAAACTGGCAGGGAACGGCATCGGAATTGCTTGCAGAAGTGCATATCGAGGGAGTACAGCCGAATCAATTTACCTATAACATGGCCAAGTATTTCGATAAAGTGTTCGAGCCGAAAGGTATTCACTATAAAACCCATCGAAAGAACAAGGTTCGTCTTTTGAGCTTCTATGGTGACGATGGTGACGGTGGTGACGATGATATTGACATAACTCAATTATCGGGGTGGGGTATCCCAGAAAGACCGTCACCATCGTCACCATCGTCACTCGGAGCGCTTGAGGGAAGCAAGCATGGGCGAAGTGTTGCCACAGGGCAACCCGCCGAAAAGCCTACGGGGACAGCCCCGAACCCCTGTGAGGCTGTGAGCGCATGAGAAACAGAACAGTTGGAATCAATGTCCGAGTGACCGTCACCGAAAAGAAAAAGGTGACGATGTTGGCTAGAAAGTGTGGTTTGTCACTCTCAGAGTATTTACGCCAGCGGGCGCTGGGATATGAACCGGGTGGACATCCACCCAAGGAGGTATTTGATGTTTTGGATAAGATTGATGAAATGGCAGAAAGCTGTCAACCGAGTGCAGGTACTAAAATTGCAGCCTGTGCAGATGAAATAAGGGACCTGCTCATTGGCGGTAACTAAGATCTGGACGATCAAGGACAGCCTACAGCGTGTCCTTGACTACGCGGCCAACCCGGACAAGACCGAATACGATGCCCTTGCCCAGACTCTCCACTATGCGGAGAACGATGCCAAGACCAGGCTGAACGAGAGCGCCCAGCTCGTCACCGGCATCCATTGCAGGGCAGACCATGCGTGGAAAGATATGCGGGCTGTACAGGAACGCTTTGGTAAAACAGACGGCGTGGTGGCACTCCATGCCTACCAGAGCTTCAGCGAAGGGGAGGTCACCCCGGAGCAGTGCCACGAGATCGGCGTGGCACTGGCCCGCAAGGTCTGGGGTAAGCGTTTCCAAGTGCTGGTCGCCACCCACATGAATACGGATAATCTGCACAACCACTTTGTTATCAATTCCGTATCGTATGTGGACGGCAAGAAGTACGAGCAACGCCGCAGCCAGTATGCCGAGTTCCGGGCGGCATCTGACAAGCTGTGCCGGGAGTACGGCTTGTCGGTGGTGGAGCAGCCCAAGGCCAAGGAACCGGCGCGGTACGCCCGGATGCGCGAAGCCATCGACCAAGCCTGTGAGGATGCCAGCACCGCCGAGGACATTCACAGGGCACTGTATCGGCAAGGGTATATTTTCGGCAGTGACCCTAACCGCAGGTACGCGACCATCCGGGCGCGGGATGGCGGACGAGCCGTGCGGCTTTATCGGCTGGGAGAAGAATACGATTTACCTGCCATAGATGACCGACTGCGCGGAAATTACCTGTTGTATGGACCAAGGCTGTATGAGTTGAAACACCCGCCCCGGCAGTATACGCCGAAACGGTATCGTCCCAAGAACAATTACACAGGAAAAAGCATTCTTCGAATTTTCCTTGAGGTATTCTTTGGGGAATCCCAGATGCACCGCTTGTATCTGTACTACTGTTATCAGTTAGGCATCCTGCCCAAGAAACAGCATCCCTGCATCAACCGCCCGGAACTGGAGCGCATCTGGAAAGACACCGAGAAAATCCTTGCAGAACACGCCTTTGTCCACGACCACAAGTTCCCCTCTTTGCAGGCAATCGTAGATTACCGCAAGGGCTTGTCCCGGCAGATGGAAACCCTTGCCGCGCAGCGGGCGGAAGTCGTTAAGCAGATGCGCAGAAAAGATGCTCCTCCGAAACTGGCTGACCACCGTGCAATGCTTACCTGTAAGATTGCCGAACTCCGCAAAGAGGACAAGATTGCAGAGGGAGCAATCAAGCGTATTCAACGCACACGCGAATCCAACCGTATAGACCAAGAAAACCGAAATCAACATACAAACAATAAAACCCGCAGCCGAGATTCTTCTCGCCAGCGATAAGGAGGCACAATGGCTTACATCAAGAAAAAATCTGAACGGAAATTCAAAATCACTGTCTGCAACGGCTATAAGGTCAATGGGCAGAAACGGATGAAAGCGCAGACCATCACTGTGCCATCATCTGTGCCAAAGCGCGACATTCAGCAGTATGTCATGGCTGAAGCGGAACGCATCGAGAAAAAGTTCAAGTATGGCGTAGAAGAAAGCGATCAGACCCACTTTGAACAGTACGCCGAAAATTGGCTCAAACGGCAGGAACCGTTTTTCAAAGCTACTACCTACGCAGGCTATAAGAGAAACCTTGACATTGTTTATGTGCATAAAAACACTTAGGATTCAGTAACTAGTAATCGGTCAATTCCATTTGGAGGATCAATGTATCCAATGTTAAAATATGCGTTAGAAAACAGAATTTGCAGCAGATTTTCTTTATTATATTTAACTTCGTATTGATTAAATGTGCGTCGATCGATTAACGAATAACCGCAATATGGAATACGCCCACTTGTTACAATCATGTTTCCGCCGTACATTCTTTTGTGATCTTGCAAATATGTTTTATATCCATAATCATCCGCGCCAATATTGGATGTATCGTAATATGGGACAAATTGCCTTAGAACGGTTAAACGTTGATATTTATGTGCGGAGACAAATATACGCTCAATATTATTGCAAATTAGGGTAGAATAGATTTCCTCAAAGGTTGTCAACGCATTAGTAATAGGAAACAAATTGACATTTACTCTATTTGAATCATTAGCGAGAATGATTCTCCCTCGGACGCTTCCGTCAAACATGATTTCAAGAAAAGTATTTACGCCTGCTGCTGCCAATAATTGACTTCCATCTGAGCTTGTTATTAGAGTTTCCCAAAGTGAAATTTGAAACGAATTTCCTACTCGTGAAATAGTAAAGTTGTTTCCACAGCGAGACCGAATGAGTTCCGCAGCTTTTTTCAAATTCTTATGATCTTCGTTGAGAATCTTTAAATCTGAGCAAGTCAAGGAAAAGCCAAAGTCGATATATCCACAAATGTTTTGAGGAAAAGAGTTCGTTATCCTTAAAAGTGGAAGTTCTATCTTGCTTTTTACTCTTTCTACCAGATTATGACGCTTCTCATCTAATTGAGCTAGGCGATATGAATCTTTTATAGGAAAAGAACCAGATCCCAGCCGCTCAAAAATTTGTCCTTTGTTTGTTACATATGGGGGATTTGTTCCTTCTTCTATTTTTATAATATAAATTTTCTTTCGACTTAAATTGAAACTTCGAACACTAAAAATAGGAGGAGGTGTAATCGAGTCATGAATGGTTGCGTGTATTCGTTGCTCTGTCCACTTTTTGCAGCCACTAATAGACTTATCATCGTCGATTCCAAGAAGGATATAGCCGCCATAGGTGTTTGCGAATGCACATATCTCTTTCATTAATTTGCTGGGTTCCTCATTGTCACCTTTAAATTCAAAGAAAAAGTTTTCTTCACCATTTCGTTCAAGAAATTTGCGAATATCCAAAGATTTAAGTTCGTCCCAGTCTTTGTTGTTAATGTTAATCACGATGTAATCACACCAACCTTCAAGAAATTATATTCTGAAACAGTATCCTCAAAAAATCATCCACGCCGCCTGCAGCCTGAATTGTGGCAATCATTAAATCATCCGGGTCAACACGGGTAAAATCAATGACATATCCCGCATGGTGGGCAAGCTGCGAAAGATAAACACGCTGGGTTCTGCCGTTGCCCTCTCGGAATGGGTGAAGCTCATTCGTTCGTTCATAAAAGTCTACTACGGCAGAAATGAAGTGCGCTCTGTCTAAGCCCACAAGAAAGCGTTGCTTCTCTAATCTGGCAAAGATGGCTTTCGCTGTGCTTTCAATTTGCGCAGCGGGGCAAAACTGTGTGCCTTTCTTTGAAATATCCACAGTGCGTGGCTTGCCCGCCCATTCGTATAAATCTTCAAACAAAAAGCGATGAATCGCACAGTAATGCGCAAAATCGAAACTTTCTGCTAAAGGTTTTTCTTCCCATAAAGCAGCCTTAGCCGGAACGATCGTACCTTCCACTGCGTCCAAATCCGTTTGATTATGAATGTCCAATAGATTTGTTAAAACAGCCGTGTCAGGATAGCACCCATCCTGCAAAGAATTCACTGCATAGTTTGCCATAGCATTTTACCCTCGCTGCGCCCTGCGCCGTGCCAGAATTTCAGCAGCCAAGGTGCGGGCATCTACTTTGCCGTCCATCAGGCGGCGGCAGTCGGCACGGGTCTGTTCAGTGACTTCATACCCCTCGATGCGCGAAGAAGCCAAAGCATTTTCCAATGCCTGTTCACGAGTAATTGGTGCCATATACAAAACCGCCTTTCGCTTTTTCATCAATTATATACGATAAGGCAACCAAATGCAATTTTTCTTGCAAAACTTCTTACCGCTTATTCCATAACCACCTGCATCAGCTTATCGTAGCTGTCCACCACATCGTAGACGACGCTGTCGTTGCTGATGGCGGCAAAGTGGGCTTTGGCGCATTGAATCTTTATCCCTGATACCTTATTCTTTCTACCAGCGTTTCCTTTTTCAGATTGCTGCTTAAAACACAGGAAAGCACAATTTGTAGAATACCAACCAGAAGAATCATAACAAGAATCGGGATAAGAGGAACGTGATAAACGTTCATTCCAAAAATCCCATTATGCTTCGCATAGGAAAACAGTGCATAGCCAAGGGGCAGACCGGCAGCAAGTGCGACGCAGATGGTGCCAACCGTAAAAATCAAGCCCTGTATTTGTAAGCTCAGATTCAACTGCTTATTGGTCATGCCTACCGCTTGCAGCACACCGTATTCCTGCTTCTTCGTGGTGATATTGATGATCATGGTGTTTGCCAGATTCATAAACCCAATGAGACCGACAATTGCCATGAACAGATAGCAGCCAAGCTTCATCATACGGCTTGCGTATTCTGCGGTTTGCAATTCTGCGTGATAGGTGTTCAGCTTGATATGAGAAGTATCGGAGAGCAGGTCATTCAGGCTTTGCTCTACAGATGCCACATCTTTTTTAGCACAATCCACCCACAGGTATCCATAAGATGTCCCTTTCGGATTTACAGAGCGGTATACTTCTTCCGGAATGACCAGATAAGTGTCCGCGCTTACAAAGGAGCCTGCGATTTTTCCATGATAGGTATAGGTTCCGCTTCCGTTATCAAAGTTGAATGTAATCGGTGCACCCGCAGAATACCCGTCAGCTTCCATCCACGTGGACCAGCCAAAGAAAACATCCCCGTTTTTGACAGCCTGTGCATAGTCCATGGAACCGATATCGCCATCCCCGCGCATCATTTCAAAATCCTCTTGATTTACGATTGCAACCGGAAATTTTGTTCCGTTCAGATCTGCAGAGACGATTTCTCTCGTCAGTACATCCGTTACACCGGGGATGGATTTGATTTCTTTAATCAAAGAATCATTCAGTGGGTTGTTCTGTAGGATTGTGTCCAGATTATTCTCCGAATAGGCTTCATCATAATTCTGGGAATAATCCAGCTGCAACTCAAATTGTCCATGGTTGATTGCAATCCGCGCCTCGTGCTCCGTGTCAATATTCCCAACATAATTAGAGATAATTACAAACAATACACAGGAAAGCCCCATGGTAAGAATCGTAGCAATGGTTCTTTTCGGATTGCCTGTCACATTTGCCATTGCCATGGAGAAAACGGTGACATCTTTTCTGCCTTTTCGTCTGCCCTGTTTTTGCGTTTTGGAGCCGTCAAGATACCGTGTCGCTTCGATGGGTGAAATCCGGGAAACAATTTTCATGGGTTTGCGCAGAGCCAAAACGACCGTAAGAAACGATACAAAAATGCAGATGAGCATAATTGTCAGTGAAAACAGAGGCACCTGATGGTTCTTGATTCCGGACGATACCAGATTTCCCTGCTCCACCAGCCAGTTGAAGCTGACTTTTGCAATCAGGAAACCAAACAGCAGCCCCAGCGGTATCGAAGGAACCGCCAGAAGAATGCCCTCACGAAAGATCAACTGCTTCATCTGCTTTCTGGTTGCACCCAGCGCCTTGATTTTTCCGTACTCCTGAACCTTCTGGGCGATCCCGACCTGGAAGATATTATAAATGACCACAACGGAAAACAGCACGATTCCGAGGATCAGGGTTCCACAAACCACAATCATTTCATAGCTCGGCTGCAATACCCACTGCAGGTAGAGGTCATTGATGATCACGTTTTTCTGGTCAATGCCGCAGGAATCCGCGATTTCTTTTATAACAGGCGCAACATTATTCATAGATACATTTGCAGAATCGCTCAAGGTAAAATAGATATTATATTGCCTGTCACCCTCCGCAACACGCTCATTATAAAAATCCTGCGAACCGAATACAACATAGGAAGCCTCGATGGTATATTCATCCCGGTCATATAAAATCCCGCTGACAGTAAATTCCACCGGTGCGTATTCCGACTGCATGCCGGAACGGTACTCCAATGTTACGGTGTCTCCGACCTTTACATCATGGTATCCCACTGCATCAAAGAAAGCGCGTCCTGCGGCAATTTCCTGCGCCTTTTCCGGATAGGTACCTTCCTTCAACACATATTCCTGATTATAGGGAAGCATTTTCCTGACCGTTTCATCCGCACTGACAAAGCCGCCATTTTCATTTCCTTTCAGGATGCCCTCCGTACACATGATGCCGATATCAGATATCTCAGCTCTGCGTTCCACTTCTTTTAATTGCGTACCATCTGCGGCGATAAACAGGCCGTAGTTGCTTCCGTATGAGCTTGCAGCCTGATCCTTCTGTAAGAGGATCAGCCCATTTCCAATTGTACTGATAATGACCAGAAGCATGGTAGTCAGGCAAATCGCCGTCATAATGAGGACACTTCTTGTCCGATTTCTTTTGTCGTTGCTGAATGCAATTTTGCTGATCGTCCTCAATTGAAATCCACCACCTGTCCATCCTCGATGACTAAAATACGGTCAGCAACCTGCGCGATCTCATCATCATGGGTAATCATTACAATCGTCTGTCCATATTTTTTTGCGCTCATTTTCAGCAGCGCGATCACCTCGTCACTTGTCTTGGAATCAAGATTTCCGGTTGGCTCGTCCGCAAACAAAATCTCCGGTCTGTTTACCAAGGCTCTTGCAATCGCAACGCGCTGCTGCTGTCCTCCGGAGAGGGTATTCGGAAGATTATGAATCCGGTGTTCAAGACCCAGTGTGGTGATAATATCATTGACATAAGCTTTATCCACTTTTTTCCCGTCAAGCCCCAACGGAAGAACGATATTTTCCCACACATTGATGGAGGATACCAGATTGAATGCCTGAAATACAAATCCGATCTTTCTTCTCCGGAAAACGGCAAGCTGATCCTCCTTCATGGAATACAGGTCCTTGTCAGACAAGATCACGCTGCCGCTGGTTGGTGTATCCAGCCCGCCCAGCATATGCAGCAGGGTACTTTTTCCGGAGCCGGATTTTCCGACAATGGCGACAAATTCTCCCTGCTCAATCTGGATATTCACATGATTGACGGCTTTGACCTGATTTTCCCCCGTCCCATAAAATTTGCAAAGCTGATTCGTTTCTAATATCACGCCCACTCCAATGGCCTCCTTTTCTTATTTACCAGCATTGTATCAAAGGAACCTTTCATTTCACTTTCAAAAAGAGAGCAGAAGTCTTACAGATTTGAAAGACTTCTGCTCATCATCTCTACGAAAGTCCATTCTCCGGCAGCTGAATCAAAAAGGTACTTCCTTTTCTGACTTTGCCGGAGGCTACCGTGATTGTCCCACCATGCTGCTCAATAATCTGTCTGGACAGATACAGACCGATGCCAGTTCCGCTCTTTTCGCGGACTTCCGGCGCAGTCCCTCTGTAAAACCGCTGGAATATTTTATGGTATTCACTCTGCGGGATTCCGATTCCCTGATCCTCGATCTCAATTCTCACAAAGCCGGTTCTTTTTTGTAGACGGATCGTGATTTTTGAATGTTCTGGGCTGTATTTGATGGCATTGTCCAAAACGTTAATGATTGCTTCTCCAAGCCAACGTTTATCCTGCATGAGTGCACAATGCTCCAGTGATTCGTTGCAGTCGAAAATAAGTTCTATCCCTTTCTCCGCTGCCTTTGGATACGTTCGGTTTACTGCGGAGATGATCGTATCCATAATGGGAAGTGTTTTCTGATCAAGCTGAATCAAACCTGTCTCCAGTTTGGATATTTCCAGCAGAGACTGCAACAATGTTTCCAATCCGTCCAATGCACTCCGGCAGCGGATGCGAAATTCCTGTTGCTCCGTCTCACTCAGATTGTTCCGCAGCAATATGCTAAAGCAGGTATCCAAGGCTGCAACCGGGGTTTTCAGCTGATGGGAAATGTCGGATACCATTTCCTTTGTGCTTTCCTTCTCCGCTCTGGCTTCCTCTTGCAGCAGCTGGATATGATGTCCGATTGCTTCAAGCTGAAATTTCAGTCTTTCCTGCCCGACATGATCTTCTGTGTCCGGCACTACCTCAAAGTGATTTTCCCGAAATGCAATCAGGATTTGCTCTAGCTGCTCCAATCGTTTCCGACTTTCTTTCGCCTCAGCTTTCTTCCGGTAAAACAGGAACGTTAGCAAAGACAGACATAGCACTGCACTTGTACAGCCGGTTATCATGATATTCTGCCGGAAGCGCACATAAAACGAAGTCCCTTTGTTTTCCCAGTACCCGTATTGCTCTAATAATTGCTTACCTTGTTCATTGGCTTGATGGTCGTTTCCTTTCAGCCATCCTGCGGCAACATCCATGCCGGTGGTCTCTGCGCCCGCCGCAACTTCTGTCAGGATATCCATTTTACATTGATAATCCTGATAATATAAATAGGTGGTAAAGCAGTTCAATACCGCAAAAAAGAGTAGAACCGGCAGCACCAGTGACAAGGCATCAACCCACTTTTTACGATGTCGTTTCGTCACTGACTTACCTCCTGATTCCATATATACCCAAGACCTCTGATATTCTTTATATAGACCG
>ERZ827088.2241-NODE-2241-length-20908-cov-2.864096_pt1 | contig 20908 bp, 18 predicted proteins | sample MGYA00519922_ERZ827088 | MGnify/ENA primary metagenome ERZ827088 (study PRJEB31778, sample SAMEA3449254) | human gut metagenome | biome: human gut; feature: human-associated habitat; material: faeces | place: United Kingdom | collected 2010/2012 ...
GTGCGTGATCTGGGAGCGGATTATCTCGTCATCAAGCCCTATACGCATCACCCGCAAAGCCCGACCAATGCCTATGGCGACATCAGCTATGCCGACAGTCAGGCCCTGGCGGATCGTCTGAGGGAAGAGGAGCGCGAAAACTTCAGCGTTGTCTATCGCAGCGCGGCCATGCGCCGGTGGGACAGCAAGGCGGCGGCCTTTGAACGCTGTCTGGCGCTGCCCTTCTGGGCATATGCTGCGTGAAGCTCGATTGCCTCGCAGGCAAGACGCAGAATGTTTGGGGCTGTTCACGACATCTGCGGGAGGATGCATTCCGTTACGGCAGTCTCGTCGAGCAGAGCTTTGCCGAAATCTGGAATGGGGAGAAGCGGCTGACCAGCCTTGCGGAATGTGAAAAGAACATGGATATCGGCCAGTGTCATGTCACCTGCCGCATGGAGGTTATCAATGAATATCTGTGGCGGCTGCGTCATCCCCAGGCGCATGACAATTTCATCTGATTCGCCTGCCGGGCCGGAAGCGGAGGTTGTGTCATGGAGGATTTGAAAGAAAAGGCGGCTGCCCTGCGCCGCATGATCATAGAACTCTCCTGTCAGACGCGCACGTCACATCTGGGTTCCGCTCTCTCCTGCGCCGATATTCTGCTTGCCGCATACAATGGCGGCTTGCGCATCAGCCCGGAAGAGGCGTCGCATCCCGAAAGGGACAGGCTTGTCTTCAGCAAGGGGCACTGCGCCCTTGCCCTTGTGTGCGCGCTGTCGCAGCGGGGCTTCTGTACGTTTGAGCATCTGCTTGAGAAGTTCAACCGGCCGGGCGGTCTTCAGGAACACCCCGGCTTTCCCTATGTGCCCGGTGTGGAAAACGCTTCCGGCTCTCTTGGGCATGGTTTGCCGCTGGGACTGGGCATGGCCGCCGCCGCGCGCATCGGGCAGATGAACTATCGGGTGTGCGTTGTCATGGGCGACGGCGAGTGCAATGAGGGCAGCGTATGGGAGGCCGCCATGCTGGCCCCCGCTCTCGGGCTGAACAACCTGTGCGTCGTGGTGGATTTCAACCGCTGGCAGGCCACGGGCAGAAGCTGCGAGATCACCCGGCTGGAACCTCTGGCGGAAAAATGGAGCGCTTTCGGCTGGCGGAGCGTGGAATGCGACGGGCATGACCCGGAACGTCTGCGGGATCTGCTGACCGCGTTCGGACAGGAAGACAGGCCCACCGCAATCATTGCGCATACCGTAAAGGGAAAGGGCGTTTCCTTCATGGAAGACGACAATAACTGGCACTACCGCATCCCCAATGCCGAGGAGGCGCAGGCAGCCCTTAAGGAACTGGACCGATGAGAAACGCCTTTGCAGCCGAGCTGTGCGGCCTGGCGGCGCATGATGAACGTATAGCGCTGATTTCAAGCGACATCGGCAATAATCTTTTCAACGAGTTCAGGGAAAGATTTCCTTCCCGTTTCATGAATTGCGGCATTGCCGAAGCGGCCATGACGGGCATTGCCGCGGGCATGGCTCTGTGCGGCCTGAAGCCGGTCACATACACCATTGCGTCATTTAATCCGGGGCGCTGTGTGGAGCAGATACGTCTTGATATCTGCCTGCATAATCTGCCTGTGGTCATCGTGGGGGTGGGGGCCGGACTGTCATACGCCTCACTTGGCCCCACACATCATGCGCTGGAAGATATCGCGTGGCTGCGGGCCATTCCCGGCATGACCATTCTTTGCCCGGCGGATGCCGTTGAAACCCGCTGCGCCCTGCGCGCGGCGCTGGCGCATGACGGGCCGGTGTATTTACGCCTGGGCAAGAAAAACGAACCGGCGGTGCATGCCGGCGAGCCGGATTTTGAAATAGGCAGAAATATCCCGCTGCGCGGAGGGGAGGATGCCTGCATCCTGGCCGTGGGCACTGTGACGCCCATAGCACTTGATGCCGCGCGCCTGCTGGAGGAAAGAAGCATAAGCTGCGCCGTCACGGGCATTCATACCGTCAAGCCGCTGGATACGGACAGCCTGCGCTCCGTTTTCGCCCGCTATCCGGTTGTCATGGTCATGGAAGAGCATGGGCCGGTCGGCGGCACATGGTCGGCCATAGCGGAATGGGCGGCGGAACAGAATGTGGGGACGGGGCGTTTGCTGAGATGCGCCGCGCCGGATCGGTTCTTTTTTGAAGGGGGTGGCCAGAACTGGGCGCGAAAGCGGTTCGGTATTGATGCCGAGCATGCGGCGCTGCGCATTGCCGACGCGCTGCGGGCGGTGCGGCCATGATTCTGGGCATTGATTTCGACAATACGCTGGTCTGCTATGACGGGCTGTTCCATGCCGCGGCCCGCGAGCGGGGCCTGATTCCCGAGTCCGTCCCCCGGAGCAAGCAGGGCGTGCGCGATTATCTGCGCGCCGTCGGCCGGGAAGATGATTTTACAGTGCTGCAGGGCTATGTGTACGGCCCCGGCATCAGGAATGCCAGCCCCTTCCCGTACGCCGTGGAAGGCATCAGGGCACTGCTCGCCTCGGGAGCGGAGGTCTGCATCATCAGCCACAAGACCCGCACGCCCATTCTGGGGCCTCGCTACGATCTGCACCAGGCCGCCCTTGACTGGCTGCGGGAGCAGCATTTTTTTGCCGAGGGCATGCTCACCCCCGACAGGGTTTTTCTGGAAGAAAGCAAGGAAGCCAAGGCCGGACGGATTGCGGATATGGGGTGTACGCACTTTGTGGATGATCTGCCGGAGTTTTTCCGCCTGCCGCAGTTTCCGCAAGATACGCGGCGGATGCTGTTTTCTCCTCAGAGCCGGAATGCTGTTTCCGATGAATCGTGGCTGTGCTTCCACTCATGGCGGGCTATCTGCCGGTACTGCATGCGGCACGGCGACTAGCAGGAATGTTCATGCAGGGGCGGCAGGATCCCGCAGAGGCGGGGCGCATTCTTCTGGCAAAGGCGGGGTTGGGCGGCCGGTCTCCGCGTGTAACGCGCTTGTCGCATGGAAAGAACAATCTGACATATCGGCTGGATGCCGAGGGAACAACCTGCCTGCTGAAGCAGTATTTCCGGCATCCCCGCGACATGCGCGACCGCCAGGGGGCGGAACTGGCGTTTCTGTCTTTTTGTCAAAAAAATAACATAGCTTCAGTCCCGATTCCGCTGGCATATGACAGAATCGGGCGCTGGTCGCTTTTTTCATGGCTGGACGGCCGTCCAGCCGCTGCGGAGGATATCACCCGGCGCAATGTGGCGCTGGTGGGAGCCTTTTTGCGGGATCTGGCGGAGGCGAAAAGCCGGTCGGAAGATTTGTGCCTTCAGCCCGCTGCGGAGGCATGTTTTTCCCTCCTGGATCATATAACGCTTGCAAAAAGGCGTGTGGAACGACTTTTGCATGGAGTTTCACGGCAGCGGACGTGCCCTCTGGCGCTGAAAGCGGAAGAGGTGGCGCGGCGCGAACTCCTGCCCGGTCTGGAGAGGGAAGAGGAACGTCTTGCCCGCCGGTACGGGCAGGCCGGTCTGCGCGCCCGGTTCACATGGGAGGAGATGGTTCCTTCTCCGTCCGACATAGGATTTCACAATATCCTGGTCATGACGCAGGGGCTGGGGTTTGTGGATTTTGAGTATGCCGGCATTGACGATGCGGCCAAAATGCTGTGCGATTTTCTCTGCCAGCCGTCCCTGCCCGTTCCTGCTGAGTTTTTGAAGGAAATGCGGCCGCTGTTCGGGGGGGATGCCCGGGCCGGGAGGGAGATATATGCGCGGGCGGAGGATGTGCTTGTTCTGCACCGCATCAAGTGGTGCTGCATTCTGCTCAATGTGTTTGATACGGCAGATGCGGAGAGAAGACTGTTTTCCGGCTCCGCCGCTGAAGTGCGGGCGCTGCGCGAGATGCAGCTGAAAAAGTGCGTCAACTACATATGCAGGTATCTGAAAGGGACTGAACATGGCATACATTGACTTTCTTTCGCCTTTGCACAAGGCGACGAAGCGCGATTATCTGGCGAGGGTCAATGACCCGGAATATCCCAAGGCAAGGGCGGCGGAACTGGCAAAGCAGTGGGGGTATGACTACTGGGACGGCGACAGGCGCATCAATTACGGCGGTTACCGGTTCATGCCCGGCCGCTGGGCGCCCGTGGCGCAAAAGATGATACGTCACTACGGGCTGAAGCCCGGCGACAGGATACTCGATATCGGATGCGGCAAGGGATTTCAGCTGGCGGAATTCAAGTCCGCCATGCCCGGACTTGAACTGTACGGTATTGATATTTCCGAATATGCCGTTGAACATGCCCATGAAAGCGTTGCCGACAGGCTGCGCGTGGGCAGCGCGACCACTCTGCCGTGGCCTGACGGCTATTTTGATTACGTTTTTTCCATCACGACACTGCATAACCTGCATAACTATGATCTGGATAAGGCTCTGCGGGAAATGGAGCGGGTAGGCAGGAAGAACAAGTATCTCTGTGTGGAATCATACAGAAATGAAGAGGAAAAGGCGAATCTTCTTTACTGGCAGGTGACATGCGAAGCCTTCTGCACGCCGGAGGAATGGGAGTGGTGGTTTAAGACAACAGGCTATACCGGAGATTATTCATTTATTTATTTTGAGTGAATAATAAAGAGTCTGCATGAAAAAACCGGCGTGAAGAAAGCATCATGGTGCAAATCTTCCCCGCATATGACTGCCGCAGGTTTCTTTGAAAGGCATGCTCATCCGCAACAGATGCCAGAGCATTTTTAAATGAAAATGCCTGCGGAGCCGTGTATGTCAAGACGCTGTGGCGTAAGGCCCATGAATTCGGGCATAAGGCCTGCTGTCCGGAAAATGAAATCCGTCTGGCAGATATGTTATCTCAACGTGATCTAATTATGGAGAAAATATGTCTCTCTCTCTCTCCTTCCCCAAGTTTATACAGATTGAAACCGTCAGGGAATGTAATGCACGATGCCGTTTCTGCGCGCATGGAACGGGGCAGTTGCTTGAAAAGGGTTTCATGAGCGAAGAGCTTTTTGACAAGATTGCATCCGAAGTTATTGAACACAAGGACGAAATTTCCCGCGTCCAGTTGAATGAACTTGGGGAGCCTCTTCTGGATAAGAAAATAGCCGAAAGAATCAGACGTTTTAAAGACGGCGGTATTCGTGAAGTCTTGCTTATCACAAACGGCGCATTGCTTGATGAAAGGAAAGCCGTGGAAATTCTCGAGGCAGGTGTCGATATTTTGCGCTGTTCCATTACAACAATAAATCCTGAAAAGTATCCTCTTCTGCGGCGTGGCCTGAATCTTGAAACCGTTCTTGCCAATATCAACCGTTATATTGAGCTTCGAGATGCCATAAACAAGGATTCCAGAATATATATTTCTACGGAAAAGGACCCTCTGCTGACAGATGAAGATATCGAGCAGTGGGAGGCATACTGGAAGAACAGACTGAGCCATAATGATGTATTGAAAATTTCAGAGCTTTTTTCCTTCGGGTTGCAGCTCTCGTCTGTGGACAAGACGCGTGAGCTCGGCATAGAGCTTTCAACGCCCTGCATACCGATGATGCAGACCATATATATTCCATATAACGGAAAGGTTCCCCTTTGCTGCATTGACTTCGGCTGGCAAATCCCTGTGGGAGACGCCAATGTGTCATCATTACAGGAAATATGGCAAAATGACATTTTTTCCGCATACCGCGAGATGCACAGAAATGGGCGGCGCAAGGAAATTCCGCTTTGTCTTCACTGCGACGGATGGGAACCGAAACAGAATCTGGCTGGAGAAAAATCATAAGCTGTCTGCTTCCCGCGCTGGATATGCGGCATCAGTAGTTGAGGAATAGACCATGAATTGTCCTTTTTGTGCCGGTCAGGGTACGGTATATGCCTCGGAAGATCGGTTCGCGGTGACCAGCGATTCAAAGCTGATTGCTGATGAAAGCACGGTGAGCTACTGCCCGCGCTGCGGCTGTTTTTACAGGGAAAGGCGCGCCGCGCAGCCGGAAAGGATCGAAAAGGTATACAGCGAGTATGATCTGTATGCCCCTTCCGGCAGGGGCGAGGCGCGTGTGGCATTTGACGTTTCTGCCGACGGCATCCCCAAGTCGGTGCGGGAACTGGACTTTCTTTCCCGTTTCGCGGATGTGCCGCAGAAAGGCCGCATTCTTGACTACGGCTGCAATCATGGTCTTTTTCTGCGGGCATTTCTTGAGCGCTATCCCGAATGGGAAGGGACAGGAGCGGATATAGAGGAACGGTATCGTCAATCTTTTGCCGGACACCTGCCTGCCTCGGCGCGTTACTGCTGTCTGCCTCATGAGGAGCCAGGCTCCGGTTTTGATGTCATCTGCTGTTCCCACGTGCTGGAGCATCTGCCGGAGCCTGCGGCTGCGCTGCGCGATATGGCTTCGCGTCTTGCGCCCGGCGGCATATTGTTCATTCAGGCGGTGAATCCGCTGCTGAATCCGTTCTTCCACGTCATTTTTGAACAGCATCATCATTTTACTCCGGCGGGGCTGCGCCATGTGCTGGAACTCTGCGGCCTGCACTTGCGCTGCATCAATACGGACTGGATAGGAAAGGAAATCGCCGTGATATCCGCGCGCGGCCCGGCGGCCGGCGATGCCTGCTCCGGGCTGGATATGGAGGCGACCGCGCTGCAGGTCGGAAGACATGCGGAGTCGGTGCGGGCCGTCATGGCCGCGCTGGCGCGCATTGCCGGGAGCGGAACGCCCGTGGGCATTTTTGGCGCTTCCATTATGGGAACATGGATGGCAAGCCGGCTGGAAGGGCTGGTGCAATGCTTTGTGGATGAGAACACAGCCCTTCAGGGCGGCAGGCATCTTGGCCTGCCTGTCGTTCCGCCGGATAAGGCCCCGGCGGGGTTGCCGCTGCTGTGCGCCATGCCCGAACACATGGCCCGTAAACTTTTGCGCCGTCTGGGGGAGGTCTGCCCCGGGGTACTGATTGCGCCGCCGTTCAGTTCCACCCCTCTCGGCGGTTCAGAGGGAACCTCGCATGAAGACTGAAATGCCCTGGTGGCGTGTTGATTTTGGAGAGGCGGCTGCCCGCGCGGCTTTTGATGCCGTGGAGGGGCGGTTCATGACGCTTGGCCCCATAACGCGGCAGTTCGAGGAACGCATGGCGCACCTGCTCGGCGTGCCGCACGTCATTGCCACATCCAGCGGGACGGCAGCCCTGACGCTGGCCCTGCTTGAGGCGGGCATCGGCCCCGGAGATGAGGTCATCGTGCCGGACAGAACGTGGATAGCCACGGCTCATGCCGTTTTGCTTCTGGGGGCGACGCCGGTTTTCGCCGATGTGGAGGCGGATCGTCCCGTTCTTGATGTGGAGGCGTTCAAGGCGGCGGCCGGGCCGCGCACCAGAGCCGTGCTGCCGGTACATCTCAACGGGCGGGCGGTTGATATGCCAGCCCTGCGCCGTGAGGCGGAGCAGAGGGGCATTCTCGTCATTGAGGATGCGTGCCAGGCGCTTTTTTCACGCTCTCAGGAAGGCGGTTACCTCGGGTGTCACAGCCGCTGCGGCTGTTTTTCCCTTTCCATCGGCAAGGCGATCAGTTCAGGACAGGGGGGCTTCGTGACGACCCATGACGGAGAAATTGCCCGTCGGCTTGTCATGGCGCGGACTCACGGCACTTCCGACATTACCATGGCGCACTGGGAAATGCCGGGCGGCAACTTCCGCATGTGGGATCTGCCCGCCGCGATTGCCCTGACCCAGCTTGATCTGCTGGAAAAGCGCACGGCGGATCTGCACCGTGTGTATCAGCGTTACCAGCAGGCGCTGCGCCGGTTTGCCTTTCTTGAACTGCTGCCGGTCCGCACGGAGCTGGGCGAACTTCCGCTTTACGTGGAATGTATGAGCAGAGAGCGCGCGAGGATCGTTGAACATCTTGCCGCGGCGGGCATTCAGGCCAGACCGTATTATGCCAATCTGGACACGGCGCCCCAGTTTTCGCGGCGCGCGGGCGTGAGCTATGCCCGTTCGCAGAAATATGCGGACGAGTGTTTTGTGCTTCCCTGCGGGCCGGATCGCGGCGATGACGAAATCGACAGAGTGATCGAGGTGCTGTCAACGTTTCCGGGCAGTGATGAAGCATGAAAAACTATCGTGTGGAATCCGCCGCCGTTCTGTACAGTGCAGAACAGACGCCGAGAGTTTGCCTGCAGGATGCGCGCATGCTCATGCGGGCTCTGGAAGAAAACCGTGACCTGCGCTCGATGCGCCTGTGTACGCATAAAGACGCCGCTGCGCCGCTGCACCAGATGTTCATTGTCCAGCGGCGGGGCGCATACATTCGCCCCCACAGGCACAGAGCGCGTGAGATGATGATTACCCTCTTTGCCGGGGAGATGAGCGTCATGATATTTTCCGATGACGGCGCGGTGGAAGACGTTGTTCCCATGGGCGATTTTGCCTCCGGGAAGAGTTTTTACTGCCGCATTCCGGAGGGGAAGTATTATACGCAGATTATCGAAAGCGGGCAGGCTTTTTTCGGCGAAGTCCTGCTTGGCCCGTTCCAGTCCACGAACGTGCTTTATGCCGATTTTGCGCCGGAGGCGGATTCCGGCAGTGCTGCGGCCTATCTTGCCATGATGACGGAGAAATCCCGGCAATGGCGTGCAGGCGGGGCGTAAGGGCCAAGGGACAGGCGGATTTTTCAGATACAGAACCTTTCAGGTTCCGGAGAAGACTTCGGGACAGACGCAATCCGGCGGAAGGCCGGTCGAAGGCGGCGGACATGGACAGGAAGATTCAGAGCAAAGCGGCAATTCTGGTGCGTTCTCGCGAACCTCTGGTGGTGGACGAGTTTACCTTGCCTGAGCGGCTGGAGTGCGGTCAGGTGCTTGTTAAAATCCTGTACTCCACCATTTGCGGCTCGCAGTTGGGCGAGATAGACGCCAAGAAAGGAGAAGACAGGTTTCTGCCGCATATGCTCGGGCACGAGGCGTCGGCGCGTGTGCTGGAGTGCGGGCCGGGAGTCCGCCATGTGAAAGAGGGCGATCTGGTGGTGCTGCACTGGCGCAAAGGTCTGGGCATTGATGCCGCGACGCCCGTTTACACATGGCGGGGGCAGCGCCTTAATGCCGGGTGGGTTGCCACGTTCGCGACACATGCGGTTATCTCTGAAAACCGCATGACCAGAGTGCCGGCCGACAGTCCGGTGGAGCTGCTTCCCCTTCTGGGGTGCGCCGTGACCACCGGTTTCGGCGTCGTCGTCAATGACGCCGGAATCCGCATTGGTGAATCCGTTGTGGTTTTCGGTGCCGGAGGGGTCGGGCTGAATGTGATACAGGGGGCGGCCCTTGCGGGGGCTTTTCCCATTATTGCCGTTGATCTTTTTGACAATCGCCTGGAACTTGCCGGCAGGTTCGGGGCCACGCACATGGTCAACAGCAGCACATGCGACAGCACCGCGGCCATCACGGGCATTCTTGCCGAATGCGGCCAGCCTGAAGGCGCTGACGTCTGCATCGACAATACCGGCAATGCCGCCGTTATCGAGCAGGCATACCGGCTGTGCGGCGCGCGGGGCAGGGTGGTCTGCGTCGGAGTGCCCGCCCATGGCGAAAACGTCAGCATTTACACGCTGCCGCTGCATTTCGGCAAAAGGATTACCGGCTCTCACGGCGGCGAGGCAGTGCCCCATGAAGACATTCCCCGTTACCTCCGGCTGTGGCGCGCGGGCAGACTTTCCTTTGACGGGCTGGTTACGGAAACGTATCCTCTTGAACAGATCAATACCGCCATCTCCCGGATGCGTTCAGGGGATGCCGTCGGCAGATGCTGCCTTGACTGCCGCTGATGATGCCCGGTAAGATATTGCGATGAATATTTTCGGCTGCTGAATGCAGGAGTGTGAGGAGGCTTTCATGTCGGCAAGAAAGAATTTCCGTCTGCTTCTCTGGGGGGGCATGGCGATAGCGATGTATATTTCGTTTTTCCCCGATACGGCCCATGCCGGTTATCTTGATCCCGGCTCCGGCAGCACGCTGGCGCAGGTGATCATTGCGGCGGCGGCAGGCATCAGGCGTTTCTGGGCCGGGCTGCTCTCTCCCTTCACCCGTTTTTTCAAAAAATAGCAGAGGCTTCGCATGCTCCTGCAAGATGCCGGTTCCTTCAGGGATATCAGCGGCCATGTCTTTACCGACGGCACAACCGTCCTGCGCACTGTCAACGCCTGTTACCAGGAACAGTGGGAAGCGCTTGAGGCGTCGGGCTTTCTGCAGAGGATGGAGAAAGAGGGGCTGCTTGTGCGCCACACGGAGCGGCCGCCTCTGCCGGGTTCCTGGAAAACTCTTGAGGTGGAGCGCATTCCCTTCATCTCATACCCCTATGAATGGAGTTTCAGCCAGTTGAAGCAGGCTGCGCTGCTGACGCTGCAACTGCAGAAACGCGCGCTGGAAGAGGGGTTCATCCTCAAGGACGCCACAGCATATAATGTGCAGTTTGTCGGTTCCCGTCCGGTATTTATTGATCTGCTCTCTTTCGAGAAGCATGACGGCAAAAGCGCCTGGCAGGCCTACGGGCAGTTTTGCAGGCATTTTGTGGCGCCGCTGGCCCTGATCGCAAAAACCGACTGGCGCTGCGGTCTTCTTTCCCGCCAGTGGATCGACGGCGTGCCCCTTGATCTCGCCTGCAGGCTTCTGCCCTGGCATGCCCGTCTGTCGCCGGGGCTTTACCTGCATCTTTATCTCCATGCAGGTATGCAGAAAAAGTATGAAGACGGACGCAAGGCCGCTGCAAAGGTCAGAAGCGCGACCATGGGGCGCCGGCAGCTTCTTGATCTTGCGGATTCCCTTGAGCGCTGCGTTGCGGGGCTCAGTGCGCCCGAACAGAATACGGAATGGGGCGAGTATTATACCGATACCAATTATACTCCGGCGGGCGCAGAAGAAAAAAGCCGCATTGTCGAGCGGGTGGCGGCGGAGCACGGCGGTGAGCTGGCCGTTGACCTCGGGGCCAATACCGGCGTGTTCAGCCGGATGCTGTGCGGTCATTTCAAAACGGTTCTCGCACCGGATATGGACCCCAGGGCCGTGGAAAAACATGCGGTCTCCCTTGCGGCTTCCGGCAATGCCGCCATATTGCCTCTGGTTCTTGATCTGTCGTCACCTTCGCCGGATTCCGGCTGGGCGTGCCGCGAACGCAGGTCGTTCATGGCGCGGTGCGACGCTGATATGGTCACGGCGCTGGCCCTTTGCCACCATCTGGTAATGGGAGCGGGCATTCCCCTGCCGCATGTCGCCTCTTTCATGGCGTCGCTGGTGCGGCCAGGCGGCATTGTCCTGTTTGAGTTCGTGCCGCGCGAGGATTCGCAGGTGCAGCGTCTGCTGGCCGCCCGTGACGATATTTTCGCCTCCTACACGCTGGAACGGTGTCTGGAGTCCTTTGCCGAGGCGGGCATGCGGGAGGAAGCCTCCTTTTCCATTCGTGACAGCGTACGCACACTGCACTGTTTCAGAAAGGAAAGCCGCTGATGTTCACGGAAGCCCTGACGGCAGGCAGTGTCATTGTCTGCTGTCTGGCGGCATGTCTTGCGCCGCAGCTTGTCTTTATTGGTGTGAACATTACGGATTTCACCGACCGCCAAATCAGGAACTCCATCCTTTTTCTGCTGGCTGTCGGCCTGCTGATCGGAGGAGCGGCGGCTGTCGGCGGGGTTCTGCTGCGGAGCGTGGAATTCCACCTCCCTTTTTTCGGCTCACTGCCGCAGATGCTGGGCTGCGCCGCCGCGTCGGCGCTTTTGCTTGTGTTCGGTGAACGTTCCCTTACGGAGGGCTTTCCCGATGTGAAGAAGCGCCTGGCGGTGCGGGCTGCCCTTGTCGCCGCCATGTTCGGCGCAACGCTGCTGGCCTCCTGCGCCCTGCCCGCCGCACTCTTGCTGATCGCATGCGGATTCGGCTGGCATGACATCAGAAAAAACCGCCGGAAGAACCGTTCCCCCATCCTGCTGGACAGCGCGCCGGAAGAGAATATCCGCCACCCTGAAAAGCTGAGGGGACAAATCCGGTTCCGGATGCGCCCCAATATCTACCTGTTTTATCTGGAAAGCATGCATTCATCGAAAGCGGTCAGGGCGCTCTACGGCATTGACGGCACGGATATCGATCGCTTTCTTGAGAAGAACGGCTTCACGCTCTACCCGGATTTCCTGTCTACCGCCTGCTGGACGGCGGGAACGGCATTTGCCCTGTTTGCCCGGCATCCGCTGTTTGATGCGACCATTCCCGAATACCCCGTAGTTTTTCGCATATTCCGGGAAAACGGCTATGCCGTCCGCCTGGTGGACAAGGCCGCGCAGATTTTCGGGCGCTGGGCATGGCTGGCGGATTACTGCTCCTTTTCCCAGGGCCCTGTGCGCACATGGCTGCTGCGGACGCTGCTGCCCGTCTTTACATCATGCCGCTGGCTGCGCGGACTTTTCGGCATATCCGATCCATTTGATATCACAGTGAGGAAGGAAGAGGATTTCAGCAAAATTCACCGCGCCGTCAAGTCCATGCTCGAGGGATGGAATGACCCCCGCCCGACATTCAGCGTCATCAGATTCGGCGCTGAACATACGGAATTTCCGAATGACTGGGAAGACATCTGGGCGGAAGAGTATCCTCCGCTTTATCAGCAGGCGCGGAACCAGCTTGAAATAATGACAAAGCTCATCATGGAGCATGATCCCGACGCCGTCATCATTGCCGTTGGCGATCATGGCGCGCGCTGGCACGGCCTGCCATGGATGGGCGACATGACCAATCTGCCGCAGGCCGCGGAAAAACGCGGGATTGATCCGCGGCGCCTTGTGCTGGACTTTTTTTCCGTTCTTCTGGCCATCCGCTGGCCGTCCGGGCCTTTTCCGCATCAGATCCATACTCATGTAAACCTGTTTGCGGCCATTTTTGCCGAACTTTCGGGAGACCCCGCCTGTCTTGAGGCCCGGCACGGCGATATCTCCATATTAATGGATTGCTGGCGCGGGCGGCCGGGACACTGGATTGCCGCCGAACGCGGGCATCCCCTGCCCGTCCCCAGGCTCGTCACGCGGGAAGACATGCTGGAAATATTTTCTGCGGACATCAGAATCGATCCATATAATATAAGATATTATTACGGCTGGCTAGATTCTCTTCGCGCGGACGGCCGCGATCCTCTTGCCGGACGGCGGCTTTTTGAAGTCGCAGGCATTTTGTCGGAGCAGTTCGGTGATGACAGGCTGCTGGAGATACTGGAAAAAAGAGGGAACTCCGCCGTCCGGAAGCAGCCGGAAGCCCTGGGCTGTTTTGCTGCGGAGCTTGCGGCACGGCAAAAGGCCCTGAGTGGGAGAGCCGAGGCGGCGCGGGCGCTGCCGCCGGGGCGGCATGCCGCCCCGGCGGCCGAGGAACGGCTTGCCTGGCTGCATGTCATGGCAGGTAATGTGGCTGAGGCAGAGGACGTGTGCCGGCATATTCTGACGAAACGGCCTGATGATGCTGCCATGAGCTGGCTGCTCTGCCTTTTGCTTTCACGGCGGGGGGAGTGGGAGGCTGCATGCGAGATTGCGCGCCGGCGTGAAGACTCGCGGCATCTGGAAGCCATGCTGCTTGTGCGCCATGAACAATGGAAACAGGCTCTGCATCTTCTTCAGCGCAAGTTTGACAGCAAATCTTACGGTGTCTGGGATATCGCCTTATATGCAAAATGCCGGACCCAGTTGGACAAGGACATTTTTAAGTGGCTTGCTGCTTTGTATAACCAGGATGACGGCGGCATGAAGAGGGTGATATCTCTTCAAACAGGAATGTATTCTTATATATATAATATGAAGGATAAGAGTTTTCTGGTTCATAAAAATATGTATCGTGAAGATACACAAAAATGTATATCGATAATCAATTCATCAGGTATATTTGATAAAGATTATTATGGCAAGACAAATGGGCAGGATGGCATAGGGCATATGTCCCCTGTAACTCACTTTTTGCGGTATGGAATGTTCTCTTTGAAAGATCCGTCGCATGATTTTGATATAATGCTGTATCTTTTTTTGAATCATGATGTTTATATGCAGGTATTGAATCCTGTTGTCCACTACATAGAGTTCGGCAAAAGGGAAGGCCGCGCGTGTACACTTGTTCCACACACACACACACACACACACACACACACACACGCAGCGCGGCCCGGCGTACAGGGATGACCTTGCCGAATGGATAATATGTGTTTTCTGCTGCGAGAATATGCTGGAGAGAGGTATCGTCAATGTGATATGGTGTTTTTGCGATGCAGCGGGAATGGAGAGGCGCATGCGCTTCGGCGGGCAGGGATTATGCGTGTTTTCACATTGTGGCGGAAAGAAAATGCTTTTGCGCCTGTTCAGATCTGCTTCATATCGGAATTGCAAGGGGCATGAAAGTGTTTTTTTGTGATGAATGCGCAAGATGCCGGACGGTGACGGAAATACGCTTTTTCATTCGGTTTGTCTGACTCCTTCGGAAAGAGACAGTAACTCTGCTTGAGGGTTATCATGCGGTTTTTGTGGCAGTTTGCATCATTTTCAGGTATTATGCTGTTTCTTTCCTGCGTTGCGCCTACTATTGCATTTCTGTCGGTAAATGTTGAGCATTTTACCAACAGGCAGATTCCTAATGCCGTCATGGCAGTCATGGCTTTTGGGCTGATTGCATGGTTTGTTGTCGCATTGATTTCAGAACCAATAAACTCTCTATTGCCTTTTTACTGGTTTGGTCTTCAAGTATCAGATATTTTATCATGTTTGCTGTGCGGTATTTTTCTGACTGTTTTTGGAGAACGAACTATCTTTGAAAATATTCATAAATTATATTTACGAATTATTGCAGTAAGTGCTATTTTTACTGTAGTCATATTGATTTCAATAGTTCTGTCGCATGCTGCTGTTGTAGCAATACTGCTGATTTACCTGCTCTTTTCTCTGTATGACTTGAAAAAGAAATACAAAACAGTACGTTATCCTCTTGTCTCTGACACACACACACACATACATACACATGAAAGCGGCCGGGACGAGCGGAGCGACATCCCCAGGTTTGCGCGCCGTCCCAACGTGTGGCTGCTGTTTCTGGAAGCCATTCACTCTTTTGAGGCTGCAAAGGAGATTTACGGCATCGACGCCTCTGAAGCGGAAAGTTTTCTGCGGCGGCAGGGCTTCAGAATATATGCGCCTTTTTACTCGACGACGTCATGGACTGTCGGCAGTGCCTGCGCGCTGCTCACGCGGTATCCCTTTTTCGATCAGTTTTTGCCGGAGTATCCCATAGTGCTGCGCACATTCAGGGACAACGGTTACAGAATGCAGGTCTTTGACTCGGGCGCGTATGTTTTCGGGCGCTGGGAATGGCTTATGGACTATGCGTCGTTTGCCCTGCGCGGTGCAGGCAGGAAGCTGTTCCGCAGCTTCCTGCCCCTGTTCGCCCAGTCGTCGCTGCTGCGCAAGGCTATTGGCATATCTGATCCCTATACTTCCGACGTGCATACGGAAGCCGCCTACACGGATATCCTGAACAAGGTGCGCCTGCATGGTTTCGTACAGGATTCCTCGGCCTGCCCTGTGTTCAATATTGTCCGCTTTGGTGCAAAACATACTGAAAACTCAAGTACATGGGAAGAGAATAAAAAGTCGTGGCCCGGAGAATACCGGGCCTGTTATGGCCGCACCATGGAGCAGCTTCAGGAAATGGCTTCGTTGATAGTGGAGCGTGATCCGGAAGCGCTTGTCGCTGTTGTAGCCGATCATGGCGGCAAGGAAATGGGTTTTCAATGGATTGCCGCATCTTCCGATTTAAATGCAGCGTTGAAAGAAAACGGCATGACGATGCCGGCGATCTGCCGTGATTATTTTGACGTTCTCTGTGCAATACGCTGGGGATCTGCTTCCATTGAATATGATATTAAAACGCAAATAAATCTTTTTGGCTATATTTTTTCGCATCTTTCTGATGATAATGTGCTGCCGAAGAATCTTCAGGAAGAAGTATCGGTGTGCACTGATCATATTCGTGGGCCAAACTGGATTTTTGCCGAAAACGCACATCCCCTGAACAGGGCTGTTCCCTATTCTCTCAGAAAACAGCAATCTGTTTTGCAGCGAGCCGTTGCAATAGATCCATGGAACCTGAAGATAAAAAATATTTTCAGAACAGCCGATGTTGTTCCCTGCCCGAGGGCTGATTCCCTTGACAGTCTGCGTGCGGCGTTATGCGGCGGCGAAAACGAAGAGGCTGCGCTTGCAATGAACAGGCTGAGGCGTCAGGTTCAGACCGCTCCTTCCGCGGAGGTCTTGCTGGACTGGGGGTGGCGGTGCGCCGCGATGGGACGGCTGGCAGACGCCGAAAAAAGCTGTCTGGAATCGCTGAAAACGGCTCCGGAAAATACGCGGGGGCTTTGGCTGCTCTGCCTGCTGCAGGCAGAGCGCAATGCCGGAGCTGAGGCGGCCGCGACCGCGCTGCGCCTGTGCATGGCTCTTGCGGACAGGGGTGGCTCTCCAGACGGGGAAAAAGAGGGGCCTGATGTCGTCGCGGGCTTCCGCATACTGGTTTTGTCGCTGATCCATGCCCGCATGTGGGAGGATGCCGGCTCCGTTCTTGCCGAACACGGTATTCCGCACGGCAGCTCTCTGGGCGTATGGGGCGTTTTCTGCCGCGCCCTCTGCGAAGAACGTCTCGGCAATCCGCGCGGAGCGCTTGAAGTTCTGCTGGCCGCGCAGAGTGACTATGCTGCTGACCCGGCATGTCTGGCCCGTATCCAGGAACGGATCGGGCTGCTCGCTCTTTCCTGCAGGTGGAAAGAGCCGGAGTTCCGTCCCGTCCGGCAGCAGGTTTCGCTGGTCATGCGTGAAATGATGGCATGTGTGGAATCTTCGGGCCGTTTCGACGCCGATTTTTATCACAAGACATATCTGGAGCCGCAGGGCGTCAGCATGCGTCCTTTGACCCACTTTTTCTATCATGGGGTTTTTGAAGGGCTGAATCCGTCTCCCGGATTCAACACATTTTTTTATCTGGCACGGTATGGCGATGTCTTCCGTCAGGGCGAAAATCCGTTTGTTCATTATCTTGCGCACGGCGCCGGGGAAGGGCGGCAGGGGTCGCTCCATCTTCAGGAAGCCGCCCCGGAGAGACGGGGATACGCCGTCCGCGCGTTCCCGCGGGATCCGGCGGGAACATGCGGGTGCGGAAAAACGCATGACTCCGGTTCAGCCGCAAATATTCAGGACTGACCGGGGCGTTCAGCCGCAGCATGCATCAAAGGCCCATGTCCGGCGGGCAACGCCGATGGAGGGGGAATATGCGTTCTGAAACAGAAAAGATGCTCAGTGAAGGGCTGTATTCAGGCAGCGCATGGAAAGAGTGCGCGGAGCGCCTTGCCGGAATGGCGTTGCCGGATGATGAGCGTCTTGCCTTTGCCTGTCTGCGCTTTGCCTGCGGCGAACGTGATGCCCTTGCGCCGGAAGTCGCGGAACTGAACGCGCCGTCCCTGCCGAAAGAGGCCGCAGGCTTGCTGTATGCGTTGAGACTGCGTATTGCCGGCTTTCCTGCAACGGGGGAGCTTCCCCCCGCCGGGGAAGCGGCGCTTCCCCGCTGGGTGACTGCCTTGCGCAGGACGGGCATGGACATGGACTATCCCTTCAGCCCTGTTGTTGATTCCCTTGTCAGCCACGAAGGGCGGCCCGTCATGCTGCTGAGGGATGTCTGCCCCGCGTGCCGGAAGGAAAGCAGGATCGCCGTCACCAGCCCCCTGTTTCCGCGGGAGGATCGCGGAGTCTGGTACTGTCCGCACTGTCTCGCACGGCGGGAGTGGGACAAGGGCGCGGTGCGGCAAACCCTCTGGTCATGGTACAGGGCGTTTCTGGCGTCACAGGCACATGGGGAGGACGGCACGCTCTGCGACGAGGCTGCGCGGATAGCCGTCTATGCCGCGCTGGCTCTTTTTCCTCTGGCCCCGGTGCGTTTCGGTCGTCTGTTCACGGAAAACATCGGACACCTGATCCAGAATACCTGGCTGTATGTCATGTACAAGGGGGCAAGGCTGCTTCCGGCCTCGCTTGACATTATCGGGCTTGACCCTGAAATGCCGGTAGCAAACACCTATATGGCCGAAAAATGGGGGGATGTTCTGGAGCTTTCGCCCGTCGGCCCGCAGTTGTACAGGCTGGCCGAGGGGTCTGCCGCGGCGATGCACGAGTTCAGCAAGGCCAATCCCCGGTTCTACTGTGATCCGGCTTCCCGCATGTCCAGGGGGCGTCCCGCCTTTTCCTTTTCTTTTCAGGAGCAGTGCAGGGCGGGGAATGAACTGGAAAAGATGGGCATCCCGGCCGATGCGAAGTTTGCATGCCTGCATGTGCGCGACTCGGGCTACGGGGAACAGCATCATCCGAAGGAAACACTTTCGTGGACCCGGCTGCGCAACGGAAATATTGATGATTACCGCAAGACAGCTCAGTATCTGGTGGAAAGGGGATATTACGTCATCAGGACAGGCAGGGACATGGAGAGGGAAATAGACTGGGGTGACGGCATTATTGACTACGCAAGCCGTTTCCGGTCAGACTTCATGGACATATGGCTTTTTTCAAACTGCGATTTGTGCATATCGACAAGTTCCGGGCCTGACGTCCTTTCCCTGATGTTCAGCCGCCCGACGGTGTACGTCGATTACTGCGTGCCCCTGGATGGGGAATTTGCCCATTATGATGCGCTCTATCTTCCGAAGGTGTTTTTCCATCCATCGGGCGAAAGGATAACCATGCGGGAAAGTTTCAGGATGCGGCTTCACAGACGCCTGCCGGAAGATATCCTTCAAAGCGGCATTACCTACCGGCACTGCACGCCCGACGAAATCCTCGCCGCGACAAGGGAACGGCTTTCCATGCTTGACGGCTCATGGCATACGACGCCGCAGGTGGAGCGGCATCAGGATCAGGTCACCGAGCTTGTCGTTTCCGCCTCATTTTATCCTGAAGAGCAGAAAAAGAGGATTTGCGGGGAACAGAAGGCCGTCAGAAAATGGGCGCGCCGGGGGCGTGTGGCGCAGGTATATCTGCGGGCGGATATGGAACAGGAAGCCCGCATCCTGAGAGCTTTTCGTGACTGAAAGTGCGCGCCGGCCGGAACGCGGGAGTCCGGCCGGCAGGTTTCACGCCGCCGGAGCCTGCGCTGCCGCTCGTGTCTGCAGCCCGCAGGCGAACTGCGGCGGAGCTTCGCCCTGCCCGACTGCGGGCTTTTTCAAAGCGAAAGAGCGCAGAACGGTCATGAGATATCCGCCGGAACGTCGAAGTTTACCCTGAACCTGAAATCGTCTTCCCAGAGCAGCATGGTGTTGATCTGGCGGGGGTACAGATAAAGAAGGGCGGAAAAGGCACGTTCCCTGTCCGTCTGGGGGCGGCAGTGCATCTGAAGGAGAATGTCGTGGCCCAGCCCCTGCATTTCCCATGGCTCGTAGCGATAAAACGTCAGAACATCATGGTTCAGTTCAACGTAATTCAGATGGTGGGAAGCCTGCGCCGTCACCATGAAGATGTCCTTGCCGCGGGTCGGCGTTTCAATATAGCCGCGCTTTGCAATACGCATGAGTTCCCTGCATGCCTGCGCGGGATCGGGAGAATGCTCAAGAACGTGGGAGCAGTAGACAAAGTCGAATTCCTTGTCCCTGAACGGCGTATGCTCCACAGGGCATTCATAGACGGGTTTCCCCTCCTGATAGCGGAAGGGAATGCCGTTTCGTCCGACGCTTCCGTCCCTGATCGCGAGATCGGCAAGATGGGTGGCCAGAGGAAACGGCAGATGTCCGCTGCCTATATCCAGCACCTTGTCTCCCGGCTGGATGCCGAAATCGAAAGTCCGTTTCTGGTACAGATCGTAGCGGCTGGCATTTTCCATGGAGTGATAGACTTTTTCCGCAGCGACCAGAAAGGGAAGGGCCTGATGCGGAAAACGCTCGACCGCTTCCGCAATGGCGTCAAAAAGACGCAGTTTTTCATTGTTGTTAAGAAAAATATTGATGACGCGAGCCGCTTCATCGGGGCTTTTAAATCCGAAAGGCTCTGGAGTCCGCGGAGAAAGCAGTCCCATTATATGCTCCTGGAAGGTTTCAGTCACAGCCGCCCCTCTCCGTCTGCGGCGGAGTCAGCCGGCGGACGGGGGGCATGCGGATGGCCCCTCCCTGACAGGGAAGGGATGCGAAAAAGGATTTCACCGGCCCTGCCGTCTTGTCAAGGACGCTCTCTTTTCTGGATGACGGCTCAGCCGGGCAAATTGTCATGGATAATTTTCATGAACCGTTTCACGGTGTCATCCATGGAATGTTCGGCAAGGCATCTCCGCCGGCCTGCTTCCGCCACTGCAGAACATTCGGACTCATGTGCCAGATAATGGAGCGTCCTGGCGACGAGTTCCGGCACATCTTTCCATACGGCGACTTCTTTTCCCGGCTCAAAGTAACGACGTACTCCCGGCAGGGCCTCCGTGAGCAGCAGGGCTCCGCTTCCCGTTGCCTCGAACATGCGCATGTTGATGGTGTCTTCTCCTCCCAGATCGATTTTCTTGCTGCCGTCGGGCATGATGACTGCCTGCTTGATGACGCCGAACATCGGGTAAACGAGCACCGCGATGAACAACACCAGCAGCAGCGCAGAGACGATCAGCCACCCGTCAAAACGTTTTTTGACCATAGCCTGCCCCTCCGTTATGCCTTCGCGCAGTCATTGCACACGCCGGTGAGTATGTTCTCCTCGCCGTCGGCAGTGAAGAGGTTGACTTTATCCGTGTTTATTTTCAGCTTTATCTCGCTCCCCGGCTCGATAATGCTGTCGATGGAGGACTCCTGAATTATCTCGACCTCCTCGCCGGAGGACAGGTGCACAAAGTAGTGGGTGTTCAGCCCGAGGAACACGCTGGAAACCACC
>ERZ827088.2246-NODE-2246-length-20864-cov-14.414244_pt1 | contig 20864 bp, 14 predicted proteins | sample MGYA00519922_ERZ827088 | MGnify/ENA primary metagenome ERZ827088 (study PRJEB31778, sample SAMEA3449254) | human gut metagenome | biome: human gut; feature: human-associated habitat; material: faeces | place: United Kingdom | collected 2010/2012 ...
AATTGTCGCTGTCCTCGGTGATTTCGATATAGTAACCGCGCTTGCCCAGCGGAGTATTAGCCGTGCCAGGGTGGTCGATATTCGTCCAATCACCGAAGTATCCGTTAGGTGCTTTGGTTTCCACGAGGATAAACTTGCCCGCATTACGCTGGGTGTAATACAGCGTGTGGCGCATGACATCCGTGGTGGCATAGGCGGCGCTGTTGATGACTGCATAGGTGCCATCTCCCTGACGCTGCACGCTGTAGGTGTTGTAGCCGCCAGTGGGCTGGTATTTGCCGGTCACCACATCCCACTGATAAATCTCATACTGGGCATCGGCTGCGATTTGGCTGCCGGTTTCGCTGTCGGTTTTCTTGAGGTTGACCTGCAAACTCCACTCGTCATTTTTCATGACATAGTCATTGTTGGTGTTTGCGGGTACCGAAATCGTTTGGCTGCTGCCGTTCGTGCCCCAGTACTTGCCGAATCCATACGGTACCGTGATTTCCTCATAGCGGAACTGGATGCTTCCCAGCTGCGCTTTAGCCGCTGTTATAGCATTGTTGACAGCGTTCTGGGCCTCACCCTGCAATTCCACAATGGCGGCGTCGCGGGCACTGTTGGCGGCCGCATCAGCAGCCTCCTGCGTGGTGAAAGGACCAACCTGTCCATTGCGAGTGCCCGATGTTTTGGTAACGGCATAGTGCAGACTCCAGCTTGCGCCTGCATCGCCGCCGTTCTTCTGGTAGTTGTCATCGGCGGTATGACCGCTGGTGGTCACAGTTTGCTTTCCGGCAGGGCTTATGCTCCAGCTGCCGCCCTCGATGCTGCCGGATTTGGTGATGGGCTCGATCTCGATGGTCGCGCCGTCCACCTTTTCCTGTGTTTTCAGCTGGATCTTATCCGTGCGGATTCCGTAGGAAAAATCAAAACTGCCGCTGGCGGTCTGGGCGGGTGCCTCCCAGCTGGCGTAGTATTCCTGCACAACAGGTTCCGGCTCAGGTTCCTCCTCGCCGATTTCGGGACCAATCAGGGCAACGGTCTGCCAACCTGCACGACCGGGATTGTAGATGTAGGTGTAGTACCCGCGGGCGGAGGCGTAGGTTTCCACACCGTTCAGCAGCTCATCGGCAGAGGCAAGATAAATTTCCGCGGCAGTGCTTTCAGGGAAGTTTTCGATAATATACATCTGTACATCGTCATAAATTGATGCACAGAAATCCAAAAGAGAGATTTCTTCACCCTCGTCAGCGGAAAAAACAGCGGGCAGATCGTCCGCATCGCCCAAAGAAAGCTGGTTCAAGCCGCCCCAGATGCGAATCTGGTTGCCGTAGTGGTCACCGGGGATGCACTGGTCTGCGTTGACCGTGGAAGTGTTCACATAGGTGTATGTCGGGCATCCTGCAGGCTGACCGTTGGCACCGTGGGTGCAGCAGTAGGCGGGTTCGCCGTTGAACCAGATCAGCCAAGTGCCGTTGACCTTGGCAACCTTGGTGATCTTGCCACTTGTCACCGCAGGGGTGGGGCGCTCGGCGAGGGCAGTGATTTCACTGTCAGGGAAAGGATACTCGGCTGTGGCATTGCGGTCGATGGTCACCTGCAAGGTTTTGGTCAGGCTGCCGCCATCGGGTGCGGTGTAAACCAACTGCGCGGTAAAATTCGCATCTGCCTGCACATATACACCCCGCACCGCAGCGGAAGTTTCGCTGTATTCGCTATGCAGCAGGCTCTCGCCGTTTTCAACGGGTGCACCATAGTAGTCTAACAGGGTCACACCGTCCGGCAGAATCAGATCAAGGGAACTGCCATCTGCGGGGTACTCCACCTGTGCCAGAATCGGCACGATGGCGTAGTCGGTATCTTCCAGCAAGGGCGCTGCCAGTGTCAGATTGTCGCTGTCCAGCGCCTCGGCGTTCAGATAGCTATCCTGCTCTAAATCAACATTCCACGCGCCAAGCCCGATTTTGGTTTCACCGGTCGCTACTGGCAAACCGTAGCTGCCAAGGTAGGAGCCTGTGGGGGCATCCGGCATATCCTGATACAAAACCTCACCGTCAAAGGTGTAAGGCTCGTTTTCTTCAGCAGGCTTGTCCGCGGTTGGTGCCGCGCTTTCCTCAGTAGCTGCACCGGGGTCAGGGCTGCTGGCATCGGTCTGCCCGCTGTCGGTTTCGGTTTCATCGGTCTGTTGCTTCTCAGCAGCGACCGTGCTTTCCTGCGGCGGTGGCATTTCGGCAAACACACCGACAGGTAAGTAAGTGCAGCACATCACGGCTGCCAAAGCCAGCGCCAGAAGGCGGCGGCTCCATTTTGTTTTTCGATTCATGGGTAACACCTCTTTTATCTTTCGGGGGCTGTTTTTTCGCGTTCCAGCTGACGCAGACGCGAAGTAAAAATATCAATCAACCCGGCATGAGATTGCAAATTGGCGTAATACGCCGCCTTGTCGTACCCATCCGCATTGATGTCTTTGATCTTTCGCACAGAATCCGCCCACCTTCGATTCTGCGGGGAAATTCGCGCATCCCCATCCCGCACTTGGATGGCTGCCGCAACGATATAACGGGTGCGCTCTGCGCCGTATCCGGCCAATACCTGCTGCACGGCACCGTCATCCAGACACAAGCCGTTATAGTTGTAAGAAATGGCGTCATCGATTTCATCGCGGCATTCCTCGTTCAGCTTCATGGAGGCGCGGTATTGCGGCAGTTCCTCGTGTTCGCGGGCGTATCGACCGGTCTGATAGTAAACAGGCGGCCAGTTCTTTTTCGTGCTTTCCATCAGGTCGATGTCGGCGCGGTCTGCTATGCACAAGGCCATAACATCCAGTGTATTGGTATCGCAATCGCGGTAGTCTTTGTAAATGTCCGCCAGCGGTGCTTGGGATTCCAACAAAGCGCGCAGCTGTGCAGGACGCAGCGAAGCATTTTCAAGAGCGATGAGGATATCCTCGTGGGAACTGTACTCATACGCGTGGTTCAAAATTTCCTCGGGCGGCTGTGCAAGCAGCCACGCACGGTATTCGTTTTGCTCCTGCTGCATTTTGTTGTACAGCTTAGCGACAAGGGGATCGTTTTTCACATTGCATCACCATCCGCATTGTGCAGAATCCTTTCCCAGAAATTCCGTTTTTCCGGTTCGGAAAGGCTGCAATAGGCGGTTTCGATCACCGCATTCACGACCTGTTCGGCGGCATCCTGCGCGATATGCAACTGTTTTGCCGCATTTTTCCCCATCGCAAGGCGGTGCAGCAGATGCACCAAAACTGTGATTTTTTGTTTTTGCAGCGCGCTTTTTGTGCTTTCGTCTATGTCGAGCGCAGCAACAGGGGTGTCGTATACGCTTTCCGGCACACGAAATACCAACTCGCTGCGTTCTCGATTGGGGGCAATGTCGTTCAGCACGACCATGCAACCGTCTTGATCGGCTTTTCTAAGTAAATCTTCAATGTCCATAGAATTCCTCCAATAAAAAAGCGCCCACAAATGTGAGCGCTCAGGTGCTGTGTTCAAGCCTAACAGAAATGAACTTCCTTCGTCAATATGCGTTATTCTTGTAGTGAATCCCGTTGCCGTGCATCAGTTAAAGGTCACGACCCAGTAGGTGTATTGCCCCTCTGCCGTCTGGCAGAACCAACAACCCACACCCATGCTGGTGAAGCTGGGTTCCATAATGTTGGTGTAGTGGGCAGGGCTGCCTTGCCAGCCGGTGCAAACGGCACTTGCGGAACCCAGCGGACCGGCGGCGCAGATCTCGCTGCGGGTGGTCATGCCGCTGTGGTCAAAGGGACCGCCCGCCACAAAACTCTCACATCGGGCATCGGCTGCGGCGCTCAAGCCGCCGTCCATGGTCAGCGGTGACAGTCCACCGGCAGCGCGCATAGCGTTGATGTTTTCCTGCACCGCCCAATACGCGGAATCCGAGCTGTCGATGCTCCACCACTGTTCGGTGCCTGCCGCTAAATCAAAGGGCACAGCACCATAGCTCATGCTCACCTGCGCCGGGGCAGGTTCTGCCGTCGGCGCTGCCGTGGGTTCCGGCGTAGGGGCAGGAGTCGGCGCGGAGGTAGCGGCAGGTGTTGCCGAAGGTGTCGACGCGGGTGTGGCGGTAGGTTCCGGGGTAGCGATGGGTGTTGCGGTCGGCGCACTGGTTTGCTGAGAAACTGCCGTTTCTTCGGCTTCTGCACTTTCCGATGTCGCTGCCGACAGCTCCGTCAATTCAGCGGATTCCGGTTCCGCTTCCTGTGCGCAGGCCGTCAATAAGGACAGCATCGCAAGCATTACGATCCATTTTTTCATCTTGAAAACTCCTTGCGGGGGGCCATCTCTGACCCGGTTGCTTCTTCTTTCCTTCATCTTAAAACCTTCTACCTTTCTTGTCCACGCTGTCGATTGTCCGAACGACACTGTTGATCTTCGTCCGGCACGGTATCCAGCACAATATCCTTTTCGTTCAGGTTCAAAAGCGCCTCCAGCTCGGCAAGGCGCTTGCTCTTTTCAGCCAGCTCGTCCGCCTGTGCAAAAGGCTGCGCAAGCTGTTCCTTGGCGTTTTCCAGCTGTTTTTGCAGCTGCACCAATTTGGATTCAAGGTCGGTAACGCTCTGCGGCAGGTTATGCAGGCAGTTGTCCAAGCGTACCGTGTTGCCGACCGCATCCGCGCCCAGCTGCACCGGGTTGATACCGCTGCCCACAAGATACGCCAGATACATTTTGTCCATCGTAAAATAGGCGATCTGCAAATCAAAGCCCTTGTACTGCCCGATGGAAACCGGCTCGGTGCGGTTCATCGCCATACCCAGCAGCCCCAGCAGGGCTTTGCCTGCGTCATCGCGCTTGGTGTAAACCGTGTCCATCAACGAGATGGCGAACACATCCTTGCCGTCCGCATCGCGCTTGGTATTTTGCTGCAATCGTATGGTGTCAGCTTTGGCGTTTTCCAGCTGCTGGGCGGTCTTACGCATTTCTGCGGGGAATCCCTGCGTAATAGCATCTTCCAGCCGGTAATGCTCGTTGTTGTAGGCGGTTTTCAGGGTTTTGAGCCGCGCCACCTGAATATCAAGGTCCATTTTTTCTTTGATCATCGGATTGCCTGCCGCCAGAGCCTTTACCTCGGCATAAGATAGCGCTGCATCGTCCAAATCATCCGCACTGCGGGCAGGGCTTTTGCTGGTCATAATTTGCCCGATGAACTTCTGTTTGGTTTCCAAAAGCTGCCACATATAGCTGTCAAACGAAGATTCTGTGACGTAACGATACTCATATACTTCGGCATTGGTGTTGCCTTGGCGAATCATACGCCCGTTGCGCTGCTCAATGTCAGAGGGTTTCCACCCGCAGTCCAGATGATGTGTTGCCACAAGTAAGCGCTGCACATTGGTGCCTGCGCCCATCTTGCCGGTGCTGCCCATCAGCACACGCACATCACCGCTGCGCACCTTGGCAAACAGCTCGGCTTTTTTCACCTCGGTGTTGGCGCTGTGGATGAACTGCACCTCGTTTTCGGGGATGCCCATAGAAATCAGCAGATTTCGCAAATCATCGTACACATTAAAGCCGTCCGGTTTCGGGGTGGATAAGTCGCAAAACACTAACTGTGTCAGGCGCTTCTCCTTGGTATCGTTCCAGATACGGTACACATTCTCGGCACAGGCGTGGACTTTATCGTTGGGGTTTTCGGGCAGATTAGGGTCGATCAACCGCTGGTCCAGCGCCAGCTTTCTGCCGTCGTTGGTCACCTTAAGCATATTGTCCTCGGTGGGGTCTACATTTCCCGCACGAATTTCCTCGGCGCGGTCGGCAAGGTCTGCCACCATCTGTTTTTGCTGGGGGCTTGGCGGCAGCGCCACATTGATGGGCTTGCCGCCCACCAGTTTAGGCACCGGCAGGTTGAGCATATCCGCCGTCTGCACATCCGCCACCTGCTTGAACATACTCATCAATTCCGGCAGATTATAGAATTTGGAAAATCTCGTTTTTGTTCGGTAGCCTGTACCTTCCGGCGCAAGCTCCACGGCTGTCACAGTTTCTCCAAAGGTAGATGCCCACGCATCAAAGGAGGAAAGCCCATGCTGCTCCAAGGTTTCCCGCTGCAAATATCGCTGCATGGTGAACAGCTCCGCCATAGAGTTGCTGATGGGCGTACCCGTGGCAAATACCACGCCGCGGCTGCCGGTGATTTCGTCAAGGTAGCGGCATTTCATATATAGGTCGCTGGCGCGCTGGCTCTCGGTTTGGGATATGCCCGCCACATTGCGCATTTTGGAAAGCACCGCAAGGTTCTTGAATGCGTGGGCTTCGTCCACCATCAGGCTGTCCACGCCAAGCTGTTCAAAGGTCACCACATCATCCTTACGGGACTGGTCGTTGAGCTTATCCAGCTTTTTCTCCAGCTGCTTGCGCATACGCTCCATCTGCTTGACGGTGAAATTCTCGGCGCGTTCCTCTTTCAGCTGTGCCACTTGGTTGATCACATCGTGTATCTGGCTTTGCAGGTATTCGACCTGCCGTTCCTGTGACAGCGGGATGCGCTCAAACTGGCTGTGCCCGATCACGATGATGTCATAATTGCCGGTTGCGATTTTGGCGCAAAACCGTTTGCGGTTGGCTTTTTCAAAATCCGTCCTGCGGGCTACAAGAATATTTGCGTTGGGGTACAGCTGCAAAGCCTCTCCGGCAAGCTGCTCGGTCAGGTGGTTGGGTACGCAGATCAGGGTCTTGGTGCAAAGCCCAAGGCGTTTCTTTTCCATCGCTGCAGCGACCATTTCGTAGGTTTTACCCGCGCCTACGACGTGCGCCAGCAGCGTGTTGCCGCCGTACAGAATATGTGCGATGGCGTTTTTCTGGTGTGGGCGCAGCGTGATTTCAGGTGACATACCGTGGAACAGGATATGGCTGCCGTCGTATTCGCGGGGGCGCAGGGAATTGAACCGTTCGTTGTATTCCTTTACCAGCATCTGGCGGCGGGTCGGGTCTTTCCAGATCCAGTCCTTGAAAGCGTCCTCGATCTGCTGCTGTTTCATCTGGGCTTCCTGCGTGGCAGCGGCGTTCAAAACGCGGATTTTGTTGCCCTGCATATCCTCTTTGGTATCAAAGATGCGCACATCCCGCAGATTCAGGCTTTCCTCCAAGATGTGGTAGAAGTTGGCGCGCTGTGTGCCGTAGGTCACGGTGGCTTTAATGTTGCCGCCCGTATAGCTCTTGTTGGTCACATTCCATACGCCGGTCAGCGGAATGTACAGCACCTTCACGCGGTCCCGCACATAGTAGGGCGCATCCACCAGCTCATCGGCAAACTGCTTGATGAGTTCAGGTGCCAGCCAAGTGGCACCCAGACGCACGGCAATTTCGCTGGCCTCCAAGTCCTTCGGCTGTACGGTTTCCAGTGCCTGCACATTCACAGCAAAAGCGGGGTTGTTCTGTGCCGCCAGCTTAGCCACCTGCAATTTGTGGCGCACATCGCCGGAAAGATATTCATCGGCGGTATAGTAGCGCGGTTCACCGCTTGCGTCCTTTTCCAGCGGGTCAGCAAAGATAACGCCTTGTAAATCCTGAATCAGTGTTTCTTTGTCCTTGCCGGTCAGCTGCTGCATATACCCAAAGTCGATGCCTGCGCGCTCACCGACACTCAGCGCCAGCGCCTCGCTGGCGGTTTCCACGCGCTCGGCAGGGCGGGCAGCGCGGATGGTGCGCTTTGAAAACATATCCGACTTGCCGATGAAATTGCCCTCGCTGTCGAGGTTTTCCAAGGAGCACAGCAGAAAATATCCACTGTCATCCCGCATATCCAGCGATGCGCCACGGCTGTTGATGAGTCCAAACTTACTGTGGTAGTAGTCGTACTGGCGGTTGAGTTTGGCTTGCAGCTCCGTGATGACCTCATCCGGCATATCTTCCAGCTGGGCTTGAATCAGTTCCCGCGTGGTGTCCCGCAGTTCGATCAGCAGCCGCATACGCGCTGCGGAGGTAGCACCAAGGGAAACCTCGCGCATAATGGCGTTCTCGCGGTAGTAAAATTTGCCGTTACGGATACAAAAGCTGAAATTGCGCACATCGGGTTCGGCGGGGATGCTGGCTTCGACAGCGCCGGATTCCTGTTGCTCGATGTCCTGAAAGTGAAATTCAGCGTGCAGGTGGGACATAGCCTCTTTCAGCACATCGGCAAGAGGTTTATCGGCAAACGCTTCGCAGGTCAGGGTAGGACCATACGGACCGCTGACGGTTTTCAGTGTGCCGCAGACCATTTCGGGGTGTTCGGCAAAATAGCTGTTGAGGGAAAGCCCATCCTCCGTCTGGGTGGTGTGCAGCCAGCTCGCGTCCTGCTCCAGAATGCGGTCACGCTTTTGCAGGAAGATGATGTCCGCCATAGCCTTGGTCCCGGCTGACTTAAAGGTGGAATCCGGCAGGCGCACGGCACCGATAAAGTCGCATCGGGCGTTGATGTACTTGCGCACTTCCTCGCTCTTTTTGTCCAGCGTACCGCTGGTGGTGATAAAGGCGATGATGCCGCCCGTGCGCAGCTTGTCGATGGATTTGGCAAAAAAGTAATCGTGGATCTTGAAGTGCAGCCGGTTATACTGCGGATCAACCACGCTGTAATCCCCGAACGGCACATTGCCGATGACCACATCGAAAAAGCTGTCGGGCAGGTCGGCTTTCTCAAAGCCGGTGATTTGGATGTTGGCTTTCTGGTACAGCTGGCGGGCGATTCTGCCGGTCAGGCTGTCCAGCTCCACACCAAACAATCTGGTGGTCGGCTCATACAAATAGCTGTGGCTTTGCCCAAAAAACGCGCCCACACCCATACTGGGTTCCAGAATTGTTCCGGCCCCCACGCCCATTTTGCGCAGGGCGGTGTACATTGCGTCAATGACTTCGGGCGGGGTGTAAAAGGCGGTCAGGGTGCTGCTGCGGGCAGCAGCGTATTCTTCCTCTGTCAGCAGGCTTTTCAGCTCGGTATATTCGCTGTGCCAGCTGTCTTTGTTGGGTTCAAAGGCATCGGACAAGCCGCCCCAGCCGGAGTATTGGGCAAGAATTTCCTGCTCCTCGCCGTTTGCGTGAGGACCACCGTCTGCCATACGCTTTTCGATGGATTTCAAAGTGCGAATTGCGGTGATGTTGGCGGAAAACTTTTCGCGCGGTGTGCGCGGGGATGCAGGGTCCTGCGGCGGAATATAGTTGTTCGGTAAATAGGCTTCTCTGAGAGCAATGAGCTCCGCCGCCTGCAAGACCTGCTCGCCAAAACCACCAGATGATTCTTCTGCGGGTTCTAAGACTTCACCCTCAACAACCTCTGCCGCCTCACCGGCGTCCGGTAGATTGGGTAATTCTGGTGCCGACAGCGCATTGTTTTTTGGGTTCGCCGCCAGCAGCCTTGCAAACTCCGCGCGGTTGACGGCGCGCCCGATCAGCGGGAAATCCTCATCGCGCAGATGCACATCAAAGATGCCGATTTCCTCCACCGTAAAGGGGTGGTCGTTTTCCAGATAGACAGTATCCCCGGCAGCCAGCGGGCGTTTTTCCACAGGCTTGGGCTTGTAGCGTTCCTGATATGCTTCATACGCTGCTTCCGCATCGTCAATGAACTGCGAAAATTCAATGTCCTCAATGCCTTCCTTGGCAAGCGCCCTTGTGTTGTCGAAGCGCGCACTGTCCACAAAGGAACCATCAACCAGATACACAATCTCATTGCGCAAGAAGTTGGCGTACACCTGAATTTCGTGTTTGCCGTCCCCAGTGGTGGAATAGGCAAGGTCGATGTGCGTAAGGTTCGAAAAATCCGGTTCGCCCAGCCCCTCGCGTTCACAAAAATCCGCGATTGTTTTCTCCGCATAGTCTATCTCGGCTTGACGGGCGTCGCGTTTGGCTTGCTGTTCCGCTTCCCATTTTTCATATCCCTGCTTGTTGTTTTCATCCAGATATTGGTTGTTGTGGACCAGCAGGTGCAAACGGCGGGCAACCTCGTTCCACGGCAGCAAGCGGAAATAATCCGGGGCGTTATCGGATGCATAGCGCTTGATTCTCAGCCCCTTGGCATCATAATCCAGAAACCCTCTTTCGCCATCTCGGAAATTCCAAGTGCGCCCGCCGATACCGTACTCTTTTTTCAGCCAGTAGGCTTGCTCCTTTACTGTAGGCAATACTGTGGCAGAGAAAAATTCCTGTATGCGAAAACGCCCCTCACAAAAACCGCTGCCCATGACAAGAACATCGACAATGTCCTGCTCGTCGATATGGGTGCCGTCATCCTTGATGGGCGGCTGCCAGCTTGCGCGGGGCTGTAATTGGCGGATGGTTTCCTGCTGCTGTTCGGGGGAGGGCAGGCCGATGGCGGCGGCAGTTTCCTCGGCAAGGTCGCCGCGCCCCACGCTTTCCGGCAGTTCAATCTCATCGGAAACAGAAACAGCGGAGGGCGATAGCTCGCTCTCCGCTGTTGTGGGTTCGGTATTTACAGGCTCGTCACGATGGGCATCGCCAGTTCCGCCGCCTGCGCTTGCAGACTGTTCATGTGCGCCGTCCAGCCCAACGGGTCGTTGTTCTTGTCCGGTGCCGGGTTGCTGACCAGCAGCTTCGTGATGGTCTGCTCCACCTGCTTCCAATAGCGCTGCTCGGTCTGTTTCAGGTCGCTGTACAGCGTCCCGTCCAGCAGCATCTTGTCGTACAGCAGGGAGTGGTTCTCTTGCAGGAACTTCTCCCGCTGCAGACCGATTCTCCCGACTGGCGGTCTGTGCGTTTCCTTCATTGCCATCTTGGGTACCAGATACCCGTTCTGATTCGTCATATCCATGATCCTGCACCTCCTGTTGGTTCGTCTTGCTTACATTCACATCATACTGTTTCGCCTGAGGCTTTGCAACACTGTCGATGCTCTTAACGACAGCGCCGATTTCGGCAAACATCTGCCGCCCCACGCGGTTGACGGCATTGCCCAGCGCCAAAACCGCGGATTCGGTATCAAAGCGGTCAATGTCCGCAAAGGCATCCTGCGGTACGGCGCTGTCGCCCAGACCGCAGCGCACTGCCGCCATATAGACGGCGCTCTGCGTGATGAGGTTGGCAAAAATCGCCGTTTGCTCCTGCGGCTTTGCCCATTCCAGCGTGCTGCCAATCACGGCATTCTGTAAATCGGCGTCCAGTTGTTTGCCGTGCTGTGCCACAAACAAGGCTGCCTGCAGGCCAAAGATTTCCGGCAGGCTCTCGGCATTGTGCTTTTCCTGCAAGGCTTGCAGGGTCGGATAGCGGTTGGCATCGGTGATTTGCCAGCCCAATGGTTTGGAGGCTTTGCCAGCAGGGTGGGTGTCCTTGATGTCAAACAGATACCGCACATTGCCCGCCATATTACCGGTGCCAAGGGACGCTACGCCGTGCGCACCGCGGTTGACCCAGCGCCCGGCAGCACGGTTCCAAGTGTCGATGTCCGCCAGCATGGTGGCTCCGGGGCGCTGGCTGTAAATCAGCGCCTGATTCGGAAAGGCGTAATGCGTTGTATACGCGGCTGAGCGCAAAAACGCCCGCCAGCTGTCGGCATTGTCCGCCACATCGGCAATCGCCTGATGTGCCTGCCGTAAAATATTTTGGTAATTCGCCAATCGGTTTCATCTCCTTTGCGGTAATAAAAAAGCCCTGCACATTGCTGTGCAGAGCTTTCCATTCGCGTGATTAAATTTTATGCGGGGCGGTTGTTACTGCGTTCGCTGCGTTTGATGCCCATAAACGGGGGAGCCGAGGAACGGTTCAGCCCTTTTTCGTGCGCTTGTTTCATGGAAAATTCGTGTGCTGCAACCGCATCGATGAACGCACGCTGTTTTTCAGTGGCGTGGTAGTAATCAACCTTATACCGTTTGCATACGGCAAAAAAGACATCCAGATACTGAATGTTTTCCTTAGTCATTCGCGTGACCTCAAGCTCGGTTTTATCCTTTTGCATAAGCGTTCCTCCTTTATGAAAGATAGGTGCTGAAAATCTCCTGTGCGCTTTCGTCAGTAATCATTTACAACTTAGGTATTATATCGAATTACCATAAAAAAATCAACAAACGAAATGTGAATGATTTCATGATAGAAAAACCAATAAAGAAAATCCAATTCACTTATGGGTGTATTTTCCTTTGCCGAGCTGATTTTGTTATCGTTCTTCGCGTGCAACGCTGCGTTTCTTGGTTTGTTCCAGCCCCGGCAGCAAGTCATCCACCTGTTTATATCCAATCGGTTCCACATAATAGGCGTGTGCCTGACCGTCCTCATGCATTACAATAATATCGCTGACAGACAAAGAGCGCATCTTTCTGCCATTGGGGCGGTTTTCCTGATTGTGCGGGCAGTAAAGGCTGTCCAGCGGCTGCCAGCATTCCATCTGCCCGCGGTACACCAGCTTATAGGATGCGGCATTTATATGATCTTTGGTGTAGTCATACCGTAAAAACGCAATCTCACGGTTGTTTGTCTGGTAGATTTCATACGGCAGCAGCTCGTACTTCTTTCTTCGCAATCCCCATGGAAAAATGGTGCCCTTTTCAAAGAGAAGAGGCTGGCTCAGATTCTCCGGAAACAAAACCGGAATGATGGGTTCGCCGCAATACAAAGAAGCGTAAATTCTGGTTTTGAATTTCTCTGCATCGACATACGGAATGCGCTCCCGAACGCATCCGTTGCAGTCAAGATATTCGATATAGCCAATGACCGTATCGTGTTTGTTCATCTCGGTGATTCTCCTTTATAATTAACGGCTCAACCTTTCCCAAAAAGAGATTTTACTTCCAAAGCGCTCATCCGGCGGGCGAACCTTGGCAACCGGCAAATCACCGGACAGCATATCCTCTACCTGCGGAAAGAACAGCAGCCGATTGTAGCGCTCCGCCTGTTCTTTTGAAAGCCCCAACATTTTGGACTCACTGAGTCCACAAACCAGAAACCGCCCGCGTATGGTGCAGCCATCCTCCAGTTGTCTGTTGTATTTCAGGCGGCTTTGGTTTTTACTGCACACAACGCCGATTTTCGATGTGCCGAACGGTTTCAGCAGCAAACTGTCGCCCTCGATCACTTCGGAAATCGCCGCCTGCGGGCTGTCAAAGGCAGCCTGATAGGGGCAGTAGCCCGGTTCTACGACCAAAACTCTTGTCATACCGCCACCTCATCGCTCGTAATCCTGCCGCTTGCGGTAGTAGTTTTCCAAAAGTTTCAGGATGGTGCTTTCCATCTGTTCGGAGGAACAGCCCTTGGGGAAATAGCGCTCGACCTTGGAAACGGCAATCGTGAGCTGCGGCTCTCGTGGCTTTACGCTGGGGGAACGGGCAGACATGATCCCGTGAATCTTGTCTTTTGTCAGGACGCTTTCCTTGCTGGCAGCTTTCAGCTTCTGCGCTTGGGATAAGGACGGAGTGCAGCCTTCTTCCTCCATATAAGAGAGAAATTCTTCCTGCTCCTCCGGCGTCAGGTAGCTCAGCTCCACCGCGGGGGTGGTCTTGAGTCTGCCGTCGTCCACAAGCTGCATCAGGTCGGGGGTGAGTTTGTTCAGGCGGATAAAACGCTCTACTTGGCGGGTGCTATCACCAGCTTGTTCACCGACAATCTGTGCTGTTTTTGCGCCAGAAAAATTAGCGCCAACTTGGCGCTCATTTTCTTTTAACGGTCTACCGACTTTTCTTTTCACAGCCTCCAACTTCATCTGGTAAGCCTTGGCCTTTTCGCTCGGCAGAATATGCTCGCGCTGGCAGTTGGAATCCACCATCAAAATAATAGCGGTATCATCGTCCATGTCCCGCACAATGCAGGGCATGGTGTCCACTCCGGCGCGCCGGCTGGCGTGGCAGCGGCGATGCCCGGCTACAATTTCATATCCGCCATCCCGGCGCGGGCGAACGATGGCGGGGGTCATCACGCCATATTCCTTGACGCTGTCCACCATCTTGTCCATTTCTTCATCGTCGCGCACCTGAAACGGATGCCCCTCAAAGGGGTGCAGCTCCGACAGCGGCAGGATCTGGATTTTCTCCAACTTGGCATCCTGCCGTTCTTCCTCAGTGGAAAATAAGTCATCTATCGAGGGCAGTCGGATGTTTTTCGCGAGATCTCTCACCCTTTTCCACCTCCTTTGCCAATGCTCTGTAAGCAGTACTCGCCGGGCATTGCTTACTATAACGAAGTACGCTCTCCGATTTAGTAAGGCTTTCACCGACTCTGGTGCAGCGCGGAACGATTGCCTGATAAATGCGCGTGTGCGGACCATAGCTTGTGTGAATGGCTTTGATCATATCCCGTGTCATATTGGTACGATGGTCTGCCATGGTAATCAGGACACCGTCAATCTCCAGTTTAGGATTGATTTTCCTGCGAATTTTACGGATGGTGCCAATGATACTGGCAAGACCTTCGACATCAAGAATCAGCGGCTGTACAGGAATCAAAACTCTGTCTGCGGCTGCAAGAGAGGCGGTGACAAGGTTGCCGAGTTCCGGCATACAGTCAATCAGGCAATAGTCGTATTGCCCTTGAAATGGTTCCAATGCCCATTGCATTACGCATTCGCGCATAAAGGTATTTGTCAAACTTCGTTGTAAATCAGAAAGTTGAATGTTGGCTGGAATGACATCTACATTTTCATCGGTTTGGATAACAACATCGGGCGGGTCCACCTCGTTGCAGGCGGCCTCAATCAGCTCCTTCAGGGACGCACCTTTGTTCCTCTGCGAACAGCCAAGGTATCGAGTCAGGCTGGCCTGCGGGTCGGCATCCACCAGAAGAACTTTATAACCCATATCCGCCAGTGCCACGCCTAAATTTACGGCGGTCGTTGTTTTGCCCACGCCGCCTTTTTGGTTGGCAATCGCTATTGTTTTCATACGCGCTCTCCTCGCTGTTTTTCAATCTTTGACTTGTACCAGATAAGGCTTTCGTTGTAATCCTTGCCAACGGCAGGCAACCGCTTTTCTACATTACATCCTCGCTCGGCAAGGCGCCGGGCAACCGTATCGGCAAAGCGCAGCCCCGGCTCATCACGGTCAAAGCAGAGCACCACATTTTTCACCTGCTGATGCTGCTGCAAAAAGTAGTCGATAGGCAGATAGTTCAGCCCGCCCAGCGCCAGATAATGCACACTGCGCCACTTTCCAATGTCCGTATACTGACGCAATGTCGCGCCGGACATAGCATCAATCGGGGCCTCGTACAGCTCCACGGTATCGCAGGCCGGGTTTTCTGCTTGCATCAGAAATCCGTACTTCTTTTGGCTGCCGGTGACATCACCGCGGTAGGTGCCTTGGCAGCCACGCTGAAAAGCAGAACGCGGAACGCCGCCTTCATCCTTGCCCACAAAAACGCAGTTGCGGTAGTTGCCGCGCGTGGTCTGATACAGAATCCCTTCGTTCAGGCAATATCGCAGCACCTTGGGGCTGATACCGCGGTGCATCAGGTAGGCGGTCGCTGCCTGTGCATTTTTGTCGGGACGCGGCAGTGTAAAGTCGTGCGTTCGGCTGCTTTCCACGGTGGCAGCTCTGACCTGCTGAAAAGGAATAAGCTCCATCTCGTTCAAAAGCATTACTGCCGAGCGAAAGCTCATTCCTTCGACCGTCAGCAGATAATCCAGCGCGCCTCTGCCGCCCTTGCTCTGGGAGCACCAGTGGAACAGGTTCTTGCTCGGCGTGATCCGCAAGCTGCTGTGCGATTTTGTGCAGTACTCGTCTCTGGATTTGCGCACGAGCTCTCCGGGACGGTAGGTGTTTAAGAAATCCACGAGCTGAACCTCGCGGGCGGCTTTGATGTTCTCTGCGGGTAATCTCATTGCTGACTTCCTCCGTTGGTGTAAATAAAAAACGCCCTTACCGATAGTAAAGGCGTAGAGTAACGATATTCTTGTTTCAGCAGGCTTTTTGTCACTTCAGCTGGCTGAAAGGGGGTGTGGGGGAAAACACAGACGGTACCCCATTTCCCGAAAAAAGATATACTTCCCCCTTGGTGTATAGAAAAGAATTGACGCTGCGACAAAAACGCAGATTGCAAAGCCCCGCCGGATAGAGTATAATCGTTCTATAAGGTAAGGCAGGTGAGCAGAATGCGATTTTTCCTGATGCAGCGCAATCATCAAGTGGCTGTTATTGAAATAGCTGAAAAGACCGGCGACATTATTGATGTGGCGGAGGTTCTTTCGGCGCAGAGGATTCCCCTTGGCGCAAAGCATAGCGATGGCAGCTTTGATGTCCTGTCCCTGCGCAAATGGTGGGCAGGGCGCGGTATCCCGGCAAGCCGTTCCGGGCTGGAGCACGCCTTGGAAACGCTGCATATTCCTTACGCCGAACTTCTGCTTGTCAAATGCAGCGGGCTGAGCCTTTCAGACCAGTATTGGGTCACGCCCTGCGATGCCCCACAGAACTGGCGCGATGTAAATTTCTACGAGAACGACTTTTCTGATGATGTGGGACGCGCTTTATTTGGCGAGGGGGCTCTCTCGGCACAGCCGGATTTGTGTTCCCCCTGCAATACCTCAGACGGCTTTTTACAAAAGCGCTGGCGCATTGCGGACGGAAAACGAGTCCTCTTAAAAGCAGGATCGGGCATTTACAAGCAGGAGCCTTACAACGAAATTGTTGCCTCAGCTCTGTATGATGCGCTTGGTATGCCGCATGTCCCCTACTGGCTCGTAGAGCAGGGCGGGCAGGTTATGTCCGCCTGCGCGTGTTTTACCAATGACCACACCGAGCTTGTCACCGCCGCCCAATTTATGCGGCTGCTGCCGCAAGCGCAGGGTATTTCCAACTGGGAACACTTCAACGCTTGCTGCCGGACCGTCGGAATCCCTGATGCGAGGAAAGCGGTCTGCAATATGCTGGCTGCCGATTTCATCTTAGCCAACACAGATCGCCATTTGGGAAACTTCGGTTTCCTGCGTGATTCCGAAACGCTGGAATGGAAAGGAACAGCGCCCATCTATGACAGCGGCACAAGCCTTTGGCAGATGACCCTCACCCGCGCGATCAATGCGGAAGCCATGGTTCCCGCAAAACCGTTTGAAACCTCACAGCAATCCCAGCTAAAGCTGATTGCGCCTTATGTGGATCTGCCGCTGGAGCGCCTTGATGGATTTTCCAATAAAGTAGAAGAAATCTTCCGAACAGCCGCCCAGTTTGATGATGGACGAGCCACGAAAATTGCCGCCGCTGTTAGTGGTAGAATTCAAATTCTTCGATTTAATAGGGCATAATCTGAAATAGCTCCAAAGCATACGGTTTGTGAACTGACTACAAATTGTAGGCAGTTGAAAATAACAGAAGCTATATGTCACTGCCTAATGCCGATGACAGTCATGCGCCAACTGGTGACAAATTGTCAGCAGTTGAAATAGGGCTATAAAAACAGCGTCCTCCGTTTTACATTCGGGGGACGCTGCTTTTCTCTATGGAACTCATTTGGCGGTGGGCTTTTTTGTCGATTTGCCTTGTCGGCTGAATTCCTTCGCAAGGTCAACCAGCTTTTTAGAAGGTCGATAGCTGTCCAGAATATGAGGACTAAGCAGAAAATTCAGCAGACAAGATTTGGGAATCATGTATCCACCGCTGATTTCAAAGTATCGGATGTACCCGTTATGGCACCAATTCGTCAGGGTGTTGTGGTGATAGCCGGTAAGCCGGCTTGCTTCGGCAACACTCAGCACATCGCTGTAGGGCTGCATTTTCAGGGTAAGAAAGTCCTGAAACATCTTTCTGCTTTTGGCGGTATCCAGATTTGCCCATTCCCGTAAGGTCAGCATTTTGGGCTTGCCGCCTTTGTTCCAGCTCGCTGAGTAATACCCGGTCGGTGCCGAGAATTTTTCCGGTTGGGATTGACGCTTTTTAAGATACGTGATAACATCTTTTGTATTGATGATGTACTGGCGGGTTTTCTTGCCGGTATCTATGCAGGGAACAAGCCCGCTTGTCAGCAGGTAACGCGCCGTCTTTTTGCTGATATGGCAGATGACGCGCATCTGCTCCAGCCCGATTTTTTCAGGGTAGTTTGCCTTGATTTTTGCAAAGTCGTAACTGTAATCCACTAGAATCACCGTCCATTATTCGAACTCATCAACAGCAGGCAGGGACGGTTTGATTTTTGAGGCAAGGGGGAATTTGCATAAAATTTAGTCAACACACTTTTGTAAATGCCCATAACAATAAGGAAAATTGAGCTTTTTTGTTCTCTCCTGTTTTTCTCTCCAACATCTCTCCAACGTGCCAAAAATGCCTGTTTTTCTCTCATTTTTCCCAAAAATTCGGCATTTCGAAATGGGTTCGAATTGCGACGTTCTGACGTTAAAAAGGACTTCTTTTTCAACATTTTTCGTCGTAGGTCGGTCGAATCATCTTCCGACAACTTCCGCTTTTTTCCGATAAATACCGTCAGTTGCGATATATACCAAAAAACTCGAAATCAATTTGGCAGCAATGCCACGTGGGTTCGAATCCCACCGTCTGCGCCAAAGGCAGCACCCTGTGGGGCGCTGCTTTTTATTTTTGCGGCAAACTATGCAAGGGTTGCAAGGTGGGATTCGAACAGCCCGTGCCCGGCGCTTTGCGTCCCGCCGGGCTGCAACAGTCCCGCGGACTGTTGCAAGGGCGCGGGAGAATCCCACCGTCTGCGCCAAGTATCACTACTCAATTTCACATTGGGTAGTGATTTTTTGTTGCCGCATTGCAAAATTCCGTTGCTTTTCTTATAAACATCTTCCCTTTATTTTCAAGTAGTGATTTTCGGGTTCGGTACAAATCATACCAGCAATCGCGGCAAATAGCTATTCACAGAACTACACAAGATTCTTCCCGCAGCTTGGGTACAAATTGACAGCAAAAAGGCGGCACCTGATTTCTCAGATGCCGCCGCTGTTCAAATCACCACTTCTTTATGGGCTGCGCTTCGGGCAGTGTCAGCGTGTTTGCCATCGTCCGGGCGCTCAGGTTCTTGGATTGCGAATCCAGATGTGCGTAAATGTTGGCCGTGGTAGAAATATCGCTGTGGCCCAACCACTCTTGAATCTGCTTCATCGGTACGCCTTCTTTCAGCAATAGGCTGGCACAGGAGTGGCGCAAGTCGTGGAATCGGATCCTGCGCAGACCATTCTCTTTCAGCAGCTGTGGAAAGCCTGTCGTCACGGAATCCGGCTGGATCAGGTTGCCCATTGCATCCACAAATACATAGCCAAGGTACTCTTGATTATAGCAGTTGCCGCAGATTTTCTGGTTGTATTCCTGCTGCTCTTTGACGGCTTTTAAGCGCTCCGCAATCGGGTCTACCAGCGGCAAGGTACGCAGACTGGATTTTGTTTTGGCTCGGTCAGCTTCTACCAGAATTTTCTTACCGTCGATGCGGGTGCTGGTCACGATGTGGCGGATGGTCAGCGTCTTGGCTTCAAAGTCGATGGCCTCCCACCGCAGCCCCATCACCTCGGCACGGCGCAGTCCGTAAAAGGCTGCAAGCTGGATAATCAGTTCCAGCTTATGGCCTTGGGCGGCTTCAAAGAGCTTTTCCATTTCCTCGGCGCTGTAATAGCTTGCCATGAACGCCTGCGGCTTGGGGCGGTCCACCTTGTCCACCGGGTTGCTGGTGATCAGGTCGATGCGCACGGCGTATTTCAGCGCTTTGTGAAGATTGGCGTGGAATCGCAGGATAGAAGTGTTTTTCAGCGTTTCCGCTTCGTGCAGATAAAAGCTCTGAATCTGACGCGGCTGCAGCCCTGCCAGCGTTACGCCCAGCGGTTCAAAGTAGGGAATAATATGTTTCTCTACATTGAAGCAATAAGACGAGTAGGTCGTTTCTGTTACAGCGGTCCGCATCATTTTCAGCCAGTACCGCATATAGTCGCTGAATGCCATGTCGGGGCTGAGTTCGGACACCTGACCCTTGGGAATCGTGAAATCCTTTCGCGTATCCGCCAGCATTTTTTCGGCGCGTTTCTTGTTTCCCTTTACCGTCAAGCCCGTAGCAATCCACGGCTGACGGCGTTTGCCCGCCGAGTCCGTGTAACTCAGCACGATGTAATAAAATCCGTTTTTCTCCTGTAAGCGTCCTGCTACCATAGGCATCTCTCCTTTTTCAAGCTGCTGCATTTTGGGTTCGGTACAACGATACCAGCAATCCTGCCGGAAAGCTATTCACAGAATTGCACAAGAACCGTCCTGCACATTGGGTGCAAACTGACATCATTCGCGCTCCTGTTCCTGTCTGCGGCGGCGTGGTCTGGGATGTTGCGGCATTCTGTTTTCCCGGTCAATACGGTTGGATTCGCGTGTGCGTTGAATACGCTTGATGGCTCCCTCTGCGATTTTATCCTCTTTGCGCAGTTTGACGATTTGGCAAGTCAGTATCATGCGTTGGTCAGCCAACTCCGGCGGAGCATCCTTTCGGCGCATCTGCTTGACGGTTTCCGCCCGCTGCGCGGCGAGGGTTTCCATCTGCTGGGACAAGCCCTTGCGGTAGTCCACGATTGCCTGTAAAGATGGGAACTTGTGGTCGTGAACAAAAGCGTGTTCCGCAAGGATTTTCTCGGTATCTTTCCAGATGCGCTCTAATTCCGGGCGATTGATGCGGGGCTGCTGTTTCTTGGGCAGGATGCCTAACTGATAACAGTAGTACAGATACAAGTGGTGCATCTGAGATTCACCAAAGAATACCTCGAAGAAAATTTGGAGAACACCTTTTCCCGCACAGCCATCCTTGGGGCGATATCGTTTCGGCGTATACTGCCGGGGCGGGTGTTTCCGTTCATACAGCCTTGGTCCGTACAACAGGTAATTTCCGCGCAGGCGGTCATCTATGGCTGCAAGATCGTATTCTTCTCCCAGCCTATATAGGCGCACGGCTCGACCACCATCCCTCGCCCGAATCGTTGCATACTTTCGATTGGGATCACTGCCGAAAATATACCCTTGC
>ERZ827088.2253-NODE-2253-length-20811-cov-5.472442_pt1 | contig 20811 bp, 18 predicted proteins | sample MGYA00519922_ERZ827088 | MGnify/ENA primary metagenome ERZ827088 (study PRJEB31778, sample SAMEA3449254) | human gut metagenome | biome: human gut; feature: human-associated habitat; material: faeces | place: United Kingdom | collected 2010/2012 ...
CTGGTGGCCACCCCCGGTCGCCTGCTGGACCTGCACGGGCAGGGCCTGCTGCACCTGGACCGGTTGGAGATTCTGGTGCTGGACGAGGCCGTGAGCTCGCTGGATGTCCCGGTACAGGTGCAGATACTGGAATTGCTGCGGGACATTCGCAGCGACACGACCTGCCTTTTCATCACCCATGATCTCCAGGCCGCAACACTGGTCTGTGACAGTTTGCTGGTCCTGGATCAGGGCCGCTGTGCGGAGCATCTGCCGGTGTCGCAGCTGGGGAGCGCCCGCAGCCCGCGCTTGCGGCGGATGCTGGAAACAGTCGTCCCGTTCCGCTCCGCATGGGACGGGAGCTGTGACGAAGCTGCCGGGACAGGAAGAGCCCCCGGGGCGACGAAGGTCTGAACGACAGGAGCGCATGGCTCTCCGCCGTAAAGCATCCTGCGGGCATGTCGGCAGGGGGGCTGCAGATTTGCGGCACGGCACCGGCAGGGAACGACCGGCCGCATCCCGTCCGTGAGACGGGCAAGATTTCGTGATCGTGCCGCGGGTGAAAAGACGGCCCAGAGGCAAGGGCTGCCGATACCCGCACGGCACCGTAAAGGAGCACATGATGGAGCAGACTACCGGCATCCCCGGGGATGCTGTTAAGGCCCGGCCCGGGCTCGACGGGCGCATCCGGCGTTACTGGACCCGGCGTTCCGATGCTTTCGGGCAGGTACGCCGTGAGGAATTGCAGAGTGACAAGTCCTCCCTGTGGCGGGCGGAGATCCTGCCCTGGCTGCCGCGCAGGGAAGACGGGACCGCCCTGCGCATACTGGATCTGGGCACGGGCGCGGGATTTTTTGCCATCCTGCTGGCACAGGCGGGCTGCGAGGTCACGGGCGTCGATCTGAGCGAGGGGATGCTCGCCCAGGCCGCCGCACTGGCCGATGAGGCAGGCTGCACGGTGGACTGGCGCTGCATGAGTGCCACGGAGCTGGACTTTGGGGATTCGTCCTTTGACGGCGTCCTGGCCCGCAACCTGACCTGGACGCTGACGGATCCCGAGGCGGCCTATGCGGAGTGGTTGCGGGTGCTGCGGCCCGGCGGCGTGCTGCTCAATTTTGATGCCGATTACGGGGCGGTGGACTTTACCCGGCTTGCCGATGAAAAGGGGCAACATGCCCATGCCGACGTGGATAGTGCCCTCCTGCAGGAAGGGGAGGACATCCGCCGGGCCCTGCCCCTGAGCCGCCGGGAACGACCGCAGTGGGACATGGAGGCCCTGGCACGGGCGGGCTTTGTCCGTTGCAGCTGTGATACCGGGCTCAGCGGGCGGATCTTCGTCCGGCGGGACGCCACCTACAATCCGGTGCCCATGTTTGCCCTGCGTGCGTATCGTCCCTGATGCTCTGCCCTGTGGCGGGATTCGGAGGGACGTTGCCGCGACTGCCGGCATGTCGGAAGAAACAAAGAAGGGGGTGCCCGTGGGCATCCCCTTCTTTGTTTCTTTTCACTACGGGACGGATCATGCCCGCTCCTGGGAGCAGAGCAGGCCATGCCATGATGGCGTTAGGCGTTTTCGGCCCGGCGCTTTTCCTTGCGCGCCTGCTGGGCCCTCTGGACATTGCGGCGCATCTTGGCTTCGAAATTCCGGGACATCAGCTTCTGCTCGGAAGGATAGCCGCAGAGGTATTTGTACTCTTCCACATTGATGCCGTGATTGGCCAGATGGCGGGACGTCAGGGAGCAGGCCGCTTTGCCGCACAGGCAGCAGGTGATGGTGTTGTCGGTGATGGCTTCCGCGGGATTGAAGACCAGATCGGCCTTGGTGAAGATCTTTTTGGGGGCCGGGGCGGGCTTCTTTTCCTCTTCGCCCTCGGCGGCCTTCTTCGCGGTCTTCTTGGCAGGCTTCTTCTCTTCCTCGCCCTCGGTCTTTTCGGCCTTGGCGGGCTTCTCCGCCTTGGCGCTGTCAACGACCACGGCAATGGCCTTCTCGTTCAGAAGCTGATTGCGGACGGTGGGCGCGTCGAGATACTTCTTGAGCATATCAAGCTCCATACCGTACTGCTCGGCCATGGACTTGTACTTCTCCTCGATCTCCTCGTCGGTGACGTCGAGGTTCTCCGCCTTGATGATGGCGGCGATGGCAAGGTCCATCTTGACCTGACGGACGGCGGGCTCGCGGCCGTCCTCCATGAACTTGGCCTCGTCCATGCCGGTCATCTTGCAGTACTGGTCGTAGGGGATGCCCTGCGCCTGCAGACGCTGCTTGAACTCGTCGAGGAAGCGGCGGCACTGCTCTTCGATCATGACCTCGGGGATATCGGCCTTGATGTCGCCGGCGACCTTCTCGAGCAGAGCGTTCTCAAAGGCGATCTTGGCGGACTGCTCACGCTCGGCCGTGATCTTGGCCTTGGTGTCGTCCTTGAGCTCCTTGAGCGTCTCAAACTCGGAAACGTCCTTGGCGAACTCATCGTCGAGCGCCGGGGTCTGCTTTTCCTTGACCTCGTTGACCTTGACGTGGAACACGACCTGCTTGCCGGCGAGATCCTTGGTGTAGTTCTCGGGGAAGGTGATGTCGATGTCCTTCTCCTCACCGGCCTTCATGCCGATGATCTGATCCTCAAAGCCGGGAACGAAGCTGCCCGAGCCGATCTCCAGCTCGTGGTTCTCGCCCTTGCCGCCCTCGAAGGCAACGCCGTTGTCAAAGCCCTCGAAGTCGATGACGGCGGTATCGCCCTTCTTGACCTTGCGGTCGACGGAAACGAGGCGGGCCTCACGCTCGGCCATCTGGTTCAGGCGCTCCTTGACGTCGTCCGCCGTGACCTTGACCTCTTCCTTCACGGCGCTCACGCCCTTGTACTGGCCCAGCTCGACCTCGGGATAGACCGCGACGGTCGCCTTGAAGGTGAAGCCGTCCTTGCCGATCTGATCGTCCACGATCTCGACCTCGGGATAGCCGACCACATCGAGGCCGCTGGAGCCGATGGCCTGCGTATATGCATCGGGAAGCGCAGCGTCCACAGCGTCGCTGTAGAACACGCCCTCGCCGTAGAGCTTTTCGATCATTTTGCGGGGCGCCTTGCCGGGACGGAAGCCGGGCACGCTGATCTTATTGCGCATCTTGAGATACGCCTTCTGAACGGCGGCTTCAAACTCCTCGGCAGTCACTTCGACGGTGACGGCGACCTGGCTCTTTTCGAGCTTTTCAACAGACTTGACATTCATGTTTCTTTTTCCTCCGTATTAAGCAAATGATGCTCATTGCAAAGCGGTATTTTACCATAGGTTTTGGAAAATATCTACCCTTTTTTTATCATTTTTCCTTTAATCGCAGATTTTTTTTGGGACGAAGCCCAGATAATCCGCGGAAACGAGGGCATAGTCGGTCTCTCCGCGCCGTCCCTCAAAGGCGCGGCGGTGCGTGGGGCCGTGCAGATGTCCGTAATAGCAGCGCTCGGCGCGGTAGCGGTCGATGAGTTCGAGCAGCTCCGGACACCGGTAGCCCTGGTAGAGCGGCGGATAGTGCAGGAAGCAGAGGATGGGCCGCTCCCCCGCCGCCTTGAACGAGGCCTCCAGCCGCAGCGCCTCGCGCGCAAGCATCTTGCCCGTGTGCGTGCCGGCGGCGTCCTCCTCATAAAACCAGCCGCGCGTGCCGCAGAGGGCATAGTCCCCGTAGAAGAAGCAGTTGTTGAACAAAATGTCAATGCTTTCGATGCCGTTCGCCTCGAAAAATTTCTTCATTTTCGTGGCGGTGCCCCACCAGTAGTCATGGTTTCCCTTCAGAATGATCTTGCGCCCGGGCAGCGCGTCGATGAACTGAAAGTCCGGCAGCGACTCCTCGAGCGAAATGCCCCAAGAGAGGTCGCCCGCAAGCACCGTCACGTCGTCCGCCGTCAGGTGCGAAAAGGACTCACGCAGGCGCTCAACGTGGTTCGCCCACTTATCGCCGAAAATATCCATCGGCTTGCTCCCGCCGAGCGAGAGGTGCAGATCGCCGATCGTATAGAGCGCCATAGCCGCCCCCTTTCCTGCCGATCACTCAAATGCGTTCTCAATGTACTCGATGCGCGGCGGCGTTTCGTCGTCGTAGACCTCCGCCACGTCAAAGCGGGCGCAGAGGTCGGGATCGTGCCGCGTCATGTAAAAGGCCGCCGTGGTGCGGATACGCCGCTGCTTGGCAGTGGTAACAAAATCGCGCGGCAGACCGAAGCGCCGGTCGCTGCGCAGCTTGACCTCTACAAAGCAGAGAATATCGCCCCGCCGGGCGATGAGGTCGATCTCGCCGAAGCGGCAGCGGAACTGCGAGGCAAGGATCTCATAGCCGTTCTCGCGCAGATACTCCGCGGCCATCGCTTCGCCGCGGTCGCCGGCTTCTCTGGTCGTGCTCATGGTCTCCCCGCCTCCCACTTTTTGAGAAAAGTCTTTCGGTGACAGGGACATGGGCCGTACTCGTCGAGCATGGCGTAGTGCAGCCGGGTTCCATAGCCCTTGTGCCTTGCAAATTGATACTGCGGATATTGCTTGTCCAACACGTCGGTCACGAAGCGGTCGCGGCTGACCTTGGCTAAAATCGATGCCGCGGCGATGCTCATGCTCACGCCGTCGCCGCCGACGACCGTGCGGTGCGGCGTGGAGACAGCGTATTTCGTCCCATGATCGCGGTTGCCGTCGATGAGGGCAAAGTCCGCCTTGACGTTCAAACCGTCGATGGCAAGCTGCATCGCCTTCATGCGGGCGTTCAAAATGTCGATCTCGTCGATCTCCCGCGCGTCCACGGACGCGACGCTGTAAGCGACCGCCCTTTCGCGGATGATGTCAAACAGCGCCTCGCGCTTTTTCTCGCTGAGCTTCTTCGAGTCGTCCAGCCCCTCGATGACGCAGCCCTCCGGCAGGATCACCGCGGTGGCGTACACCGGCCCCATCAGAGGACCCGCGCCCGCCTCGTCCGCGCCGCAGACATGGGCATACCCCTCTGCGCGGGCGGCGGCTTCCAGCTCATAGCTTGCGAGCGAAATATGCTTGCTCATGCGTTCTCCTCCGGCAATTCAAGTGTAAAGCGTCCCAGCTTGCCGGCGCGGTATTCGTCGAGCAAAATGCGCGCCATGCGCTCGGTGTTCACCTCGCCGCCGGACATGAGGAAGCCGCGCTTGCGACCTGCCTTCTCCAGCAGCTCCCAGCCCGGCTCTCCCGGCTCGACGGCGATCTTGTAGCGCTCGGTCAGCGCGTCTGGATAATGCGCACCGAGGTACGCCATCAGGCGGGAGGCCAGATCCTCCATATCCATCACGTCGTCGCGGATGGCGCCAGTAAACCCGAGGCGCACGCCCACATCGGGGTCCTCGAACTTCGGCCAGAGGATGCCGGGCGTGTCCAGAAGCTCCAGCGTTTTATCCACCGGAACCCACTGCTTGCCGCGCGTCACACCGGGGCGGTCCTCCGCCTTGGCGGTCTTTCGGCCGGAGACCTTGTTGATGAAGGTCGATTTGCCGACGTTCGGGATGCCGAGCACCATCACGCGCAGCACGCGCCCGATCTGCCCCTTTTCCTCGTAAGCGCGCAGCTTGTCCGCAAGCAGTACGCGCACCGCGGGCGCGAACTGCTTCACGCCCGCGCCGGACTTGGCGTCGACCTCCAGCACCGCGTAGCCCTGCGCGCGGAACCATGCCGCCCACTGCTTTGTCGCCTTGGGGTCCGCCTGATCGACGCGGTTGAGCACCACGATGCGCGGCTTGCCCGCGGTCAGCTCGTCGAGGTCGGGGTTGCGGCTCGCGCGCGGGATGCGCGCGTCGATGATCTCGCACACCGCGTCCATGCTGCCGATCTCGGAGGCGACCATGCGGCGCGTTTTTGTCATGTGTCCGGGGAACCAGCTCAGACTTTCCAGCTGCATAACGTCTCCCCCCTCACTTCATCTTCAAAGAACCGAGACGGCTGAAATCGCGCTTGTCGGTCAGGCTATCCCTGCCCGGAAATACAAGCAGCACAGCCTTACCGATGATGAGCCGCTCGTCCACCGCGCCGAGTCGTTCGTCACGGCTGTCGCTGCTGCGGTTGCGGTTGTCGCCCATCAGGAACAGCTCGCCCTCGCCGAGCGTCAGCGGGAACTGCGTTCCTTCGTCGAGATAGGTCAGGTCGTTGACATAATCCTCCTGCAGCAGCTCGCCGTCCACGAACACGCGCCCGAGCGTGAAGTCAATGTCCACGGTCTGCCCCTCGGTGGCGATAACGCGCTTGACGATGGGCTCGGCATCGAAGCTCTCCTTGTACGCAATGACGATGTCGCCGTATTTGTAATCGCCGCACAGCCAGCCGCTGACCACGATCAGGCGGTCGCCGTCCTGCAGCGTCGGCACCATCGAATGGCCGTCAACGCCCATCAGGCGCACCACGAAGGTAAAGAGCAGCGTGATGACCAGCACCGCGCCCACCAGCGAGCGCACCCATTCGTAGGTCTCGCGCCCGGCGACGCGCTCGGTGATCTCCTCTCCCTCGTCGGGATCAGTGGGCAGGATCTCGTTATCAAAATCGTTCATACTCGTTTCTCCATCGCTCGGGCGGCACAGGGCCGCAGAATATTTCATGATGTATGATACCACGCGCCACGCAAAAAAACAACAAAAATAAAAACGACGCGGTCGCCCACGTCGTTTCTATTTTGCTTTTCTTACAGCTTCTCGCGGATCTTGGCAGCCTTACCAACGCGGTCACGCAGATAGTAGAGCTTCGCGCGGCGGACAAAGCCGGTGCGCACGGTCTCGATCTTCTCGATCGAGGGAGAGTGCAGCGGGAAAACCTTCTCGACGCCGACGCCATAGGCCAGACGGCGGACGGTGATGGTCTCCTCGATGCCGCCGTGCTTCTTGGCGATCACGATGCCCTCGAAGACCTGGATACGCTCGCGGGAGCCTTCCTTGATCTTGACGTGGACGCGGACGGTGTCGCCGACGTTGGCAACGGGCTTCTCAGCCTTCATCTGCTGGCTTTCGAGTTCCTTGATGAGATCCATGGATATTTCCTCCTAATTTATAGGCGTTCGTGACCGCTTTTCCATGGCGCATCGGGGTTCTTTCACCCGCGCACGGCAGAGGACCGCCCTTTTCAAGCTCGGATAGAATATCACATCAAGCAGGAAAATGCAAGCACTTTTTGCATTTTTGCAAAGTTTTTTCGTTTTTATAACTAGAGTATGATCTGCTCGCCGCGGCGGAGGAAGTATAGGATCTTCTCCTTCACGGGCTTTCCGATCACCTGCGCGAGTGCGAGTGAGTACGCCTCGAGCTGCGGCCGGTAATGCTCCGCGCGCTCGGCGAGCGCGTCCGGCGCGATGCGGTCGGTCTTGAAATCGACCACGACCAGCGCGCCGTCCTCCTCAAAGAAGCAGTCCACCACGCCCTGCAAAAGGATCTCGTCTCCGGCGCTCGCCTCCGGCACAAAGCGCGCGGCGCTCTCAAGCAGCGAGAAGCGGTATTCCCGCCTGGCCCGCTCCCCTGCCGCGCGGATGCGCGCGCACAGTGGGCTTTGCAGAAACCGCGTCAGCGCGGCGGCGTCGACCGCCCGCGCCTGCTCGGGCGTGAGCAGGCGGCGCTCCTCCATGCTTTTGACTGCAGCGCGCACCGCACCTTCCTCCGCCGGCGTCGAGAAATCGAGAAACTGCAGCGCCGCGTGCATCGCGGTGCCCTGCTCGGCGGGCGTAAGCGCCGCCGCTCCCTCCAGAAATCTCGGCTTTGCGAGGCTCCGCAGGCGGGGAGGCAGCGGGGCGTTCTCCGCGATCTCCTCGTCAAGCGCGCGACCCTTGAGCTGCGTCGCGGTCAGCTTGGCGCTGAGCGTCGTTTCCGGTTCGTAGGGATAGCGCCACTCCAGCGCCGCCGTGTCCAGCGGCAGCTCGGGGGCAGTCTCCTCCGCGCGCTCCTCTGCCGCGCGCTCGGTGGGCGCAAAGTCGTAGCCGTTGTGGACCTCCACGCGCCACGGCGCATTGCTTACCGTGACCGCCGCCGCGTCCGCGCCCGCCAGCTCACGCAGCGGCGCAGCCTCCGGACGGCACAAAAGCGGCAGCAGGATCCAGTCCGCCATGCACTTCTGCTCCTCCACCGTCTCTGGCCGCACGGGGCAGGAGGTCACGGCGCAAAGATCGGCAAGATGCTTCGCCGCGCCCGCGCGGGCGCAGACCATGACGAGCTTTTCCTTCGCGCGCGTCATGGCGACGTACAGCACGCGCAGCTCCTCGGCCTTTGCCTCGCGGCGCAGCTGACGCTCAAGTGCGAGCCGCGCAGCCGTGGGGTATTTGATCGAGCGTTTCGTGTCCACGCAGACCGGCCCGAGGCCGTATTCCGGGTGGACGAGCACGGAGCTCTGGAAGTCCATGCGGCTGAACGGGCGCGCGAGGTCCGCAAGGATCACGATCGGAAATTCCAGTCCCTTGGACTTGTGGATGCTCATGATGCGCACGCCCTGCGCGGCGTGCGTGGTCTGCGGCACGGGCGGCTCGCCGGATTCCAGCTGCTCGCGCAGATGCCGGACAAAGGCGAAGAGCCCCCGCCCGCCGCCGCGCTCAAATTCCTCCGCCAGCGAGAAGAACGCACGAAGATTTTCCCGGCGTGCGGCTCCTCCCCGCATCGCGCCGAACACCGCCGGGATATGGCAGCGCTCATAGAGCGCCGCGACCAGCTCGGTGAGCGTGAGCGTCCGCGCGCTCTCGCGCAGCTCGCGCAGCAGCGCGAGGAACCGTGCGGAGTCCTCGCCCCCGTCCGCGGCGAGTGCATCGTAAAAATCGCCGCCCGGCGTTTTCGCGCGCAGCTCGGCGAGCCGGTCCGGCGTAAAGCCGAAAAGCGGCGAGCGCAGCACGGAGATGAGCGGCACGTCCTGCCGCGGGTTGTCCAATATTTCGAGCAGCGCGAAGGTCACGGCGACCTCCATCGTTTCGTAAAAGCCGCCGTCGCTCTCGGCGGCACAGTGCAGCCCGCGGCTCTCCAGCGCGCGGCGATAGTCGGCAAGCCGTGTGCGGGGCGAGCGCATGAGGATGACGATGTCCTCCTCCCGCACCGCGCGCGGCTCGTGCGTTTTATCGTCCTGCACCGTGAAGCCGCCGGCGATGAGCCTTTGTATGTAGTCCGCGGCGAAGCTCGCCTCGGCCCGGGCCGCACGGAGCTTTTCCGTGTCGCTCTCCTGCGCGGACATCTCCACAAAATGGAACTCCGTGCAGCAGTCGGGGTTCTCGGGATAGCTCGCCCCGACGTGCAGGGACTCGTCCTTGCCGTAGTCCAGCTCGCCCATTTCCCGGGAAAGGACGTTGCGGAACACGAAGTTCGCCGCGTCCAGCACCGTATTGCGCGAGCGGAAGTTTTTGCTCAAAAGGAGCTTAGCGCTCTCGCCCTCCGCCGCGTCGGCGGCGTGCGGGTAGTGCAGATAGTGGTCGAGGAAAATACGCGGGTCGGCGAGGCGGAAGCGGTAGATGCTCTGCTTGACGTCGCCGACGGTGAAGAGGTTTTTTCCCTCGCGCGAGATGGCGGAGAAGATGCAGTTCTGCACCTCGTTCGTGTCCTGATATTCGTCCACCATGATCTCGCGGTAGCGCTGCGAGACTGTCCGCGCAAGGTCGGTGGGCTGTCCGTCCGCGCCGAGGAGCAGGTCGATGGCCTCATGCTCCTGGTCGGAGAAGTCCGCCGCGTTGCGGCGGCGCTTCTCCTCCTGATAGGCGCGGGAAAAATCCGCCGTCAGCTTTAAGAGCGCGAGCATGGCGGGCGCCATCGCGCGCAGGTCCTCCATCGCCTCGGCAGAGGTGACGGAAAACACCTCGTCAAAGCCCTTGGCGGTCTTTTTGCAGCCGTTCCACACGCCCTGCATTTTGGCCTTGAGCGCTTCGTCCCCGCATTTGCGCACCGCCGTCAGGCGCGGGAAATCCACGCGGCGCTTCGCCGCCGCATCCCAGTCCTCCGCCGCCGCGGCGAGGAGCGCGAATTGCTCCGCAACGCCGAGAAAGAGCGGCGCGTACTTATCCGCAAGCGCGGCGTCCGACGTCATCTCCTCAGCCGCGCCGCGCAGCAGTGCGGCACAGTGGAGCGCCTTGCGCCGCACCATAGAAAGCAGCAGCGTCCCGTAGACCGTATCCTCCACGCGCGGCGGCAGATCGTGCCAAAGCTGCTCCTGCGACGCGAGCCAGCGGTCCATGTACGGCTGCGCCTGCAGCTTTCCGTGCAGCTCGAGCACCAGCGCGCCGAGCGCGCGGTCGTCCCGCCCCGCGCCAAGGGTATCGGCCAGGAGCGACGCGCCGTCGCCCTCGCGCATCGTCTCGTAAAATTCATCCAGCGTGCGCGCGAGTACCCGCTCGCGCATAAGCTGTGCCTCATTCTCGTCGAGCACGCGGAAATCGGGCCGCAGCGCGTGGCCGCGCGCGTCCTCACGCAGCAGGTGGCAGTTCTCGCGCAGCAGCGCCGTGCAGAAGGCGTCCACCGTTTTGATGTCCGCGCGGTAGACGCGCAGCAGCTGCCGCTGCAGATGCGCGTTGAGCGGGTCCTCCTGCAGCTTTTCGCCGAGAACCTTGGCGATCTTGCCGCGCAGCTCCGCCGCCGCAGCGCGGGTGTAGGTAATGATGAGAAAGTCGTCAAGGTTCGCTTCGCCGCTCTCGACGTAGGAAAAAAGCCGCTCGACGAGCACCTTCGTCTTGCCGCTGCCCGCCGCGGCGGACACCAGCAGGCTCCGCCCGCGGTTCTCTACCGCCGCCTGCTGCTCGGCGGTCAGGATGTCAGCCATCGCGTTTTCCCCCTTCCTCGATCGTCCGGTCAACGTGCTCCCAGAGCTGCTCGGCTCCGGTCGCGCGGATGTATTCGATGTGGTCGCCGCCGCGGCCGTTTTCAAAGTGGCAGGCGGGCGCGAATTCGCAATAGGTGCAGGCGCTGTCCTGCTCGCTGCGCGCCCACGGGTCGGCGTCGATGTTGCCGCTCGCCAGCTCGCGCACCATGCGGCGCAGCTGCTCCTCAACGTATAAGCCCAGCTTGCCGAGCTGAGCGCTCGTGGCGATGCTGCCGCTGATCTCCGTCTCGCCGTCCTTGCTCTTTTTCACGCGCACCGGGAGATAGCACGGCGCTTCCAGCGCGCTGTGCTCCATCGCGTGCAGCACTGCGGGATCGTTCAGCACCATGCCGCTGCGCTGCAGCTCCTTGTGCATCGCGCGCTCGATCTCCTCCTCTGAGGCATTGCGCGGCAGATTCAGCAGCTTTTCCCGTGCGGGAAGATAGAGAACCCCCGCCGGCTCAATGGGATAGCCGCCGAAGAGCTTTTCCCCTTCGTCCCGCAGCGTAAAGAGATAGAGCAGCATTTGCAGGCCGAGCCCGTAGCGCAGCTCCGCGAGGTCAAAGCGCTTCGCGCCGGTCTTGTAGTCCACCACGCGCAGATACAGCTTACCGTCCTTGAGCCAGCCGTCCACGCGGTCGACCTTGCCGACCACGCGCAGCTCCTCCCCCGCCTCGCGGATGGTCACGGCGGGAAGCTGTCCGTCCGCGCCGAAGCCCAGCTCAAAGGCCAGCGGCTCGAAATCGGAGTCGGAAAGCTCCTCCACCGTCGAATCCATGATGCGGTAGACCGACTCGCACAGCCGGCGGAAAAGATAGCGGAAGCGCGCGTTCTTCCCGTCAAGGTCGGGGAGATTTTTTTCGATGTATGCACCGATCGCCTGCCGCACAAGCGCGTGCAGCGCCGGACGCTCCAGCGCCTTGAGGCCGCCGCGCTCGCTCGCCGCGCGGAGCGTGTGCTCCATCACGTCGTGGACAAAGGTGCCGACCTGCGGCGCGTCGAAGCCCGCAGCTGTGCGTTCCTTCGCGCGCAGGCCGTACTGCATGAAGTAGGCGAAATGGCAGCTCCGCGCCTTGTCCATGCGCGAGGCGCTGAGCGTGATGCTGCGCCCGTAGAGCGTGTGGACGGCCTCACGCGAGAGCCTTCCGCGCGTATAGTGCGAAGCGTCGCGCATGGCGGCAAGCGCCTCGGCGCAGCCGCCGCGCCGCTCCAGATAACGCCACGCTTCCCCGCCGACGTGTTCGCCCGCATAGTCGAGCGCACCGCTCTCTGTTGTAAGGCGGTATGCCTTGTCGGCATCCTCCGTTTCGACCTTTACCGACGGGCAAAGCGTCTGCACGCGCCCGACGACAAAGCTGGGGCGCAGCTCGGCGCCCGCGTTATCAAAGCGCGGATAAGAGATGTAGAGCCGGTCGGTCGGCTGGGCGAGCGCGGCATAGAGATTCTGCAGTTCCAGCCGGAACTGCGCCATACCGTAGGGCGCAAGGCGCACGTCGAGCGCCTCGAGCGCCGCGCGGTCCTCGTCCTTCAAAATGCCGCCGCTGCCGCCCACAGCGGGCAGCACATGGTCGTTCGCACCCATCAAAAACAGCACGCGCACGGCGTGGCGGTCGTTGCGCGTCATTTCAGCCAGACTCACCCGGTCAAGGGAGACCGGGATCGTGCCGACCGAATACTGCGTGAGCACAAGGCGCATGAGCCGCGCGAACTCCTCCGCGTCCAGCTCGGTACCGCCCAGCATCTCCACAAACTGGTCAAGCACGCCGCACAGAACGTTCCAAAGCTGCGCCAGCTCCTCCGCCCGCTGCGTTTCGCCGCGCTGCCAAAGCGTCTCCGTCTGCCGCTGCAGCTCCTCGGGCAGCGCGATCTCCGTCAGATAATTGTAAAGTGCTGTTACTTTACCCTCAACGTCTCCCGTGCCGCGCACGCCCTCATAGAGATGGCTCAGCGGCGCGCGTACCTTTTCCCGCGCGGCGTTCACCCGCGCGAGCATTTCCTCATGCTCTGTACGCCACGGCACGCCGTAGCCCTCGGGGTGCGCCGTCCACGGAACGTCGCGCGTCCACATTGCGCCGCGAATGTCCCACTTGATGACGTAGTTTTCCAGCAGGTCGCACTCCTCCGCCGAAAGTCCCGCGAGGCCGGTCTTGAGGCAGCGGAACACATCCTCGTACTCAAAGCCTCCGCTCACCGCGTCAAGCGCGCCGAGCAGCAGCGCGGGCACGCCGCGGCGCAGAATATCGCTGCGCCGCGCACAGTAGAGCGGGATGCCGCAGCGCGCGAATACGGTGCGCAGCACCGGCTCCGCGGCATCCATATCGCGCGAGGTGACCGTAATATCGCGGAAGCGGTAGCCCTCGCAGCGCACCAGACGCAGAATTTCCGCGGCGATCCGCTCCGCCTCGTCGTAAGCGGTGGAGGCTTCATACAGCCGCAGCTGCTCCGTTGGCTCGTCCCAGCGGACATTACCGCCGAAGAAATGCTTCTCCACATGGCCGAGCGCATCGCGCGGCGCGCCGCCGCGCAGCACCTCCTCCGTGCAGGGAACGCCCGCGTCCCGCGCAAGAGCGTAAAGCTGCTCGCGTACGCGCAGGCCCTCGGCGAACAGCTCGCTGTCGCTGCCGTCGCCGAGCAGCGTCACGGTGACGCTTTTTGCCCGCTTGAGCAGAATGCGCAGGATGTTCCGCTCGCGGCCCGTGAAGTAAGAAAATCCGTCGAGAAAAATGTCCTTATTGTCGGCGTAGCCGGAGGCCGCAAGGTTTTCCTCCAGCTTCTCCAGCCGGTCGCGCGCGTCGCGCCCGCCCTCGTGGAGCTTGGCAAGATACGCGCCGTAGAGCAGCGCCACATCGCGCAGCCGCTCGCCGCTCTCGCCCGCGATGGCCTCGGCCTTTTCCGCCAGCACCTCCGGCGCGACGGCATAGGCCTGCAATTCTTCGATGAGCGCGAGCAGACTTTCCAGAAACGCCGCGCGCTGTGAGGGTCGGCGATAGACGCGCAGGCTCGGCGCAAGCGACACCAGCACGCGCTGGAGCAGAAGGAGCTTGCCGCCGTTGTCGAGCGTCACCTCCGCCGCGCCGCCGGTGAGCGTCAGCACGCGCGAGGCCAGCAGCTTGAAGGTCAGCACCTCCGCGTGACGGCTCGCAGTCGGGCCGCAGGCGCGGCACACGTCCACCTCCGCGACGTGCGAAGCGTGCTCCGGCACGAGCAGGATCTGCTGCGAGGAATCGCCCAGCGCGCGGATCTCCTCCAGCACCCGCGCGGACTTGCCCGTGCGGGCGCGGCCCAGCAGGATACGCAGCATGATACCGCCCTCCCTTCGTCGTTTTTTTCTATTTTACCATCATTCCCGCCGTTCGGCAACCGTGGATATTCCGCCGTGCCCTGAATTGAACGGGCGTCAATATTTTTCTTGACAGGAGGCCCGATGTGTGCTATCTTTTAGTTCAAATTTGAACTGTTCATTTTTGCATTATTTGAAAAGGAGTCCTGCGTATGAACGCCGGTATGGAATTTGCCCATAAATTTGCCCGCGCCTATGCCGCCGCCTGCAAGCCGCTTTGCCGCGAGCTGAAGCTGCCGCAGACCGCCTTTGACATTCTGATGTTTCTTGCCAACAACCCCGGCTACCGGACGGCGGGCGACATCGTGGAGGTCCGGCGCATCAAGGCCAACCTCGTTTCGGTGAACGTTGATAAGCTCGTGCGCGAGGGCTATCTGCGGCGCGAGACGGTCGAGGGCGACCGTCGAAAGACACTACTCGTCTGCACCGAGCGGGCGCAGCCGGTCATTGAGCGGGGCCGCGCGGTGCAATCCGCTTTTTTTGAGCAGCTCTTTGCTCACACAGACGAAGAAATGCGCGCGAGCTTCTTCCGGACGCTCGCCGTTATGGACGCCGATCTCGACGTCATGTTAGAAAAGGAGCCTTAAAAATGGAATTTGCCATCACACTTCTCGTCACCTTTTTCGCCGGCATGGGCGCAGGCCTCGGCACCGGTTTTGCTGGCATGAGCGCCGCGGCGGTCATCAGCCCCATGCTCATCACCTTCCTCGGCATGGACCCCTATATGGCGGTCGGCATCGCGCTCTCGTCCGACGTGCTGGCAAGCGCCGTGTCTGCCTACACCTACGGCAAAAGCAAAAATCTCGACATCCGCAACGGTCTCATCATGATGGCAAGCGTGCTGGCCTTCACCGTGGTCGGCAGCTACGCCGCGAGCCTTGTCCCCTCGACCACGATGGGCGGCTTCTCGGTCTTTATGACCTTTCTGCTCGGCGTGAAGTTCATCGTCCGTCCCGTCATGACGACCAAGGAGGCCATGGCCGGCGTGAGCGCGAAAAAGCGCGCCGTGCAGTCTATTCTCTGCGGCGTGCTCATCGGCTTTATCTGCGGCTTCATCGGCGCGGGCGGCGGCATGATGATGCTGCTCATCCTCACCTCCGTGCTCGGCTACGAGCTCAAGACCGCCGTGGGCACCAGTGTTTTCATCATGACCTTCACAGCGCTCACCGGCGCGGTCTCGCACTTCGCCATCGGCGGCGCGCCGGACTGGACGGTGTTCGCGCTCTGCGTGCTCTTCACGCTCGTCTGGGCGCGCATTGCCGCCGTGTTCGCCAACAAGGCTTCTCCCAAAACGCTCAACCGCGCGACCGGCGTGGTGCTCGTCATCCTTGGTGTGGTCATCATGCTCTTCAACGTTCAGGCATAAGAAAAAGCCGCCCGCAGGCGGCTCTTTCAGGAAAGCAGCTTTTCCAGCAGCTCGGCGAAGAACGAGCGCAGCACGACCTCGCCGCCCTCGCCCTCGGCGGTCAGCACACCGTCGCACAGCGGCTCGAACGCCGCGCCCCACCAGCTCATCAGAAAGCCCGGCTCCAGCGCGCACCACACGAGCGCGCAAAGGAGGCCGACGGCAAGGGATATCTCGATCTTCCGAAATTTCATAAGAAAAAACCGTCCGTTTCAAGTAATAGCTTGAGTATGGACGGTTTTTTCGTTTTTCAAACAAAAATCGTGCAGAAGGTTTGCAGTTCCGCGCTCCGCAGCACGCTGCAGGCCGCGCGGCAGATGTCCTCCTCGCGGAACAGTCCGAACACGGCGCTGCCCGAGCCGGTCATCGCGGCACATTCCGCGCCGTGGACAAGCAAAGCGCGCTTGATGTCCTCGATGCGTGCGCGCTGTTCATCCGGGAGTACCTGCTCAAAGACGTTTTTGACCTTCGCGCACAGCGCCGCCGCGTCGCCCGCCTCCAGCGCGGCGAGCATCGCCGCCGTGTCGGGCCGGTCAGTCAGCGACACGCGGTCCGACCGCTGAAAGAGCGCGGGCGTAGAGATGGGAAAGTCCGGCTTGCAGACCGCGGCATAGAGCCTCGGCGCGTTCCGCAGAGCAGTCAGCCTTTCGCCCCTGCCCTCGGCAAGCTGCGTGCCGCCGCGGACACAAAACGGTACGTCGCTGCCGACACGCGCGCCGATCTCCTCGAGCCGCTCGTCCGTGAGCGTGGGTGCGATCAGATCGCGCAGCGCGCGCATATCATTCTGTTCATGGGGACCATCTCCGTTGTTCGCATTATAGCAGAGATGCAAAATAAAGTCAATTACATCGGTATATGATTGTAATATTTGATTTTTCAATTTAGCCCATAGGGCACAATGCAACTCCTCCAATTTTTATTTCGGACTTCCCACAAAATGCTCGTTATCCTTTCGAACTGCAAAGAAAAGAGGTTGCCTTTTCCATTGCTGGAAAGGGCAACCTCTTGCGCTTATGGTTTCTCTCCTGCTCCTGCGCCTCGGACTTTGCATCCTGGGACATCCTTCGCACGCTGGACATCGAGTACGGTCCTCTGCCCGCTTGCCGCTGTCCATTTCGCTCTTCGGTCCCGTCAGACCTTGTGTCCCTTTGAAAACAACCTCTTCCATCGGACCTATCTCTGTAGGTCTCGCCTTGCCGAAGCGGAAGGCAGGTCCTTTTTTGCGGAGCGCTGCCGCCATCCCGGCGGGGGTTTTTGCGCCGTGCTCCGCGGGTTCGGCGCGTATTTCTCTAGCCCATGGGCGTATCCTCAGCAAACTGCGGTTCGGGATTCCCGCTCCCCCTGTCTTTCCCTGTGCCAACCGGCTCTGTTTCTTGGGAAGCGTTCCATCCCTTTGCTTTGGCGGTGCGCGTTTTGCGCGGTTTCGGTTTTCGATTCTGGACGTTCCCTTTGGGCTGTTCCCATGCAGCCACCCGGCCGCCCTTTTCCCTATGGGGTTTGCGTCCATGCGCCCTTTGCGCCCGAAGCTTCCGCCGTCTTGGGGTTCTATGCAGATTTCGGATCTGTGGATTCTGCGCTTCGAAACGCATTTCCACTTCCGAATTCTCGCTGGATTTGGAATCGCGCTTTGCAGACTTTCGGGTCTTGGGGCCATCCCGTTGGCTGCCGGTGGACGGAGAATCCGTGCGTACCCGTTTTCCTCCGGGGTCCATCGTTTCCTGGCGCCTCTGCGCCCTTGTCCTCTGTTTCTGCCTTTGCCCGCCGAAATTCTGCGCTTCGCGTTTCGGAAAAAGCAGGTCTATGGAAAAAGAGTTCCCGTCGTGTTTTTTGTTTGGTTTCTCGGGGTCCTCCGCCGCGTCTCTGCCGGCACTGCGCCAGAGGCGGCGATCTTTCCGCTATGCCTGTGTCGTTCAATTGTAGGGTTCTTCCGATCTTCTGGATGCTGCGTCCTGCGCGTTTTCCGGGCCTCTGCCCCTGCGCTTCCGCCCATCCCGGCCTCGCCGGAAGAGTTCCGATTTCAGGGTTTCCTCTTGATCGGTCGTGCAGCCAGCCTCGCTTTTTGCTCGGCCTGCCGCCTGCGGTTTTTTCGCCGTCCGACGACTTCTTCGAATTGCCGCTTAGCCGGTCCCTTTATGCAACCCCTCTGTTGCATCCGTATCAAACACACGCTGTCAAGGCTCTTGCGCGGTCAATTTCCGGAAGCCGTCGGCACGCTACCGCTGGCGATCTCGGCCTTTTCTCCATTCGCCATTGGAAGCGCCCCCTTTCCTTTTTCTTGTCTATACTATAGCATGCCTTTCGCCGTTTGTCAACAAGAATCTTTTTGCGTTTATTTATTATGTATTTATAACTATTTGCGCGCCTTGCCCACCTCAAAATTCCCTTGAAAATCGCGCATATCTTCAAAATTTGTCCACATTCTCTTCATTCGCTCCCCAAGTGCAGCCCTGTGTATAACGATATGTTTTCATAACTATATGCCAAAAAAATTTGCGCCGCCCCGAAAAACAAGGGGCGGCGCAAGGCGTCAGGGTCTCCTGAGCACGTCCACGCCCAGGAACGGACGCAGCACCTCGGGCACGACCACGGAGCCGTCGTCCTGCTGGAACTGCTCGACGATGGCGGGGATCACGCGGGAGGTCGCAAGGCCCGAGCCGTTGAGCGTGTGCAGGTACTCGATCTTCTTGGTGTCCGCGCGGCGGAAGCGGATGTTGCCGCGGCGCGCCTGGTAGTCGCGGGCGTTGGAGACGGAGGAGCACTCCTTGTACTCGTTCATGCTGGGAATCCACAGCTCGATGTCGTAGGTCGTGGCCATGGAGGCGGAGCAGTCGCCGGCCGCGAGCTTGGAGAGGCGGTAGTGCAGGCCCAGGCCCTCGACCAGGGCGCAGGCCTTGCCGATGAGCTCCTGGAGCATGGCGTCGCTGTCCTCGGGGCGCGTGTAGCCGAACATCTCGACCTTGTTGAACTGGTGGCCGCGGATCATGCCGCGCTCGGAGGCGCGGTAGGTGCCGGCCTCGCTGCGGTAGCAGGGCGTGTAGGCAAACATGCGCTTGGGCAGGTCCTTCTCCTCGAGGATCTCGCCGCGGTAGAGGTTGATGAGCGCGGTCTCGGCCGTGGGCAGCAGGAAGTGGAAGGCGTCGTCCCCGGCGTTGACGCGGTAGACGTCGTCCACGAACTTGGGGAACTGGCCGGCCGTAAATCCGCAGGCATAGGTGAGGATGTGCGGCGGCAGCATGAAGGTGTAGCCGTCCTTGATGTGGGTGGTGATGAAGTAATTGAGCAGGGCCCACTCGAGCCGCGCGCCCATGTCCGTGTAGAGCCAGTAGCCGTTGCCGGCGAGCTTGACGCCGCGCTCGTAGTCGATCAGGCCCAGGTCCTGGCAGAGGTCGACGTGGTTCTTGGGCGCAAAGGGGAAGGCGGGCTTTTCGCCGAAGACCTTGACGACCTGGTTGTTCTCCTTGCCGCCGGCGACGACGTCCTCGGCCGGCAGGTTCGGCAGGGCCGCGACGAAGGTCTCGATCTTCTCCTCGAGGTCGCGCTGCTCCTCGTCCATGCGCTTGACGCTCTCGCTCATCTCCTTCATCTTGGCCATGAGCGGGGCCATGTCTCCGCCTTCCTTCTTGATGCGGGGGATCTCCTTGTTGATGCGGTTGCGCTCGGCCTTCACGGCCTCGTTCTCCGCGATGAGCTCGCGGCGGCGCGCATCCCAGGCGAGCAGCTCGGTAAAGTCCACCTCGTACTCGCGCTTGGCCAGCTGCGCCTTGACGTAGTCGGGGTCCTTGCGGATCAGGTTGATGTCCAGCATGTTCACTTTCCTCCGATTCCTTGTGGGTTTTGGGTCTTCACGAAAACAAAAAGGCCCGTCCCTGTATCGGGACGAGCCGGAATTGCCCGCGTTGCCACCCGCGTTGACGGCCCGGCGAAACTGCGCGCCCTGCCGCCCTGCTTGCTCGCGCTGTAACGGGCGCGCCCGCCGCGCTCCTCGCGCGGCGCTCCGGGAGTGGATAGGCCGGCGCGCCGCCCGCTTCCACCAGCCGCGGGCTCTCTTTCGGGCGCTCTCCGACGGGACTTTCCCCTCATCGCTTTCCCTATTATAGCTTTTTCTTTTTGCAAACGCAAGTCCTGTTTACGATATTATTCTTCGACTTTATCATAACTTACCATCCCAAAATGCTCTCCCGTTATATCAGAAAAAAGGCTTGAGTCCTCCTTCATGCTTATGTGAACTCCATACTCTCCCTGCTGCCCAGCATAATATTTATCTCCATCGTAAAGTAGATTCCCTTTGTACCATACATCTACACGAGTCTTTGAGCCAAATTCTCCCGGTTCATCTATAAAGTCTCCATTTACCCAGCCATATTGGCCTTCATTATAGTACTCATCGTAGGTCGTACTCACAGCAAAGTCTCCATAGTATTTCACTATTCTCCTATCTTTTAGCGTGCCCTCATATAGCTGGATATCCTCCTCATCAAAAAGGGTCACGCTAGATTCTTTTTCATCTGGTTGCGGAGATGCATCTGGATGCTCTGTGTAATATCCTTCCATGCCTTCCATATCCGCAGAAAAAGAGTTAGGAATAACAACACTCGAATATTCAGGCAAAACATTGAATGGAGCTAATGCAGCTTCCTGATATTCTTTACATCTGCATTCAGAGAATTGTGAATTGTCATGCACCAATTTAATATCATCTTCTCTTGCAAAATACAGTCTAGTTGTTATTTCTTCATATGCCAAAAAGAACTCATCTAAAGTATGCGTTTTCAGATATTCTTGAAAGAAACTTTCGTCAAAGCCCGTGCTTTCATTATTGTCTCCAACGCCTGCATTTGACAACGCCTTGACTATATCTCTCAAATATTTACTTTTTATCTCCGGGTCAATATACACTTTTCGATAAGATGGAGTTTTGGCATACTGTTCGTCTGTATATTCTTGATACTCTAGTGCGAGGTCATACGCCTTCTCAAATGATTCTACCGCCTCTTCTGGACTTGGGGCCGAACAGCCATTAGTTAAAAACAGAAATATCAAAGTAATCAATATGCAAATCGATATCTTCCTCATCTTTCTCCCTCCATTATTTTATGTCCTTTACGATTTTCCGCAGACTTAATGCTTTTTCGCACAAATCACGTACCGCTGCAATGAAGCTTGGAAGCGACATCGCTTTCTGATAGTTCTCTATTCTCTCAATCAATTCCTTATCCACATCCGAAAAGGTTGCTGTTTTCTTCATTTACAGGTAGTGTCAAGTATTTTTCGCAAAAAAGTCTGCGGGGTCTGGCAAGAACAAAGT
>ERZ827088.2266-NODE-2266-length-20703-cov-10.504359_pt1 | contig 20703 bp, 19 predicted proteins | sample MGYA00519922_ERZ827088 | MGnify/ENA primary metagenome ERZ827088 (study PRJEB31778, sample SAMEA3449254) | human gut metagenome | biome: human gut; feature: human-associated habitat; material: faeces | place: United Kingdom | collected 2010/2012 ...
ACAATTCGGAAGGACGCGCCGACTTCGAAATGACCGGCATACCGGGCACGGATTACTACACGGACGACCGTTTGGTAGAGTTCAAATATTACAAGGCAAAAGAGGCGGAGAAAATGTTAGGACCGGATGCGCCCCTGCCTGAACATGTGGAGCAGGTGCATCGTTATGCCGAGGATACGCTGCGGCATTTCCCCAACTACAAAGTACGTACTTATGTGGTTTACATCTGCGCCAACCGGGGATGGAAATGTTGGGAGGTATAAAAAGAATGGGAGATGGAAGATGGAAGGAGGAAAATATTTTGAATATCCGCTTGCTTTACTCTTGTTTTTTCGCTACCTTTACAGGTAGTCAACCAACAGACAATCAAACAAATGACAGAAAAAGAAAAGCAAAATTCCGAAGAAAAACCGTTCGTTGTCCGTTCGTATACCAAGATAGAGCTGGCGCTTCTTTATTGCCCGGGACGGGAACCCGCCACAGCCCTGCAAAGCCTTTACCGATGGATGCGAAAATGCGCCCCACTCCGGACCGAACTGCAACAATACGGCTACGACAAGCACCGGCACAGCTTCTTGAAACGTGAGGTGGAAATCATCCGCAAGCATCTGGGCGACCCCTAACTCCCGCCACGCTACCGGCCGTTTTTTCATGCTACATCTTTTCCGAAAAGATGGAAGAGTTTCCGGAAAAGATGTAGCGTATTTTAAAAAAAGATGTAGCGTCTTTAAAACAAACATGTTACATCCCTTGAAAAAAGATGTAACATGTTTTCCACAAAGTTGTAAAGCTTTCTTCAACCTATAGGGTTCACTAAGGTTCAAGGTTCTCCTTTGACCCCTCCTTGTCGTAGTACTTCCGATTCTTCACATAGCCATCTTCCTTATTTACAACAAAATGCGATTGAAGCACACGTCTCAACAGTCTTTTTGCCGTTGACTCGGACGCCCCATCTTCCATAGCCGACGAGACAAAGTCCGTGTAAGAAAAACGGTGCTTCAGACGCCGCAAAACAGCGAGCGCCCTATGAAACTGCTGCAAAGGACGGGCCTTTAACGCCAGTCCCGGCAGTGACGAACTAAGCAGCAAACTATGTTCGAGCAGTACTTCCGTCATAGCCATGGCCGTATGAAAATCCTCATCCGCACAGATATACTCCTTTACATACCAACGGCTTTCAACCTTGCGGAGCGCAGTAAGCACCGCCGCCAGACGCATGGCATACAAACCGTGACGTACCACAATCGCACCCGGAGAATCACATCCCTCTATCACCACCCCGTCAAGACAGGATTCGAACCGACGACTGTGCTCCTCCCACTGAGCAGCCGTAAATACTACCTCCGTAGGCGACTCTAACAACATCTCGTGCATCCCCAGCACCTCTCCACCCAACTCACGGAAATAAGCCCGGTTCTCTATCTGCCCTTCTTTCGGGGCTGCCGAATGCCACACCCACTTCGCCGGAGCGGTAAGTATGCCGAGACGGCTGTAAAGCCCGTTCTCCAGTGTCCGAACCAATGCCACAAACTGATCGGGCGTACCCGTAAGGCACATTCCTAACCGAGGTTCGCGCACAAATATGGGCAACCCGTCCACCTTAAAAGAAGAAGAAATATCCTCGTGATGGGCCGCCGCACAATACACATCGTCCTGCCGGCCGTAGTCCTGCGACAAGGCCGACACCATTGTATTGATCTCACTGGCGTTGATAATAGCCCCCAACTGCCCGTTATCCCTCAGATGGGCATACGTCCGCGATTTTGAAGTATTGGCAGGCAACATCAGCACAATCCCGTGCGGTTCTTCGGGCTGCAACGACCGGTCGGCAGGACGCTTCGCACGAAAGGCCTCTTTCAACTCCTCCTCCCAAGCCAGTTTCTTCGTATCATACGCCTTGCGTTCATCGGCCGCTTTCCGGGCATACTGATCGTGCAAGGGCTGCGAAAGCAAAGCGGCAAGTGCTACTACCCCCTTTCCCGTACCGGCAGGAGCCACTCCGGCAAAATAAAGATGGGGAGAATATTCCATTCCGGCATAACGGAAGCGTACCCCCGTCAAACACACGCTCAGGTTGGCCATCATCCCCATCAAGAGCATATCCTTTTCGCGATCGCCACGAGCCACCGCCACCCCTCGTTTCAACAAACCGGGCAGTGCCGCATACACCACCGCCGGAAAAACAGGCATGGAGTCGCGCAACTCGTTATTTTTTTCGAACAACGCCGCCTCATCCCCATCATCCGCAACACCCCCGGAAGGGGCCAAAGGTGAACGTTGACCCTTGTGAACCCTCGATACCGGATTTTCGAGAGGAAATCCGGTATTAACATACTGATATCCAGCCATAATATCTTTCAGACATTCTTCCGGAAGATAATCGGATTCTGTAAATTCAGAAGTGGCCAGCCCGATAAGATCCGCCAGTTCGCTCTGCGAAAATCCTTTATATCGGGCCACCCTCCCTAACTTCAGCATAAAGTCATGGCGAGTGCCCCGCACAAACGGATTACGTGCAGCAAACTCATTGAGAAATGTCCGGATAAACCCATCTGCCTGCACAGCAGGCAACACCGGTACAGGACCAGATACCGGAACAAACTGCGGAGCCAGATCACGCCATGCAAAGGGTTCGGCATCGGGACAATAATACACCTCCGGATCATACACAGCCGAACAGATGCGCCCCAAATCGGAACATGCACCGTCGTTGGTAAAACCCACACGACGACAAAGCTCATCACCCACTACCTTATAAGCCGTTTTATACTCTTCAAGCGTATCCACCTCTATACGTACCAACGCCTTGACTCCCTCTCCGGAGATACTTATAAACGCCACCCCCACATACGGAAGAGTACGAAGCAGCTCCAAAAGCCGACCGGTATACGTACCCGAATGGTCAAAATCAAACATCATCCAACCACTCAGGCTCACCACCTGCGCCGCCGCATGCCCGCCCCGGCAAGTACCGGCAGCCACAATACCGTTCATCTTTTCCTTTATATCGGCCGCCTCCTTCTGCATCCCCCGCTGCAGATAACCTCGATAGGCTTCCGTAGCCACTTTCCAACGAGGACTACGAATATCATTCACAAACTCTTCCAGGGAAATTACTTCCGACTCCTTCTTCCATCTATGGATAAAAAAAGAAACTTTCATAGGACTTTTTCTCATCATATCTTGATTCTAAAATTAACAGGCAGGGCTTTGTGCCCTGCCAACGACACAAAGGTGAGAACAAAAACAAATACAATCCAAACGTTAAATCTGCAGGTTTATCGCCTCATAACACATTAACAAGAAAAGATTTAGTTCTACAAAACCCTACATAAATCAAGAAAAAAAATATTTCATCCCCCATCTCCTCTCTCCCATCTCACCCCTCCCCTCTCCCCTTTTTCCTCCTTCTCTGTATTTCCTCCGAATGATGTAACATCGCTTTTCCAATCCGCGCAAGGCGCCGTCTCGACTCTTCGGAGCATACCACCTCTGCCTTTTTAAATTCTCCATACTTCTCTTCTGTTTTTTTCAAAAAGTTTGCGAGTTCAATTCTTGTTAGTTTTTTTCATTCATAATAAATCATTTAATAATAGTTAATAAAACAAGTTACAAAAATAATATCAAAACTAATTAATCTCCAAAATTATTTTATTTTTATCTACAAATTATTTGTTATAGTAAAATAATATCTATCTTTGCATCAAAATTGGTTCGTCCTAAAAAGATTACCCCACACAAGTATGTGACAGGTAACAGCGTAGCGCACCCAAGCGAAATGAAAATCGGTATTTTACCCCTATTTTGCAGTTTTGAATCTATTTCAGACAGAAGAACAAAAGAACCTATTTTCTGCATAGCCTTTATGGGCAATTTATCTGTTCTTTATGTTCTTATGTCTGAAAAATAATCTTTAATTTTCATGAAATCCTGGCTTGCCGCCTATGTCCGTCTTCATCACGAGAAGAAAACCCGTGATCGTCTTACCGCGATGGGTATTGAGTGTTTCCTCCCCATACAAGAGGAGATTCACCAGTGGAGTGACCGCCGGAAAAAAGTAGAGCGGGTAGTTATTCCGATGATGATCTTTGTCCGCGTATCTGACGAAGAACGCGGATTACCGCTCACACTATCAGCTATCAGCCGGTATATGGTATTGCGGGGAGAATCTGTTCCGGCTGTTATTCCCGACCGACAAATGGAAAAATTCAAATTCATGCTGGATTATTCGGAAGAAGCGGTGGAATTGTGCACTACTCCACTGGCGGTGGGAGAACAGGTAAGGGTAGTCAAAGGCCCACTGGCCGGACTGGAAGGAGAACTGGTGACGGTGGACGGGAAAAGCAAAGTAGTCGTAAGACTGGATATGTTAGGATGCGCACAGGTGGATATGCCGGTGGGATTTGTGGAAAAGATACAAATATAAAAACAACTACAAATTGCTCAATATCCCAATCAATCACTTTCATTATATGCCCAATGTATAAGCATAATATACCGCAAATACCACGCCAAAACCGACAAAAGAATTATCTAATCTCTAATTTAAGAGTTTTAGCAATATTATTAGTTGTGTTGGGGCATAGTATCATTATCTATGATCCTAATTGGACAACATATAATACCCCGTTTCATTCCGTTTTTTTGGTGACACTGAAAAAAATAATAAATCTATTCCAAATGGAATTATTCTTCTCATTGTCAGGATTTCTGTTTTTCTATACAACACAAAAGAAATTTAAAATTAAATCCCTTTTGAAAAAGAAAACAATACGCTTGCTAATTCCATTTCTTCTCATCGGATTATTTTACCTTATTCCAATCCGGTTCATTGCAAACTATCCTCCCTACGAAAGCACATCTTTAATACGTATCATATATTCAGTCCTAACAGTTAATGATTGTGGACATTTATGGTTTCTACCTACCCTTTTAGGGATATTTATTATAGCCACCGTACTTATCCGTATGACGAAATCGAAACAGAGCACATTAATATGTATCGTTCTAATGTTATACATTTTGTCACCTTATCTATCTTCATTTCTATTAATAACAAGCACTAAATATCTGTTCTTTTTCTTCATGGGATATTTTATCAACCAGTATGGCAAACAAATATTCTCAATAAAAGCTATTTACCATGGCCTTGCAACGCTTGGAATCCTTTTAATAGCATACGTACTCATATTCCATAATGAAAATCGCGTAGTAACGACATTTACTTCAATCACGATTATTGCATCCCTTTATTATTTCATGCCACACAGAACGAACCGTTTCATCTTATGGCTTGATAAAAACAGTTTCGGCATATATCTGTTCCATTCGCCACTTATGTACATCATTATGAATAAATTCTCTATAATAGCACCTCCTGCCATACTGGTACCAATGAATCTGATATTCGGCATTGGAGGCAGCCTTATCATTACATACTTTCTAAGAGCAATAAAATGTTCATTTGTCATTGGAGAAAAAAATGATAGATAACAAACGAATCGCTAAAAACACTCTTCTGTTATATTTGAGGATGTTCCTGTTAATGGGCATCTCTCTATATACTTCACGTATCGTATTGGAGACGTTAGGTGTCGAAGATTTTGGGGTGTACAACATAGTCGGCAGTATTATAGTGCTTTTTAGCTTTATAAACAATGCTCTTACTGCTGCTACAAGGCGTTTTATCAATTTCAACTTAGGAAAGAATAACCCACAAGAGTCTGCCAAAGCTTTTTCGGCCAGCTTGACCATACATTTTATAATCTGTATAATACTCATCATTATAAGCGAAAGTATAGGCTTATGGTTTTTGAATACCCAACTGAATATTCCGGAAAACCGAATGTATGCCGCCAATTGGGTTTACCAATTCAGTATTTTGTCCGCATGTATAGGGATCATCGGAGCACCTTACGAATCGACGATCGTTGCTTATGAAAAAATGTCTGTTTATTCATATCTCAGCATTATTGAAGGAGTATTTAAGTTGATAATTGTTTATATGCTGGTAATCTGCACAACCGATAAATTGATTTTTTACTCAGCACTCATCTTCATTGTTGGAATTCTGATCAGTTCTGCCAAATGGATATATTGCAGCCGGAACTTTCCTATTTGCAGGTATCAGTTCATGGTAGACAAGCCGATGCTAAAAGCGATTGCATCCTTTTCGGGTTGGAGCCTTTTTGGGCAGATTGCTTATATAGGATCTACCTCAGGACTCAATATGATAATAAACATTTTCTGCGGAGTACTGCTCAATGCCGCCACAGGAATTGCCCAACAAGTCAACAGTGCAATATACAATTTTGTTTCAAATTTCCAAACAGCTTTTAATCCACAACTTATACAGACTTATTCTTCTGGAAATTTAGAAGTGCATCGGGTACTTCTTTCGCGCGCATCCCGAATTTCATACTATTTATTGTATATCATCTCACTGCCGGTATTGATAAATACAAGTTACATACTACACCTTTGGCTAAAAGAGGTACCGGATCATTCTGTGACATTTACTCAACTTATCATCACCTTTTCTCTGATTGAAGCACTTGGAGCCCCACTATGGATGTCTATGCAGGCAACGGGAAAGATAAAGACATACCAAATCATTGTCAGCTCCATCAACGCCTTGAATATTCCTATTGCATTTGTCTGCTTATATCAAGGATTGGCAGTAGAATCTATTTTTTATGCTAAAATATTAATAGGCCTATTTATGTATATTTTTCGTGTACTCTATATCCTGCCGTTAATCAATTTTTCATATATGGATTATTTCAAAAAGGTTGTTTACCCGACCGTAGCAATAACACTATTTACAATCTGCATATTATTGATCGTAAGTACATATCTGGACGGTGGAGAAAAACTGCTTATTACTACCCCGCTGTCCATCGTCTTATGTGCAGGATCAATCTACTATATAGGAATCAATAAACAAGAGAAACAAACTATACTACAAATAATAAAAAAATGGAATCTCTGATTTTTACATACGAAGGATATAAAAACACGAACATCGGTGATTATATTCAAAGTTTAGCTGCCAAGCAATTTTGGGACAGTACCAATATACAATATTACCATCGTGATAAATTAAATCAATATTCAGGTGCTTCTGCAAAAGTAATCATGAATGGTTGGTTTACCCATCAACCCCAAAACTGGCCTCCTTCACCCAATATATCACCGTTATTTGTAGCTTTCCACTTGAATACAAGCGCATACGAAAAATTACTATCCGATAAGAGCATTGAATATTTAAAGAAACACGAACCAATCGGATGCCGCGATGAAAATACGGTTGCCGCTTTAAGTAAAAAAGGGGTCAATGCTTACTTTTCGTCTTGTCTGACAACAACATTAGGCTATAAATATGCTTCCTCAAAACAAAGAAAAAACATATACATTGTAGACCCTGTACATTATGTACCAGAAATGAATTTCAAATTAAGAAAGCTACGATTACTTTTTGAATACATACCTCATTTTAAAGGTATAAACCGATATATAAGAAAAATAAAGAAACAAAATATATATGATTTATCTTTCAGCTACAAGAATTTAAACCGTTATGCAGCAATTATACGTTCATACAATATTCTTAGACAAATTTTATCGCCGAAAGATTTATCAGACGCAATCATTTTGACGCAATATCACTATGATTATGAATATCCTACAAACGAATCACGCTTCAAAAGAGCCGAAGAACTAATACATCTTTATTCGGAAGCACAATTAGTTATTACATCAAGAATTCATTGTGCATTGCCATGTTTAGGTCTGAAAACACCCGTAATTTTTTTACAGAATAAAGACGATTCTATAGAAAGTACATGCAGATTTAATGGTTTGTTGGAACTATTGAATGTCATTGAATTCAGAAAGAATAAAATTATAAAATCGCCATATAAGTTACCGCTTGACCCTGATAAAATGAATAATACAACAAGATATCTATCCTATGCAAACAAATTGATAGAACGTTGTAAAGCATTCGCAAACAAAAACGGAAAAGAATAAAAAATGAATATTTTATTTACATCTCCTACATCTTTTCATCCTCAAAAAGGGGGAGTAGGTAGAGTTACAGACACTCTTTGTAGAGAATTTCAAAAACGTGGATATACCATTTATTACCTGCACCGTAAGTGGTATCCAGAAGATAATTATCCATATCCCGCTTCAGTAACAATACTACCAACAAATGATATTTATGATTGTAAAAATGTAGAGTTCTATCACAATTTTCTAAAAGAAAAAAACATTGATATAATCATAAATCAAGATGGATTATACGAAAGTTCATATTTATTTCAAAATGTTGGAAACCTCACTATTCCAACAATTTCAGTAATACACAGTAATCCTATCATCAACTATACATGTTTGTGGGAAGAACTTTATTTATTAAAAAACAATACATACATAGAAAAACTAAAAAGAATAATCCGTTGTCTCTTATATCCAAAGTTAAAGTATGAAGTCTGGAAATCTATACAACAGCATTATCAATACATACTGGAACATTCTACCATTATAACACTGCTGTCCGCTCAATATGAATTAAGTCTTAAAAAAATCAACCCCAAACTCTTAAATATAACATATTCTATCCCCAATCCTAACACTTATGAAGAACAAAAAAGTATTCCTATAAAACAAAAAGAAATTATATACGTAGGAAGATTATACAACTCAACCAAAAGAGTAGACAGGTTATTAAAAATATGGCAGTCCATTTCAAAAAAATATCCGGACTGGCACTTATCTATCGTCGGAGATGGAATTGACGGTAATATGTTGAGACAGTATTCGCAACAATTACGATTAAAGCAAATCGATTTCTATAATTTTCAACCCCCTCGCCCATTTTACGAAAAAGCGGCAATAATCTGTATGACTTCAAATTTCGAAGGTTTTCCTATGGTTCTCACCGAAGCAATGCAATTTGGTTGTGTACCTGTTGCATTTAACAGCTTTGAAGCTATTGCAGATATAATCATTCCAGAAAAAACCGGAGAATTAGTCACACCTTTCAGCATAAAAGAATATAAAGAAAAATTATCTTTACTCATAGAAAATGTCACCTATCGCGAAAAACTATCTCAAGCAGCTTTCCAATATGTAAAACAGTATGACTCAGAAATAATCACAGAGCAGTGGATTCAATTATTTCAAAAAGTCAGAAAGGATTTATACTGAGAATTATTATGCTCCCAAAGTATTATATAAAAAAATAAAATATGAGAACGATCATGCTCGTTTTCGGCACTCGCCCGGAAGCTATAAAAATGGCTCCTTTAGTAAAAGAGTTCCAAAAACACAAAGACTTATTTAAAATAATTGTATGTGTAACCGGCCAGCACAGAGAGATGCTCGATCAAGTCTTACATCTATTCGACATCGTCCCCGACCATGACTTGAACATTATGAAACAAGGCCAAGACCTATATGACGTAACAGCCAAAGTACTTGTAGGCATGCGGGATGTATTGAAAAAGACACAACCGGACATTGTATTAGTACACGGCGATACCACGACCTCCACGGCAGCAGCCTTGGCAGCATTCTATCAACAGATACCGGTAGGACATGTGGAAGCAGGATTACGGACACACAATATTTACAGCCCATGGCCGGAAGAAATGAACCGGCAAATAACCGGAAGAATAGCAACCTGTCACTTTTCTCCTACACCGTTAAGCAAACAGAATCTGCTGAATGAAGGAATCGAGGAAAAACAAATTTTGGTGACAGGTAATACAGTTATCGATGCCCTTTATGCAGTGGTAAGAAAAATCAAGGATGACCAAGCATTAGAAACCACCTTGAATAATTCTTTAAAAAGCTCCGGGTACGATGTTGACCGTCTTAATAACGCCAGACGTTTGGTGCTGATCACCGGCCATCGCCGGGAAAACTTCGGAGAAGGATTTATCAATATGTGTACCGGAATCAAAACACTGACAGAGAAATATCCGGATGTGGACTTTGTATACCCCATGCATCTAAATCCGAATGTAAGAAAACCAATCCATGAGGTATTCGGAGAGAAACAACAGAAAAACATGTTTTTCATTGAACCATTGGAATATCTGCCATTCGTCTATCTCATGGAGAAAAGTACATTGGTACTGACCGATAGCGGCGGGATACAGGAAGAAGCCCCCGGATTGGGAAAACCGGTGTTGGTAATGCGTGATACCACCGAACGGCCGGAAGCCGTGGATGCGGGTACGGTAAAGTTAGTAGGTACCGACCGTAATAAAATCATCAGCGAAGTGAGCCGTTTGTTAGACGACAAGGCTTACTATGAAAAAATGAGTAAAGCTACCAATCCTTACGGAGACGGAATGGCTTGTGAAAGAATTGTAAATCACTTATCATAAAATGAGAATCTTATTTATCGCTCCCGGATATTTGCCATACACATTTTCTGAGAATTTATGTAATGGCAAACTTGTATATGCATTACAAGAAAAAGGGTGGGAAGTGGATGTCATATCCCGGATAGACGAAGGACCTACTTATTGTTCGGAATGGCAAGAACCTTGGCTGCCGCTTAAGAAACATACGTATGAAATCAGCTATCCGGCAGGTAATAAGATAAACAGAATGGCAGATTTATGTTATTCGAGTTTATTAATGGGAGGATTTCCAATGAACGGCATACGTTGGGCCCGCAGAGCCTACCAAAAAGCCTTGGAACTGCACAAAAAAAATCCTTATGATGTAATCATAACACGTTCTCCAAGCGATATTCCCCATATCATCGGATACAAAATTAAGCAAAAGACAGGTATCCGATGGATAGCTAACTGGAACGATCCGGCAACGACTATCTGGCCGGAACCATACACGCACCATCTGTCACCCAGAGAGCATAATATAGCTCATAGATACACCGTGACATGCTTAAAAAAAGCAGATATCAATACCTTTCCATCCCAAACGTTATTAGAGCATTTTGAAGCAAATTTCTCTTTTCTGAAAGACAAACAGACAGCAGTCATTCCGCATATCGGTCTGCCGGAATCGTTTTTATCAGTCCGCCCTTCTGAAAAAAGAGATAAAATGTATATGTGTCATTCCGGTAATTTGTCTTCCGAAAGGAATCCGGAATTGACCTTTAAAGCAATAAGAGAACTCATAGACGAAGAATATAGATCGATACAATTGGACATTATGGGATATATAAATGAACATACAAAACTATTAATCGAAAAATACGATCTGAAAGATTATGTTTGCTTTGTAGGTAGCTACCCATATATGACAGCAATGCAGAAGATGCAGGAATATGATGTATTAGTGTTATTGGAAGCGGTTCTTAAAAAAGGAATATTCTTTGCCAGTAAATTTACAGATTATGCCCAGCTCAACCGACCGATATTAGCTATTTCACCGGTTAATGGTTTTGCAAATTCAACGTTAACCCTACAGGGAGGAGGAATAGCCGTCAACAATGAAAATTATAAAGATATCAAAAAAGGTATCTTAACTTTATATAAAGCCTGGCAAGAGAATACACTGAATGAAAAATACAGTACACGGCAATTGTATAGCCGGTTATCACCTGAATATGTAGTGAACATTTACAAAAATTTACTGAATGCCAGATGATAAAGGATATTATACGGAAACTCAGAGTAAATGCACTGCACGGTATCGCCAATATCAGAGCCGGCAGTATCGAACCCAAAGAATCTTTACTAATTATCGCTCCGCATCCGGACGATGAAGTGATAGGTTGTGCCGGATTGATACAACGTTCTCTCAACAAAGGAAACAACGTATATGTCATCATTCTTACTGGCGGAGAAGCATCACATAACGGATGCTGTGGAATTACTTCACAAGAACTGATAACCGCAAGAAGAGGATTGGCAATAAATATAAACAGAAAATTGGGTATACCTACCAAAAATCTATTTTTCCTCGATTATCCCGATGGTAAAATAAACTATAACCACCAAGAAACGGATAAGCTAAGCCGATTAATAAAAAATATCCGCCCCCATGCTATTTTCATTCCACACAAAGGAGAAGGGTGGAATGATCATATACAAGCCGGAAATATCATAAGAAGAATAACTAAAGAAATGACAGATATCCGGCTTTATGAATACTGCGTCTGGTTCTGGTATTATAATACCTGGAAAATAGATTGGAAAAACGCACAACTGCTTAACATGACGAAAGAAGAGCATTTAAGGAAAAAAGAAGCTATCGATAAATATATATATCCTAAGGCTCCCTGCGGGAAACCGTGGTCCGGCGGATTACCAAACGTGTTTATTGAAGCCAATTATTGGAACAAAGAACTATATTTCAAACAGAAATAAATATGAAACAACCATTGTATAGCGCTATTGTTCTCGGTGATTCAACAAATAACACATTAAGCATTGTCCGTAGTTTAGGTGAAGCAAAAATAGAACAGACTCTAATCCTGAAATGCGATGAGGATATCTGTTTGGTTGCAAAAAGTAAATATCTAAAAAACAGTCGTGTATATCGTATATCGACCATTGAAGATTGCATGCCAATATTGGAGCAATTAAAAGAAAATACAACTAAACAGCAGACTATAATTTGTAGTTTTGATGAAGCTGCGGTTTTTATTGATAAAAAAGAATCAATATTAGCACCATTTTTTCGTACTCCGGCGAGAGGAAAGCAAATTGGTATGCTATTTAACAAAGATGAACAATGTAAGTTAGCCAAAAAATGTGGATTAACCGTACCGAAATCGATCATTTTTCATCGGGAAGAAAAAATCAATAATTTAATTTTTGATTATCCTATTTTATTGAAACCGCTTAACAGTACGAAAGGAGAGAAAAGCGACATTCATATCTGCCAGAATGAAGAAGAGGTAGAAAATGCTTTAAACGCAGAAAGTTCTTGTTCTGATTTTATCCTACAAGAGTTTATTGACAAAGAGTACGAAATAGACTGTATTGGAGTTAGAACTGAAAAAGAAACCTTCTTGGCAGGAGGAATAAGAAAGATTCGGCATTATCCACAACTAATAGGTGCAGGAGCTTACGGCTTATTTAAACCTATCAGAGAATATAACATTAATATACAGGGAATAGAGGAATTTTTAATACAAGCAAATTATTACGGCCCTTTCAGTATCGAATTCCTTCATAAAGCCGATAAAGATTATTTCATGGAAGTAAATTTCCGGAACGAGGGTTTAGCATATGCGGCAACATCGGCTGGCGCAAACCTTCACGCTCTATACTTAAATCCAAATATGAAAATCAAAAGAAATAAAATTCATAAAGTGTATATGATGAACTATTCTTTAGATTTTCTCTACGTAAAGAACGGGAGTTTGTCACTATGGATTTGGATACGTGATTTATTGCGAACGCGTTGTTTTATAAACATCAACTTCAAAGATTTACAGCCAACTATCCATTATTACAAAAACAAAATCACATCTAAATTTACAACAAATAAATGAAAGTCCTGATCTGCATTCCTTGTCTCTTGACTGGAGGTACTGAAATACAAACCCTCAATTTAGTAAAATCCCTAATTCAAGGTAAACATCAAGTAAGTACCGTATGCTATTTTGAATATTTACCCGAAATGGTATCCCGTTATCAAGAAGCAGGAAGCAGGGTAACATGCTTGAGCCCCGTAGGAAAACGAATTGGAGGAATGAAAGGAATTGCCTTTTTATACAAAGGACTGAAACAGGTAGTACAAGCAGAAAAGCCCGAAGTCGCTCATGTACAGTATATGGCTCCGGGGGCTATTCCTATCATATTGTTACGCATGATAGGAATAAAAAATGTTATCGCCACAGCACACACTGCGGCCGATATTTATCCGAACTTAAAGTTGGTACATTTCATCCAAAGACATTGTATACGTGTATTCACCAACATCACTCTAACTGCTGAAAAATCTTTTTTCGGCAATTCATGTATGTACACACAACAGACAAAATTACAAAAGAGAAACCACTTTACGATCTATAATGCATTGCCTCCGTACATACAGATACGTAAAGATACACGCAACTTTTCCACATCTGTTACTTTGGGGGTAGTAAGCCGATTGGAAAAGATAAAGGGAATGGACCTCATTATTCCAGCTTTTGAACAAATAAAAAAAGGATATCCGAAAATACACCTTTTAATTGTTGGAGACGGTTCTCTGAAAGAACAAATGCAGCAGCAAGCAAAAGATTCAACTACAAATAAAGATATCACATGGGCTGGCAGACAAGAGCAAGAACAACTGCAGACATATTATGATATGATAGACATCTTACTGATACCATCGCGTAGCGAAGGATTCGGCTTGACAGCCATTGAAGGGATGGCAAGAGGATGCGTAGTAGTAGCGTCGAATGCAGGAGGACTACCGGAAATAGTGAAAGATAAAGAAGTTGGTCTACTACATGAAAAAGAAAGTATTGAAGATATGGTAAAAAAAATATATCATCTCCTGGAAAATCCTCAAATAATGGAAAGATTCTCCATGAAAGCAACAAAATACACAAGGCAATTTAGACATGAACAGTATACTTTGTTATTCAATGATTTATATAGTAAAATAAAACGCTGAAATTATGTATTTTTTCAACTATATATATTTTCTAATTATCACGGTTGCAGGTGTCAAGTTCCTGTTTACAAAACAGGCTATCTTAACCCATCCTCTCGATAAAAAGAAAAAAATATTACTGGATGGACCGGAATTGTTTTTGGTACTGACCTTCTCTACAGGCTTATTGGCTTTTTCAGCACCCGGAATGTTAGACTTGATGGCTATCCGATTGATGATACTGGAAATATTCCTTTTGGTTGGACTGTTTATAGTAAAACGAAAACCACAATGGAACATAGCAGTAATTCTATATATGATTTATATAATATGGCTAATTATAGGATTGAGTTATACTTTATCTGCAAGCTATGGATTTCGCGTCATATTAAAATACAGTTATCCTCTGCTGGTTATGCTTTTTGCTTCAGCAGCAGTAAGGGATAAAGAGATATTTTTAAAAGCCGGGTTGATAGCCAGAATAGTCGCTATTGTATCTATTGTATTTTCATTTATTCCACTGATCGGGTATTTGATTCCAGGAGTATTCTGGTATAGAACAGCACGAAGCATACATTACATATCAATATGCATGTTTTCGTTAGCGTTATACTATCACGGCGGAAAAGAAAAAAAAGATTTATTATTGTGTATTCTATTTATGATTCCTTGTATTTTATGGGTATTCCGTACCAGTATCATGGGAACGGCATTAGCATTAATGACTTTTTTCTTCTTTAAATATAAAATAAAATCATTACCAGTAATTTTTGGGATTGTTTTACTTATTGTCATTGCCATTTTCACAATTCCCAGCATGAAAGCAAAGATGTTTAAAGACGGAAATAGCATTAATATAGCACAACTTCAACAAGGAAAGATTTCAAAAGACGATATCAACAGTAATGCCCGGTTCGCTTTATGGGAACATTTACAAAAACGTTTCTATCATAAGAAAGAGGTAATTGGTTCTGGTACAGGAAGCGTACAAAATTATATGTACTCAAATTTTGTTTTTGGAGGCTTACACGTACCACACAATGATTATATTCAAATTTCATGTGACAATGGATTGATTGGAATTGTACTATACCTATTGATCATTGTCAGCATTATCACTCATTGCTTTATAGAATATAATAAAAAGAATAGTACAACTATAAAAATGTGTGCAATTGTAGCTGGAAGCAGTATTGCAGGAGTAGCATTGACTATGTATACAGATAACGTAGTAAATTACTCAATGGCTACACTTTCTTATCCATTCGGATTTTATGGAATGATGTTAGGACTTATAAAAGGAAAAAGATATGATTTCAGTTGTAATACCACTGTATAATAAAGAAAAACAAATAAAAAGGACACTACAATCAGTCCTTACGCAGACTTTTCAAGACTTCGAAATAGTCATTGTAAATGATGGAAGTACAGATAACAGTACAATAGAAGTAGAAAAAATAAAAGATTCGCGTATACGACTAATTCATCAGGAAAATGCAGGAGTATCTGCTGCTCGAAACAAAGGAATAGAAGAAGCGAAGTATGAGTTGATTGCTCTTTTGGATGCAGATGATGAATGGAAAAACAAATATCTGGAAGTTCAATATGATTTATACAAAAAATATCCGAAATGTGACATTTTTGCTTGCAATTACGAATTTGTTAATGAAAAACATGATATATCGCCTACAATTATCAAAAAACTTTCATTTAAAGAAAATGATGGAATATTAAATAATTATTTTGAAGTGGCCTGTGTTTCACACCCTCCACTTTGTAGTTCGGCTATTGTTATCAAAAAGAAAGCGATTCAAGCAATCGGAGGTTTTCCATTAGGGATTAAATCCGGTGAAGATTTACTTACTTGGGCTAAGTTAGCAACTTTTTATCAGATAGCTTATAATAAGTTAGCTTATGCACAATTCAATATCGAAGGATATCTACTGAATGAAAAGCCTAAACGCATACCAGCTCCAATTGATGTGGTTGGAAATGAACTGCTCCGCTTACTCAGACAACAACCTAAACCGTATTTAAGACAATATCTTTCACATTGGCATAAAATGCGTAGCTCCATATATATGCGTTTGAGTATGAGAAAAGAAAGTATCAATGAAGCTATTGTCGGACTAAAATATAATCCGAAAAATTATAAACTATACATCTATATTTTATTAAATCTAATTCCCTCTAAATTAAGACCTTTTTAAAACAATGCTTGCACCTATTGTAGTTTTCGCTTTTAATCGCCCCAATGCACTAAATAACTTGTTAACTTCTTTAAAAAGGAATCATCTGTTTGAAGAATCAAAGTTGTTTATTTTTATTGACGGATGTAGAAATAAAAATGATATGCCACAAGTCAATGAAGTCTATGCAATAGCACGAAAATTTTGTAATGAAAGCAAGGAGAACAGACACATAATTATTTCGCAACAAAACAGGGGCCTTGGTACTTCGATCATTACAGGGGTCAGTACCATTATAGAAAAATATGGAAAAGCAATAGTTTTAGAAGATGATTTAACCTGTACACCAAATTTCCTCTCGTATATCAACCAAGCACTTGATTACTATGAGCATGATAAACGAATTTTTTCTATTTGCGGATATGGGCTGAAAATAAAAAAACCAATAGGGTATTCAAGTGATGTGTACCTTTCAAAACGTTCTTCATCTTGGGGATGGGCAACTTGGAAAGACCGTTGGGAACAAGTCGACTGGGAAATACAAGATTGGAAAGAATTAGTTAATAACAAAAAACAACAAAAGGCTTTTAATAAAAATGGTAGTGACATGTATTCCATGCTAAAAGGATATATGGAAGGGAAGAATCATTCTTGGGCCATTCGTTTTTGCTATAACCAGTTTAAATTAGGTAAATATTCTGTTTGTCCTTTTCTATCAAAAATCAATAATGAAGGGTTTGGAGAAAATGCGACCAACTGCAAACAGACTTTTTGCAGATTTAAAACAGAAATAGACACGACTAATCAAAATATTTTTATATTTGATAAAAATATAATGCCAAACAGTCAAATTGACCGGGAATGTTATAAATACCACTCAATTCCAATTAGAGTATATTGTAAAATCAGGGAAACTTTACACCTATAAAAAGAATACGTACAACATATATTCTATCAACGTAGATTACAGCACTTTCAAAATTTTCATGATATGTACCAAACTTCGTTGTATATACAATCTTACTTTTAATATACTATACACAAATCGTGGTCACTATAAATTACAAATCAAATATAAAATCAAATCATTTCTTAATCATTTTAAAAAGATAAATTATGAATATAGCAATCGTTGGAACCGGATATGTGGGTTTAGTATCGGGTACTTGTTTCGCAGAAATGGGCATCAACGTAACTTGTATTGATGTTAATAAAGAAAAGATAAACAATCTGTTACAAGGGAATATACCTATTTATGAACCGGGGTTGGATGAAATGGTAATCAGGAATCATCGGGAAGGCAGATTGAACTTTTCCACTGATTTAGCTTCCTGCTTGAATGATGTGGAAATCGTATTCTGTGCTGTAGGAACTCCTCCGGATGAAAATGGAAGCGCAGATTTGAAATACGTATTAGAAGTGGCACATACAATCGGTATTAATATGAATAAATACGTTTTAGTAGTGACTAAAAGTACCGTACCGGTAGGGACTGCCCAAAAAGTAAAAGCGGCCATTAAAGAAGAGTTGGACAAACGAAAAGCCAATATTGACTTTGATGTGGCAAGTAACCCGGAATTTCTAAAGGAAGGAGCAGCCATTAAAGATTTTATGAGTCCGGACAGAGTTGTAGTAGGAATCGACTCCGAGAAAGCCAAAGATTTAATGAGTAAACTGTATCGCCCATTTTTACTGAATAATTTTAGAGTTATATTCACAGACATTCCGTCCGCTGAAATGATAAAATATGCGGCAAACTCAATGTTGGCAACCCGAATCAGTTTCATGAATGACATCGCCAACTTATGCGAACTGGTAGGAGCAGATGTTAACATGGTACGTAAGGGAATAGGGGCAGATTCACGTATTGGGAATAAGTTCTTATATCCGGGATGCGGATATGGAGGAAGCTGTTTCCCTAAAGATGTAAAAGCATTGATAAAGACAGCCGAACTCAATGGCTATGAGATGAAAGTACTAAAAGCTGTAGAAGAAGTTAACGAAATTCAAAAAACGATTTTATTCAAAAAGTTACAAAAGCACTTTAACAATGATCTAAAAAATAAAACTATTGCTATCTGGGGATTGGCATTCAAACCTGAAACAGATGATATGCGGGAAGCAACATCATTAATCATGATAGATCTGTTATTAGAAGCAGGTTGTAAGGTCAAAGTGTTTGATCCCATAGCGATGGAAGAATGCAAAAGAAGAATCGGTAATAGCGTAGAATACAAACAAGATATGTATGATGCGGTACTTGATGCAAATGCTTTAATATTACTAACAGAATGGAAACAGTTTAGAATGCCCAGCTGGGGAGTAGTAAAAAAAACAATGCAACAAGCAATAGTAATTGATGGCAGAAATATTTATGACGCCAAAGAAATGGAAGAGGCCGGTTTTATATACTATTGTATAGGCAAATAGAATGAAAATCCTTATAGTACACAACAATTACGGAAAATACAGTGGCGAAGAAGCAGTTGTAGACAAAATGGCTACCATGCTTCAAAGCCACAAACATACTGTTTGTTTTTACCGTTTGACAACTGAAGGGGCGAGAGATAAAATATCTGATAAAATAAAGGGATTCACAGCTGGGATATATTCTCACACAGGGGTCAAAGGGATAAAAAAAATATTGCGTAAAGAAAAACCGGATATAATAAATGTGCATAATCTATATCCGTTTATTAGTCCGGCTGCTCTTTTCGAATGTAAGAAGGCAGGTATCCCAGTAGTAATGACCGTACATAACTTTCGTCTAATATGCCCTACCGGACTATTTATGCGTAATGGGAAACCTTGTGAACAATGTCTGGATAGAAAAAATGAATGGAGTTGCATCAAATACAATTGTGAACATTCCATTTTCAAATCTATAGGATATACGCTAAGAAATGTGTATGCACGTTGGACTAAGGCATATCTGAAAAATGTAGATATGTTTGCTTGTATCACTGAGTTTCAGAAAAAGAAATTAATAGAAGCCGGATATGATAAAAATAAGATTACAGTAATTCCCAATAGTATTGACGCTCCTTGTTCCTACACTCCTACTTCAGGAGAGTATATAGCCTATATTGGAAGGCTAAGCTATGAAAAAGGGTATGATTTATTAGTAGAAGTCGCCCGAAAACATCCTGAAATAAAATTCTGTTTTGCCGGGGCTCAAAGAGAAAAAAACAATACTGAAATTCCGAAAAATGTAGAATTCAAGGGATATCTTCAAAAAAAAGAATTATCAAAATTCATACAAGAATCCCGATTCATAGTAATACCCAGTAGATGCTATGAAGGATTTCCAATGGCCATATTGGAAGCCGCTTGTCATGGAAAACCGGCAATAGCACCCAATCATGGAGGATTTACTGAGATTATCGGTCAAGGAGAAAATGCAATAGGAAAACTATTCGAACCAAGCAATACAGATGATCTGGATAAGCAAATAGCAGAACTGTGGAACAATCAAACACTGACAGAAGAATTGGGAGAAAAGGCTTTCAAAAAATTGAAAAAGCATTATGATTCGGAAGTTGTCTATAAGCAATGGGAAACTCTGTTCAGTAAATTAAAAAACTCATGACATTAATAAATAACCCAAGATTTTAATGAAAATAGCAATCTACAAAAGCAATGATACAAAAAAGATCGACACTATTAGGGGGGGGGGACAAAACCTATGCCAAACTCGTAATGTAGGATTAGATATTATAAGAAGTTTTGCTATACTATTTGTTATAGCCGGACATTTTCTGATGAATACATCATTTAACAGCAGTATATTTGAAGGGGGGTCATTATTTATACAAGCAGTAGCAAAAATGCTATTCATAATTGGAGTTCCGCTCTTTATACTTCTAACCGGTTATTTGAATACCAATAAATCAATCAACAAGAAATATTATAAAGGAGGTGTCAGGGTCAT
>ERZ827088.2274-NODE-2274-length-20664-cov-4.461109_pt1 | contig 20664 bp, 25 predicted proteins | sample MGYA00519922_ERZ827088 | MGnify/ENA primary metagenome ERZ827088 (study PRJEB31778, sample SAMEA3449254) | human gut metagenome | biome: human gut; feature: human-associated habitat; material: faeces | place: United Kingdom | collected 2010/2012 ...
TCCTTATCGAAAGCGGATGCAAAAGTACTGCCTTTTGACTTACGCTCCAAACTTTCAGGAGACTTTTTTTTGAAGAAATTTTCAAGCTTTTAGATAAAAAGCTAAAATAGAAACAGATAGAAGCATAAAAAAATCATCGATGATTTGCCATATCATCCAGCAACCTGCGATAATATTCCGCCTTCCACTCTACCGAACGAGGATAAGCCCGTGAAGAAGACGGCATCCTCCAAACCTTCAAACGTCGACCAAGATACTCCACCTCATAACTATCACCTATCGATAATGACGGGAAGCCTATCATCTCTTGAAGTGTTTCTGCCGATTTCTGCCCTGTAGCCACGATACTACGGCACGACGGCAACTGTTGCAACAATGACGCGAGATCTGTCGGACGAACAATCTGCAAAAAGTTATCAGATGCATTATCTTTCAAACGAACTACGGCTTCAGCTGTGTCAAACATAGCTATACCCCGTTCACGACAAAAACGTTCGATGCGCTCTTTATCAAAACGTTTCTCCCCAGGAACCACGAAGTGATTCTTATCTCCAGCCGTGATATACCCCCAAATCCGCCACATGTCATTGTTCCAATTCGGATAAAAAAACTCCATGCTCCAACGTTTCTTCTGCGGAGGGAAACTGCCCAACATCAACATCACGGCTTCTGCCGGCAAAAATGGTTTCAAGGGATGTTGTTCTATATCCATATATACCTAATTATATATACTTATTTATATAAACAAACGAAAATGAAGAAAAAAAGTTTTCATCACGGCTCGAAGTCACGTCCCATGACCTTTTCATCCTCACCATCTACTAACTTCTCCACAAAATAACGGGGACGACGTTTCACTTCACGATAAATCTTGCCCACATACTCTCCTATGATACCAAGAGACACCAACATGGCACCGCCAATAAACCAGATGGAAATCATAATCGAAGTCCAACCCCAGACGACAGCACTGAATTTGTAAGCAATCAGACAGTATATCGTGGCCACAATAGCCAACGCCACCATCACGAACCCCGTGATGTATATCCACTGCAAAGGACGCACGGAAAACGACGTAATGCCGTCCATTGCCAGGGCGAACATCTTCGAGAAGGGATATTTCGACTCCCCTGCCATGCGCTCCTTACGGTCATAATAGACACACGCCGTGGACAAACCGATGCGCGGAACCATGCCACGCAGAAACATGTTGCGTTCAGGATAAGCCATCAGAGCACGCATTGCCCGGCGACTCATCAGACGGAAGTCGGCATGATTGTAGACGATTTCCTCGCCCAAGCGACGCACTAGGCGATAAAACATCAACGCCGTCTGACGCTTGAAGACCGAATCAGTCCGGCGCTCACGGCGCACACCGTAGACGATGTCCGTCCCTTGGTTATAGAAATCCACCATCTCATCAATGGCCTGTGTGTCATCTTGAAGGTCCGCATCGATGGAGATAGAGACATCGCCATGCAGCGAAGCCCATTCCAGACCGGCCCAAAGCGCACACTGATGGCCCACATTGTGCGCCAGTTTCAGGCCACATACGGCCTCATGAGCACGGGTCAGCCGCTCTATGATGCTCCACGTCGCATCACGACTGCCGTCGTCCACATATAATATCTTGCCTTCACCAATCTTACCTCCCCGACGCAGACGGTCGACCACGGCGAGCAACTCCTGTGTCGTATAGTCCAGCATCTCCTGCTCATTATAGCAAGGCACCACGATTATTAATTTCGAGTCATACATAGTCAATCATTCTTTTTAAGTCATACAAAAGTAAGCCATATTCTTAAAAATTCAATATTAGCCGCGGATATAAAACAAAAAAAGTATAAGTTTGTGCCGTTGATTAAAATATTTGATTCTATGAAAAAAATCTTATTACTCCTGTTTATGCTCCCCACCCTGCTGTGGGCGCAGGACGACGCCAAGTATCTGGCCGGAGCCGTCCCCGTCGAAGATGGATACGTCACCTTCCGCCAGACATTCAAAGCCCCCTCACTTTCACAAAAAGACATCTACCAATCCATGCTGCTCTGGGCGACACAAAAGTTCCAGAAGAACGAGCAATTCCCGCAAAACCAGCTCATCACGCAAGACGAAGCCGCTGGCGAACTGGGAGCTGTCGGCGAGGAATACCTCACGTTCTCTTCCAGCTTCCTGTCACTCGACCGCACGCGCATTTACTACCAATGCCGTGTCAAATGCTTGCCCGGCGAATGTACGGTCGAACTGAGCCACATCCGCTACTGGTATGACGAAGCCCGCGACGGAGGCGTGCGCTACAGCGCAGAAGAAATCATCACCGACGAGCACGGCCTGAACAAGAGCAAAACGAAACTGGCACGCGTGGTCGGCAAATTCCGCGAGAAGACCATCGACTTCAAAGACCAGTTGTTCAAAGACATAGCCTCAACCATCGGAAACAACGCCGTGCAGACGGCCTCTGCACCCGCCGCCCAACCGGCCAAGGAGGAATCAGCCGTGACGACAAACGACAAAGTGGTGACCATCGGTGTGCCTGCCGCCCCTGCCACGACAACTACAGTCGCCGTTGCCGCCCAAACGACGCAACCGGCAGCAACGCCTGCCACCCCTGCCGCCAAAGGCATGGAAGGATTCCGCCAAATCACGCCTGACCAAATCCCCGGCAACGCCGTGAAACTCATCAGCGACGCCTTCATCATCACGGCCGGAAACGACGAATTGTTCAACCCGATGGCCGGAGGATGGGGCGGACTGGGCAATCTCTTCAACCGTCCGGTCGCCTACTGCTTCATCGACCCCGCGCGCTACACCTACGGTATCATGCAGAAAAACGACGTCTACACCCTCACGTTCTATACGCCGGCCTACCAGGAGGCCATCCAATATGTCGGCACCCACTCAGGACGCGACGGCGACAAGGTGGCCGGCAGCAAACTGACGCCCATCACCACTCCCGGCGGAGGCAAGGCTTTTGCCGAGGCTTGGCTCGTCATCGAATGCCGCAAGATTGCCACCCAACTGCTCACGCCGTCGTCTGTGACCGACGCTGCCGTGAAGGCGCAATACCCGAACAAGCAGACGGAACTCTTCGTGGGAGAAATCACAGGAGTGTGGATGAAATGACGCTGAGCGCATCCCATGCGCCAACTTGGCAGAGTGCGTCTTGCTGTGCAGGACGCGGATAAAGACAGGCATTGCGGAAAGAATGCCCATAACTTCCCCCGGACACCGGCACCACAGCCGGCATCCGGGTTTTTTTCATGCACGCATCCGGGAGCACACGGGCAGGAAGTCGCAAAAAGACGACCGTGTTTTAGAAAAAAGACAGTCGTGTTTACAGAAAAACACAGTCATGTTTCCGTGGAAACACAGTTGTCTTTCTATATAAACACGACTGTCTGCTGGAAGAAACACGACTGTGATTTTTCAGACATACAACTGTGATTTTTCATATAGACGACTGTCATCTGACAGGAACACGACGACAAGCCTCCGGACGGACAACTATGTTGACAAACAAAGCGACGGGTTTTCCGGCCGGAAGAGGGCGGACGGGAGGCGAACAGAGGGGAGCGGACTGCCGGGAGGAATACAGAAAAGGCGGAAGAGAAGCCCCGGGAGGGGACAGCTCTTCCGCCTTTCGTGCGGACGCGGGTGACGACGCGGGTCAGGATTTCGGAGCGTACATGCGCGCGCGGATTTCCTTGATGCGGTCGTCAGATATGTAGTCGTCGTAATTCATCATCTTGTCTATGATGCCGTTCGGAGTCAGCTCAATGATGCGGTTGGCCACCGTGGAGATAAACTCATGGTCGTGTGAAGCGAAGAGGACGATGCCCTTGTAGGTCTTCAGATTATTGTTGAATGCCTGGATGGATTCGAGGTCGAGGTGGTTGGTCGGCGTGTCGAGTATGAGACAGTTGGCGTTTTTCAGCTGCATCCTGGCTATCATGCAACGCATTTTCTCGCCTCCTGAGAGGACATTGACGCGCTTGAGCACGTCTTCGCCCGAGAAGAGCATGCGGCCGAGGAAGCCTTTCATGTAGACTTCATTGCCTTCGCCAAACTGGCTGAGCCAGTCGACAAGATTGAGGTCAGAGTCAAAAAACGCGGTGTTGTCGAGGGGCAGGTAGGCCGTCGTGATGGTGACTCCCCAACTGTAGTGCCCGGCCTGCGGGCGGCGGTTGTCGTTGATGATTTCGAAGAGGGCGGTCATGGCGCGGGGATCATGGCTGAGGAAGACGATTTTGTCACCCTTCTCGACGGTGAAGTTCACATCGTTGAAGAGCACAGTGCCGTCTTCCGTCTCAGCACGCAGGCCCGACACTTCGAGAATCTGGTTGCCCGGCTCACGCTCGGGAGTGAAGATGATGCCGGGATACTTGCGCGAAGAAGGACGTATCTCCTCGATGTTGAGCTTCTCAAGCATCTTCTTGCGGCTGGTGGTCTGCTTGCTCTTGGCGACATTGGCAGAGAAACGGCGGATGAACTCCTCGAGTTCTTTCTTCTTTTCTTCCGCCTTGGCGCGCTGGTTCTGCTGCTGGCGCAAGGCAAGCTGGCTGCTCTCATACCAGAAACTATAGTTCCCGGCAAAGAGGTTGACCTTGCCGAAGTCTATGTCGACAGTGTGGGTGCAGACAGAATCCAGGAAGTGGCGGTCGTGGCTGACGACGAGGACCGTGTGCTCGAAGTTGCCTAAATATTCCTCAAGCCAAGTGACGGTGTCCATGTCGAGGTCGTTGGTCGGCTCGTCGAGCAACAAGTTGTCAGGCTCGCCGAAGAGTGCTTGTGCCAACATGACACGCACTTTTTCCTTACCGCTCAGCTCTCCCATGAGGAGCGCGTGCTTGTCTTCCGAGATGCCAAGGCCGCTGAGCAGGGCTGCCGCATCGCTTTCAGCGTTCCATCCGCCAAGTTCCGCAAATTTTTCCTCCAGTTCGGAGACCTTCAATCCATCCTCATCGGTGAAGTCTTCTTTGGCATACAGCGCATCGCGTTGCTTCATGATGTCCCAGAGGACGGTGTGTCCCATGAGCACCGTGTCGAGCACCGTGTACTGGTCCCACTTGAAGTGGTCCTGCGAAAGCACGGAGAGCCGCTCTCCGGGACCCAGGGTGACAGAACCTTTCGTAGGTTCGAGTTCACCGGAAATAGCACGCAGGAAAGTGGATTTGCCGGCACCATTTGCCCCAATGATGCCGTAGATATTGCCATTGGTGAACTTCAGGTTCACATCGTTATACAAGACTTTTTTACCAAACTGGATGGCCAAGTTCGAAACTGTTATCATATCCTTTATACCTTATATATACATTAACTCTATCAAAATCGGCTGCAAAGGTAAGCAAAAAAACAGTGTCAAACTGACAGCATACCGACAAATTTATCTACTTTTGCACTTTCTATACCCCGTCAGCGAGCTGATGGCAAACAATTTGTAGAGACGATCCGTGTGTTCCGCGCCTGTGAAACACATGTTATCCCAAGGAAATATAAAATAAAAACGATATAGACATGAATTCAACAAAAGACGAAAACATGGAAAAACAAGAAGAGAAAGTGACTAAACAGGAAGAAGTCAACAACCACGAAGAGCAAAGCGAAACTCCGGCAAGCGAAAAGACTACTGAAGAATCCAAGGAACTTTCTCCGGAAGAGAAGCTGCAACAAAGCTTGGACGAAGCTGAAAAACGCATCGCAGAGATTCAGGACAAATACCTCCGTCTGTCAGCTGAATTTGACAATTACCGCAAGCGCACCATAAAAGAAAAGTCGGAAATCATCAAAAATGCGGCAGAAAAGACCATAACAGCCATACTACCGGTGCTGGACGACATGGAGCGCGCCATCGCCAACATGCAGAAATCGGAAGACGCCAAAGCATGGCTCGAAGGTGTGGAACTCATCAACAACAAATTCTTGAAGATTCTGTCTCAAGAGGGATTGAACAAAATCGAAACAGAAGGCGCAGACTTCGACACGGATTATCACGAAGCCATCGCCATGATTCCTGCCCCAAATGAAGAACAAAAGGGCAAAGTGCTCGACTGTGTGCAGACCGGCTATAAGCTGAATGACAAAGTAATCAGACATGCCAAGGTGGCCGTCGCACAATGATATTTCCCAAACTTCTAAAATCCAGAGACACTTATGGCAACAAAAAGAGATTATTATGAAGTGCTAGGCGTAGACAAAAATGCCAGCGCGGACGAAATAAAGAAAGCCTATCGAAAGAAGGCTATCCAATATCACCCGGATAAAAACCCCGGAGACAAAGAAGCTGAAGAAAAATTCAAGGAAGCAGCCGAAGCCTACGAAGTGCTAAGCAATCCTGACAAGCGTGCCCGCTATGACCAATTCGGCCATGAAGGAGTAAATGGCGGAGCCGGAGGATTTGGTGGAGGATTCAGCGGCGGCAGCATGTCCATGGATGACATCTTCTCCATGTTCGGAGACATCTTCGGTGGACATACCGGATTCGGCGGATTCGGACGCGGGAGCTCCCAAGGAGGACAGCGTAAATTTCGCGGCTCGGACTTGCGCGTGAAAGTGAAACTCTCCTTAAAAGACATAGCTTATGGTACGACTAAGAAGTTCAAGCTCAAAAAGTATGTACCTTGTTCTCATTGCCACGGTACAGGAGCTGAAGGCAACAGCGGGACAGAAGTCTGCCCGACATGTAAGGGCAGCGGACACATCCTGCGCACTCAGCAAAGCATCTTCGGCATGATGCAGACACAAAGCGTATGCCCGCAATGCAATGGAGAAGGACGCATCATCAAAAACAAATGTAAAGAATGTGGCGGCGAAGGCATCGTCTATGGGGAAGAAGTCGTGGAAGTAAAAATACCGGCAGGCGTAGCTGGCGGCATGCAACTGTCCATGAGTGGCAAGGGAAACGCCGGCAGACATAACGGTGTAAATGGAGACTTGTTAATCCAAATCGAAGAAGAACCACATCCGGAACTCATACGCGATGAAAATGATTTGATATACAATCTGCTGTTGGACATTCCGACAGCAACATTGGGAGGCACAGTAGAGGTGCCGACCATTGACAGCCGGGCAAAAGTCAAAATCGAACCCGGCACACAACCGGGCAAAGTGCTCCGCCTGCGAGGCAAAGGTCTTCCCAGCGTGAACGGTTATGGTACAGGCGACTTACTAATCAATGTGAGTGTCTATATTCCTGAAACATTGTCACGCGAAGAAAAGAATGCAATCGAATCATTCAAGGATTCGCCCAATTTCAAGCCGAATCCAAGCATCAAAGAAAAGATATTTCATAAATTCAGAAACTTCTTCGACTAAGCAAAATCAATACAGACAAAGCCGGACACATCTCCCAAGGAAGACAGCGTCCGGCTTTGTCGTATGTATCAATAAGCTATCAATCCAAATGGAATACTTCCTCCATCTCAGCCCACCATTCGCCCGGTTTGCGAGTTTCTAAAGGCACTTGGCAAGGTTCACAGAATGTCCACCAACGCTGCGTCTCGGGGTCAGCAGCCATCTTGGCCATATCAGCAGCATAATCCGTGCCTGTGTACTCATAATAACTGAACAAGTAACCATCTTTATAATAAATACTATAATTCTCCAGATGACATTCTTTAATCATCTTCTTCACCGACTCCCATACATTAGCATGCAGACGCTTGTATTCTTCCAATTTACCGGGAGCCACCTTAATCACGCTTCCATAACGTTTCATTTTGATTCGATTTTTTAGGGTTAACGCAGGCGAAGGTAATCTCCCACACGTGGGACATAATCTTCGTCTTTTTTATTCATTTTATATAGATTCTTTAATTTAATGCCATACGTTTGGGCTATCGTATACATGGACTCACCATCTTTGACACGGTGGATAATATGCGGCTTTCGAGCCTTTCGATGCTTTTCCTCCAAATACACAATATCCCCGGCACGAAAACGATAATCTTTATACAAATCATTGTATTTACGAAGTTTACGCTTCGATATTTCAAACTCATTAGAAAGAGATTCAAAGGTATCGCCATCGCGAGCTATGATATAGATCAAATCATTCGCCTTATATACCTCATGAATAAACCTCACCGGATTGTCATACTTACGTCGGCCTTTCTTCGTATCCAGTTCATCAAGATCATACAACTCGATGATGTTTATCAACTGCTCCGCATAACGTGGATTGGTAGCATATCCGGCTTTTTTCAATCCCCGTGCCCAACCTTTATAATCAGTCTTTTTTAGCTTGAACAAAAAAGAATAACGACCACGAACTGTCAGAAACCGCGAATGATCCTCATAAGACTCACGCACACTCTTGTAGGCACGAAAGCACTCCCCACGAGCATCATCGTCATAATACACCGTCCGTCCCGTCCATGTGCCACCACATTTAATGCCAAAATGATTATTCGAACGACGAGCCAATTCACTCTTGCCTGCCCCACTTTCCAACAAGCCTTGAGCTAGTGTGATACTCGCCGGTATGTGATAACGATCCATTTGTTCTATGGCTAAATCCTTGTATTTACGTATATAACTCTCGTATGCCTTCGTGCGAGTCTGCCCAAAGGAAAACATCGTAAGCATCAGACACACCAATACCAAATGCCATCGGGATATGTTCATCATAAGTATCACATTTTATTTTAATAAGTTGCACAAAGATAAATCTTTTGCGTACATTGAAAAATCTACTCCTTATCTTTTTTGAGAGAAAGCAACAATTCTTTAAGGTTTTTGTTTAGTTTTGTAAGGACATAACTATCAAAATCATCTTATTATGACAGAACAAACCATAATATGCCACATACGCTACTCTTCATTTGAATCATTACTTGAGAGCGAACAATCACTGATTTCCTGCGCTATAGAAGCTTCCAAACGGGCTTATGCACCCTATTCCCAATTTCACGTTGGTGCAGCAGCACGATTGCAAAACGGGCAAATCTTTACTGGAAACAACCAAGAAAACGTAGCCTATCCTTCCGGACTCTGCGCCGAACGTGTCGCCTTATTTGCTGCCCATGCCCAATGCCCCAACATCCCCGTCATGACTTTAGCCATAGCCGCATATAATGCAAAAGACTCCCAATTCCATTTGGCAACTCCCTGCGGAGCATGTCGCCAAGTAATCGCTGAGTTTCAAAAACAGTCTGGCTTTCCCATCACCTTATTACTATATAGCCCAGAAAAAGTAGTCATCATCAAAGATGCAGGTGAACTCCTTCCCTTAGCCTTCGACTTTCCTCAATAACAAAAAACAGCATTACCTAAGAGCCACTCCAACTTTGGCTTATTTGCCCGTAATAGAAACGTAAGAATCCATCTCACATCTTATTCAGGTATAGATGTCCCATCAACATAAGGTTGATACTCCGGAGGAATAGGAATGTGAAAGCGGCGACACAAAGAAAGGACGTCTTTAATATCATTGTCATCAAATACATATCCGACGTGGAAAGCCACTTGTGCGGCCGGTGGAACGCATACCACCTCTTTCCCGGCAATCCGTCCTTTTCCACTGAATGTATCTGCTGGATAAAACTCTCCTTCATAAAGAATACGTCCGTCTGGAGCGTATTCAAACAAATGCAAATCGATGGTCCGTCCTTCCTTATCACGAAAAACAATATGTTGCGCCGTTGAAAATGCTTCCTTGTATTCGCTAAACCCATTATTTTGCAATAAAAGAATGTAAAGAGCTGCCTGCTCCTTCCTTACAAACAAATCTATGTCCTGATGTTCCCTCGTCTGCTCTCCCAACAAAGCATCCACGCCCCAGCCTCCGTCAAGAAAAACTTCGATGCCTTGGCTCTCAGCCAAAGTTATCAAATCTATAACATCTTTTGCTGTAATCATAAGCCTGTCTATGACAAATCTTTATAATTCACGAATCACCCGACACGGATTTCCCACAGCCAGGCAGTTTGCCGGAATGGAACGTGTCACCACGCTGCCCGCACCAATGACTGAGTTATCGCCAATGCTGACACCTGGTAACACAATACTTCCACCACCTATCCAGACACAATCACCAATCGTAATCGGTAAAGCACGTGTGCGAAAAAACAGTTCTCCGGAATTTTCATCCCAATCTTTGATAAAGCGTTCTTGCGGCAAAACGGGATGAGTGGCCGTGTATAGCTGGACGTTAGGAGCGATAAGAACTTGGTTGCCTATGCGTATGATGTTCTCATCAAGAAATGTGCAATTCATATTGATAATGGTCTTCTCGCCAATGAAGATATGCTTGCCACATTGACATGTGAAATTCAAGTCTATGCTCGAATGTTTACCGATGCTACCGAGCATCTGACGCAGGATGTCAGTTCGGATTTCACTCTCTGCGATGTCCGTAGCATTGAAGCGGGCAAGCAAGCGTTTGGTTCGCACCATCATTTCCAGAACTTCAGAGTCGAGCCTGTTGCAGTATTCTCCATCAAGGAATCGTTGATAGTTTGTTTTCATATCATGCGATTTTTAATGTTGATGTATGCGAAGATAGGGGAAAACAGAGAGCTGAACAAGAATATCATCTTAAAACAACATCATACCTTCCAATACCCTTACACAAATCACACAGAACAGACCTACCAGACAATATCCTATAGCCGATGCAGCACACTGTTCCGATAAAAGGCAGCTTCGACAAACCAAGAACTGAAAGACAACACGACTTAACTTATCCATACCAACCACTACCATCTAGCATATCGCCTCACCTCTTTGCAACATCGAAAATATAGGTTGACTGAAGCAAGCGAGGCACACTGCGGTCATATCCTACAAGGTAGGCATAGCGTGCCGGCGGTAATTCTAGTCTTGCGAGGAAGAAGGCCGTTGCGTTCATTTGTTGTAGTGGGTGAAGATGGCGGGAATGTTGATGCCGTAAGGAGTCGCCTTCCTTGCCCAGCCACTCCATGAAGGTGATGCCTTCATCGGCTATGAGGGCACGTGTGTAGCCACCGCTCATGTTGCGGTGAACTGCACACGCAGACCGGTAATTTGGTCGCTGCTCACTTCCTCGCGAGTGGCCACGCCGTTGCCGGCCGAAACGGTGGTGTTGCGAAACCAGCCCAGTCCTTCGAACTGTACGGCACGACTTTCCTTCATAAAGCCCACCATGATGTTGGGCAGAGCACGGAGCACGGCATGGGTGTCAGCAGGCGACACGGTCGATTCACGTGCGATGCGGTTGGCAAGTTCCTGCGTCTCGACAGGTTTGCCCACGGTGACGCTGCGGGGATACCACAAGTTGTTGATAGATTGCTTTACTCTTATCCAGAATATCATACAAACCTCCTTTTTGGTGTCTTTCGTTCTCCTTACCAAATGACTTTATAACCGATTGGCTGACAAACGATTGTCTTTTGTTCCCACGAGTCTCTCGTGTGTCCCCGACGAGGGTCTCGTGTGTCCCCGACGGGAAAATAGGGTGTCTGCGGGCAGGTTGTAGCTTAGATAATTATTGACAGATAGACGGAGTGAACATATAAGTTATGAATGCCTATTTAACATTTATCTACTTCTATCATTGATGCGGCATCTAAACGGATTGCCCATTCGGAACTTAGCACCCGATATACGGCAGGGTCTCCCATCGGTGCGAAGCGGATGACTTCAACCACTTTTCCTTTCACAAACCCTAATTCTGCAAAGCGTTTACGGAGCAAACCGTTACCGGTTATCTTTACGATGACAGCCTTGTCTCCCCTTTGCAATTCAGACAGCCTCATGGACGACTCTCTGTGCGGGAAGTCAATGCCTTTCCCGTATCAGCCAGCAGGTTCTTTGCCCAGCGGATGATGACAATCGAACAGATAAGCGCGACAAACGTGTCTATTCAGATGATGTCCCATATCATGGCACATACCAATCCGAAGATAGCCCCAGACTGGTCAGAGCATCTGCCAATACATGCAGGTAGGCAGAGTGACGATTGTAGTCATCATGCCTGTGTTTGTCATGCAGGACAAAAGCACAAATGACATTGACCACCATACCGACAGCGGGCACTATCATGGCTTCCATATAACGAATTTCCACATCGGGACTGAAAAAACGTTCCGCTGCCTCTTATGATGATAAATAAGGCGAAAATCAATAGCAACACACCACTTGTATAGGCCGACAGCGAAAGCACCTTGTCACCGTTTACATTATCCGCGTGTTTCTTTTCCAAACGGCGCACCAACACGGTTGGAAGAGTGCCCTATTTGTAGGCTATCAGTTTGCTTCATCCCCTAAACTTCCTCGTCTATCCGTTCCAACTTGAAGATGACGGGGCGCGTACCGTCGTTACAGCAGGTTATCATCACTTTTTCATTGTTCGTCCAGCCCTGCATGATGGAGCCACCCTGCAATGCTGCATAGACATAGCGGCTGATGCAGTCCCAGGCTTCGGCACAGAATGTCCCGTTCAACATACGGAAAAAATTGTCGCTGTCCACAATAATCTCCTGCCCTTCATGGAAATAAGGACAAGGACCCGACTTGGGGTCTGCCAAATATTCTGCCTGCAAATCCCTGTAACACTCCCGTTTTAGGATGGTAATCTTACATTTGTGTTTCATACGTTTATTCATATTATTTCTTACATCAGGATAATTATAAAACAACTCATCCCCTTTGACAGGCAACGTGTTGCTGCCTATTGCCACCGCCAAGGCCGTCATGCCGGCTTGCTTGAAAAATCTGCGTCTGTCCATTCTTCCCTTTTTTGAGTACAAAAATAGTACGCTACCATCGTGAATGCAAGTACGGATAAATTATTCATATACAGATAAATTTGTCCCTATATCTATTTTTTCTATCATAAGGATTGTGTACTTTTGTCCCATAAACTGACAAAATCGGATTCGTTAGCATGTATAAGAAGAAGATACCTTTAGACCTAGACTGTGGTGTAAAGATTGCGATGGAAGTAATAGGAGGCAAGTGGAAAACCTACATTTTATACGAGCTGGACCGAGGTACAAAAAGGCCGAGCGAATTGCACCGTCTGTTCCCGGATGCCAGTCCTCGCGTCATCAACCAGCAGTTGAAAGAGCTGGAAATGCACGGCATGATTGAGAAAACCATCTATCCCGAGCTTCCACCCCATGTGGAATACTCCATAACGGACGACGGACGAAGCCTCATGCCCATCATCCGAATGCTGGAACAATGGGGTAATGATTTCCGTCCGAAAATGGTGCGGATATTAGAAAAAACGGAAACGACAGAATAGTCTTTAAATGATAACTATTTCAGCGACCTGGTGAAAAAGGCCCTGAACGACACGGCAAGCAACTATATCCGGCAATATATCATCTAACAAATCACCTCACGCACAGGCTTGAATCGGCCACGAGCGCGTTTCACTTAACTCTTTGCGTACTTTTATTTCTATCAAACGAACCAACAAGGAAAACATGCAGTCAACATCCGGACGCGCGGTTCATGCGTCCGAATGTTGCATAAACCCTAAATTTCCATCAAAAAGACAAAACCCTGAATCATTCTATCCAGCGCACCACAACAATGCATAGCACATACAATCCATAAACAGGCAATGTGACAAGCATAAGTGTAAAAACATCAACCGATGGTGTGATAATAGCAGCCAAAGTCAATACGATCACAAATGCATGACGCCGATAACGCTTCAGGAATGAAGAGGTTATCAGTCCCAACTTTCCTAAAGCAAAAGCAACTATCGGCAATTGGAACATCAACCCTAACAGTAAAGTCAAAGTGGCAAACGTTCCGATATAAGAAGCCAATGTAATCGTATTCTCCACAGATGCATCGACCTGATAGGTGCCTAAGAAACGAAAAGATATAGGGAAAACAATGTAATAGCTCATGGCCACTCCGCCCATAAAGAGAACATACATTGCCAGAACCAGCCATGTGGCCGTTCGACGCTCAGCCGCATACAATGCCGGCGCGACAAACCGAAAAAGTTCCCACAAAATGTACGGAGAAGCGGCCAACAAGGCTAAGTAGCAGGATGATGACAGATGAAGCATGAACTGCGAAGTCAACTCCGTGCTGACTAAGCGCACATGGTATGGTTCAAAATGAAAGCTCTCCAAGCCGACAGCATGGGCACAAGATTCCAACATGCGATAGGTCACAAAATCCCATTTTGCCGGAGCTAACAATGTATGGAAAGTCTGCTCCTTGAGCGAAAAGAAGACAACGGCCAGCACCGCCACAACCAATATCATGCGGAACAACATCCGACGCAACACCTCCAAGTGTCCTCCAAACGTAAGGAGTGGGCCGTTGTCACTATGCTTATTGTTCATCGGTAGGTCGGGAAGAAATATTCCTGTCCTTTTTAGAAGCAGGCTCTTGTGAACTTTCTTCTTCTTTTTGAGGGACATCCGTTTCATTCATCCCGTCTTTGAAATTCCTGACGCCTTGTCCCAGACTCCGCATCAATTCCGGAATCTTCTTACCTCCAAAGAGCAAAAGGATTGCAGCCCCTATGATTAACAGCTCTCCTGTGCCCAACATCAACAACTGTATCATAACTCGTTTACCAAATAAATTTCATTCGTACTAAAATTAATTTCCCAATGCCCATCGGGACAGCTTTCCCAATGATACTTTGCAGCCATCGTGTCCCACCACATCTGAAAGCGCGTACCGGTTTCTCCCATATCACGTACTAATTTTTCATACAGTGCATCATTCTCGGCCGTCACAATGTGCGCCAACTCATTCAAGCCGTTACGGCGTTCGAAAAGGGACTGGATTTCCCTTTTCTCTTCTTCGGACACTTGTCCCACTAATTTTCTTTCCATTCGTTTGTTCGCTTTAGTTCAATATTCCTCCTTCCGTTCAAAAGGATCCAAATAGTCGATTTCTTTTATTTCATGTCCCGGTAGAAAAGTACCGCGCCGGCGAATGCTTTCCAACAAGGCACGGGAAGCGTTGCGTTCCAAATGAGCCATCACACATTGCTCATGGGATGGCGTATTCACTTCATACGTGGTGCAGCGATTCAGCCACACGCAACGTTTGCACTGATAGGCATCGCAACGGCGGCACAAAGGTGCATGGTCCAAACGATATAGCTGCGGATTTTTGATGGAGAGGCCATGCTCCAAGTCGCCAACAGACATGCCTTCCCGATAAAAAGCCGGGCAGACATAAAACCGGCCATCCGGAGCTAAAGTAACCGATTCCCAACCGGCATTGCAATTATTCATCGCGTCCAACATCATGCGGTCAGTCAGCAGATTCAGTTGAGGTGACACACCTTCAGCATACAAGGATTCCACCACGGTCGCCAATGATTCAAGCACCGCACGATAGTTTTTGAAATCCGGCTCCGTAAATGTGTCCACATCTGTCAGCACAATATTCAGACGAGCCACTTTCGGCAATACGTCTGCCAAACAAGCATACTTCGTGAAAAACACATCTTTCGACGTACGCAACACATACACCGTGTCGCCTTTCCACACCGTCGCAGCCCATGAATCCCAACCGTCCAACACACGAACCTCTGCACAGCCGACATAATCCACCGGAACAATCTTGGTATGGTCAACTGTCTCCACCAATGCACATATCTCTGCCGGTAACTCATAATTCGGATAGACAAACTGCACTGTGAGGTTTTCCATCATGGCAAAACGGATTCCGGCCTTCAGACGCTCGGCACTTATCGGACAAGGGACACGGCCAGGATTGGGATAATGACAAAACGAGACCGCTGCGTCGTCCAACAATATAACAAGATATTTCAGCATGACACTAACAGATTACAGGGTTTGACTTCAAATGATTTTCCTCATAGGCTTCACGCTCACCTTCCACCTCCAGCTTACGGTAGAGCTTGTTCCAATAGTAATTGTTAGCTCGGACACGAGCCTTGTGCATACGGCAAATAGCCGTTGCACGCTGGAAAATCGTATCGGTGTCGGCAGCATCATAGTTTTCTCCCTGACACCAGGCACAACCTTCAGCCACTTCACACTCAATGCATTCCCGGCTGCTCTGCGTACAACGGTCCAAGGTCAAAAACGGGCGTAACTTATTTTTGTCAATGCCATCATGGATATTACCGATAATCCACGCCTTCTTGTTGCGCAGGGAATATTGCGCAAAGCGTGTGCAAGGATAAAACATACCTGCGGCATCGACAGCCAGCATGCGTCCTGCCCCGCACCAGTTGGTGTTTTGCAGCACACAATCCATCGGCTTGCCCAAATGCTCAGAAAAGAACGAGCACGCATAGTCTTTATAGTAACCACCATCGATGATGGCATCGGCAAGTTCCAACAGTTGATTCTCAAAAAGCTTGTCATCACCCGGCTGCCACACATCCTCAAACACGCAGTTGATATTCACCTCGTGGATGCCCAGCGAATAAAGATGGAGCACACTTTCCTTTATATAAGGTATGTCGGCACTGCTGATGGTCACTTTTGTACCGGCGTCGGGAAACTGTTCCAGCCAAAGAGGAATGTTGCGCACCACATCGCGATAAGAGCCGCGTCCCGTCCCTTTATAGACGCGGTTCAGGTCGTGTTTCTGTTCCGTGCCGTCTATGGTGATGCCAATGCTGAGGTGTTCACGATTCTTACGGATGAAACGCTGCACGTGGTCTTCATGATAGTTGATGCCGTTGGTGGAGAAGCTGAAACGATAGGAATTAAACCAATGATGGTCCAGCCGATACATCTCCGTCTTCAGGTAATCGCAAATACGGTCTATCAAGTCTATCTCCAAAAACGGCTCGCCGCCGATGAAATCCCAGATGACGGACTCTTCGGGGAAGTCTGCCTCATGCCCTAAGATGTAATCAATGGCCTGCTTGGCCACCTCCCAAGGCATACGCTCTTTCGTATTTTTCCCGACGAGATAGCAGTATTTACAAGCAAGCTGGCAGTCTTTCGTAACGATGAACGTGATACTCTTGGCTGCTCCAGACTGCCAGTCTTTCGCTTTGTCCCTAATTTTTTCAATAGTCATCATTAATAATATCCTCTCGATGAACCGGAACAGTATCCTTTACATGAGCTGGAACATCCACCCTTGCATGCTCCATAGCAACTACCAGAACAGCTGTTAGTACAACCCGTAGAACAAACTCTTCCGCAACCACCTTTACAACCTCCGGAACATCCCCAATCACATCCTAATTCTGTTTCCTCATTTTGGGCTTGACTTAACATAGGAACATTAGACAACACAATGGCCCCTAAAATCGGCAACGCTGCTTTTGCCGCATTGCGAAAGAACTCACGTCGGGACTGGAGTTCGTCGTTCAACTTTTCATTCTTCATAATCTTCTAAATTTATTGTTCTACATAAATCATAACTGTCGACTTTTTATTCTTATCTACGGAAACAGAACCGGATTGTGAAACTGTACCAATCATAATATCTAATTGATGAGCACCTTCCTGGTCCATCTCCATTTCAAAAGTAAATGGGAATTCTTTTATCATACCAACTTCTTCCCCATCATAATATAAAACTGCTAACGCACTATCTTTTGCTGTCTCAGTCTTTCCAAAGTCTATCTTAAGCGTATCGCCAACAGACAATGTTTTATTTTCTACTTTATAATATATGCCTTCGCTTCCTATTAAAATATTATCGCCGTTTACTACTATTGTAGCTTCCTGCCTTATTTCTTCAGAACATGAAACTGCAATTAAGCATAAAGTAAGTAAATATAAGATTATTTTCATTCCTATTCAGTCATACATGAAGCTATGTCAAAAATAAAATTTAGGCACAGAGGTCATAAATTTTATTTCATTTACTTATAACATTTTCCATCTGTGTCACTGTGACTCTGCTTTTGATATTTTTCGTTTCGACACAGCCTCATATTCCCATTATATTAATATTGACTACCATGTTTGCAAGATCCACTACAGGTGAATTTACAAGTATTTTGACATGTTCCCGAACAAGTATCTGTACATCTGCCACGACATGTATCCAAGCATTGCCCATGACAGTTTCCTGCACAATGAGCAGAGCAAGTGTTTTCACAAGTCATTGGAATTTCTGCTGCTTTAGTCAGTAACGAAGTTTGAGTTAAAACAATAGCCCCTAAAATAGGCAACGCTGCTTTTGCTGCATTTCGAAAGAACTCACGGCGCGACTGGATTTCGTCATCATTTTGTTTTTTCATAGCGAAACATATTTTTCTCTCCTATAGACTCCCCGGATTCAGAGGTACATATATAAAAAAGACGTGGGAATCTGTACTCTACTTATCCCGCGTCCGAGGCTCTCGCATTGCCCATCTGTAAGGATAAGCAACGCACAAAAGCCCACGTCAAGATGATATAATACGACACTATGCACTTTTTATACATAGCAAGATTATACACCCAAAGTGGGCGTTTCCGTTGCCTTATCTTCTTACAGACTAAAATTTGCGAGATTTCGGACCCAGAAGATAACGTTTCGTAAACGCCTTTTTTCTCCAATATGTTGAACCGAGCTTTACACCTAAAGCCATACGATTCACAGGCAAAGATGAGAACTTTTTCCAAAAATTGCAAATAAATCAAGATTTATCGTCATTCCAAACACATCAAAACGGCATTTTTCTACACATTTCTTTACAACGAACACTCCCGGACCACCCTATCCTTTCGGCCCGACCACGGAAAGGAGGGTAGCCGGGAGCGGAAAGGAAGGCGGCCGAGCGCGGAAAGGAGACTTGGCAAAGGCAGAGTTCCAGACGGGAGGTTCTTGTATTATTCGTGCATGAGGAGTTTTCCGCGTTGGACGAGAGAAGTACGGCAGCAGGCAGCTGTCGACAGTGGCAAAAGAACAGGAAGCGGGAAGTAACACACTGCAAATCAACAGAAAACAAGATGTTTATCGTGACGGTCTCATAATCGCGATTATAATGGTCCAAGTATCGCGATTATAACATGCTCACAATCGCGAATATGAACCGGAGTGAATCGCGAACATGAATGCAAATGAATCGCGATACTCAAAAAACATCGGCAGCAAGAGTGACTTATTGTATTTTTCCTTTGTATTGACATTCCGACGCAAGATTCCGGAAATTAGGTTTGGGCAATGTTTGGCTGACAACGACAAATCCACTACCTTTGCTCCATGATGATTTGAACCATAAACCTATAACTTTTTGTCTTATGAATCCTGTGTTTATTGCCGGACCTTGCGTGATGGAATCGTTCACCTTGATGGAGGAAGTGGCGCAAGAGCTTGTCCGTCTGAATCGTACATACGACATCGACATCATCTTCAAAGCCTCGTTTGACAAGGCCAACCGTACCTCCATCCACTCTTTCCGCGGACCGGGACTGGAACGGGGACTGACGTGGCTGAACGACATCAAAGAGAAATACCACTTGCGGGTGCTGACCGACATCCACGAGTCTTACCAGGCACAGCCTGTGGGAGAAGTGGCCGACGTGTTGCAAATCCCGGCATTCCTCTGCCGCCAGACAGACTTGCTGACGGCTGCCGCCCGCACGGGACGCACCGTGAACATCAAAAAGGCGCAGTTCCTCTCCGGCGACGACATGAAATACCCGGTGGAAAAAGCCTCGGAAGCAGGAGCTTCGGAAGTGTGGCTCACCGAACGTGGCAATATGTATGGCTATAACAATCTGGTGGTGGATTTCCGCAACATCCCCGACATGAAGAAATTCACACCGACCGTCATCATGGACTGCACGCACTCCGTGCAACGCCCCGGCGCAGCTGAAGGCAAAACGGGAGGCAACCGCGAATATGTCCCTGCGATGGCGCTCGCAGCCAAGGCATTCGGCGCGACAGGTTATTTCTTCGAAGTGCATCCCTATCCGGACAATGCCCTGAGCGACGGTCCAAACATGCTCTACCTGAGTCAACTGGAAAGTATCATTCTATCATTGCTGCTATGAGCCGGATCCGAGATTATGCCGTGAAATGCCTGCAAGACGAGGCTGCGGCTGTGCTCAACCTGATTCCCCTGCTGACTGACGACTTCGACCGTGCCGTGCAGATGATCTACCACAGCCGGGGACGGCTCATCGTCACCGGCGTAGGCAAGTCTGGACACATCGGCGCAAAAATCGCAGCCACACTGGCCAGCACGGGCACCCCCTCCTTCTTTGTCAATCCGCTCGATGCCTACCATGGCGACTTGGGCATGTTCACACCGGATGACATCGCCCTGGTCATATCCAACTCGGGACAGACGGATGAACTGCTGCGTTTCATCCCCTGCCTCATCGACCGCCAGATTCCCATCATCGGCATGACGGGACATCCTGATTCGCTCGTGGCACGCTACTCCACATGCCACCTGAACACCTACGTAGAGCGCGAGGCCTGCCCGCTCAACCTGGCTCCCACTTCATCGACCACGGCCGCACTGGCTATGGGCGACGCGCTGGCTTGCGCACTGATGGAAGTGCGCCACTTCCGCGCACAGGATTTCGCCCGTTTCCATCCCGGTGGCAGCCTGGGACGGCGGTTGCTGACTCGGGCACGCGACGTGATGCGCAGCGACGACCTGCCCATGGTGGCATGGGACATGAAGCTCGGCGATGCCATCATCCCCATGAGCGAAGGCAAGCTGGGGTTGCTCGTGGCCATGGAAGGCGACACCATCCGCGGCATCATCACTGACGGTGACCTGCGCCGCATCATGCAGCGTTGGCATGCCCGCTTCTT
>ERZ827088.2275-NODE-2275-length-20651-cov-7.168042_pt1 | contig 20651 bp, 15 predicted proteins | sample MGYA00519922_ERZ827088 | MGnify/ENA primary metagenome ERZ827088 (study PRJEB31778, sample SAMEA3449254) | human gut metagenome | biome: human gut; feature: human-associated habitat; material: faeces | place: United Kingdom | collected 2010/2012 ...
AAATCCCCTTGCCAACAGGGATGCTACTCGCCCCTATTGGAAACTCAACACCAAAAGAGCTGCCCCTTTGGAATACTCTCATGTCCATGCATCGGCTATAACACCCGCTAATTAGCAAGTGCAGTCACTGTTCGTACATATCCAAAAAATGGGTGATTATTATCATTGCTGAACACATCACGAATTCATATTTGTTTTCGAACGCTAACATTTGTTTGATTTTTTCGATATACCATGATATAATAAACTTTAAAGCAACACAGCAGATTAAAATGATAGTGAGGTCACGGCTATGGCTGTAAGCTACAAAAAATTATGGAAACTGCTCATCGACCGAGATCTGAAGAAGAAAGATCTCGAAGCGATGGCCCAGGTAAGCCACTATACAATGAATAAGCTCACCCATGGCGACAATGTCACCACTGATGTGCTGGGGCGGATTTGCAACGCTCTGAGCTGCTCATTGGACGATATTATGGAGTTTGTGGATGAGTAGGCTTGCGTCAACTGTGCTAAAATTTGGTAGAGTGCATATGCGAAGAGAAGGCGCTCCCATCCTAGGAAGGAACCACGTTTATGGATAACATAGAAGCCTTATATGCTAAACCGCTCCCATCTTCTCGATCTGGAGCCTTTTATAATACATTCCCTTATCCAACTAAAATATCTCCCGAGGCTATTGCTGTCTATATAGCTTGTACTACTAATCCGGGAGACATTGTATTAGATGCTTTTGCTGGTAGCGGAAGCACGGGGATTGCGGCCCTTTTGTGTGAACATCCAACTAAACGCATGAAAGAGATTGCAAAAAGCCTAAATGTAACTCCTGTGTGGGGTGCCCGAAATGTAGTGTTATATGAAATCGGGACATATGCCGCATTTGCGATTAAAACGATTCTAAGCAAAATAACCAATCGTGAGTTTACAGAGGCTGTTGAAGGGTTTCTTAAAAAAGCGCAGGATCTCGTCGGTGAGCTATATGAAGTGACAGACCCTGCTGGGGCAGCAGGAACAGTTCGATATGTCATTTGGTCTGAGATGCTGATATGCCCTAACTGCCATGCCGAAATTTCCTACTTTGAGCATGGCACTTCTCGCAATCCGGTACAGTTCAAGGACGAGATTCTTTGCCCTCACTGTAAAAAGGCACACCATATAGACGAAATGACTTTTGCCACCGAAGAGTATTATGACAGATTGCTCCAGAGGCAAGCATCCCGGAAGAAGCGTATCCCAGCATGGATTTATGGTACCACCAAAGGCTGTAACTGGGATCGAAAGGCTACGGAAGCGGATGTAGCCCGTGTCACAGAAATTGAGAGCAACTATCCCCTCAGTGATACTCCTCAAGAGATTCAGTGGGGGGAACTCCATCGTGCGGGCTATCACTATGGCATTACGCATTTGCACCACTTTTATACCGCCAGGAACTACATCGTAATGTCAAAACTATGGAAACTGACGGAAACATACCCAGGGAATATAGCTGACGCCTTAAAGCTACTACTTCTGAGCTATAATGCCTCCCACTGCACTCTAATGACCCGTGTGGTCGCAAAGAAAAAGGCCAAAGATTTTATATTGACCAGCGCTCAAAGTGGGGTATTGTACATCAGCAAACTGCCGGTAGAAAAGAACATTCTCCTTGGCCTCAAAAGAAAGGTCAAGCCCTTTGCTGAGACTTATGCTATGCTGCAGGATTATACTGGGCAGGTTACAATACACAATAGTTCCAGTGCGAAGATGAAGGAAAGCGATAATAGCATTGATTTTGTGTTTACAGATCCACCGTTTGGGGATTTTATCCCCTATGCAGAAGTAAACCAGATCAATGAACTTTGGCTTAACAAAGTCACACACCGCGAGGATGAGATCATAATCAGTGCTTCTCAGGGAAAGGATATCCTGACTTATCAGAATCTCTTGACGCAGGTTTTCAGCGAGATCAATCGTGTACTAAAGCCAAACCACTATGCATCAATTGTTTTCCATGCAGCGAAAGCAAAAGTGTGGGATGCCTTCAGCGAGGCTGTTACTAGCGCGGGACTACAAATTGTGCTCACCAACATTCTGGATAAAACCCAAGCGAGCTTTAAGCAGGTGGTGTCAGATGGATCGGTCCAGGGAGATCCGCTTTTCCTACTCAAGAAAAGTTCAGCAAGGAAACATGGTTCGCAGCTAACAGATGAAGATGTATTGCGTTCGCTCCTTGCCGATCATATGACTGATCCAGACTTCGATAAGCGCACATGTTTTTCGTGGTATGTCAATCGCTGTATGAAATTGGGTGTGGATGTTAAAATGGATGCCAAGCAAGTTTACGAATTCTACGATTCTCGGAAAAGGACCAAATAATATGAAAAAACCAGGTAACACATTCTCTCATCAAAAGCGATTTGGGCAATACTTCTCCGGGGATAAAGTGGCTGCATTATTGTCTCTACTATTGCCGCAAGGACGGCAGTATTCTTCTATTATCGATCCAATGGCAGGCAAGGGCGATTTACTTAACGCCGTTGCTTCTAAGGCTCTGCAAAGTGCCCATATTCTTGGTGTGGAAATTGATGAGCCAGTTGCTGAAACATGCCAAAAACGATTATCGCAAGCAACCATCATCTGTGAGGATGCTTTTCGGAGCGAAGCCATCGTTACAGAACTAGGTTGGGATTTGGTTATTACAAACCCCCCTTATGTGCGCTATCAACTCCAGAATGATGGTAATAGTGTAATGCCAACAGGAAACAGCATTAGGAACAACCTTTTCGCTCTACTGAATCAGCTCCCTTATCTGGATGCAGAAGAAAAACAGCTATTGCTTCAGATTACCCAAAATTACTCAGGGTTATCCGATATGGCGGTGCCATCGTGGATCTTGTGTGCTGCGCTAGTTAAAGTGGACGGAGTTTTAGCTATGGTAGTACCTGAGACTTGGCTAAACCGCGAATACGCAAAGCCTATTCAATATCTTTTACTAAAGACCTTTGATGTGCTAGCCATAGCAAGGGATGTGAATGCTTGCTGGTTCGATAACGCTCTGGTACGGACTTGTCTTATTGTCGCTAAAAAGAAGAAGATTGTTCCCCTGTCTGAGGCAACAGGCGAGAAAACACTGTTTATTGATTTAGGAGCAGGGCTCGTGGGAGAGCGCTCCTTAGTTGATAATTTAACATGGAATGGTCTATCAGGAGAAAAAGCTCTTATGGACTTGTTGACCAGCGAGGTAAATGCTACCGACAACGACTTTACACTAGAAAGCAGAAGCACCATGTCGTTATTTCCTCAGATGCTGGCTTCTCAACGTATACCAAAGTGGATGTTATCGGGAGATTTTCAGGCGCAAAATAGCGCCTCCCAACTTCCACCGGAATTAGACAGCATATTGAATAATGTCCCTGAGCAAGCATACATGACGCTAGGTGACTTGGGAATACATTGTGGACAGGGGTTACGGACAGGTGCAAACGAATTCTTTTATTTTAAGATTATTGGTAAAACTGATGATGAATATTCCTTGCGCACAGGCAAATGGTTTGGTGGAGGGATAATTGATGTCTCCCAAAAGTATATCATTCGCTGTGTGCAGAACCGCCGCCAAGTAACTGGGCTTGCAGTGAACCCGCAAACGGTAGAAACAGGCGTGCTATACTTACAAAATTACATACGGTCTCAAGATTTTGCCGTCTGTACACATAACGTAGCAGGACAGTATCAAGAACTACCAAGTACACTGAGCAAGTATATTTCTGCGGCAGAAAAATACAAAAATCCGAGAGAAATATCTTTCAGAGAGTACAGTGCGGTAAAGTCAAATGAGAAAAAGATTAACTTCCAATATGAACGGTTCTGGTATATGCTACCGCAATTTGCCCCAAGACATCTCCCCAATCTTTGCATCACTCGTGTTAGTTCAACTGCGGCAGACTGCGTTTATGTCCCGCAATTGAAGGAAAATCCTATTGCAGTGGATGCGAACTTTGTCACTCTGTGGGGGGACTCAGAAGAAACCATTAAAATTTGTTTGGCGCTTCTGAACTCAACCTGGAGCAGATGCTATCTGGAATTACTCTGCACAGTAATGGGCGGTGGCGCACTTAAAATAGAAGCAAGCCATGTGCGCCAGTTGCTATTTCCTAAATTAAACCACCGCCAACTTCAGCGACTCTCAGAATACGGTATAACGATAGCGAAAAGGAAAAAGCTTACTCCAGAACTGCGCGATGCTATTGATACCACTATTTTGGAATCATTTACTGATGAAGAAAGCCTATTAATGCAGATCAGAGCGCTGCTCCGAAAAAGACTTAATGAAAGGGGTGCCAAATATGAACTATAACGAACTCAGGGATTTTGCTCATCACGCTCAAGCAATGATTTCTTCTGGAGCGGTCGAGGATCGGTTGCGCCATTATCTGTCCTCGAAGCTTCCTAGCATTTTTCCGAGTTCTCCGTGGTGGATTCAAGCTCACATGGAAGGAACAGAAGCCCATGTCCGTTTCTCTGTTGGGCATAGAAACCGCGAGGGGTTTGTTGATGCGGTTGTCGGTAAAACTGCTATTGAATATGAGAAAAATCTCACCCAACAGGTTATCTTTGATGAGGGATATCATCAGGTTAAAGAATACTGTGCGGCACTGCACAATATTGGTATCCCTGCGGAAGAAATACTCGGAGTACTTTCTGACACTGTTCGCTGGTACGGATATTCGGTCACTATTGTTGGGGATGTAGAGGATGGTCACTTGTATGGCCCAGATAATATCGAACTGACCCAAACGGCAGCCGTTGATTTGTCACGGGAAACTGATGAAGAGTTTCGTAGATTTGAGGCATTTGTCAGCCAATTCCTTGACCGAGAGCAGTCCAGGCTGCTGAATGCTAGTACACTCGTCACGGATTTTGGTATGGATAGCAGCTTTTATAGCCAAAACATTTCCGTATTTAGGGATACCGTCATCAGAGCGATGAGTGAAAAGCCTGACTATGCGGTGCTGATTCAGCAGGTCTGGCAAAACTTCATTGCTTATCTTGGGGTATCTGATTACGGCAAATTTTCTGTTGGGACGTACATCAACGAGTTTTATTTGGTTACAGTTGCTAAAATCATCTGCGTTAATGTCATGGCTGGAGAGCCAGTTATAAGTGATGCCAATGAAATTAAAAAGATCCTCAACGGTGAGTATTTTGCAAGACAAAATGTCTTTAACCTCGTGGATTACGATTACTTTGGCTGGCTCAATAATATTCCTTATGTGGAGCAGATTGTTGGCAGTGTTGCCGAATTGCAGCACAGATTGGTTGCCTATGATTTCTCACGCGTGGGAGAAACCGATATTTTTGGCCGTTTGTTAGCACAACTTGCTAACAAAGAGCATCGCTTGATGCTAGGGCAGGAGTTTACGCCACACTGGGTTGCTCAAGATATTGTAGAATATAATATGGATTTACTGGCCGGAAATTCTCCGCGCATCGTAGATATGTGCTGTGGGTCTGGCGTATTCCTTATTGAGTCGATAAAGGCAGTACGGCGGCAATATGATATCGTTCCAGAACGATATTCTACGGAAAAAGATGATATCGTTTTCTCTTGCGTTATGGGATTTGATATCGATCCGTTGGCGGTCATGCTGGCAAAGGTTAACTGGGTTATGTCCATGCGAGATCTTTTCTCGGTTCATCATGGAGATATCACAGTTCCAATTTACCACGCCGATTCGCTGTTCATTGCTACGCCCATAACGCATCAAATGCCGGATGACGCTAATGACGCATATATCCTTCATTTTGCCCACCACGAAGTATCTCTGCCTGCTTTTCTGCTGTCGCCGGTACACCGAAAAATGTTCGATGCCTTTATGGCGAAAGTCTACCGTTTAGCTATGGCAAGGGCATCTGAAGTCGAGACTCCAATTGAACCTGATGCCGTTGATAGATTGATTGATGCTGTGGAAACAGATAGCGAAATAACACTTTCTGACGAAGAGCGTCAGGCCCTTTTACCATCAGCACAACAATTGGTTGAGGAATTGGAACGCTTGCAAAGAGAAGGCCGCAATGGTATATGGTACTTTATCATCTGCAATAGTTACCGCCCCGGACTGACAGAGCAACAGTTTAACTGCATTGTTTCCAATCCGCCGTGGATGGCAATGAGCAAATTGGCGGATAATCCTTACAAGACTACACTCCAAAGAATTGCTCGGCAGTATGGGATCAAACCTGTTGGTGCCTCCCACCCGCACATGGAGCTTGCCACAACTTTCTTGTTAAGTGCTGTCAATCGTTACTTGGAAGATGGTGCTCGATGGAGCTGCGTCATGCCCGGAAGCCTTTTGAGCGGCTTAAACCACGAACCATTGCGAAGTGAAAAGTATCGCTCGTCTGATGTAGCTTTGCCATTACAATTTGATGCGATATGGGAATTACCCCAGAATACATTCAAGAATAAGGCCATTGTCCTTTCTGGAAAGAAAGACGATCCACCATCACCTGATGTACTTGAAGGGCGAGTTTATACGGATGTTGGAGTTTATGAAGAGGTGCACTATACTCTAAACCGCCAAGGTAATCGGAGCGCTTGGACAAATAAGGGGCGAAATGTGGAAGTGGCCGATATCCTAGGCGGCGGTGCATTAAAGTTTTCTCAGGGTTGTGACCTGTTCCCACGGACTGCCCTCTTCCATGAGTTTGTAGAGCGGCCAAACGGGAATTGGGACATTGCTCCGATTGAGCGGACAAGCAATTTGTGGTATCTCGTGAACGATCAGAAGAAGACCAGTTGCGAGGGCTTGGCCGCGGAGAATGTAGATAAAAGCTATATTTTTGACGCATTTATCTCCAAGAATCTTTCTCCATTTTATATGGCTACTCCGGCTAAGGTGTTGATGCCCGGAAAGAAGGTAGATGGTCAGTGGAAAGCAATTTCTGCTACTGACAAAGCTTTGATGAATACCAGTACAGCCTATGTATTCAACCAAATTGAGGAAGATACGAACACCCCATCTTCTCTGGCAACTTATTTGCACGATACCATCAATATTTATGGCAAACTAGACAAGCAGAACTTTTCTACTAAAAATTGGTTGGTGCTCTCAAGTGCGAGCGGTGCGAATCCGTGTGCAGCTTACATTTCGCTCGAAACGCTTGATCGTGCTCGGCTGATTATTGATCAAACCTTATACTGGTATCTTGCAGATAGTGAAGATGAAGCCATTTATATCGTCGGTCTGCTTAATAGCGATGCACTGTCGGATGCTATTAAAGATTTCCAGCCAGAAGGCGGATTCGGAAAACGGCACATACACACGTTGCCGTATAAGATCATTCCAAAGTATGACAACGAGGATGCTGCCCATATTGAGGTAATCTCTAGAACGCGAGAGTTGACGAGAGAATGGGCTACTCTGTGCCGTGGGGGTGAATATGCGAACCTGCTTCAGCCTAACAGTAGCTCCCTCAGCAGCAGAAGGCGGCGGCAACAATCGGCGATCCGAAGCCTTGGAACATATGCAGGATATGAGGCCGCTTGCCACGCGGTTTTAGGATAAAGCGAAGACGATACAATGGCTTCAATTATAACAAAAATTCGGCTTATCAATTTCAGACGATTTAGAGATTACACCGTAACGCCTAATGAGAGAATTAATATTCTTGTGGGCGATAACGAAGTTGGCAAAAGTAGTATCCTCGAGGCTATTGATTTGGTTGCTGGCGGAAATGTGCGCAGAGTGGAATCGATTGGTCTAGATCGGTTAATCAATATTGATGCCGTAAAAAAGTTCCACTCTGGACGGAGAACCTTTGAAAACCTCCCAGTTCTCAGAATCGAGTTATACTTATCGGGTGACAACTTTGATTTTACAATGTGCGGCAAAAATAACACAGACGAAACAGAGTGTGACGGGATTCGTTTGGTGTGCGAACCAAATCCAGATTACCGAGCGGAGATAACAGCCGTTTTGTCGGCAGAGTCTGGTTATTTTCCGTACGACTACTACTCGATCCGCTTTTCCACTTTTGCGGATGAGGGCTATACTGGCTACAAGAAGAAAATTCGTAGTATTCTCATAGATAGCTCTACTATGAACTCTGAGTATGCTACCACCGACTTTGTACGCCGAATGTACATACGATACACCGAGCAAGATGTAAAAGAACGCGCAAATCATAAAAATAGTTACCGCCAGATGCGAACCAACTTCCAAGCAGATAGCCTAAAAGCTCTCAATGAGCGGTTACCTACTGACAGACACTATGCATTTGGATTAAAGAGCGGATCTGCAATGGGACTCGAGTCGGACTTAATGATCTATGAGGATGAAATTGGGATTGATAGCAAAGGCACCGGCAAACAAATCTTCATAAAGACAGATTTTGCACTTGAACGCTCTGGTGAAAATGTTGACGTCATCCTTGTTGAAGAACCAGAAAACCACCTGAGTCCGGTTAACCTTCGCAAATTGATTCAGCGAGTATCTGACACGCAGAGCGGGCAACTTTTTATTACAACGCACAACAGTCTGATTAGTACCCGGTTAGAGTTGAAGAACCTTTTAATCATGCATATCAATGGCACGGATAAACCGATTATGCTGAAGGATCTGTGTGACGAAACGGCCAAGTATTTTATGAAAGCCCCTCCTGCTAGCATTATAGAATTTGCACTTGCGAAAAAGGCTATTCTGGTTGAAGGCCCATCCGAATATATGTTAATGGAGAAGTTTTACAAGACATGCGCTGGATGCTCCCCAGAATCTGATGGTGTCCATATTATCGATGTGCGCGGGTTGAGTTTCAAACGATATCTCGATATCGCAAAATTAACTGGCTGTAAGGTCGCCATCATAACAGATAACGATACGGATTATCGGAAGCACTGTGTGGACAAGTATAGTGATTACGCGTCCAGTCCTAATATAAAGATTTTTTACGAGGTTGATGATGCGAAGCGGACTTTTGAAATTATCCTCTATGGGGATAATCCAGCGCTATGCGATACGCTGTTTGACTCGCCTGCCTTGGATTACATGCTGAACAATAAAACAGAAGCCGCATATGCGCTACTGTCTCAAGATGATCAGATAGTAGTCCCCGACTATATAAAGAGAGGCATCAAATGGATAAAAGAGTAATCTTTGCTGTTGCTGGCTCAGGGAAAACGACTTATATCGTTGATTCTCTTTCCCGGGATAAGCGATCACTCATAGTCACATATACAGTTGGAAATTACAACAATCTATGTCGCAAAATTTCTGAGAAGTTCAATGGCGACTGGCCAGAAAATATTTGGGTCATGGGATATTTTACGTTCCTGTATAGATTTTGCTATAAGCCGTTTTTAGCAGATAAGCTTAAGACTAGAGGCATATTTTACGAGAAAAATCCCAATAACCGATTACGACAATGTGATAAAGCCTATTATATTACATCGGCAGGCTATATTTATAGTAACAGGTTGGCGTTGTTGATTGAACATACCGGATCGATGGAAACACTGAAGCGGCGTTTAGAAAAATATTTTGATGAGTTTATTGTTGATGAGATACAGGACATTGCGGGGCGTGATTTTTCTTTCCTCGAGCAACTTATGACAGCCAACATAAACATGCTTTTTGTTGGTGATTTCTACCAGCACACCTATGATACAAGCCGGGACGGTAATGCTAATAAAAATCTATTTGATAATTTCCCAAACTATGAAGCACGCTTTATAAACCGAGGCTTCTTGTCTGACAAGACATCACTTGTAAAGAGTTGGCGCTGCAGTTCCAGTATTTGCTGTTTTATTACAGAGAATCTGGGCATTGAGATATATTCTAACCAGAACACAGGAATGAGTAGCGAAGCAAGTGATATCATTTTCCTCTCTGAACAAGCCCAGATAAATAGTATTTTAGCGAATCCGAATATTGTAAAGCTACATTTCCGAAACAGCTCAAAGTATGGATCTAGCCATAGAAATTGGGGAGATACCAAAGGAGAAGATCATTATCAAGATGTCTGCGTGATGCTTAATAAGGCTACAGCGGAAAAATATGCTGCCGGAAAATTGTGCGAATTAGCCCCATCGACTAGGAATAAGCTATACGTGGCAATTACAAGAGCGCACGGAAAAGTCTATCTCATCAATGAATGAACTGAAGACCTGGGATAATTACGAAAGACAATTATCCCAGGTCTTCTAAACTAAAGCATTCCAAAATAATTGAATGCCTCTCTAATCGCTAATTCCTTCTCAGGCGGGCATTGGGGCTGCTTGACATTCTCCTTCTTCGACAGATTATAGTTTTGTCCAACATCCAGCCCGCATTTCCGCTTTACCTGAGAAATATACAGGGAAGATACCTTTAGTCCACTATGCTCCCGCACGTACTCCTTGATCTGCGGATAGGTTGCGCCTTTCTGGAATCCGGACATATCCATATTCTCCAAAGAGAACTCCACACGTACCTTTTTGGAGTCGATTTCTCCCTTGGAAAGTAAGACAACCGTCTCAATATGGCTGGTCATCGGGAACATATCCACCGGCTGTGCTTTTACTGCCTTATAGCCGTTTTCCGTTAAAAATGCCATATCGCGCGCTAAAGAAGCCGGATTGCATGATACATAAACAATTTTCTCAGGTTTTACTCCGGCAATGGCCGCCAAAACCTTTTTATCACAACCTGCGCGCGGAGGGTCAAGCAGCACAGTATCCGGCTTTACGCCGCTTTTTAACAGCGCCGGCATTTCCACGGCAGCATCGCCGCAAATAAACTCTGCATTTGCAATATTATTTGCTTTGGCATTTTCGTTGGCGTCTTTAATGGCAGGCTCAACAATTTCTATTCCGTACACTTTGCGTGCCTTTTGCGCCAGATACAGCGAAATAGTACCTGTACCACAGTAACAGTCAATAACCGTTTCTTTGCCGCTCAGCGCAGCAAAATCCAGCGCCGTGGCGTAAAGCTTTTCGGTCTGCGCGCTGTTTACCTGAAAGAAAGACAGCGGCGAAATATTAAATTTTAAATTGCCAAGCCTGTCTTTAATTGTACTTTTGCCATACAGAACCCGGTTTTTAGCGCCCATAATTATGTTGGTACGCTTTTTGTTAATGTTCTGCACAATGCTTTTCAAACCGTCCACTTCAGTTTTAAGCATTGTTACAAGCTCGCCTGCATGCGGAATATCATAGCAGGCTGTAACAATTACAGCCATAACTTCGCCGGTTTTAGCCCCTGCGCGCCCCATAACATGGCGTACAACGCCTTTGCCGGTAGTTTCGTCATAAGCAGAAATATTAAACTGCTGCATCCATTGGCGCACAACCTGCATAATTTTGTTGTTAGCCTGCTTTTGGATAAGGCAGTCATCAATATTTATAACGTTATGGGTTAAAGCCGCATAGCAGCCAATTTGAATTTTTCCTTCCGTTTTAGCTGCCGGAAACTGCATTTTATTGCGGTAATGCCATGGATTTTCCATGCCCAGCACAGGCAGCACTTCGCAACCGGTAATATGCCCAATACGCTCAATGGCATCTTTAACCTGCTGCCTTTTAACGCTTAACTGCCCTTCGTAGTTTAAATGCTGCAATTGGCAGCCTCCGCATTTTTCATAAAAAACACATTGCGGTTTAACACGCTGCGGAGATTCTTCCAAAATGTTTAAAATTCTGCCGGAAGCATAGGATTTTTTTACCTGAAATAATTTTACGGATACTTTTTCTCCCGGCAGGGCGCCGTGTACAAAAACCGTAAATCCATCAGCCTTGCCCACACCTTCGCCGCTGCTGCCAAGCCCTGTTATATTTACTTCAATAATGTCGTTTAATTTAAATGGTGGTTGTTGTTTAGTCATTTCTGCCCCTGATTTTTATTATAAACTGCCGTCCTGCATCCAATACAGCCTTACAGGCAGGTTGGAAGCACCCGGCGGCGACCAGATAAAGCTGTATGTTCCCGGTTCCAAAACTCCAAGCTTAAGCAAATCGTCATAACTGTCGCCTATTGCCACTTTATCCTGCGGCAAAGGCAGAATTTTTTCTTCACCGGCTTTTTTCAGCACGCCGTAACCGGCAAACAAACCACCCAGCGGATTTAAATACATTGCCGCCGGTTTATTGCCGCTGATTGTAAAATTAACAGAATATACAATACCATAATTGCCGTAGTTCACTGCATCTTTGCCTGTTGTGCCGTCCTTGCCGCGCGCAAAGCCCTGTTCTTCGGATGCCAGTTCAAGCATATACACTTTATTGTTATCGGTATTCAGCGGCGCAGATACAGTGTAATTCCAGTCCGCATCGTCAAAAGTGCCCCTTAACGGATGCTCGTCCATAGGCTGAACAGGTGCGTATTCATTGTATAAATCCAAATCTGTTTTTTCGTCGCACATAATAACGCTTACCTGCACAGGCCTATCGGTGTGCAAATCAATAGTACCCACCAAAAGCTGCGCCGGTTCAAGCACATAGCCGCGGCCGGTTAAAAGTTCAGCATTTTTGCCAAAGCCAAGTTTTCCTTCCGTTTTATTATGGACGCCGGAAAAATATTTTTGCTGGGTTTCCTTGCCAACCTTTAAATAATGCCAGCCTGCATTGCCGATGCTGTTGTTGGCAACGCTGTATTTAACCGGGCGCATTTGTTCGTTGCTGAGTATAACGGCGAGTTTTTTATTGTTTTCCATCGCATTTACATGATGAAAGAAAATCCTTACATCACCGCTTACGGTATCACGGTATAAAACGCCGTTTCTGTAAACCATTTCCGGGCTGTCAGAAAAAATAAGTGTTGAACCGGAAGTGGTTTTCTGCGCTGTTACTTCTGTATAAGTTTCAGGCAAACCGCGCCCTGTAATAAGTTCATCAGAAGCAAAAGCGTTTAAAGGCAAAAATGCCATACAACTAATTACCAGAGTTTGAAAACATTTTTTTAGCCTCACGATTAACCTCCAATAGATGTTTACTGTTTATTATAACACAAATACGGCAATTGTATTTTATTTTTACAGCGCAGAATTTAAAAATAAATTGTAGCACCACAATCGTTTCCGCATTAATAAAATAAGGCGTAAAAAATATACTCAATACCACTCGTATATGATTGCACCCCAAAAGTCTAACTTTTGGGGTGCAATTCACTCAACCGGCGGTTTTGATTTATATTCTGTTTTATACATTTTTTCGTAATACTTCTGGTATTCACCGCTGATAATTTCCTGCCACCAGTCTTTGTTTGTCAAATACCATTCAATCGTTTTGACTATGCCGTCCTCAAACTTTGTCTGCGGCAGCCAGCCAAGTTCATTGTGTATTTTTGTCGGGTCTATCGCATAACGCCTGTCATGACCGGGTCGGTCTTTAACAAAAGTAATTAAATCTTCGCTTTTGCCAAGCGCCTTTAAAATAATTTTTACAACATCCAAATTACTTTTTTCGTTATGCCCACCTACGTTATAAACTTCACCCTCGCGCCCATTGCGGATAATTAAATCAATCGCGCTGCAATGGTCTTCTACATACAGCCAGTCGCGCACATTAGCACCATCACCATAAACCGGTAATGCTTTATCGTACAGGGCATTAATAATCATTAAAGGAATTAACTTTTCCGGGAAATGATACGGTCCATAGTTGTTAGAGCAACGCGAAATTGTTACCGGCAAACCATAAGTACGGTGGTACGCCAAAACCAGTAAATCCGCACTGGCTTTAGATGCAGAATACGGGCTTGATGTATGCAGCGGCGTTGCTTCTGTGAAGAACAAATCCGGCCTATCCAACGGCAAATCACCGTAAACTTCATCCGTACTTACCTGGTGGTAACGCTTAATGCCATACTTACGGCAGGCGTCCATTAACACACCCGTGCCGATAACGTTAGTTTTTAAAAACAGCTCCGGCTCTAAAATGCTGCGGTCAACGTGGCTTTCCGCTGCAAAGTTCACCACAATATCCGGTTTTTCTGCTTCAAACAAGCTGTAAACAAAATCACGGTCTACAATATCGCCTTTAACAAACTTAAAGTTCAGCTGCTCCATCGCACTTTTTAAGCTGCTTAAATTGCCTGCATAAGTCAGCTTATCCAAACAAATAAATTCATCCTCCGGATGATTCTTAAGCTGATAATATATAAAATTGCTTCCTATAAACCCGGCCCCGCCTGTGATGAAGAGTTTCATTAATTCTTCCTTCTTATTTTTCATTATATAAATTAAGAAGTAAACAATCTATAAAATATTATAAACTTTTTACTTCTTTTTGAAAATCTTTAATTTACAAATTATTACTATTTTGTAAACTTACTTTTTGCAAAATTAACCAAATACTGCATTTCTTCTCTTTTGGCAAATACAGCCAACCATAAAACTAGCGTCATGCTTACACAGATAAAGATACCTGCAATGAAATTTAACAAAGTAACTTTTGCAAATAAATTAACATACATAAATTTACTTATTGATGCTGCACACAACGTAACAACAGTAAATTTTAAATAATCTACAAAATAAGCTTTTAACTTAATATCTATATCGTTCTTAAAAAGTACATATGGTTCTACCCAAAAACAGGTTAAAAGCGTACTGATAACACCGCCAAGTACAACGCCGATTACTCCGTAATGAATAGTTAAATAAATTGATGCAACTAAATTTATTATAGATTCTGCCAAAGGTTTATAACGGTCGTTCCAATATAATCCACAGGCATCGCGGAACATCAGCACTGCTTTGCGCATATACGTTAAATAAAAAGAAAATGCCATTGCAGCTACAACTGTGTCACTAAATAAATACTCTTTGCCTACCCACAGTTCTACAAATGGATTAAATAAAATATATAAACCACAAAAACAAATTCCGGCCTGCAAAGCTGTTATAAATTCCGTAATTTTAAAGGCTTGTATTTTTTTGCTGCTTTCTTCCAGCACCATTAAATTGCCGATACTTGCTGTAATACTTTCAAAAAATTTTGCGGCAAAAGTATTAAGCGCGGCTATAACCATATAATAGTTACTATATAAACCAACTGCCGCAAGCCCAGCAAATTTACTTAACACCAGGTTACTACTGCTAAACACTACCATACCGCCAATTTTATGGCATATCATAGCTTTGGTGTTTTTTACTATCTGATGTTTTATATCCAAATCTAAAGCAGCAGATTTTTCTTTTAAATACGGATATTCTTTATCTGCTTTGTGCGCAATGCTAAAGTTTTCTAAAACTGTTCCCAGCAGCATTACAATGATGAAGCACCAGTAATCTTTAAAAATTAGAAGAAAAATTATTTGCAGCATAGCAACTAAAACCTGTGCTGCAGCCTGATAAATATTAACAACATACTGCTTTTGGTCGGCAATTAAAAGGCTTCGTTTATATGTCCATAAATAGCTGACAACCGTATTGAGCAAAAACACTAAATAAAAGTAATGCGCCTGCGGCACACTTTGCTCATCTTCAATAAAATTATCTAAAAACGGAAACAATACTAAACCTAAAACTAAAATAATGCCGCCGACAGCAATATATACCTTTTTAAACAAGCGCATTATGCTTTTAACAGTTTCTTTATTACCATAGGCAAGTGGCTTATACAGACTGTACACAATAGCAGGCCCAATGCCAAGTTCTGCAAGCGAAAGTATTGCTAAAACATTGGTAAACAAACCGTTAACGCCTAAATATTCTATTGGCAGTGTTTTAATAAACACCATACGCACAGTAAATTTAAGCAGATTAACAGCTATATAATTTACTGCAGAATATTTAATGTTCCTGCCTACTGCCTGTATCGCCATCATCTTTTACATCATTTTCCTTTCCGAAACACATTGCATAGCCTACACCGAGAAGTACCCAGTAACAGTAGGTAATATTAATACTATCGCCTAACCCAGAAGCCATTATACCTATTAACGATATTGTAAAAAATACATAAGGTAACTTATCATCGACATTTAACACTTTGTCTGTTATTTTAAAATATAATTTGCGTAATAAAATAAAGGGTGGTACTAAAAATAATACTAACCCTATAATACCTGTTTCGGCAAAACGGGATGTATATTCTCCCAATTTAGGAAAACCGGAACGCAAAATTCCTTTTTCTTGTTGCTTCTTTATCCACATATTTACTTCAGCGTTATCTTTTGCCATTTCAGGTAAATAATCAGGGATATATGCGTTTCTCAAACCAGAACCTATACCTATCAATGGATGATCTAAACCAATTTTTAAATCTGCAATCATTATGGAATATCTTGCCCTATTGCTTCTTTGTGATGTACTTGCAAGAGAAGTTAAATTGCTTTCAACATAACTTTCTACACTGTTAATGCCATATCTGTTATTTACTAATAAATTATTTATAAATAAGCCCGATAACATAAATGCTACAACAATAGCAACAAGTATTTTACTAACTTGTTTAAAGAAAAATTTATTTCTAAGATAAATCATAAAAATAAATAATATAAAAAATTCCCCACAAAATAAAGCAACTGCTGTTCTTGCCTGTGTTAAAAATAAACAAAATGTAAAAAACATAATGGTTAAAATTGAAATTATTTTATTATACGATTTACTTGCACTTACAAAAAACATACCACAACATCGGCATAGCAAAAGCAAAATATATCCCATAATAAGAAGGTTCTGCAAATATAGAGCGTAACTGTCCTGATAACAATAACGGTGGCCACCATCCATAACCACTTTTTATAATATGTAGATATGGTGTAATTATAACTAAAATATTTTTAGCTATTTCGTTGCCTGCTAAATAAAATAATTCAACAAAGCAATATCCAAATATTATAATCAAAGAAACTAAAACAGCTTTCACCAAGATGTTAAAAGCTGTTTGCCAGTTATTATGATACCAACAATAAATCATATAGGCTCCACCAAAAGTATATAACACTTCAAACATAGCTCCCTTAATTGTCCTAGCAACTACCCAAAAAGTAATTAACATTTTTTCATTGGCATAAATTCCATAATTATTTAAAATATTAATAACTTTTGAAAGTCTTTCAACTTGTGTAATCGGTCCATTTAATATCAAATCATAATATGGATAATTGAAGAATCCAATTATCAAAGACATATAAATCACAGATAGATATATAATCGAAAATTTTACAAACTTATCAAAGTTTGTAAAAGTATTTTTACATCTGTATCGATAATATAGTGTATAAATTAAAGCTACAAATATTGGATAAAAGACTAATTTAGTTTGTAATATACCAGAAATAAAAACTACTTGAAAAGTTTGTGGTATGTTATTAAAAACTAAAAATACCAAAATTAAAAAATATAATAAATCTGTTTTCAATATACTTCTCCCTTAAGTTTTAGAACCAATTTGATGTCAATACTTCTAAAATTACAATACTTTTTAATTAATATCTTATTATGTAATTATTTTTATTTATTTAAATATTCGCAATTCTTTTTATAAAAATTTCTAATGAATATGAGTAATTTAGGTGATAAATAAAAAATCAACATTTGCATCTTTAATTTTATAGACACTTCATTTAATGTAAATGCTTTTTTACCTTTTGCTTTTAATTTTTTCATTAATTCAACATTTATTTCTCTATATTTCTTGTTTTTTGAACTATCTAAAATGCATATATATGTAATTAACAAATAAATATACACATTAAAAGCTTTATTTGCCAGTTTTCCTAAATTGTTCTGCCTTAATAATATTATTCTCTCCTCATATGCCTCTATAGCATCTAATCTACTTATTTTAAAATCAGAACGCATAATGCTATTAGGGGATTGAAAATAATAATAATTATATTTATTAATTATTATTTTATTAGATCTTAATAATAATTTAGGTATTATAAACTCATCTTCATGTAATTTTCCTACCGGAAACCTAATATTATCAAATAACTTTGTGGAATATAATTTATTCCACAAAACAACCATATTAACATTTAAAACTTTGTCATATAATTTCTCCAAAGCATCTAAATTAGTTAAAACCATTATATTGACTTGATTTTCTTTTGTAAAATCATTAAATCTATCTTTATTTCCTTTTTCAAATAAACACATAGAAATATCTGCATTATATTTTAAAGCTACACTTAATAAATCTTCTACATAAGTTTCACATACAAAGTCATCGGAATCAATAAAACAAATATAATCTCCTTTTGCATTATCTATTCCTATATTACGTGCTTCCGAAACTCCGCCATTAGTTTTATGTATAACTAAAATTCGTGAATCCCTATCAGCATATTTATCACAAATAACAGCTGATTTATCAATTGATCCATCATCTACTAAAATAATTTGTAAATTATTATAACTCTGCTTCAATATGCTATCTATACAACGTGCTAAATAATTTTCTACATTATATACTGGTACTATTATACTTACTAAGTTCATGATTTCCTCGCATTTCAAAATAGCTATCAAATAATTATTTAAAACTATATTTTAGCTAATATTTTTATAATGAACATTATAAAAATAAAATAAAAAAGCAACTTCACTTACCTAAATATAGATTTTATATACATTACAGCACCATAAGTTTCAACCGAAAGAACAAGTATTAACTACGTTAAAGTAATGAATGGCAGTATATATTCTAAAAAATCAATAAATACATATATATTTTTTTAAATCAAAATTTTTTAAATACTTTTCCTCTAATAAATTTTACCAAAATTAGATATAATTTTAAATTTATCATAATTATATATAATTTTATTTTTCCGTATATACCTATTTGATTTATAGCTTTTTTACGTTTTAATATTTCTTCTTTTAAATTAACTAATAAATCATTATATCTACTTTCACTATAAAAATCTAATTTTGCAATTTGAGTTATTATGTAAACACATGCAAACAAAGTACCGGCTTCTGCTAACTTTATATATTGTGAACTATATTTACTTACTAATTTTTCAATTCTAAATTTTACTTTTAAAAAATCCATATAATTAATATTAAATTTTTTAGATGTAGTACTATTACTATTTTGATGAATATAATAATACTTAGCATATGGCAGTAATACTATCTCTTTTGAATTTAACAATATTTTAACTATACAGTCCATATCCTCCGCCATTCTCAATTTTGTATCTAACCTTAATTTCTTAAAAAGTTTTGCATCAAACAGTTTATTATTTAACGAATTACCGATAAAAAAATCTAATGCTTTTATAGCCCCCCAATTTGCACTTTCCGTCAAATAATATTGCAATGCTTTATTTTTTTCTAACTTATAATATTTTTTTGATTTTACTATTTTTTGCTTATTTTTATAAATTATAATACTGCCATTTCCAACAAAACCTTCTGGTACTCTGTTATCATATAATTTTTCTAGCATATCACATTCAATATAATCATCGCTATCTACAAAAGTAATATAACTTCCTTTAACTATATTTAATCCAACATTTCTAGCACTAGCCGCGCCTTTATTAATTTGATGGATTAGTCTAATTCTTTTATCTTTTTTAGAGTATTCTTCACAAATTTCGCCACTATTATCAGTACTTCCATCATTAATCAAAATTATTTCTAAATTTTTATATGTTTGACTTAGTATAGAATCCAAACATCTTTTTAAATACGGTTCAACATTATAAACAGGTACTATAACACTAATCAAGTGTTCCATAATATCTAATGACTCCATTCAAATTAATATTCTTTTAATAATATTCTTCATCCACATCGGTACTAAATTCTTAGCAGTATTCAAAATCCTAATTCTTTTAAAACTATCCTCTACACCTTTATATGCATTTTTATTATATAAATTCAATATTTCATTTCTTTTTTCTACATTTAAGATGCTAACCCTATTAAGCTGCCCGTTTTCTTTAGCAGATTTTTCAAAATCCGATTCAATTAATTTTAAATCATCCTTATATTTTTCAATAAGCTTCTTCCCTTGTTCTGTATTTACAATCAAACAAGAAATTCCACCTTCGTAATCATATATTCCATTGACCGTAAAGGTATACTGATCGTCTTCGTATTTTTCTTTTAGGGTGATCGTATCTCCTTTTTTCAGCTGATACTTGTCCGCGTAGGCGGAGGAAATATATGCATTTCCATTTGATATTTCTTCTTCCGGAATCTGAATGTAGCGGCTGTCCGGCTGAATACCGTACAGCAGGACTTCCTCACTCTTATACTGATCTCCAAGTGTATTCAGGGAATACGCAGAGAATTTTTCCGCATCTTCGTTGTCTGTCTCCAGCTGACTCTGCACGTACATCATCTGTACCAGGCTTTCCAGTTTCTTATCTTCGTCCATCGTCTCCGCAGGAATCTGCAGAATATACTGATAATTACTCAGAAGATTGTCTTTCAGCACACTCTGGTAATGATCCAGAACTGCCGGAAGTGCCAGTCCGAACATCAATAACAGATTTGCAAAAAGAATCCCTGCCAGAAGCACTACATAATTACTCACATTCTGAAAAATGACACGCAGACGGAATCTTGTAAAAAACGGAATCCTGCTGCTTAGATGAAATGTTCTCTTTTTCCTCTTCTTTTTCAGGTCTCTTCGCAGAAACTGTAACGGGAACAGGGAAAGTTTTTTATAGAGAATTCCCGCATTTACAACAGCCATCAGTGCTACCGGAACCAGTGTCGTCTTCCAG
>ERZ827088.2277-NODE-2277-length-20627-cov-3.073109_pt1 | contig 20627 bp, 17 predicted proteins | sample MGYA00519922_ERZ827088 | MGnify/ENA primary metagenome ERZ827088 (study PRJEB31778, sample SAMEA3449254) | human gut metagenome | biome: human gut; feature: human-associated habitat; material: faeces | place: United Kingdom | collected 2010/2012 ...
CCTAAGCGGTAGGTCGGCAGTTCGAATCTGCCCGGGATCACCAGTAAATATGCGCACTTGCAAGGTTTTGCAGGTGCGTTTTTTAATGCTTTGGGAGCAATGCGACAAAATTTGCGACAAAATTTCAAAATAAATAAAAATCCGTCAGAGCGTTTTTCGGACTTTGACGGATTTTGTACGTTTTTAATATATAACTGTTTATAACTGTGATTATTTTAGTTTTATATAAATAATATTTTTAATATTATAGGTAACGCGTTACCGTAACGCGTTACGAAAACGTTACCTGTTGATAACTCGTGAAATTGGCTATATCAGCTAAGTTACAGCATTAGTAACGTAACGCATTAATAATAATATAAATAAAAGGCGTTACCGCGCCAATAAATAGCTGGCGGTAACGCCTTTTATTTATAAATTATTAAATTTTAAAAATTGGTTCAGATATTTTTTTAAATAATAAAGCCTCGAACTGACTTGGATAATTCCTTGCATATTTTCCTATACTCATATTATTGTTTAATAATTTTAAATGATTAATAATTGTTTCAAATACTGTATTAGATTCATTTATTTGCAATATGAATGGTAAATATAAAACGTGCATTAAAAATACTATATTAGCACGAACGGATAAAGGATATTGTTTTTCGCGTTCAGATAAATCCGTATAATAATTCGGCAATAGTTTCAAAGAATATTCTAATTTGTTATTATCGTAAATTATCTTATTTATATTATTTTCGGCATTGAGTAAACTGCCATTAGTATATGGCTGATTTGATAGTCCTATTAACCAATCAAGAGATATAGCAAATATAGAATTCATTTTAAGCAAAAAATCAAAAGATGGCTGCGCTTTTTGTGTTTCTAGCTGCCCTATAGTGCCTTTACTTTTAAAATGCATTAAAGAAGCTAAATCATTCATTGATAAGCCATGGACTTCTCTAATATTTTTTATGTTGTTTGCAAAAAGTTCACAATTATACACGATAAACTCCTTGCGTTCATTTTAAATAAACCATATAATATAAACAAAGAAAGTTTAATTAAAATAAACGATATAATTAAAAATCTTATTTATTTATTATACCACAATAAGGAGGCGAATAAAATAAGATTAAGATTTGTACAATTATCAAAAAATTTATGGTGTGACCCGCGTATCCGCAAATTACAGGAACCTGATAACGGTGCAAAAATAGTAGTTATATACCTAAAAATGCTAACCGAGTCTATCAGCAATAATGGCATTATTATATATGACCCTTCCTTTGCATCTATAGGCGAACAGTTAAGCCTTGCGATTGGCGATGAGACCGAAGCTAACATAATGATGACCCTAACTTATTGCATTGCACTAAAACTAGTTAAAATTGAAGATAATAAAAAATTTATTTTTAGTGATTTTGCGGCATTAACATCAACAACGAAAAAAATCAAAAACAAACCAGAAAAGCGGAAAGAACTATCTCAGTCGCCGGCAGCGATAAAGCAAAGAGCATATCGAGCACGGCTCAAACTTAGGAAGCAAAATAAAATTATTATATGGGAGGCAAAAATATGAAAGAACGTAAATTTTTTACGGTTTCTCAACTTGTTGAATATTTAAGGCAAGGAGTTATTAGTCGCGGAACAATTTATCTAATGATAAAAAAAGGCGATATCCCCACAGTACGCATCGGAGAACGTATCCTTATCCCTGCAAGTTGGGTTGAGCAATTCGTTGCTAATGCAGATAATATCGTCAAAAGCAAAATGAAGGTAGCTAACGCATAATGGCAAGGCGTGCATGGGGCGAGGGTTCCACCTTTTTTGATGCCACAAAAAAACGCTGGACATGGAAAGGTACTTATCTGCTTAATGGCATAAAGAAACCGAAAACTTTAACTGCAAAACGGCAAATTGACCTTAAAAAGAAAGTTGACCGATTTAAGCTGATGGTGGACGAAGGCTATTATGCCGATGAAAATATCAATATAAAAACTTGGATTGAAACTTGGCTTGATGTTATTACGAAACCATCCGTCAAAAAGAAAACACTGGATAACTATACCGACCGTTTACGATATGTAATTACTAAATTCGGCGACCGTAAATTAAAAACTTTAACCCCTTTAGAACTACAAAGTTTTTTCAATGAATTGCGGTTAACCGGAGGCAAAAAGCAGCAAGGCCTCGCGGCCGAAAGCGTAAATTGCTGCCGCAGATACTTAAAGAGCTGCCTTGATTCCGCTATTCAAAACGGCCTTTTAAAAACAAATCCGGTTGTCGGCACGAAGCCGCAGCGTAAAACAAAAAGTGAAATGGTTGTTATGGATGACTGCGAAGTGCAACATTTCTTAGAGGTGGTCAAACAAGGTAATTATATTTACGCCGGTGCAAAAAGTCCGCGGTATATTCGCCGTGACGAAGGCACGGAATATTACATTCAGTGCTTTTATAATTTGTGCAATTTGGCCTTGGCCAGCGGTATGCGTATCGGTGAACTGCGCGGCCTATCATGGTCATGTGTTAACTTCCGAAAAAAATATGTGGAAGTTAAAAACCAGATTGTAAAAACGGCTGACGATGATATTTGGGACGAGCCAAAGACGGAAAAATCAAAGCGCAAAATTGCTATTGATGATAACACTCTAAACGAGCTAAAAATTTATAAAAATTATCAGCTCGCGTATGAAGCAATGCTCGGAGATAAGTTTGATAATCAGTATAATCTTTGTTTTACCAACACTTGGGGTAAGCCTTTCGATATATCTAATTTTCGCGACCGCTATTTCCGCAAAATGCTTTTGGCTGCCGAAGTTAAAGACAAATTTACTCCGCATTGTATGCGGCATACACATGCGACATTACTGCTAAAACATGGCGTTAATATAAAGGTTGTATCAGAGCGTTTGGGTCACAGCAGCGTAACCGTAACATTAAACATTTACGCTCATGTTTTAGAATCTATGGAAGAAACAGCACCATCAACATGGGCGCAAATAATGAGTGCTGTAGAAAATATGGATAAATAAAATTTGTAAAATTCAAGATGCCCTGTTATAATAAAAATGTAATTTTTAATACCTACTATTGTAGGCGCGATGAAACGAAACTATCGCTTAAAGGGTTTAGTGTACCCTTTTTGTCGGTAGTTTTTTGTTTTTTTAACGGAAATAGACAGCTGGGGAAACGTAAAGGGCTAATCCTCGGAAAAACCGAGGCGCACTTAAGGGTTTTGAGCCTTGCACTAAAACCCGTGCTTCACGGCTTACGCCGTTTTAGCTTTACCTTTTACAAAAAGGTAAAATCGAAATCGTCACATTCGTTCCTGCTGCGCCAATGGCGCAATATTAAAAATACAAACCAACAAAGTAAAATGAAAGGAGGGAGATACAAAAATGGCAACATATCATTGCTCAATTAAAAATGGTAAATCAGGTAACGGCAAAGCACACTGCGATTATATTTTGCGCCAGGGTAGCTATGCGAACGGAACTAAAAAAGAAGAATTAGTATACAAACAATTCGGCAATCTACCATCATGGGCTGCATCTCCTTCCGATTTTTTTGAGCGCGCTGATTTATATGAACGCAAGAATGGCAATGTCTATACCGAATTTGAAATCGCGTTGCCGAATGAGCTCTCGTTAGAAGAAAATATAAAATTAGTGCAGTGCTTTGTTGAGGAAAATGTTGGCAATAATAAAGTTTACTGCTTCGCTATCCACGAAAAAAATGCAACACTTGATGAAAAGAACAGACAGCCGCATGCACATATTATGTTTTCTGAACGTATCATTGAAAACAAACAAAATATAAAACCGGATTATCAATTTTTCAAAAAATACAATGTAAAAAATCCGGAGTGGGGCGGCTATAAAAAAGATGACCGTTTTACAAAATCACTTGCAGTCGGCTCGCAAAATACTTTAAAAGTTAGAGTGAGTTTAGAGAAAATAGTCAATGAAACTTACGAAAAAAATGGTTTAGATGTTCGTGTGTCCTGTAAATCTTTAAAGGATTTGCGGTCCGAAGCTATGCTCAAAAACGATAAAGAACAATTTGATTTTTACGACCGTCCGGCGCAAAATCATCTTGGACCGAAACTTGCCAACCAGATGAAAAAACAAATGAAAAAACCGGATTTTCAGTTTAAATATTTATCTGAAAAAGCACGCCTCTATGTGCTGTCAAAAGAAATAAAAACAACCTGCAATGAAATCTTAAAATACAAGAAAATCATTGCCGAACTGCGCGAACTGGAAGCGCAGGAAAAAATAAATATTGTCAGCCTGAAGGCAGACCTTGCCGGTAAAACTCCTGAAGAAATTACGCTGAACGGAACTAAATTTGCAAACCGTTTGTATGCGTCTGCGTTTACGATTGGCAACAAAGTAAAAGAAAATAATCAGCGTATTGAAGCCGTACAAAAATTCATTTTGAGTGATGAGCGCATACATAAAATTGCATTATCCGTTTATACAAAAGGGCAGAGTAAGCAAATAGACAAAGAGAAAAGAAAAGTAGCGAAGCTGCGCAAAGATTTTGACGCAGCCTTTGATAAATTCGCCCAAAAACCGATGCCGAAATGGCACGAATTAAATTATAAGCGCGAATATGCCGATGAAAAAAATAAATTACTAAAATGGCAGAATGACGTGTTGGAACGCGAAAAAAATCTTGCTGCTAAACTTGAAATTTACGAAAAAGAACTCAAAAAATCGGAACACATTAACGGTATTAAGAAAATTGAAGAAGCGCTTCATAAGAAAAATGAAGTACGCAAAAATTATATGAAAGACCTTAAAGAAAGCAACCGTAATTTGAAAGCGCTGGGCAGGCAGCTGCTATCATTAAATAACAAATTACTTCCGGGTTATAACTATAAATTAGATAAAAATGCAGCGGATTTTATCAAAAAATCCAATCTTGAAAAAGAGCGTGGCCATGACCCGACACTGGCAAGCAAGCTGGAGAACAGCATAAAAAAACTGAAAGCAGCCGTCAATAAAGCCCGTGATGAGCAGGTAAAAGGCGGCATAAAGGCTGATTTATCAGTAGATATTAAAGATAACGGCATGGAATTTTAAGCACAGCCACGCCAGTCGGAAGTTTTTATGCTTCTGCTGGCGTGGCTGTGCTTAACTTGCCGCCTAATTAAAGCAAAATATATCAATCTGTCTAATCGTTCAAATAATTTTAATGTGTTATAATTATAGTAATTAAAAGTTTTTACTATTCATTGTAATAATAAGCCTAAATTTAATCGCATATACGAAAGGAAGCAATGATGGATAACCAGGTGCATAATCAAATAGTTAGTTTTATTTGGGGTATTGCCGATGACTGCTTGCGCGATGTTTATGTTCGCGGCAAATACCGCGATGTTATTTTGCCGATGACGGTAATACGCCGTCTGGATGCCCTTTTAGAAGGCAGCAAAGAAGCCGTACTGGATATGAAACAGAAACTTGATGTGGCTAAAATAGATAACCAGTGGCCTGCTTTATGTAATGCAGCCGGGCAGGCTTTTTGCAATGCATCACCGTTTTTGCTGCGCGATTTAACAAGCCGTGCTAAAAAGCAAACATTAAAGGCAGATTTTATTGCCTATTTGGATGGCTTCTCTCCTAATGTTCAGGAAATTTTAGAAAAATTTAAATTCCGCAACCAAATTGATACAATGATTGACGCCGATATTTTAGGCGCTGTAATAGAAAAATTTGTTTCACCTGATATTAACCTTAGTCCTAATCCGGTTTATAGGGATGATGAAAAAACTATACTTAAACACCCTGGTCTTGATAATCATGGCATGGGCACAATTTTTGAAGAACTCATACGCAAATTTAACGAAGAAAACAACGAGGAGGCAGGCGAACACTGGACACCGCGCGATGTTGTGGAACTGATGGCGGATTTAGTGTTTACGCCTGTTGCAGAGCAAATTAAGGATGCAACTTATTCCTGCTATGACGGCGCCTGCGGCACGGGCGGGATGCTTACCGTAGCGCAGGAGCGTTTGCAGGATTTAGCTGCGCAGCACGGCAAAAAAGTATCTATTCATCTTTTTGGGCAGGAGATTAACCCGGAAACTTACGCTATTTGCAAGGCAGATATGCTGCTGAAAGGCGATGGCGAGCAGGCAGAGCATATCTCTTTCGGTTCTACCCTTTCATTGGATGGTAATGCTACGCGCCAATTTGATTTTATGCTTTCCAACCCGCCATATGGCAAAAGCTGGAAGGTAGACGCTGAAAAAATGGGCGGCAAAAAAGAAATTCTTGATACCCGCTTTAACACCTATCTTGAAAATGGCGAACAGCTTGCAATGATACCGCGTACAAGCGATGGGCAGCTTTTGTTTTTGCTGAACAATGTGGCAAAAATGAAGAAAGAAACAACGCTGGGAAGCCGCATTGCAGAAGTACATAATGGTTCATCCATTTTTACAGGTGATGCTGGCAGCGGTGAGAGCAATGCACGCCGTTATTTAATTGAAAATGACCTGGTAGAAGCAATTATAGCCGTGCCGGAAAATATGTTTTATAACACCGGCATTGGCACATATATTTGGATTTTAAGCAACAAAAAAGAAGAACGCCGCAAAGGTAAAATACAGCTGATTGATGCTACGGCAATGAAAGCGCCGCTGCGTAAAAACATGGGCAAAAAGAACTGTGAATTTACGCCGGAGCTGCGCCAGGAAATTGTACGCATTTTTATGGAAATGGAAAACAGCGAAGTAAGCAAAATTTTTGATAACGATGAGTTTGCTTATTATTCTATTACCGTAGAGCGCCCGCTGCGCCTGCGGGTATACCCGCAGCGAGAAATACCGAATAGCTTGTTTAAAAAGCCAGAAGAATGGCAAGCCACTAAAAATGCTGTTGTCTCTGTACCGGCAGATACGCCCGTTGATGATTGGGCAGCTTTTGCAAAAGCTACCAAACTAAAAGCGGCAGTGCTGAAAAAAATACGCCCCTTTATTACAGAAAAAGACCCAACAGCGAAACCTGTTGAAGGCGAGCCGGATGTTGAATTGCGCGATACGGAAACAGTGCCGTTTAAATATGAGGGCGGCATAGCAACCTTTATGCAGAACGAAGTGCTGACCTATGCGCCGGATGCCTGGGTTGATGAAAGCAAAACGCAGATAGGGTATGAAATACGATTTACAAAATATTTTAAAAAAGAAAAAGCAATAGTTGATTTGTTATCTATTGAAAATAAAATAAGGCGTATACAATCTGTTATTAATAAACAATTAGAATTTCTTGTTCCACATCCATATACATCTTATAAAAAAATTGATGAATATTGGTTATCTGAAATACCTTCTCATTGGAAGGCAATAAAAATAAAGTTTTTGTTTGATGAACGTTCGGAGAAAGGTTATCCAAAGGAACCTTTATTAGCAGCTACACAAAATATGGGGGTTGTTCCTAAAGATATATATGGTCAAAGAACTGTAATAGCAACAAAAGATTTAGAAATGCTAAAATTAGTAAAAAAAGATGATTTTGTTATTTCATTAAGGTCTTTTCAAGGAGGTATAGAACGAGCTTATTATCAAGGAATTATTAGCCCTGCGTATACCATTATGATTCCCAAAGGGATAACTGTAAATTATTTTAAGCATTTAGCAAAATCAAAAGCATTTATAGATTTACTGCAATCATGCGTAACGGGAATTCGTGAAGGTCAAAATATTGATTATAAAATGCTTAAAAATATTCGAATACCAGTTCCGCCGATAGAGGAACAAAAACATATTTCAGAATATCTTGATAGCATAAATGCACGCATAAATGCACGCATAAATGAGATTGAATTATTAAGAAAGTATAGAGATTCTATTCTTTCAGGTATTGTTACAGGAGAAAACGATATTCGTGATATTCAAGTTGATAAATATGAATTTGAGGATGAAGATATTGATGTAGAAATATTTCAAAATGAGAAAATTTAAATGAATAGAGTGATGTATCATGAGTACAGAGTTTGATTTGACAATATCAATTCCATCAGATGAGGAAGGATATGTATTACTTCAGTGTCCTAATTGCGGTACATACTTTAAACTCACTCCAGCGGATATAAAGGATGACGGAGTATTGGAAGTATTTTGCCCAAGTTGTGGTCTAATTAGCGAAAATTATATTACTGAAGATGTTAATGAATTAGCTGTGGCAATGGTAAAAAATAAAGCGATGGAAATAATACATAAAGAATTCAAGAGAATAGAACATAAATTTAGTAATGGAGCGGTAGTGTTTAAAGCAGGAATGCGGCCAAAACAAGAATACGAAAGTCCGATTAATTCTGGGATAGAAGCTTTAGAAGAGACATATTTTCCTTGTTGTAAACGGTATGCAAAAATAAAACCTTTGTTAAAAATGACTGGTTGTTATTGTCCATTTTGTGGGGTGAAAAATTATGAACTTGAATAGAACGGAATTGCGTAAAATAACATATGATTTTAATTGTATATCAAGTAGGCTTTTGCAAGCTAATTATGAAGATTACATTGATGTTGTACGTAAATTTATTTCTTTTGTTAAAAGTACACCAATAATTTATGATTATATTATAGACTGTGGTTCTTGTAACTTTAATCTTGATGATGAATTCAGTCAAATTGCACAATCCTATGGAAGGTGTATTTTTAGCACAGGTAACACAAATGAGGAAGAAGTAAGTAACGTATTTGCTGTACTTGATTATTTGGCGCAAAAGGATACAAACACTTTACTTTCAGTTGTTTATGGTTATGCTTCTTCAAACCAATATCAAGATAAAGTTAAAGCATTCAATGCTCGTTATGTAATGATTCTTTTAAGACATATTGAAAGTTATTTGACTAAAATTGGTATAGACATGGGACTTGATGAAAAAATAAAATATTCTATTACTGTAAGCAATGGACAAGTTAATATTGCTAATGATAGTGCAACTATTACAGCTGAAAATAATGTTTGTAATGATTTAGCAGAATTTGATAAATTAATTAAAAATATTAGAAATTTAGGCGTTAATATTACTGGAGAAGATGCTGAAATTTTATACGATAATTTAGATGTTATTGAGGAGCAAATAAAATCTGGTAAACCGAAAAATGGCTTCATTAAAACTGCTATTAATGGCATTAAATCTATTAAAGGGACTACTGAATTTATTACTGCTGTAGCGGAATTAGCACAGCTTTTGAAAACAATTATGTAATATGGGGTGAAATATATGGGTTTTACCAACACCAAAGAAAGCGGGCTGGAAGCCCTTATAGTAAAAGGCCTTGTTGAACAAAACGGTTACGAAGAAGGCAAAAACGAAGATTACAACAAAGAATACGCCGTTGATGAAACGCGCTTGTTCCGCTTTTTAAAAGTTACGCAGCCGCAGCAAATGGAAAAGCTCGGCGTGTTCACTTCTGCGCAGAAAAAACGTGCCTTTTTAAACCGTTTGCAGGGCGAGATTGCCAAACGCGGCATTATTGATGTGCTGCGCAACGGTATAAAGGTTTACCCGGTAGACATTATTATGTTTTATCTTACGCCGACGGAGAACAATGATAAAGCACGGGAGCTGTTTGCTCAAAACATTTTCAGTGTAACAAGGCAGCTACGCTATTCTATCAGCGCAAGCAAGCTGGCGCTTGATTTATGTGTATTTATTAACGGCTTGCCGGTTATTACTTTTGAATTGAAAAACCAGTTAACCAAACAGAATGTTGAGGACGCAGTGCAGCAGTATAAAACAGACCGCGACCCGCGAGAGCTGCTGTTCAGCTTTAAACGTTGCATGGTGCATTTTGCTGTGGACGACGCACACGTAAAATTTTGCACTAAGCTTTGCGGCAAGGATAGCTGGTTTTTACCCTTTGATAAAGGTTATAACGATGGTGCCGGTAACCCGCCTAATCCTAACGGCATAATGACGGATTATCTTTGGAAGGACATTCTTACCAAAGAAAAATTGACACTGATTATTGAAAATTTTGCGCAAGTAGTTGTGGACGTTGACCCGGAAACCAAACGGAAGAAGGAAAAACAAATCTTTCCGCGTTATCATCAGCTTGATGTGGTTACAAAGCTTTTAGTAGATGTAAAAGAAAATGGCATTGGTAAAAAATATTTAATTCAGCACAGTGCCGGCAGCGGCAAATCCAACTCCATCGCATGGCTGGCACATCAGCTTATCGGGCTGGAAGCGAACGGGCATCCGATGCTTGATTCTGTTATTGTTGTTACGGACAGGCGCATTTTAGATAAGCAGATACGTGATACAATTAAACAGTTTATGCAGGTGCCAAGCACTGTGGTCTGGGCAGAAAGCTCCGGCGTTTTAAATAAAGCTATTACCGAAGGCAAGCGCATAATTGTTACCACTATTGAGAAATTCCCATATATTGTGCCGCAAATTGGTGTAGAACACAGGGATAACCATTTTGCCATTATTATTGACGAAGCTCATTCAGGGCAAAGTGGTAGAAACTCTGCGCAGATGAACCTTGCCCTTTCCGGCCTTGCTTCTGACAATGAAATGGACAATGAGGACAAAATCAATGCTATGATGGAAGGGCGTAAGCTTTTAAATAACGCCAGCTATTTTGCCTTTACGGCGACACCGAAAAACAAAACGCTGGAAACTTTTGGCGTTTCTTATGAGGAAGATGGAGAAATTAAGCATCGTCCATTCCATATTTACACTATGAAGCAGGCCATTCAGGAAGGCTTTATTTTAGATGTGCTGCAGAATTACACTCCTATCGACAGCTTTTATAAACTGATTAAAACTGTTGAAGATGACCCGATGTTTGATAAAAAGCGGGCGCAGAAAAAACTGCGTAGTTTTGTGGAAAGTAACAGCAATACTATCGCTAAAAAGGCGGCTATGATGGTGGAACACTTCCACGAACAGGTTATTGCCAAAGGTAAAATTGGCGGTCAGGCGCGCGCCATGGTTGTTACTGCCAGTATACCGCGCTGTCTTGAATATTATTACGCCATTAATAAATGCCTGGCGGACAGGCACAGCCCATATAAAGCTATTGTTGCTTTTTCGGGCGAATGTAAATACAAAGGCCAGGAGCCGCCACTGACATCAGCGGGATTGAATGGTTTTGCTGATGCCGAGATACCTAAAAAATTTAAAAGCGACCCTTATCGCCTGCTGATTGTGGCGGATATGTTTCAAACAGGATTTGATGAACCACTGCTGCATACAATGTATGTTGATAAAATGCTTTATGATATTAAGGCTGTACAGACGCTTTCGCGCCTTAACCGCTGCCATCCTAAAAAGTATGATACGTTTGTTTTGGATTTTGCTAACAAACCGGAAGTTATACAGCAATCGTTTGAACGTTATTACCGTACCACTATTCTTTCCGGTGAAGCTGACCCCAACAAACTTTATGACCTTGTGCAAATAATGGAGGATTATCAGGTTTACACCAACGAAGATGTGAACCTGCTTGTAAACCTTTATCTTGATGGCGCAGAACGTGATAAGCTTGACCCTGTTTTGGATGCCTGCACTGTTATTTATAAAGCACTGGAAACAGATGACCAGATTAAATTTAAGAGCGCAGCTAAATCATTCTGCCGTACTTATGGTTTTCTTGGTGCAATATTGCCTTATGGTAATGCTGATTGGGAACGGCTTTCAATATTCTTAAATCTTTTAATACCCAAGCTGCCGTCACCGCGCGATGATGACCTTTCGCAGGGAATTTTGGAAACGATTGATTTAGAAAGTTACCGCAACGAAGCACGTGAAACAATGGCTATTAAGCTGCAAGATGAAGATGCAGAAGTTGCGCCTGTACCGGCAGGGAAGGTAGGGCATATTATTCAGCCAGATTTAGATTTGCTTTCAGTAATTATTGCTAGCTTTAATGATATGTTTGGTAACATCAAGTGGAATGATGCTGATAACGTTTTTCGGCAGATTAGAGAGATTCCTGCTATGGTATCGCGTGATGAAAAATACCAAAATGCTATGAAGAACTCTGATGAAGAAAGTGCAAGACTGGAAAATGAACGTGCTTTGCAGCAAGTTATTTTTGCCATCATGTCGGATAATATAGAATTGTTTAAGCAATATCAGGATAACCCATCGTTTAGAAAATGGCTTACTGATTTTGTGTTTAACGTAACTTATAACAAAGAAGGTAAACCCTATACGACACCAATACAAAAAGCTGTTGTATATGAAGTGTCAAAACAGCAAACGTTTTTAGCGGCAGAAGATAGCGAAGCATTTGGCAAAAAGAAGGATGGAGGATTAAATTTATGATTTAATAAAAAGTTATTAGAAAGCCACGAAGTGATTTAAAAGGCTTCGTGGCTTTGATATTTGTGTACAAAATTTGTTTTATAGTATATTTTTATGATAATTAGATATTAATAGTAACATCATTTGTAAGTTTTATGTTACTGTGCCAGAAATTGTAGTGCTCTAAACCTTGCGTAACGTCATTGTAGATTGGGGCAATTTTGTTAGGATCTCGTACTGTAATAATTAAGCAAAATTCTTGTTTGGGAATAGAGTAATTTAAAATTGCTTGACGTTCTGTATGTTCGCGAAATAATCCTCTTAGTGTAAGATACCATTTTTTATTATCTGTTATAAAATGTTGTTTATTAGCATCAGAAAGTTCAGATAAGTCGATAGCATACTTTTTAACTGGATAGTATTTATCACCGTATTGAATCAATAAACGTTCTCTAAGTGCAAAGTCACTACTATTCTCTCTCATCAATCGTTTGCTATAAAGTGTTTCAAGGAACAAATTTTTAGAGCCTTGGCGACCAACTGGATTTAAAATACCTTTTCTTTGTGTATCTCGTTCCGTTTTAAAATCATAAGTCCCAAACTTTAAATCAATATTAGACTGACAGTATTCTAATCCCTGAGATGAATCAAGAATTGGTTCGTATACTAGAGTAGCTATGATTTGGCCAGTATAAAAACCATTTTGAATTAAAGACTTAGGCATCGGAAAATCCATAATATCAATATACTCTCCTTTAGCCAATGTATTTCGAAGAATAAGTGTTGCTTCATATGGATTGTTATAGAGAATGTGATGAATGTTTTGGGGAATACCAAACCCAATTTGATTAGTTCTCTCTGTTTCTGGAAGATGAAGATTATGAGGGTAAGCGGATGAGTGAATTATTAATCCTTTTATTAACAGAGGATCAAATTTTTCATCAAGTTCTTGGAAAATTCCTGTAGCCAAAGATGCAACCCTGGGAGTAGAAAAACTAGTGCCAACATTTTTAGCAGTTGCTCCATTTGTGGAAAACGATTTAACTCCCGATATTACTAAATTACCATGATCATCTATTCCTGCATTTCCGCCGTAGTGTGCTACTTCTGGTTTAATAATAAATTCCGGACCAGGACCAACTCTTGTAAATGGAGATGGATTATCAATATCCGCAAGGTCAAAATCACCTTTTTTATGTGCCATAGAACCAACTACTAACGAAAGTACTGAATCAGCCCCTTCATGAATTCTACCTTTAGGTAGGTGTGTTTTGAAGTTTTTACAATTACCGGCTGATTTACAAATTAAAATATTATATTGCTTCTGGAGTGCATCTAAAGCTATTGCAAAATCAGAAAATTTGCTGTTGCTAACTTCTCGAGTGATGCTAATTGAGAGATTCCAAATTTTAACTTTTTCGTAATTGTTTTTAATGGCTTCTTGGATATTAGCTATTAAATCATCTTCGTCAATAGATTCCTTTTCTGTATCAGGAAAGATAGTTGCATCAAATAGTTTTATTCCATTATGACCAACCCAATCTTTCTGCTCTAGAATATCTCCATAAAGTGCCACACCTGCTACAAAGGTACCATGCGTCGCAGAAATAACATTTTCTGGATAAATAGTCCATCTATTGTTCTCAATCCATGGTTGAAGTTGAGGAATATTAGCAATACCGTTATCTAGAATTCCTAAAGTTTCATATCGTTTTCCGTCTTCAGGGTATATAGTAGAAACATCATTACTATAATTTACAAAATCTAAAGACAAAGTATACTTGGGCATAGGTTCAATAGAAAAAATCATTTCAAAAGAAGAATTATTTAATAGTTCATCAATAGTAGTTTTTGTTGCTTGATTAATTTTATAGATTGGTAATTGACTAGTATATAGAGTTTTTTGATATGAAATATTTTTCTTTGCTAATAGTTGTTCAAATAATCTTTGCATGGCAATGTTTGTTTCATAATTTTGAAAATCTATTAGCTTGACTTTATACGATTTATCGTACTCGTGCCAATCAGCGAAAGCTTTAAATTGTTTGAATGTTTCTAAACAGGAAATTGCGTGACTGTTATGCTCATAGTCCTCAATACGGTGATTTAATTCATCTATTTGAGTAACAGAATCTACTTTGATAATAAGTTCATCAGAACTTATTAATCCTAAAATATTGTTTTTCTCAGATAGCTGAAAAAGATTCATGATGTATTTGCGTCTTGATTTAGCAGTAGCATCTTCACACATTTTTGCAACAAAAACAAATGGAATAGGAGAAGAATTTCGTTGTTTAAATATGTTGCAAAATGAATTAAATGAATCTAATAATTGTGCAGAACGGTCAATTAAGGCTTGCCCAGTAAGTAACCATTTTGGTGGGTCTGAATTGTTATTGCCTTCAACACGAAGTTCATCAATATTTCGAGCTGCAAAAAACTTGATAGGTAGTTTTTCGTTATCCATATTTTATACTTCCTTTCGCTCCAATGATTTAGAAATTGTTTGAATTTTGCGAAGTGGAATACCGAGAATTTCATTTGCTTCTTTATGGGTGACCCCATTATTGAGTAAAAATGCAATAAATTTGTCTTCAGATTCTACGGCATGTCTTTTATAAAGATATATTGATTTTAAAATATCACAGTTTGTTAAGTTTTTGCGACCAGATAATACAACTGCTTTTAGAGCGTTGATAATAATAGTTCTTATATCTGAATAACTAAGCCCTTCAAGTGCGCCGACGATTTGTTCATTTTTTTTCTCAACAGAAATAAAATTAGTAGAGTTGTTAGCAAGGAAAATTTTCAAATATCGTACGATTTCGCTTCTTTGTGGTTTTTCTAAAGCTACTATTGTTGAAAATCTTCTCCAAATTGCTGGATCTAGTAATTCATGATGGTTAGTTGCAGCAATCAAAATGCTGTCGTTATTAAAGCCGTCGATATTTTGCAGTAGGCTATTTACAACTCGTTTGAGTTCTCCTAGTTCGTTTTTATCATTACGTAGTTTTGCAATTACATCAAACTCATCTAAGAACAAAATACATTCTCTTTTAGAGGCATAATCAAAAATTTTTCGTATATTTTTTGCTGTGCTACCCAAGAGAGAAGAAACTAGTCCATCTAGCCGCGCAGTTACTAGAGGAAGTCCTGTAATACTAGCAATACACTGTGCTACTGTTGTTTTTCCACATCCGGGAGGACCATAAAGGAGCAAAGTGTTTGAAACTTCCAGACCAGATTGAAATAGTAAATCTCGATGTGTATAGCTATCAATAAAATTTCGGATTAAAGCGCTTGAATATTGATCTAAAACGACATGTTCTGGAATAATTTGTGGCGTAGTAACTTCAACAATATCCATTCTACTTTCAGTGTCAACAGGTTTTGTTGAAAAACTATCTAGAGCGGTTAGTGTTCCCTTTTTTTTATTAAGTGTTGTACGAATTTTTTTTGCTAATGAAGTTTCGCCCTGTTTATCTAAATTATTAGCTAAGACTTCAGCATAGTTAACTACTTTTTCTTTATCATTAACTAGGGCGCCTTCGATAATTTTTACAATTTCTGTGTACATAATGCCCACCTCACTTATCTACGATTCAGAATAACATATTTCGTTATTAAAATCAATATATATGTTATCGTTTTGTTGAAATATGTTATTGACTGAATGTTTTTTGTTATTAAAAGGGCGGTGAGATAAAAAGGCTTGTATTATAATTGCTTTAATAAATATACTATAATATATTATAAGTAGAACTTTGAGTATATTCTTTACATTAGGCCGAAAATATTTTTATTACTTATTTTGCAATTTCTTTATATTCTACAGTTCTATTTAATAAAGCGGCAGCTATATTCAACAAAAGAAGCAATGTAAAGACAAATATAAATTAGTAGAGCGTAGAAAGTAAAACAATTAATTTTGTTATGCTTACATTTAATGTAGATTTTAACAATTAAGATTGATTTGTGATAACTAGTTGACATACTGAAAAAGAAACATTTTATATAATATCGTAGCTAAAAGACGTTGTATATGAAGTGCCAAAACAGTAAATTATTGAGTGGATGAAACACAATACCGAACCTTAAACCGCTGTAATAATTTCTGCTGGAGCAGCTTATAAAAACATGGACAAAACGGATTGCATTTTTGCAAAAAAGGAAATAAAAACGTAAAAGCCTTCAAAAAAGTACATACACTTTTTTGAAGATATAAAATAAATGTTTTAGGACTTTTTTAAACGCATTTTTAGTATCTTTTTTTGAATGGATATAAAAGAAAAGCCACGGAGTTGCTGATGAACTGTGAACTGCTCCGTAGCTTTTTCGTTACTTTTTATTAAAATTTGCCGTTTTTTAAAGCCTCTCTAAAATGATATATTTCACCACGACATTGAGGGAGTTTATAAAATAAATCAATAATTTGTTGTCTGCTGATGCCCTGTTCTGCCATAAAACGTTTAATTAACTCCAGCCAGCATTCTTCAAAAAAGCCTAAAAAGTAAAGTTTATGTTCTTTTTCGTTATATGGGATTTCATTTTTAAAAATGGCGGCCATTGTTTGATATGGCAATTCAGTTATAGTTCTGATTGATGAACGTACCTGGCATGTCTGCGATGCGCTGAAAGGTACATGTTTTTTATAAATTAAAATGCCGTCTTTATATATTCCTTCCACAAGATAAGCGTCTAATTTTTTCTTTCCAACAGGCTCTAAAACAATATCAACTTCTTTATGCAAGGCTTCCTGCAAATCTGAAAACAGGCCGCCTAATTGAAATAAAGTCCTTAGTTTACCGCGCTTTACAAAAAAATCATAATCGCTGTCAGGTTTGGCGTCACCGCGCGCCTGCGAGCCAAAAAGATAAACGGCTTCAAGCCCATATTTTTCAGCTATTGGGGCTACAATTTGTTTTAATTCTTCTAAATCGAATGTTTTATTATATATATCTGAACTTAATTCTGCCTGTGTTACTTCCATTGCCTTCACCTGCCTGTAAATACGGTTTTGCAGAGTATCGTTAAATATATTATACTAAAGTTGGCAGTTAATTTATAGGAGTTTTACTATGGCTATTTATATTACAGGCGATATACACGGAAACCCGGAGCGGTTAAGCAACAAAAGATTAAAGCCTTTTGGGTTGGAACTTAATAACAGGGATATAGTAATTGTCTGCGGTGATTTTGGCATGCCGTGGAATGAAAATGATAAATACTGGCTGAACTGGCTGGCAGAAAAACCATTTACAACACTTTTTGTAGACGGCAACCACGAAAATTACGACTTATTGTACAGCTATCCTGTTGAAACTTTATTCTGCGGTAAAGTCCATAAGATTAAAGATAATATATTTCACCTTATGCGCGGCGAAGTTTTTAACATTGATGGCCTGACATTTTTTGCTTTTGGTGGAGCAACTTCGACTGATAAAGCTGGGCGTATCGAGCATATTTCATGGTGGCCGCAGGAAAATTTCTGCCTGGCAGAATTTGATAATGCTGCCATGAATTTAGAAAAAGTAAATTTTAAAGTTGATTACGTTATTACCCATACGGCACCAATACGCTTTTTAGAAAAAGTTCCTGACGCCGCCAGCAGAGCGGCGGAATGCAAAACATCCATAATGCTTTCGGAACTGGAGCCGCTTATTGAGTACAAGCACTGGTTCTTTGGGCATTTCCACACGGATTATCACCGTAAAGAATCGGTGTGCAGCTGGATGTATAAAGAGCTGCTGCCTTTAAACAGTGAAAGGGCTGTGTATTGGAGCATAGACCCGTCATGCTATGGTGAAACAATAAATTTTTACAAACCGTTTGATGAATGTACCGCAAAAAAATACTTCTACGGTCAGGGCGAAAAAAGCAATTTGTGGTACAGAATTTGCTGCAAAGAAAAGGCTGCTGTCAATAAAGGTGAAACAAAGCAGCATTACAGCAATTTTATAATAAGGCCTATGAACAGGCAGTTAGAAGAAATATTAGGCGAATAAGCTGGTGATAACATGAAACAAACAGTAGAAATGGAAAAATGGCTTGCAAAACGCAGGGAAATTCTACAAAACACTAAGCCGGAACACCGGCCGCGCACAAAGGAACGCCCTTTAAAATCCCGTTCAGCAGAAAAACGGCGTGCTTTGGCAAAGGCCTGCAAACGTGCGTGGGACGATGCTGTTAAAAGCGGCAAAATAGTTAAATCTGGAAACACATATAAAGTAAATGATTTGCAGAACACGGCTGATGAATATTTAGCTATAGCAGCGCAATTAAGTGCTGAAAGCGGCAGCAATATTGTTATTGCTGGCAGCTCTGCCGTTAGATTTTACAGTGCAAACAGTTATTTAAACACTACACTTGAACTATTTGCCGAAAATACGGAAACGGTATCAGCCGCTCTGAAAAGTGCCGGTTTTAAAAGCGATGCAAAAGGCTGCTGGAACAGTGATAACTCTGTTATACAAATCTGTTTTATAGGAGCTGAAAACGATAAAATGTATAAAGAAACAGATAAAATAATAACGCCTTTAGGCACCGTTTTTATAGCCAAAAAAGAAGATATTATATTACAGCGTATAATTGACGGCGTGGATTATGAAAACACTTCCGAATGGGCAGAATACCTGCTTTTTACCCATTTTGATGATATTGATATGGAGTATTTGCAGATGCAGGCCGATAAGTTTATGATTTGTTTGCGAGGTGAATAAAATGCTTGAAAAACTATATGAGGCAATAGAATATGCGGTTATTAACAATAAGCCAGTTAAATTTTTCGATGAAGATACAGAGAAATTACAGTTAAAAATGCTGCCGGGACAGAGGCTGCTTATAACAAATTTATACTGGACAGACCAAAATAGAAATATCTATAATCCAATACTTGAAGCGCAATACAGAGCAGAACACAATATTGCTCAGCTATATGTAACAGGTAATATGGAGCTTAATAATACAACATCCGGAAGAACATGGATGTTTGTTAAAGAAAACCGTTACAAAAGAAATAAGAATATAAACGGAAACGAAGAAATAAAATTTGAGGAATTTAAGTATAAACCGGAAGATTTTCCGTACCCGCTTAACGAAGATATAGAAAAAGTTTATAAAGCATACCGTGAAAAAGATATGGATTATCTGGAATTATATGTTGGTGATGTCTATTTAACATTAAAACACGCCGGAATAAACTGTGTTTTATCGGACGTGAAGGTTCACGAAATGCAGCAGTATTTTTGGTCTATATTGGATAGTTTGAAAGATAAGAACAAGTAAAATTTTTAAAGAGGTGCTATTATGGGGTTTACAACCAGCGCATCGCAAACATGCCAGGTACGCTCATCAATCAGAACCATAACTGAATTACCATACCAAACGATGGCAGCCATTTTTAAAAACGAAATTCCATATAACGAGAAAGAACATAAACTTTACTTTTTAGGATTTTTTGAATGACGTTATATAAGAACCGTGGTACAATAACGTTACAGACGATTAATGAACTGCTTTCTAATGGTAAGCAAAGGAAAAGCCATGCTGGAGCAACAGCGTGGCTTTTTCGTTACTTATCAGCAATGATAAGCTGCCCGTCTTTTTTTGTTGTAAAAATTAAAATTTTGTTTTAAAATTGCCGTATAAAGTCGGTTAAATTAGTAAGGCATTTTTTATATACCAATCTGCAACAAAAAAGCATACAGCGGCATTTACGGCGGCGTAATGGGTATATTCATTTAATAATATTAGTCTGCAAAAATATTAACTTTTGTAAACTAAATATATATCAGGTGTTGAACGCAGTGAAAACATAATAAAAACTACGGAGCAGTTTAAACTCCGTGGCTTTGTTGTAACTTTTAAATAATTTTAATTTTGCTCCAGCAGCCAGTTAATTATGTTCAGTGCTTTTATGCCGTTATAAGTAGTGCCGCTATCTATATCCATTGATAAAACAATCTTTTCGTAATTGTCGCGTATTTTTTCCAGCGGCGCTAATTCACGGCTGCGTACTTCTTCACCTTGCAGGCTTTCTGTGACTTGTATATACATTTTTTCGTTATATTTCGTTGCTATAAAATCAACTTCGGTATTATCAACCTTGCCGACGGCTAAATCATAGCCGCGCCGCAGCAGTTCTAAGTAAACAACATTTTCTAAAATATGCCCTCTGTCCCTATCGCGGTTGCCAAGTAAATAAGTCCTGAGCCCTGTATCGACAATATAATATTTGCCAAGCGGCAGATTGTCCAGTTCTGCTATACCTGTTCCATCAGTCGTAATGGTACCCACCAGCTGATTTTTTGTATAATAATTTTCACTCACACCATCTGCTGCACGGATATCCTCGGCGGCGT
>ERZ827088.2284-NODE-2284-length-20594-cov-3.106967_pt1 | contig 20594 bp, 17 predicted proteins | sample MGYA00519922_ERZ827088 | MGnify/ENA primary metagenome ERZ827088 (study PRJEB31778, sample SAMEA3449254) | human gut metagenome | biome: human gut; feature: human-associated habitat; material: faeces | place: United Kingdom | collected 2010/2012 ...
CAACCAGAAAGTCCTGATTTCTTGCGAAATCAGGACTTTTTTCTAACCTTTTGGCAGTAATAAGAAAGCGCAAAATGACGCTTTCTAACACATTCCGCAGATAAAGAGCAGAAGTCGTTTAGTTTAATTGGGATTTGTGCGCCACTTTGTCCAACGGCGCGGGAATACCGGCAATCGCCGCAGGAGTTTTGGAAAATGGGGAAAAATATTTGCATCTGTCTGACACGGAAGGCATTCCCCAAAAGTGTTCCGTGCCAGGCCAGATGCAAGAAGAGAGAGCGTTAACCTGCAATGCAATGCGGAGAGGCGGCTTTACACTTCGATTTCAACGGGTTCGTCGAGCATTACGCTGCCTCCGATATAGGCGGCTTTTGCCCGTCCGTTTTCTCGTACCACGGCTGCGCAAACAGTGCCGGCAGGCTGAACAATGTTTTCGGAATATTCTCCGTCCGGCAGACTGTCGGTCAGCGCAAGAACGGCCGCAAGACTGCCGCTGCCGCAGCTTCCCTCCCAGAAAAGGGAGTTTGCCGCCGGTACTTTTACAAGCGGCGTCATGCGATGCGCCGCCGTATCCAGAAACATAACGCCGTAGGCGTCAAGGCCGTCCAAGGAGAGGAACATTTGCTCGGCCTGTTCAAAAAAAGCGAGAGACGGCGGAACATTTTTCACAACAAAATGCGCGATCCCGCCGAGATGGACAAGAGTTCCTTCCACTGCCCCAACAGCTTCCCTGCGGACAAACACGGGAAGCGGCATTTCCGAGCGTGCAGTCTGGTTGTCCATATCGACATCTACGCCGACCGGATGCTCGCACCCGCTTACGCGCAGGGTAAGATGCGCCTTTCCGCAAAGACTGCTATTTTTTGCGGTCAGCATACCGTAAGCCCTTGTTGCGTTTCCGCAGAACTCCCCGCCGGACATCTCCATATGCCCGTCAACGCCGTCCTCGATCGCGCAGCAGTATCCGACCTGCTCTGCTTTGAACCGCTCGAGCGCCATGAGCTTTTCCGCAAGGGCGGCGCGATATTCCTTTTCTACGGGTGAAAGTACAAAAAGCGTAATATTCCCTGCGGGATCTGCCCGCAAAACCTTTAGCCGCATCAAATCGATCCTTTCTTTGCAAGAAGAACGCCGCTCCTCTTTGCTGTTCTCAAATTACCGGCTTTGCGCAAATAAAGCATCCTGAGCCGGGTTTCCGGAGTGCGCTATTTCCAGCGGTGGAATCCCGGCAATTCCAAATCGAACGCGCTTAATGCTTTTCCAACGATATGCCGGGTCATGTCTTCCACTGTTTCTGGGTTGTTATAATACGTCAGCATAGGGGGCAGGATGCTCACGCCCATCTGCGAAAGGGTGAGCATATTGCGCAGATGGATACTGCTCAACGGAGCCTCCCGCGCCAAAAGCACCAGCTTCCGGTGTTCCTTGAGCGTTACATCCGCTGCGCGCAGGATCAAGTTGTCAGAATACCCGCAGGCGATCCCGGCAACCGTTTTCATGCTGCACGGAACGATGATCATGCCCTCGGTGCGAAAGGTCCCGCTTGATATGGAAGCGGCCATATCATGCAGCTCATAAACGGAGCCGCACAGGCTCTTCAGCTGCTCCGGTGAGCAGTCCGTTTCTGTTTCCAACGTTCGGAGAAAGCTGTCGGAATACACAACGTGCGTTTCCCAATCCTCAAAAGACTGCATTGCCTGCAGTAGCATCAGCGAAAGCGGCGCGCCGCTGGCTCCCGTCAATCCTACGACCAATCTCTTTTTCATATTGACTCCCTCTGCATTCCGCGCAACGCTTATTTAGCAAGTGTGTTATTTTTAACTTTCATTTTTACTTTTTTTGTGATATTCTAGTGGGCAGATAAAGAAAGGATGGTTATTGATAATGTCGGATAGCAATGTTGGCTTCAAAATCAAGGAAATTCGCCTCGCACAGAAAATGACGCTGAAAGAACTTGCCGAAAAGACAGATCTATCCATCAGCTTTTTATCCATGGTGGAGCGTGGCATTACTTCCGCCACATTGGTCTCTCTCAATAAGATCGCCTCCGCGTTCGATGTGGATCTTTCCACTTTTTTCGTGCAGAACAACTCTGCGGTTTCCAACGGGTTCTGCCGCAGCTATGACAATCGCATCCGGAGCATTTCCGGGCATTATATCTACACAAGCCTGTCCCACTTCGACAAGAAGTTTTCTCTGGATCCCATAATGATCACGCTTCTGCCCAGTCAGCAGCGCGAGGATGTTCCCTTGATGACCCACGCCGGAGAAGAATTTGTCTATGTGCTGGAAGGCGTGCTGACCTATTTCCTCAACGGTCAGGAGTACCCGCTTTACCCCGGAGACAGCCATCATGGCTTTGGAGATCAACCGCACAACTTTGCCAACCTGAGCAACAACATCGTAAAAGTACTTTACATCATTACGCCTGCTTTTTCAAATGAAAAAACGCTGCACGAAAAGCCGGCGGACTGATATTCGTTTTTCATTGCGGTACGGGATTTTAAGATATCCCGTACCTTTTTTATTCGCCTGTACCGTATTCCTGCTGCGCGCGCTCCAGCGCATTCAGAATGTTCTCATATCCCGTGCAGCGGCAAAGATGACCGGAGATGAGACGGCGCAGTTCTTCCCGCGAATATTTTCTGCCGCTCGCCGCGATCTCCACTGCGCTCATGATGATGCCGGGCGTGCAGAATCCGCACTGAACGGCGGCCTCTTCAACAAATGCCCGCTGGATGGGGTGAAGACCGTCTGCGCCGGCCTTCAGACCTTCCACCGTGTGAATAGCCTTACCCTCTGCCCACGCGCTGAGGATCAGGCAGCTGTCCTTTGCAATGCCGTCAATAAGAACCGTACATGCCCCGCATTCTCCAACGCTGCATCCCTTTTTTACGCTGGTCAGACCGAATCGGTTCCGCAGGGTGTCGGCCAACAACTCTCCCGGCTCAACGGCGACCTCCACCGGCTTGTCGTTGACCTTCATATGAATGATTTTCAGCATATTCTGCCTCCTTGCACAAGCGCCTCGTTCATCGTGCTTTGAAGGATCTCTCCGATAATATGAAGCCGGAATTTTCTGGATGCACGCCACGAATCGCGCGGATTTACCTCCCGACGGATCAGTGCCGGCGCCTTTTGCAGAGCCTCTTCCGTGCGCAATCCCTTCAGCGTCCTTTCGGTTTCAAAGGCACGCATGGGAACCGGCGCCGCAACGCCACAGGCAATGCGGATATCCTCAAGGACCTCGCCGGTTTCGTTGGTCCTTAGCCAGACGGCGCAGCTCAGCGTTGCAATGTCCATTGCATTGCGCATCGCATATTTGGTATAGCTGCCGCGGTAACCCTGATATTCGGAAGCGGGAATGGTGATTGCGGTCAACAGCTCGCCGTGCTGCAATGTGACCTTTCCAACGCCCGCATAATGCTCATGGATGGAATACTCGCGCTCTCCCGAAGCGGACCGCGCCGTCAGCCGAGCATTCAATGCACAAATGGGCGATGCGGTATCCGCGCTTGTTACGCCGTTGCAGATGTTTCCGCCGATTGTTCCGGCTGCACGGATCTGCGGGCCGCCGACGGTACCGGCCGCCATGGCGAGCAGGGGGATATTCTTTTGGATCAGGGGGTTTTCTTCCAGCTCTGTAAAGGTGGTCAACGGCCCGATCACAAGGTCTCCATTTTCCTTCATGGAAACGCCTTTCAACTCCAGGATATCACCGATGCTGACCAGACGCGCCCCCGCCAGCTTTCCCTCGCGAATTTTGATCAGCACGTCCGTGCCGCCGGCGACCACGATGGCCTGAGCGTCCGCATCCAGACAGGCGCACGCCTCCTGCACGCTGTGCGCAATGTGGTTTTCAAGGATATCAAGCATTTGTCATTCCTCCTCAGGCAGCAGTCCGGCGTCTGAAAATGCAGCGATCAGTCTCTGCGGGTTCAGCGGGATCGCATTCACGGCGACCCCAGTTGCATACAGCAGCGCGTTCCGGATCGCAGCGGCTACAGGGATCACGGGAGGTTCGCCGAGAGATTTGTTTCCATAGGGGCTGCTCGGGTCGTCCGTTTCCACAAAGGCGGCCGAAAGATTTGGAACATCCATCGCCGTGGGCAGCTTATAGTCGAGCAGATTACCATTGAGCAGCGCGCCGGTTTTCTTATCGTACTGCATATGCTCGGAGAGCGCATAGCCGATCCCCATTGCCATGCCGCCGTGGACCTGTGCAGCGGCCAGCGCGGGGTTGATCAGTCTCCCGCTGTCGTGAACATTGATGATATCGAGTATGTTGATGCGTCCCTGGGCAATATTGACTTCGATCTCGGCAAAGCAGCAGCCGAGCGCGTAGGTGTTATCCGCGCACTGGCGGGTGCTTTCCGCTGTAATGTGCTGCGCCTTGGAGGGGTGGTAGAATGACGTAATGGCAAGCTCGTCAAGCGGCATCAGCGCCTCTCCGGTTTCACTGTGGACGATGACGCCGTCCCGGATGTCCATCTTTTCCGGATCGCTTCCGCTCAGCTCCTTCAGGTAGTGAAAAACCTTCTGCCTGAAGAGCAGGCAGGTCTGCTTCAGTGCAGCGCCGGAAACATAGCTCTGCCGCGAAGCATAAGCTCCTGTATCGAACGGCGTCAGGTCAGTATCCTGCTGGCTGACGATATGAACCCTGTCTGTAGAAATGCCAAGCGTTTCCGCCGCCATCTGAGTAAAGGCTGTGTCGGCGCCCTGACCGATCTCCGTGGCGCCCATCTGAACCTGAACGGAGCCGTCCTGATTCAGCACGATGCGGCAGCTTCCGATCTCCATGGCGCTGGGCCACGCACCCGTTTTGTAGCTGAAGATCGCCATGCCCACGCCGCGCCTGATATTGCCGGTCTGGTTCCGATACGCCGCGCGCTTTTCGTCCCAGTGAATATAGTCCTTTCCCTTGCTGATGCACTCGTCCAGGCCATTGCTGTGGCAGACGATGCCGGTGCCGGCATCAACGTCGCCCAGGCGCATCATGTTTTTGCGGCGGAACGCGATTGGATCCATTCCGATGCTGTTCGCCACATCCTCCATGTGGGATTCCATTGCAAAATTGATCTGCGGGATGCCGTAGCCGCGCATTGCGCCGCCGGTGCAGATATTGGTATACACCGTTCTTGCTACCTGGCGCAGTGCCTCCTGATGATAGAGATTTCTGTATGCGGAGGTCGCGTTTGCGCAGATCGTATGTCCGTGTGAAGCGTAGCCGCCCTGATTGGACAAAGCATAGCTGCGGCGCGCAGCGATAGTTCCATCGGGGTGTACCCAGGTTTCAAGCTCAAATTCGATGCCGTGGCGGGTGCGGCTTGAATGAAAGGTTTCCTCGCGGCTCAGCGGGAGGTATACGCAGCGCCCACCGACAAGCGTTGTCAGCCATGCGTTCAGCGGCTCGTAAATCACATCCTGCTTGTTGCCGAAGCCGCCTCCCACATAGGGCTTGACAACGCGGATCTGCCCCCAGGGAATGCCGAGCGCCTGCCCGATAACGCGGCGCATGATGTGGGGGATCTGCGTTGAAGCGACCACCACAATGCGGTCCCCGTCCATGTAGGCAAAGCTTCCCGGGTTTTCTATGTGACAGTGCTGAACCGGAAGCGTGGTGTAGGTCTTTTTTACGCACACCAAATCCTCATGGGACAGGGCCTTATCCCAGTCCCCTTCTTCATACACTGTTTCTTTCAAAATGTTATCCGGCCGCTCCTCGTGGATCACGCTTGCTCCGGGAGCGAGCGCCTCCTGCGGCGTCAATAGTGCGGGATACTGCTCGTATTCCACCTTCAGAAGCTTCAGCGCTCTCTGCGCGGTCACTTCATTGTCTGCAACGACTGCGGCGATGCAGTCGCCGTAGTGCCTGACTCTGCTGTTCAGCAGCTTTCGGTCCGGTACATCCCGATGGTCCGGATCCATGGACCACGGATGCCCGGGCGTAGCGAACTGGATATCCGGAACGTCGAAGCAGGTTACGATCTTTACTACGCCCGGAAGTGCCTCCGCCTCTTTCGTGTCGATTGACAAGACGCGCCCATTTGCAATGGCGCTGTGCTTCACATAGGCGACCAGAGAGTTTGCCGGAACCATATCCTCTACAAACCTTGCGCGGCCCAGCACCTTTTCCCTGGCATCCACTCGCTTAATACTATTCCCCACCATAATTCTGCCCCCAGTTGTTCAGCACTTGAATCAGCGCCTCTTGTCATGCTGCCGCACCCATACCGGACGGAAAACGTCCGGTATGGGCGGGCCGTGAGCTTACAGGTTTGTGATCTTGTTCTTGCCGGTATCCTTATAGCTGCGGGTGAAAATGCTGCCCGTTGTGGCATGGCGGACAATGCCGCGGAGCATTTCGATAATGTAAGCGTTGACCTCTTCGGGTTCGCCGTCAACGCGCGGGATGAGCATACCGCTGACGGGATCCAGCGCCCCGGCGTCCACGCAGGCGCGGATCATGCGCTTTTCCAGCTCTCCGTTGTGCAGGACCTCTTCCTCGCCGGCAATCGCCGCAAGGCAGGCGCAGATACCGTAGGCGCCCCAGTTGGAGATGTTGCAGATCAGGCCGACATCAGACTTTACATCGCAGGCGATTCCGCCGCCGCAGCCACAGAGACAGGTAGCGCCGTTTGGAATACCGGTCTTGACCTCTTCCTTGATATTTCCCATGCCCATTTCGTTGCCGAGGTCGCCAACGCCGATGGTAAGAATGCCGCGTTCTCTCGCTTCCTCGTAGAGGTAATCCAGCTTTGCGGTTACGGACGAAATATCGTAGCCCATGCCGCTGTGATGGACGTGCTTCTCGTTCCAGCCGGGGCGCTCAACTGCGATCACGGCTTTGGGGTTCAGGCGGTCAAGAATCTCCTTGGCCTGTTTTTTCGCCTCTTCATGGTCGAGCGGATAGCCCAGAACCATGGCCTTGCGGCCGCGGCCGCCGCGGTGCAGCTCCTCCTCGGAGTGGCAGACGATCATGCCGGCGGCCTCAGCGGTCTTGGAGAGGTTGTTGACAAGGATATCTTCGGTCAGAATAACGGGAACGGCGCCAAGCGCGAGGTCAAGGCTGCGCGCCAGGGCGGCAACGCCGACCGGGCCGTCCGTTTCGGGGCGGTTCCAGTTCAAAATGACAAAGCCGGAGAGCAAAAGAACGGTATCGCCCTTGCCTACGCGCTCGTTCAGCAGCTGCGCTGCACGAAGCGTCATCGGCTCGCCGCCGCCTTTCTTGCGGGCGGCTTCATAGGTTTCCGTCAGGGGCAGGCCCTTCAGGATGGTCCAGTTGGACATCGGGACGGTAACAAGACGGTCAACGGCTTCGCCGATAAAATGCAAATCTGCCATATGCTTTGCTCCTCTCACTTACAGCTTGTAGTAGTCTTCAATGTTGATTTTGTCTTCCATGCAGTTGGTGCGGCGCTTGTAGATATGCCGCTTATTGATCGGCGCCGTAGCGTCGATGCCGAATTTCCCCACATTCTCGTCTTTAACATCTTCGCGCGTATAGGATGACACGCCGGGGATCAGCATCACGTCCCTCTCCGGGCAACAGCGCGTCTGAATGGCCCAGAAGATATCGTTCGGCTTGCGGATGTCCACATCCTCGTCCACCACAACGGCGAACTGCGTCCACGCATAGGCCGCCAGCGTGGAAAGCAAAATGTTTTTGGGCTGACGCTCGTCGCTTTTCCTCATGCGGATAAAGCAGCCGAACACGAACGGCGCCGCATAAACGTCGATGATATCCTTCGGATTCGCAAATTTGCGGATGTGATTGAAAATTTCAGACTCGATCGGAAGCCCGAGAAGATTCAGGTCCTCGCGGCCGCCGGCGAAAATGTCGTGCCAAAATGCGTTTTTACGGTGAGTAATTCCGGTTACTTCAAACACATGGTTCTTCATCACCGGCACATAGGAGTCTGTAAATTCACCAAAGGGCCCCTCTTCCTCGCGCACATGGGGGAGAACTCTGCCTTCGATAACGATCTCCGCATTGGCCGGAACCAGAACATCGATCGTTTTGCAGCGCACGACCTCAAGCTGTTCATCGGCAAGCGCGCCGGCAAACTCCAACTCGTCACGGTCAATAGGGATTTTGGAAGCCGCGCTGTACATGACTGCCGGGGACGAGCCAATCACGATTGCGACCTCAAGCGGCTTGTCCATCTTTTCGGCCACTTCGTAAAACTGTCCCAAATGCTGCGGAGGCATCATGCGAACGCGCAGCTTCTTCTCGTTGACCAGCTGGCAGCGGTTGAAGGAGGCGTTCATCATGCCAAGCTCCGGATGTTTCGCCACCAGAACGCCGCCGGTGATATAGCGGCCGTTGTTGCCGTCGCTGTGCAGGCAGAGCGGCAGGTCGTAAAGATTCGGGTCCTCTTCAACAACTTCCTGAACGGGACCGGATCCTACGATCTTATACGGCATCTGCTGCTCTTCCCGGTGGCTCCATTGGTGCGTCATCTGAACAGGCTCCATGTTCAGTGCCTTGGCGATTCCATCGCGGTTTGCAAGCGCGTAGCTCAGTACGGGATATTGAGAACCCTTCACGTGTTCAAAATATACCGCCTTGCCCGTTGCCTCGTTGATCTTTTTCGCAACGGCGACCAGCTCGTACTCCGGATCGACCTCGCGGCTGACATGGGCGACCTCTCCGCGCGCCTCCAGCCATTCCATCAGCTCTCTTAAGTCTTTCATATAAACCTCCAGTATTCAGGGGAAATTTTGTGATGAATTCAGATAATAGCCTTTTCGACGATCAGCTTGTTGTCACGGAAGCGCTTGATGTTCATCGCACTGAGGTCGATGGTGCGATACTCGTTGTAGAGGATGTACTCGGCAAGGCCGCGGCCGGCTGCGGGAGACTGCATCATGCCGTGTCCGGAAAAACCGTTGATCAGGTAGAAGTTGGAAACGTCGGGATGCTGGCCGATGATGGCGTTAAAGTCGATGTTATTGTATTCATAGCAGCCGCGCCATGCCCGGAGAAGCTTCAGGTTGTCAAGGACGGGCATACGGTCGGCGAGATCGGGCCATATCTCCTCTTCAAAGTAAGGCATATCGGGCGTGTAGTTAAAGCCGAGTGCAAAGTCGAGCTTTGTCTTGCCGCACAGCAGCGTGTCGCCCTCTGCGTGTTCACGATACCACCAGGTGGTGGTCGGGAGCGTGGTGTAGGAATGGCCAACGTTTGCATTCATGGGCATCTTGCAGACGTAGAGGTCGTGGGACAGCGGGTAGACGGGGATATCCACGCCGATCATTTCGCCGATCTTCCTTGCCCACGGGCCTGCGGAATTGACGTAGGAGCCGGCGCTGAACTCTTCGCCGGAGTTGCACGAAACGGAAACGATCTTGTCGCCTTCCATCTTAATGCCGGTCACTTCGTCGTTGATGATCTCCACGCCCATTTCCTTGACCTTGTGAAGATAGCCGGTCAGGACGGAGGCGGGGTCCAGAACGCCCTCGCGCGGGCAGATCGTACCGCCGACAATGCCGGTAAGGTCCGTTTCCGGAAGCATGGCTTCAATGTCGCTGACGCTCAGCAGGCGGATGTCAACGCCCTCTTCCTTCTGCACCTGAGCGTTTTCTTTGGCGACATTCCAGCCGGCCTCGCCGAGCAGGAACAGATAGCCGCCCTGACGAAGATCGATGTCGGGCTTGCCGAAGGTTTTGGTCTCCATCAGCTCGCCGAAGTTCTCAAAGGTATCGATACTGGCCTTTGCCATGCGGATGTTGGTGCGCTCGCTGAACTGCTGGCGAACGCCGCCAAGCGCCAACGGAGTTGCGGCATATTTGTAGGTCGGGTCTTTCTCGATCATCAGAATTCTGAGATCGGGATTCATATTCAGCAGAGAGTATGCTGTGGAGCTTGCCATGAGGGAACCACCGATAAAAATGACATCATAGTTTTTCATGTTTTAGTCCTCCGTTTAGTTGTTTTTTATTGCTCCGAGCAACAGGTTTCCATTAGGGCGCGCTTAACAGCGTCCTTTCCGAGGGCTTTGCGCGTGGGGCCGTCTACTCTGCTGTCTTTGAACGGCATGATTTTTTTCGCCGCCAGGTCCTGGATCTTTTCGGATTCGGCGACCGCCTCGGAAAGCGTTTTTCCAAGCAGCAGACGACCGGCGTCCGCTGCAATTTGCGGACGGACTCCGGCGCTGCCGATCACAACGGCGGCTTTTTGAATCGTCTCGTTTTCCGTCCACAGTGCGACCGCGCAGCTGACAAGCGGGAAATCAAAGGATTTGCGAATGGTTTGCCGGACATAAGCGGAGTGCAGCTTTCCGCCTGCCTTGGGAATGATCAGCGCCGTTAAAATTTCATCTTTTTCCTTTGCTTTCCTTCCGGCCGGCAAGTAAAGCTCCTCAAGCGGAGAGGTTCTTACGCCGCGGGGGCTTTTCCACTCTGCGTACGCGCCGTAGGCGATCAGCACCGGCGCGGCGTCAGATTGGAACAGCGCTACGCACTCGGGGCTGCGCTGATACTGGTAGCAGCGGTTTCCGCCCAGCTTGAAGCAAGGCTCTTCCCTGCGCCAGCTGACCGACTGGTTGAAGTAAACGCAGCGGTTTTCCTGCAATACATTACCTCCAAGCGTGGCCTGATTTCGGATCTGCGGTGAGGCGACCCGGGAACACGCTTCCCGAAGAGCGCGAAAATCGCTGAGGGCGTCCTCTTCGCCGATCTCCACCAGCTTTGTCAGCGCGCCGATCCGGATGCTTCCGTCTGCAAGGACGGTCACGTCGCGCATATCAGGAAGACCGTCGATAGTGACATAAAGCTCGTGGTGCTCGATCCCCTGGTTCACACGCGGAATAATATCCGTTCCGCCGGCGATAGGGTAGGCGTCCGGACGGGCGGCAAAAATGGTCCAAAGCTCTTCCCAGCTCTGCGCGCGTTTTACCTGATATGCCATTTTTCAGCCCTCCAATCCGTAAAGTCTTTCGGCTGCAAGCATCACTGCATCGACGATCTGCACATATCCGGTGCAGCGGCACAGATTTCCGGCTAGCGCTTCTCTGATCTCGGATTCTGTCGGGTGATGATTCCGCTCAAGCAGCGATTTGGTACTCATGATGAATCCTGGCGTGCAAAACCCGCAGTGAACCGCACCGGCGTCAATATAGGCCTGCTGGATGGCTTGCCCTGCGCGGTCTGCGGAGACCCCTTCGATGGTCAGCACGCTTTTGCCGAATGCCTGTATTGCCAGCATGGAGCAGGAATAGACCGCCCGCCCGTCTACGATGACCGTGCAGGCGCCGCACTCGGCGCTGTTGCACGCGCACTTTGTTCCGGTCAGCGCCAGCTCCCTGCGCAGATAATCGAGCAGCGTTGTGTCCTCGTCAATATAACTGCGGTAAAACCGCCCGTTTACAGTGATTTCCAACAGCGCTTTTTTCGCATCCGTCATAATCGACTCTCTTTCCTTTACGCTTCTGCCCTGCGCGCCTTCAGGGCGCTGATCAGTTTCGGCAGAAATTCATATACGTCGGCCACAATGCCGATGTCTGCGGAGTGGAAAATGGGGGCGTCGGGATCCAGATTGATCGCAACGATCGTCTTCGAGGAACTCATCCCGACAAGGTGCTGGATCGCACCGGATACGCCGCAGGCCACATAGAGCTTCGGGCCGACGGTCTTTCCGGTCTGGCCGACCTGCCTCTCGTAGGAAAGCAGGCCCGCGTCTACAACCTTGCGCGAAGAGCCGAGCGCTCCGCCAAGGACTTCGGCCAGATCCTTCACCAGGGCAAGCCCTTTGTCGGACGCAGCGCCGAAGCCCGCCGTGACGACGATCTCGGCTTCATCCACCGTCGCCTCGTTTTCCTTGGCGATATAGTCGATGAGCTGCGCGAGCAAGGCGGCCTGATCGAGCTCGTAATGCTTTTCGATCACCTTGCCCTTGCGGCTGCCGTCCGGCTCCATCGGCTGCATCACCTTGGCGCGGACCGTGGACATTTGCGGCCAGGTATAGGGGCAGAGCAGGCTTGCATACAGATTGCCGCCAAACGCAGGCCTCGTCTGAACCATCAGGTCGTTCGTGCAGAGTTCCAGCTTTGTGCAGTCTGCCGTTAAGCCCGTGCGCAGCTTGGCTGAGATACGCGGCGCAAGCGAACGCCCCATTGCCGTTGCGGAAAGCAGCAGGGCAAGCGGCTTTTCCTCTTTTACCATTTGGCAGATGACGTCTTTGTACGGCTGATCCAGAAAGTGCCGGAAGATGCTGTTCTGCACCAGATAGACGATGTCTGCGCCGCCGGCAATAAGCTGCTGCGGATAATCCCCGGCATTTTCGCACAGAAGCACCGCAGCCACTCTGTGGCGCGTGCCGATAACCTGACGGCGGGCTTCTCCAAGCAGTTCAAACGTGCATCTGGCGATCTGGCTGTCGCGCAGCTCGGTCACGACCCACACATCGCGGCATTCGGCCAGATGGGATACGTCAAGATCTTTTATGGTTTCAACAGTTGCGCCTGATTTTGCGATTGCCTGCGCGGGACACTCGCTCACGCAGGTGCCGCACAGCGTGCAGCTGTCGCCGATGACCGCGATCTGTTCCTCGTCCAGAGTGACTGCGCCCTGCGGGCATACCGTGGTACACAGGCCGCAGCTTAAACATTGACCGCGTTTTACTTCGATTCCGGGCATATCTTATTCCTCCTTTGTCAGATCGCTGCATCGATCAGCGGAAGCAGCGCACTGACCATTTCCTCGGCAGAGCCTTTCAGCATATGGCAGTTTCCGCGCATTGCCGGTGTAAATGTCTTCAACACGGTGGTCGGCGAGCCGGCGATACCGACGCTGCTCTCATCAAGCCCGAGGTCGGTGATGCTCCAGGTCGGAATTTCCCTGTTCTTCGCCTGGCGCTTGAGGCGGAAGGATGGGAGCCGGGGTTCGTTAATATCTTTCAGGACGGTGAGTACTGCGGGAAGCTTTACCTCGATCACCTCCACGCCTGTTTCCACCATGCGCTCGCAGACGACCTTTTCTTCTGTGATCTCGCGTATCTTTTTCACATATGCAACGTGCGGGAGATTGAGGATTTCCGCGATCTCGGGGCCGACCTGAGCGGTGTCGCCGTCGATCGCCTGCTTGCCGCACAGGACCAGATCAACAGAACCGATCTTTGAAATAGCGGCGGCCAGGATGCCGGCCGTTGCAAAGGTATCGGAGCCGCGGGCGGCGCGGTCGTTGATGTGGATGCCGAGGTCAACGCCGACGGCGTAGGTTTCGTACAGAACCTCGCGCGCCTGAGGCGGACCCATCGTTAAGGCGACGACCTCGCCGCCGAGCTGTTCTCTGATCAGCAGGCCCTCTTCTACGGCATAGGCGTCGAACGGATTCAAAATCGCGGGAGCATTATCGCGGATCAGGGTTCCGGTCTCCGGATCGATTTTGACTTCGACCGTGTCCGGAACCTGCTTTACACATGTGACAATCTTCACAGACCTGCACCATCCTTTTTCTTACTCATCTTTTGTTTTTGGATTGCCTTCAGAACCTTCTGCGGCGTAAACGGAGCATCGTCTAGGCGAAGCCCGGTCGCGTGATACACGGCGTTTGCGATTGCCGGAAGCACGGAAACGATCGGCGGCTCTCCCAAAGCCTTTGCACCGTATGGACCGTGCGGATCCACCGTTTCAACAAAATCTGCCGCAAGTTCAGGTACGTCCAGCATCGTCGGCATTTTATACTCAAGAAAGGTTCCGCCGTGGAGCAATCCCTGGTCGTTAATGCCGAGCTGTTCCATCATGGTAAAGCCGAATGCCTGCGTCACGCCGCCGTAAACGCCGCCCGCAGCCATTTGCGGATTAAATATCTTCCCGCTGTCGTGTACCGATACGATCTTTTTTACAAGGATTCTGCCGGTGCTTTCCTCTACCTCCACCTCTGCGGCCTGAACGCCGAACGGGTAGGTCGGCGCGAGATTCCCGTAGCCGGTCGGGTCAAGCATGACTGCCGCAGGGCGGTACTCGCCCAATGCAATGACCGGCGCGCCGCTGCGCTTGATGCACACTTTGTTCAGTGCCTCTGCGAGCGTCATCAGCTCATCGCCTCTGCCGTTTTTGACCGTTCCGCCTTCGATGTGGAGCTTACCGCTGCCGGTCATCAGCGTGATCTCGTCCAGAATTTCTTTCTTTGCGTTGTCGCAGGCCGCCAATACGGCATTGGCAAGGATGGTCGTCAGCTTGCTGCCGTGCGTACCGGTCGCGAAGGGCGTCAGCCGCGTGTCGCCAAGCTGAACGATCACGCTGTCCGGCGAAACACCGAATTCCTCAGCGACCACCTGTGCCATTACCGTTTTTGCTCCCTGACCAAATTCGGATTCCCCTGCCCAGACGGTCAGCGTGCCGTCGTAAGCGCATTGAAGCACCGCGCTGTCGCCAGGGAACTCCGGGTCACCTGCTCTTGAGCCGGATGCATGGACAAGAGAGGCGCAGCCAACGCCGCGGCCGTATTTATGCTCGCTGCGAATGGCGTCCCAGTTTATCAGTTCTTTTGCCCGCGTCATGCACTCCTGCAAGCCGCAGCTGCTGATGTGATAGCCGTGGATGCTGATGCTGTCTGGCTCGATGTAATTCAGCCTGAGCAGCTCGGTGGGATCCATGTCGAGCTTCTCGGCTGCCATATCGATCATGCTCTCCAGCGCAAAGTGGGCCTGCTGGTTGCCATAGCCCCGATAGGCTGCGGACGGGGTGCGATTGAGGCGCACGCCCTTGCACCAGACCTCAACGGAATGAAACTTATAAGTCGTGTCGGCGCGGTATGCCGCAACGCCCAACACCCATGTGCCGGCCACCGCATATGCGCCAACGTCGCCAAGGTATTCTGTCTTGCGGGAGAGGAAGCGGCCTTCCTTATCCAGGGCCATCGTTACCTTGACGTTCATCTCAACCGTGGGATGGGAGTCGTAAAACTCTTCTTCCCTGCTCTTGATCACTCTGGCGGGACGGCCGGTTTTGATCGCTAGAAGGCTTGCGAAGATGGGGGTTACCTGCTCTGACTTTCCACCGAAAGCGCCGCCCATATTCAGCGGATGGATCACGACCTTTTCCAGCGCAACGCCGCACCGCTGAGCAATATCACTGCGCAGGCGGTGCCACGCCTGAGAACCGCAGTAGACGGACAGCTCGCCGTTGATATAGGTTGCCGTAGCACAGTTCGGCTCCAGATATCCCTGAAGAATGTGAGGGAAATGGAAGGTGTGCGTTAATACGATATCCGCTTTTGCAAAGTCCTCTTCCACTTCGCCGCGCACGGAATGCAGATCCATTAAAAGGTTGCTGGTTGTATCTGTGCGCGCAAGCGGAGCGCCTTCTTTCAGCGCATCGTCCAGATAAAAAACGCCGGGCAATTCTTCATACTCAACTTTTACAAGCCTGGCGGCTTCTTCGGCGATCCTTTCGCTGTCTGCCGCAACAAGGGCGACCGGATCGCCAATGTAGCAGACTTCGTTTTCTGCCAGCAGCCATCCGTGTTCTTCACCGATCGTGCGGTTATCCGGCAGATCCTTTGCAAGCAGGACCGTCAGGACGCCCGACAGGGCAAGCGCCGCCGAGGTATCAATGCTTAGAATTCTGGCGTGTGCAAACGGACTGTGAACGAGTTTTCCGTATACGGTATTGCGAAAGAAAACATCGTCGCAGTAGATTGCCGTGCCGTTTACTTTTGCCGCCGCATCAACGCGCGGCACTGTTTTGCCGATCACATTATAATCAGAAATAAGAAAACACCTCCGAATCAGCTTCCGCACTTTTTCGGGCGATTTGCGGACTGCTTGTACTTCTCCCGGGATGGGTTATCCCGGGAGAGTACATTGTTGCGTTGCTGTAATCTGAAAACTGCTGTTGGGCGGGCGGAATTTACTCGTTCCCGCCCTTTGCGGCTTCCACCTTAAAGGCTTCCTCGCTGCATGGCTTGCCGATGAAACGAACGACGAGGAAGGATACCACCAGGCCGGCGATCAGAGAGATGCCCACGGGTACGCCGAGGCCGGCGGGAATGAAGCCGCAGACAACGGAGATCACACAGACGGTGATTGCATACGGCCACTGGGTGGTAACATGGTCAAGATGGTCGCAGGAAGCGGACATCGAGGACATGACCACGGATTCGGAGATCGGAGAGATGTGGTCGCCGAGGGTCGCGCCGGTCAGAACGCCGCCGAGAACGGAGCGCCGAGGCCAACGGCTGCGGGCATTGCCAGCGGAAGCACCAGCGCCATCGTCCCCCAGGAGGAGCCTGTGGCAAACGCCATGATGCCGGCGATGGCAAAAACTGCGGTGGGAAGGATCCACGCGGGGAAGTTGGCGGCAACCAGCGCGCCGACAACAAAATTCGCGGTACCCAGAGACTTGCAGAAGGAGGAAACCATCCATGCAAGCACAATGAACACAATGGTGAAGAACACGGACTTCATGCCGTTCGTCCAGGTATCGACCACATCGGATACGTTCATGATCTTCTGGGCGACCATCATGATGCCGAGAACAAAGGTGGAAGCGAAGATGGCGACCGTCATCATACCGATCACGTTTGCGTTGCCCATGATGCCGGCGAGGCCGTCGGCGGCCATTACCTCGGCGCCGCCGCCGCTGACATAGAAGCCGATAAACGCAACCGCAAAGAAAACGACCATGGGAACAACGAAATTGACGATGCGGAGCGGAGCGCCTTCGGGAGCATGATACTCATCCTCGTTCAGGCCGGACATTGGCGTTGAGCCGGGGCGGGAGACCTGACCGGTGGTGATCGCGCGCTTTTCGGCCTCGTACATTTTGCCAAAATCGCGCTTCTGGCAGACGATCAGAAACACGAATGCAACGCTGAACAGGCAGTAGAAGCGGTAGGGGATCGACTGCAGGAAGGTCATGTAGGCGCTGTCGGTCATGCCGAGGGTAGCAAGAACAGAGCCAATCACGCCGACTTCGTAGGCGGTCCAGTTGGAAACGGGCGCGGTCGCGGCAACGCCTGCACCGCAGCTGTCAACGATGTAGCTCAGCTTTTCTCTTGAAACGCGAAGCTTATCGGTGAGCGGACGGGTAACAACGCCGGAGAGAATGATGCTGGTATAGTCGTCGAAGAAGAGAAGAATGCTCAGAATACAGGCTGCCAGCTCGCCGCGCATACGGGTGCTGACCAGATGGATGGTCTTGTTGACCAGAGCCTGCATACCGCCGGACTTGCCCAGCAGACCGATGAAACCGCCCAGGGCCAACGTGAACACCAGGATGCTGGCGTTCCAGCTGTCAGCCACGGTTGCAGAGGCGTAGTCGATTGTTGTAACAAATGCGGTGATCGGATTTCCGCTGCACAAAACCATTGCGCCAACAAAAGCGCCGGCAAACAGCGAAAGGATCAGCTGCTTTGTTGTAATGCAGAGAACGATTGCTACAAGCGGGGGAAGCAAAGACAAAAATCCGTAATTATCCATTATTGTTCTCCTTTACTATTATACTCTTATTTTTCCTAATTTTCGCGCTTGTGTACAATTCCTCGCTTTTCTAACCCTACATCCGCCATTCCCAAACTGTCTGATTTAGGGGCTCTCCCTCCCATCTATTCTTCTATGATTATTTCTGAGCGTTGAGGTCTCCCGTCCGTTCTCTTTGCACCTACAACACTAACAATAGTCACTCGCTTTTTCGTTTTAGTGAAGATGTTCTCTGAGCAAAACGCCGTGATTGTCGATCTTCACGTTGTTTTCGATGGCGCGGAGCATACTCCATATGCAGGCGATGTTGCTCGACAGAACGGGCTTGTTCAGCTTCTGCTCAAGCGCTTCGCTGATCTGGAAGCCCTCCACGTTTGTGCAGCTGATAAACACGGCGTCCGATTCCGGCACATCGGTTTCGAGCACCAGCTCTGTGATCCGTTCTGCGGTCTGCGTGCGCAGCTCCTCGGCGGGGATGATCTGCAGCCCCTTCATGGCAACCACTTCGATGCCGTTGAGCGCAAGAAATTCTTTTTCCTTCTGGTTGATGTCGTCGGTATAGGGGGTGACGAGCGTCAGCTTCTTTGCGCCGACCTCCAAAATGGCGCTGACCATCGCCTGAGATGCGGTTATGACCGGGCAATGGCACTGATCGGCGATCGTTTTAATAATATTGGCGTTGCCGTCTTTTCCGCCGATAAAGCTGCCGCTCGTGCAGCCGTAGATCACCGCCTCCGGGAAAACGGTGGAGATCATTTTCGCGGCGTGCTGCAAGTCGCGCTCCATTGCGCGGAGCGTGTCCTCTGTTGTGTCGTCCAGCAGGACGCGGGTGGCGTAGAAATTGAATTCACTCAGCTGCGGGCAATGATTCAGTTCCGGCTCCATCCGGATATTTACGGACGGCAGGATCAAGCCGACCCTTCTTTTGTCAATGTCGTTGCGCATATTGGCCTCCACACTTTCAATGTTTAGTATTATTGAAATATCTTCTTGAATAATTATATATAACTGAAATATTGTGTCAATAGAGTTTCCCGACATTGTTAATTTTTATATATAATATACATAAAATATAGTCGTTATTTTGCTGTTTTAATGTATTGATAGTACATTGCGATTTAATATTTTAATGTAAAATTTAAACTTTCATTAAAAAAAGAAAAAACGCGCTTTCGAAGAAAGCGTTTTACTTTTATTGAAATAACGAAAAACAGAAGGCAATGTTGCTTTCTTCATTCGCACATGGTATGCTTGAAAAAATACGTTTTCTGCCTGGCGGAAGATGTCCGACCCGGAAGAGGGCCTTCAAAAAACTGTGGCGATACTGCATATAAGGATGATGCTCTTTGAATTCAGAAAAAAATCAGGCTTTACCGCATCGGGAGCTGACTTTTTCGGCCGGAAGCGGACGGACAGCCGTATGCCTGCATCTGCTGCGGGTCGGAAAGGATTGTCAGGCTGTCCTGACCGGCGGAGAGCGGCCCCATATTGGCGCTGTTGTGCTGGCGGTTCCGCGCCCTTCTCTGCGGGGCGGGGAACTCAGCTGCGATTGCTGGGTGACGCCCGTTTCCGCACACAAGGATCATCTGGTCGCCCAAAGCGCTGCGGAGAAGCTGTGTCCTGCGCTGAACGGCGTTGTTTCCGTCTCCGCCGGCATTCACTCCGATCACGCATCGGAAGAAGAACTGCAAGATATCCGCAGGAACTGCGCCTCCGCTGTCGATATGGCGCTTTCCGCAATTCTGGCGGGACATTTTTAAGCAGACCTTCCTATCAAAAGGGCGCGTCTTCGGCGTCCGGAAAGTGAAAGAGACCGTATGGATATCATTCAGACGCTTGCCCAGGAACTCGGCAAAAATGTGCAGCACGTGGAAAACGTCGTGCGTCTCTTGGACGAGGGCAACACGATCCCCTTCATTGCCCGCTACCGCAAGGAGCTTCATGGCGCTATGGACGACACCTCCCTCCGGACGCTGGAGGAACGGCTCCAATACCTCCGTGGGTTGGAGGAACGCCGGGATACGGTGAAAAAGTCCATCGAGGAGCAGGGCAAGCTGACGGAGGAATTGGCCGCCGCCATCGACAGCGCCCAGACCTTGGCAGAGGTGGAGGATCTCTACCGCCCCTACAAGCAAAAGCGCCGCACCCGCGCCACCGTGGCCCGGGAAAAGGGCCTGGAACCGCTGGCCGCGCTGTTATTTGCTCAGGAGCGGGACTGTCCCCGTCCGGAGGATGCGGCGGCGGGCTTCATCGATTCGGAAAAGGGCGTGGAGACGGCGGCGGACGCTCTGCAAGGAGCCAATGACATCATCGCCGAGTGGATCAGCGACGATGCGGCCGTCCGCAAGAGCCTGCGGGAGCTGCTGGAGCGGCGGGGTACTCTGCGTTCCCTCGCCGCCACGGAGGAGGACAGCGTTTACCGCCTGTACTACGATTTTGAGCAGTCCCTCAGCCGCTTGCAGGGCCACCAGATCCTCGCCATCAACCGGGGTGAAAAAGAGGAAAAGCTGAAGGTCACTGTCCTGCTGGACCGGGAGCTGGCGCTGCCGCTGCTGCGGCGGGCCGTAGTGAAGCCCGGCTCCGCCGCCATGGAGTTTGTGAAGACCGCTGCCGAAGATGCCTATGACCGGCTCATTTTCCCCTCTCTGGAACGGGAAATGCGGGCAGCGCTGACGGACCGGGCTGACGAGGGGGCCATCGGCCAGTTCGCCCTGAATCTGAAGCCCCTGCTGATGCAGCCCCCGGTGAAGGGCAGGGTCACCATGGGCCTGGACCCGGGGTACCGGATGGGCTGCAAGGTGGCGGTGGTGGACGGCACGGGCAAAGTGCTGGACACCGCCGTGGTATACCCCACCTACGGCGAGCGGCAGGAGAACGAGGCTATCGCCGCCCTGGCAAAGCTGATCCGAAAGCACGGCGTGGAGCACATCGCCATCGGCAACGGCACAGCCAGCCGGGAGACGGAGCAGATGGCGGTGAAGCTGATCCGGCAGGTGAATGAGGCCGGCGCCCATGTCAGCTACATGATCGTCAGCGAGGCCGGGGCCAGCGTGTACTCCGCCAGCCCCCTGGCGGCGGAGGAGTTCCCCCAGTACGATGTGAACCTCCGCTCCGCCGTGTCCATCGCCCGGCGGCTCCAGGACCCTCTGGCGGAGCTGGTGAAGATCGA
>ERZ827088.2301-NODE-2301-length-20432-cov-4.192177_pt1 | contig 20432 bp, 12 predicted proteins | sample MGYA00519922_ERZ827088 | MGnify/ENA primary metagenome ERZ827088 (study PRJEB31778, sample SAMEA3449254) | human gut metagenome | biome: human gut; feature: human-associated habitat; material: faeces | place: United Kingdom | collected 2010/2012 ...
ATGCTGAAAAATATGTTGAGAAATACTATATAGACTCAAAATCCTACCTATATACGGTTTTTATTGAAAAAAATATGCAGTTAAACATTAGTGGATGCTTTTTAGCCATGGTTACACAGCAATCCTTCATGTTTACTGACGACTATAAAGAACTTCGATCTAAACTATTGTCAAATAGCCATTTTATTAACATGATGCACCTTGGTGCAGATTCTTTTCCTGAAATCAATGGAGAAGTGGTACAAACGACTTCGTTTGTACTCAGATCAAAAGTTGATGTTCCCGCGTACAAATCATTATTTTTACGATTGGTTGATTTTCCAAACGAATCAAAAATAATGAATTACCGAAATTCCAAGTACAGATTTTATTGTAGTGGCAATCGCTTCAAGAGCATTAAAGCAAATCCGTTTTCATATTGGCTGAGTGATAAAATGAGAGACTCATTCAGTATAGGTACCCCGTTTGAAGAGTACGGAAATCCGCGTGCCGGAATTACTACGGGCGACAATGACCGTTTTATGAGAGCGTGGTATGAAGTCAGCCACAGTAAGATTGGTTTCCATTACGAAAGCGTCGAAAGTTTTCACGCCTCTCGAAGCCTATATATTCCCTATAATAAAGGTGGCAAACAAGTCCGTTGGTATGGGAACAATGATTATGTTTTGATGTTCGATGAACATAATTACAATATCTTGAGCAATCAAGGAAACCATCTGCCTTCCCGACAGTATTATTGCCTTCCATGTATAACATGGTCAGATATTTCTGGCAGATCATTCGCAGCGCGGTATTGCGATGCTGGATCAATCTTTGACGTTAAAGGCTCGTGTGGATTTCCTTCCGAAGACCGTTTCTGGCTTTCGCTTGCATTTTTGAATAGTAAGTTGACGCCCAAGTATATAGAATCCCTGAATCCAACAACAACAACTCAAGTTGGTGATTTGAAGAGGATTCCTGTTATTCCACCGAGTCCGGATATTCACGAGAAAATAGATTTTCAAACTTACCGATCAAGACGGGCGATGCCGAGGAAAAAGTTTCGAAACTTGCTAGAATAAACATTTCGATTTCAAGAACTGATTGGGATTCCTATGAAACCTCATGGGATTTCAAGCGGAATCCGCTGGTGTGAGGTGATTATAATGTATAAAAAGCTTGTAGAATATGATTATACAAGGAAGCAGCCTATCCTTTCTGACAAAACACCATATCGTTGTAGATTTTGCGAAGAAATAAAGGGGCCAGACGAGTTTAAAAAAATAGCTCATGCAGTTGCGGAATGTATCGGAAATAAAGCTATTATTTCTTCCTACGAGTGTGATAAGTGCAATCACCGATTCTCCGCCTATGAAAGTGAACTGGGTAAACTGTATACATTTTACCGCGCAAACCGAAGTATTCGCAAAAAGGGTGGAGGGAAAACCAAACTGCCGGGTACCAACATTGAGTACAGTGAAAAAGACTCGACATACTCAGAAACAATAAATCTCACAAATAATCCCTATGACTGTATTCTGGTTGGCACTTACAAGAATGGAACGGACTTCTTTTTCAAATCGAGGAAAATAACAGTCAATGGTCCGTTTGTATACCGCGCCCTGCTAAAGTTTTCACTGAGTATTGCACCTGAGAACCTGTGCAGCTATCTATCAAGCGGATTTCATATTTTGAAAAAAGATGAAATATTTTCACAGCCTGTACTTGAAATTGTCAGAAAAAACATAATTTCAAAACCTAAAATTAGACTTTACCAATATGACGGTGCTGCACAGTACCCACGGTGGTTTTCTTGTATAGATGTATTTCAAATTACATACATTCTGTTCTTGGATTTTGAAATGCAACCCAATTTTCTCCCATACCCGATAATCGCTGAGTCTATTGAGTCGCCAATCATATCTCCCGATGATATTTTTGCGATCCAAATTCGTGATTTTTCAAGAAACGTGACGATAGAACAAGCTGAACAGGTATCTGGACACATAAAGTACTGATTAGAGAACTGCTATACGTCGTTAAATCTACCGCCTGAAAGCAGCAACAGCTTGCAATCAGGTTACAAGAACGCAGACGAGTTTCAGAAAACCTGTGTAGACTATTTCGCCATGATCCAGCAGTACGGCGCAGATGCTGTGGCAGCAAATTTGAAGAGTTGGCTCTCCGAAACGAGTGCTATGGGCTGCGGCGACGATATTACCGTCCTGATCGCATATTTCTTCGATGACACTGCAACGGAAAGCGAGGCTGTTGCCAATGAGTGATTTCAACGAAGCCGTTGTGCTGATTGCAAAATGTGGCGAAAGCCATAAAACATATGGTATGCGGCTGGAAAAAACGGGGCATGACCAATGGCTCACAACGTGGGCTTTCCCTATTAAGGAGTCGTCTGCTAAGCGCGAGGGATACGATAAAGTTCAGGTCAAGGGAGATATTTCATTTGCAGATGACTATCCCGGATGTCCTTATTGCAGTGGTCACGGGCTGACGCTTTGTTCCTGCGGGCATTTGAGCTGTACTATTTTGAGAAACGACATCTTCACATGTGAATGGTGCGGAACGCAAGGGCAAATCGGAGACTATTCCGGGGAAACGATCACTGCCGGAACAGACTATTGATCTGCTTTTTCTGAGTTTAATCGGAGAAGCAATGAGAGGACCGGACTCAAACAGCGCATAACACAGGTTTTCTTTGCGGTGCGTTCATGTGTAAGCGTCAAACCACCCCGCGCATAGACGGGCATGAGACAATAGTAACGGGACGTTGCGAAACGTTCCGTTACTGTCATATTGGAGGTAAGGGGATGACAAGCGCAGAGTTGAAACACCGTGTAAAGCTGCAGGAGTGGGCGGCACGAATACAGGACTGCCGCAGCAGCGGTCTGTCAGTGCGGGCGTGGTGCAGACAAGAAGAAATCAATGCAGCAACCTATTACCGTTGGGAACGGGAATTGCTGGCTTTGGCTGAAACAGAGCCGTGCTCGAGCGTGTCGGCCGTCAGGTTTGCAGAGCTTCCGGCACCGAAACGGGTATCACGCAACGTTGCGGAACGTTCCGCAACGTTGCATATTGGAAACGCCAGTCTGGATATTTATCCCGGGTGCGATACGGAACAGCTGAAAATGCTGGTAAAACTTTTGCGCCTATGTTAAATGATTTCACCGGCGCAGATAAAGTCTATATTGCCTGTGGCTACACAGATCTGCGTAAAGGCATAGACGGCCTGGCGCGGCTCGTCCAGCAGCAGTTTGAACTGGATCCATTTACCAACACGCTGTTCCTGTTCTGCGGACGGCGGCGAGACCGTATCAAGGGCTTGTACTGGGAAAAGGGCGGCTTCATCCTGGCCCACTGGGACGGTACGACCGAGACCGAGGAGCGCATCAAGGACGAGACAAAAGCCACCATCCGCTGCATCCCCTTCGAAGCCGACGAAGAAAGCCTCACGCCCGGAGTGGACATGCTCACAGGCCGTCCGTCAGCACGCCGCGTGCTCTTTGCCCGCGCCTATTGATGCAGATATTGTAAACATTTCATATTAATCGTCACGAATCGCCCTGCAAGCGGGAGACTTGAAAATCCCCCTTGCGGGGCATTCAGTATCAAGGCTTTGACACTTTCCACAAGTGTCATCCATACTTCTCATAAGTGTCGGCACACTGTCCACTCCCGCCTCCACGCAGGCAGCAGAAGGCAGTCTATCACAAACACTATTTACCACATGGAAAAACTTCGTAAACGCATCCTTATCCTCAACGCCAGCCCACGCCCTCACGGCAACATCGCCTCCATGCTGGAAGCCATGGCCCGGGAAGCCACACAAGAAGGAGCCGACGTGGAGACTGTCCGCGTCGCAGACCTGGCGGTGCGCCCTTGCACGGGTTGCATGGCATGCCGCTCGCGGCTGGAGTGTGTCCTCCCGGAAGACGACGCACAGCGGACGCTGCAGAAGATAACAGACTGCGACGCGCTGGTCATCGGCGCACCCTGCTATTGGGGCAACATGCCGGGCACGCTCAAAGTGCTTTTCGACCGCATGGTCTACGGCCTGATGGGCGAAAGCCCGCGAGGTGTCCCCCTCCCACTACACAAAGGCAAGCGGGCCATCATCGTCAGCACCTCGACCACACCCTGGCCCTTCAACATCTGGTTCCGCCAGACGCGCGGCACGGTCCGTGCCCTGCGGGAAATCCTGAAGTGGAGCGGTTTCCACGTCATGGCGGCCATCGAGCGGGGCGACACCCGGCAGCGGCCAGTCAATGAAAAAGACTTGACGCGATGTCGCCGTGCCATACACCGCGTGCTGTGAGAGGCGCGTTTTTATTTTTTACATACATAAACTTTTCAAGCAGATGGAAAACGCTTCAGAACTACTCGTCTACAAAGCCTCAGCCGGTTCGGGAAAGACCTTCACACTGGCCGTGGAATACATCAAGCTGCTCATCGCCAACCCGGCAGCCTATCGCAACATCCTGGCTGTGACGTTCACCAACAAGGCCACGACGGAAATGAAAGAGCGCATCTTGGGCCAACTCTTCGGCATTGCCATCGGCGACCCTTCGTCAGAAGCCTACTTGAAGGTGGTGTGCGACGGACTTGGCATGACTCCCGACAAAGTCCGTTCACAAGCACACAAGGCCCTCTCCCTGCTCATCCATGACTACAGCCGCTTCCGCGTGGAGACCATCGACTCCTTTTTCCAGTCCGTCATGCGCAACCTGGCACGCGAGCTGGAGCTTGGAGCAAACATGAACATCGCACTCAACAACGAAGAAGTGCTCTCCGACGCCGTGGATGCGATGATTGAACAGCTCGACCGCCGCTCCCCCGTCCTCGTCTGGCTGTTGGAGTTCATCCGCGAACGCATTGCCTCGGACAAACGTTGGAACGTATCGGGAGAAATCAAAAGTTTCGGCCGGAACATCTTCGACGAGACTTACATCGAGCGGGGCGAAGGGCTACGCGAGAAGTTGGCCGACCCGCAGACCATCCCCCTCTACAAGAAGCGACTGGAAAGCATGCAAGCCGAGGCCAAGGACGTGATGACGGGCTTCGCCGAACAGTTCTTCAACGTCGTGACTGAAGCCGGCCTGCAACCAGAAGACTTAATCCGGGGAAAGAACGGCATCATGAGCTACTTCAAGAAATTGCGCGACGGCGTGTGGGACAACGGCATCCGTAACTCCACTGTGGAGAAATGCCTCCAATCGCCCGATAACTGGGCCAGCAAGACATCGCCCTACCGCGCACAAATCGTCAGTCTGGCTTCCACGGACCTCCTTCCCCTGCTCCAACAAGCAGAAGAACTGCGTCCGCAGCAGAACTTCACGCTCAACTCCTGCGCCCTCTCACTGCGCTACCTGAACCAGATGCGCCTGCTGACACACATCGACGAAGAAGTGCGTACGCAGAACAGGAAGGAAAACCGCTTTCTACTCTCCGACACGAACGCCCTCCTGAGGCGGCTGATGCAAGAGGGTGACTCGTCGTTCATCTTCGAGAAAATCGGGACTTCACTCCATCATGTGATGATTGACGAGTTTCAAGACACCTCCCGGATGCAGTGGAACAACTTCAAGATGTTGCTTCTCGAAGGTCTTTCACAAGGTTCAAGCAGCCTCATCGTGGGCGACGTCAAGCAGTCCATCTACCGCTGGCGGGGCGGAGACTGGAGCATCCTGAACAATCTGCGCGGGAAAATGGCCGGCATCTATCCCATCCACGACATGAAGCTGACGACCAACCGCCGCAGCGAAAGCCGCATCATCCGTTTCAACAATGAAATCTTCACCGCAGGAAGCACATGGCTGAACAGCCTCTACCGCGACGATTACGGTGACGACTGCACCGAGCTGCTGCAAGCCTACAGCGACGTATGCCAGGACTCTCCCAAAAAAGAAGAGAAAGGCTACGTACACATCGAGTTCCTGAAGGGCAACGAAGAAATGGACTACGCCGAACAGACATTGGAAAGCCTGGCATCGCAGGTGGAAAACCTCGTGGCGGAAGGCGTACGCCTGCAAGACATCACCATCCTCGTGCGCAAGAACAAAAACATCCCGCTCATCGCCGACTACTTCAGTGCACATCTGCCCTACCGTATCGTGTCAGACGAGGCCTTCCGGCTGGACGCTTCATCCTGTGTCTGCGCCCTCATCGACTGCCTGCGCTGGCTGACAGACAAGAGCGACACGATAGCCCTGGCACGCCTGGCCGGCATGTATCAAAAGGAAATTCTGCAAAGCGGCCTGGACTGGAACACCATCCTGCTGCATGGGGCGGAACACTTCGTCCCACAGGAATTCATTGACCGGCAAGACGAACTGCGTCTCATGCCCCTCTACGAACTGCTCGACCTTCTGTTCGGCCTGTTCGGCCTCTCCAGCCTGAACGCACAAGATGCCTACCTTTTTGCCTTCTTCGATGCAGTCCTCGAATATTTGCAGGAAAACTCTTCTGACCCGACTGCTTTCCTGGCATATTGGGACGAAAAGCTGAGCGCCAAAACCATTCCCTCAGGCGAACTGGACGGCATACGCATCTACTCCATACACAAATCGAAAGGACTGGAGTTTCACACCGTGCTCATCCCCTTCTGCGACTGGAGTCTCGAGAACGAGACACACACACAGATGATTTGGTGCTCGCCACACGACGCCCCCTATGACGAATTGGACATCGTCCCGGTGAACTACGGAGCGGCGATGACCCAATCGACCTACGCCCAAGACTACAAACAGGAACGGCTGCAACTGTGGGTGGACAATCTGAACCTACTTTATGTCGCCTTCACCCGTGCCGGAAAGAATCTCTTCATTTGGGCAAAAGACGGCGCGAGAAACTCCATTTCCACCTTATTATATAATAGCCTTTTCCAAGCAGCCTCCACCTTAGGCACCGACTTCCAGGACGGCCAGTCTTTCGAATACGGCACACTCTGTACATCTGAAGAGTCCAAGGCAAAACAAACCGATACAAACCGGCTCACATCTTCGCCGGAGAGCCTGCCCGTCGCCATGCAGACGTTCCAAAACAAAATAGACTTCCGGCAATCGAACCGCTCGGCGGACTTCATCCGGGGAGAGGAAGAAGAAGACGAACAAGGACGATATATCCGCCAGGGACGCCTGCTCCACCATGTGTTTGCCACCATACGGACGACTGATGACGTAGACCCGACCCTGCAAGCCATGCAGAACGAAGGACTCTTCGACTCCCTGGACGACGTGGCACGGGCACGGACGCTCATAGACCGCGCCCTCTCCCGTATGGAAGCTAAAGAATGGTTCGGAGGTGGGTGGGAACTGTTCAATGAATGTTCCATCATCTATATGGAGCATGGCGAACTCCAGACACGCCGGCCCGACCGGGTGATGATACGTGACGGGCGCGTCATCGTCGTCGACTTCAAATTCGGAAAACACAGCGAAGCCTACAACGAACAGGTGCGGGGCTACATGAGCCTGCTCCGCGACATGGGATATACGGACGTGAAAGGCTACTTGTGGTACGTCTATAAGAATGAACTAATATCTGTCAACTGAACACTATGGAAGCATTTCTCAAACTGGTAGCCGATGACTTGTTCGACAAGCTCCAAGGCGACTTCTCACATACTGCAATCATCTTCCCGAACAAACGGGCCGGACTTTTCTTCAACGAATACTTGGCCACACGGGCTGGACACCCGGTGTGGTCACCTGCCTACCAGACCATCAGCGAACTCTTCCGCTCGCTGAGCGACAAGCAGCCGGGCGACCCCATCGAACTGGTCTGCCGTCTCTACGACGTGTTCCGCGAAGCTACCCAGAGCAAGGAGACGCTGGACGAATTTTATTTCTGGGGTGAACTCCTGATTAGCGACTTCGACGACATGGACAAGAACCGTGTCGACGCAGACCGCCTATTTGCCAACCTGCAAGACCTCAAGGCCTATGACACGCTCGACTTCCTCACCGAAGAACAGACAGAGGCCATCCGACAATTTTTCAAAAACTTCTCCCCGGCCAAAACGACTGAGCTCAAACAACGCTTCATCACACTATGGAACGTCCTGGGAGACGTCTATCACCGCTTCCGGCAGGCACTGGCCGACAACGGCATCGCCTATGAGGGCATGCTCTATCGGGAAGTATGCGAGTCGCTCCGCCCAGAACAACTCCCATACGAACATTACGTCTTCGTCGGATTCAACGTGCTCAACCGGGTCGAGCACCTGCTGTTCCAAACGTTGCAAGATGCCGGCAAAGCCATGTTCTACTGGGACTATGACGTGGCCTATCTCCATACACCCAACCATGAGGCCGGGGAATTCATCCGGAGAAACCTCCGCGACTTTCCCTCCGAGCTGCCGGAAACATGCTTCGACACCTTCAGACGGAAGAAAGACATCGTCTATGTCGCTGCCTCGACAGAAAACGCACAGGCCCGCTTCCTCCCCGAATGGCTACGCACGCACATCGGGCAGAAGGAATCGGAGACAGCTGTGGTCCTCTGCAACGAAGCTCTCCTCCAGCCCGTGTTTCACTCACTGCCGACCGACGCCGTAAGACACGTAAACATCACGATGGGTTTCCCACTCTCGCAGACTCCCGTACACAGCCTCGTGAACGCACTGACCGAACTGCAGACGACCGGCTACCACGCAGAAACCGGACGCTACGACTACCAGCAGGTGGCCATCGTACTGAAGCATCCCTACGTCCGCAGGCTCTCCCGACAGGCCGACGCACTGGAACGCGACCTGACCCTGCGCAACCGTTTCTATCCGCTCCCGTCCGAGCTCCAAGCCGACGACGTGCTTACCACGCTATTCACCCCCGCAACCGGAAACTTGCAGCTATGCATCTATCTGGAAACAGTCCTCGAACGCGTCGCCTTCATCTATCGTAAAGAATCACAGGCCGACAGCCCCTTCGAACAGCTCTATCGCGAATCGCTGTTCCAAGCCTACACGACGATGAACCGCTTCCGACGGCTGGTCGAGAACGGCACGCTGCGGGTGCAGACCTCCACGTTTACGGCCCTGATGAACAAAGTATTGGCAGCGACGTCCATTCCGTTTCACGGCGAACCGGCCATCGGGCTACAAGTCATGGGCGTACTCGAAACGCGTAATCTCGACTTCAAAAACGTCGTCATGCTCTCGCTCAACGAAGGACAACTCCCCAAGGGAAGCGGCGACTCTTCGTTCATCCCCTATAACCTGCGCAAAGCGTTTGGTATGACCCTCCTCGAGCACAAGAACGCCGTCTACGCCTACTATTTCTACCGCCTCATGCAACGGGCCGAACACGTCGCCTTGCTCTACAACAATTCCTCCGACGGACTCAACCGTGGGGAAATGTCACGCTTCATGCTGCAAATGCTTACCGAGAGTCCGCATCCCATCCGAAAGTATACCGTCGTGGCCGGTCAGAAACCCATGACACCCGACGATATACGCATCGAAAAGTCTGAAGAGATATTGAAACGCCTACACCGGCAGTTTGATGTCGACCGGAAAGGATTCATTTCCCCTTCGGCACTCAACACCTACCTGGACTGCCGCCTGAAGTTCTATTTCTACTACGTCGCCGGGCTGCGCCCGAAAGACGAAGTGACCACGGAAATCGACTCGGCCATGTTCGGAAGCCTCTTCCACCGCAGCGCCGAACTCATCTACCGCGACCTGACGACCCACGGAGGCCTGATACGAAAGGAAGACATCGAAGCCCTCCTCAAGGACCGTCCCCGGCTCGAACGTTACGTCGACACGGCCTTCAAGGAAGAGTTCTTCAAAGTGAAGCCGGACGAGAAGCCGGAATACAACGGCCTGCAACTGCTCAACTCCGAGGTCATCGTCAGCTACATCACGCAACTACTGGAAAAAGACAAGTATTACGCTCCCTTCACGATGGTCGACATGGAAAAGAAAGTCTTCGAAGACTTCACCATCCGAACCCAGTCCGGCCTCCGCACGCTCCGCATCGGCGGCATCATCGACCGCCTCGACAGCAAGGACGGCACGCTCCGCATCGTCGACTACAAGACAGGAGGCGAACCCTCGACCGTCACCAACGTCGAGTCCCTCTTCCTGCCTACCGAGAAGCGGCCCGGTTACGTCCTGCAGACATTCATGTATGCAGCCATCATGACCCGTCGTCAGGCCATGCCCGTCGCTCCGTCGCTGCTCTACATCCACAAAGCCGCTTCGCCGGACTACTCGCCCGTCATCCGCATGGGAGAACCTTACAAGGACAAGACACCCGTGAGCGACTTCCGGCCCTACGACGAAGAGTTCCGCGCCCGCCTGCAGGAACTGTTGGAGGAAATATTCCATCCCGACATAGCCTTCACACAGACAGAGTTCGCCTCCCACTGCGCCTACTGCGACTTCCGCGAACTGTGCCGGCGGTAACTCCGTCCGACCCGTCCTCTCACCTATTATGTATATAAAAAAATCCTGTGTACGTATGCAAGAATCTCTACATACGTACACAGGAAAACCAACGTCGGCGGACACCGGACGTTTACGCCCGTTGGAAACGGTAGTTGAAAAGCACGAACACGAGCGTGCCTGCAAGGGCGAAGCCCGAACCGACCAAAGCAGAATACTCCACGCCCAGCCCGGCGTCAATCGGCAGACCGCCAAAGAAAGCTCCCATCGCGTTGCCGAGGTTGAAAGCCAACTGCACCATTGCGCCGCCCATCAGTTCCCCTCCGGGGGAATGCCGCAGAAGGAGCAGCTGTTGGGGCGATGAGAGGGCAAAAAGACAGCCCGTGCAGACACATAGGAGCAGGAGTGAAATCCAGGCGTAGGATGCCAAAAAGAATATCAGCAGCAGGGAGAGGGCGGCCAGGAATTGTGTACACATGGACACAACAGAAGGCGAAAAGCGGTCGGACAGCGTGCCGCCCAGATAGTTGCCCACACACATGCTGCCGCCGGCCAGAAGCATCAGAATCGGCATCACGCCCACGTGGAAGCCCGACACGTCAGTCATAAGCGGGTTCACGTAGCTGTACCAGCAAAAGACACCGCCGTTGCCCAGCATCGTGGCCGCGATGAGCAGCCAGGGCTGCGGCTTCTTCAGGAAGCGGAACTGTCCCTTCAAGTTCGTCCGCGGCATGGCAGGCAGGATGGGAATCCAGCGGTAAATAAACCACACGGTCAACAGCCCCCAGACCGTGGCAAAGGCAAACACCACACGCCATGAGAGGTAGTGCCCTAACAGGTTCCCCAACGGGACGCCCATCAGATTGGCCACCGTCATGCCCATCACCATCGTGGCTACGGCAGAAGTGCTCTTCCCCTTCTCGGCCAAGTGGTTGGCGATGATGACGCCCGTACCGAAATACGCCCCGTGAGGAATGCCGGCGACAAAGCGGGCGCAAAGCGTCAACCAGTAGTCCGGCGACACCGTAGTGACGAAATTTCCCACGATAAATATGCCCATCAAAGCAAACAGGATACGGCGCAGAGGCCAGTTGCGCGTGATGATGACCATCAGCGGCGCCCCGACGCAGACCCCCAAAGCATAAGCAGAAATCAAATGCCCGGTCTCGGGGAGAGAGACTCCGAAGTCGGCCGCCACATCGGGCAGGATGCTCATCATGATGTATTCGGCAATACCCAAACCAAATGTCCCGAAGGACAATGCATAAAGTCCTTTTCTCATTCTATTCGTTCTATAAAGGGTTGTTTCAAAATCGGCTGCAAAGAAACAACAAAAAAGGTTGCCTTCATCCCTGAAAGCAACCTTTTTTATGATATTTACATTACATCGTCCCGACTCAACAGCCTTTGTGTGTCATAATGTCGAGTACGACGCGGTCAGTCTCATTCATGCCCACGGAACCGATGCGCGTCATGTTGCGGATACATCTGTCCACATCGTCGTCGATGATGCCTTCCACCGACGTCACATAACGTTGCTGCATGGCCATCATGGCAGAAAGCACGGCAGTCGACACACCCGTGGAGAGCTTCATGGCGCAGCTGGGTTTCGCACCGTCGCAGAGCATACCTGTCAGGTTGGCCACCATGTTCTTGACAGCATATACAGCTTGGTCGTAATTGCCACCCATCAAGTAAGTAATGCCACAGGCCGAACCCGTCGCAGCCACCACGCATCCGCAGAGAGCCGAAAGACGTCCCAAACTCTGCTTGATGTAGATGACGGTCAGATGGCTCAGCGTCAAAGCACGCACCAGTTCCTCATGGCTCTTGTGGTTTTCTTCAGCGAAGACCACGACGGGGAGGGTCGCTGTGATGCCTTGGTTGCCGCTACCCGAGTTGCTCATGATGGGAATCATCGCGCCGCCCATACGTGCATCACACGCTGCAGCCGTATAGGACAGGATGTGTGAATACACGCTGTCGCCCATGACTTCATGCTCTTGATTGCTACACATCATACGGCCTATGCCATGTCCGTAGTCGCCTTTCAACGAAAATTCTGCAGCTGCCTTATTCAAGCGTTTGGCTTCCAGGATAAACTCAATCTCATCCAGCGGGGTCGTCATGGCAAAGTCATAGACCTTGCGGAACGTGAGCTGGACATCCTTGCCTTCGTCCGTAGCCTGCGCACCGCTCTGTTTGTCGAGCAACACGGCATCGTCTTTGGCCACATAGACAAAATTGGTGTGTCCTCCGGAGATGATGGCCTTTGCGGTGTGGCCTCCAGCTTCGCAGACGACTTCGATATAGAGCTTCTCCGTGATGTTTTCTTTCAGCGAAATGCTGATGCGCTTTTCTGCGATGAAAGCTTTTCCTTTTTCCACAGCTTCCGGCGTGGAATCCTTCAACACTTCAAGCTGATATTCAGACTTACCAATCAAAGCACCCAAAGCGACAGCGATGGGCAGACCAATCATTCCCGTGCCCGGAATCCCCACACCCATTGCATTCTTCAGGATGTTTGCACTCAAATACAATGAAATATGTTCCGGCAAGCAACCCAGCGTCTCCGTAGCCTTGGCCACACACAGAGCCACAGCTACCGGCTCAGTGCAACCTATGGCAGGGACCACTTCACGTTGCATCAAGGCAATGATTTGCTTTCTTTCTGCTAAATCTAACATGATGGTATGTATTATTAAAGTTAAGGTATAGACTTAGATATTACTGGTTTTTCTTCTTGTAATTATCCAGACCGGTCTGCAAGAAGTTGATATACTTCTCCACGTCTTCATCGTGAGAATAAGAACCGTTCAAAGGCTTTCCTTCATTGTCGAGCAGTACATAGAACGGCTGTGCATTCGCACCGAATTTCACACGTTGCAAGTAGCTCCACTTGTCACCGATGGTACGCAGGATGCGAGTCTGTCCGTTTTCTTCCACGGTAATCTTCTCGGGCAATTTCTCTTTCTCATCCACATAGAGTGAGATAAGGACGTAATCCTTTGTCATAATGTCGCGCACTTTCGGGTCAATCCATACCTTGGATTCCATCTCACGGCAGTTTACACAACCCCATCCGGTGAAGTCCACCATTACGGGCTTGCCCACTTGCTTGGCATAGTTCATACCCTCTTCGTAGTTCGTAAACTGAGCATGCACTTCCTCTGCTTCATAGAGGTTGAAGTCCTGCGTGCTGCTGGGAGGAGCAAATGCGCTGATGGCTTTCAACGGAGCACCCCACAAACCGGGAACCATATAGATGGCAAAAGCGATGGAAATCAATCCGAGGAAGAAGCGAGGCACGCTCACCTTGTCTTCATCATCGTCGTGCGGGAACTTAATCTTGCCCAGCAAGTAAACACCCAGCAGACCAAAGAGGGCAATCCACAAAGCCAGGAAGGTCTCACGGTCAAGAATACGCCAGCCGTATGCCATGTCGGCCACGGAGAGGAACTTCAGGGCAAAAGCCAATTCGATGAAACCAAGCACGACCTTGATGACGTTCATCCAGCCGCCGGATTTCGGCATTGACTTCAGCCAGGACGGGAACATAGCAAACAAGGTGAACGGCAGGGCCAACGCGATGGCAAAGCCAAGCATACCGATGGCCGGAGCCACAATGCTGCCAGTCGTGGAAACTTCCACCAACAAGAATCCGATGATAGGACCGGTGCATGAGAATGACACCAGTGAAAGCGTGAATGCCATCAAGAAGATGCTCAGCAGACCACCGGCCTTTTCAGCCTTGCTGTCGACAGCCGTACTCCAAGACGACGGCAATGTGATTTCAAATGCACCGAAGAAAGAAGCTGCAAACACAACCAACAGCAAGAAGAAGAAGAGGTTGAAAATCGCGTTGGTCGAAAGTGAGTTCAGTGCGCTCGCACCAAATATCAACGTGATGGCGAGACCTAAAACGACGTAGATGACAACGATTGACGCACCGTATGTCCAGGCGTCACGGATGCCTTTCTTCTTATCGCCGGAGCGTTTCAAGAAGAAACTTACCGTCATCGGGATAATCGGCCATACGCAGGGGGTGAACAAGGCAATCAAGCCACCCAGGAAACCTGCAAAAAAGATATATAACCAAGAGGCTTCAGAAGACTCTGTATGTTCGTCAAAAGCATTCAACTCTTTAATCACCGGAGTCCAATAATCAGACTCTCCGGAAACAGACGTAGCTGCAGATGCTGCGACAGAATCGGTTTCAGCCGAAACCTCGGCTGTCGCCTCAGTTTCGGCTGTATTAGATTCAGACGCTGCCACATCCTTGTTCGCATCAGGAGCAGGAGCTGCTGCGGCTGCTTTTCCATCGCCCTTGCCTGTAAACGAGAAGTTCACATCGGTCGGCGGCAAACAATTCTGATCATTGCAGGCTCCATACTGCATATAACCTTCGATTTTGAAAGTCGCGCCCGTGATTTTTATCTTCTGTACAAACTGTGCGTTGTGTTCGAAGAAACGGACCTGCATCTGGAACATCTGGTCAAACTTGTCTTCCTCTTTACCTACGGGTGTCAATTTTCCTACCAACTCTGCACCTTCGATCTTATCGACATTGAACGTAGCAGAAATGGGACCACCGTCAGGAAGGTCTGTCGAATAGACATGCCAACCGTCATCGATTGTCGCAGTAAATACAATCTCAGCTTCCGTGCCTGAGATTTGTTTCAACTCCGATTTGAAGTGAACCGGATCTTGCATTTGTGCCATGCACGTCACCGTGCATACCAGCAAGAGCATTAAGCTCATGAAAAGTGTTTTTCTCATCCTGTATAGCTGTTTTTATTAATTAGAACTTTTGTCGCAAAAATACGCATTATCCGCGAGAAGTGATACAAAAAAAGTAAAAATTCAGAGGTTGTACAGTGTTTTTAATGTTTTTTTGTTAGAAATGCAATCATATTACTATAAAAAAGGAATCCTGTTCAGACTTTCACAAGCCCAAACAGGACATTTACAATTAATTTATATATAGAGAGAGAAAAATGCGCTAGCAAAACATTGAGCTTCCAGTGATGCAACTAGCACGTTGCCACTCACCTTCCTTCTCAAATGCGCTGCAAAGATAATGCATATTTCTGCAATAATAAAGAGATAACATAGAAAAAATGTTTAAGAGTAATAAGTTTGTTCAAAGCACTCCATTTTTTGAGACCAAAGCCTTTCATCAACAGGGAAAAAAGACGCAGCCGGCCCGGACTCCCGGAGGTGTTCACAGACAACGACACGCCGACAGACAAGCTGCGGGAAAGCAAGACCACACGACAAAGCAAACATCCGATGCCGACATCTGAAAAACGGGCCTCATTCCTCCTCCAGACACCCGGAAACGACGGCCTAAAGGGTAGCCGAGAGCCGAAAGGAAGGTAGCCGAGGACGGAAAGGAGGGTAAGCGAGGACGCAAAGGAAGGCTACGTCACGGGGACTTGACCTCCGTCATGCACTCCCGTACAAACATTTTTAGACCCTTTACTGAAACAATATGCCTTCCGCATCCTTTCATTCCGGATAGATATGATTATCTTTGAGGAGTTAAAAACTATACCTTATTATAATATCATATTAAGACCAAAACCGACCTATGTACCGTAACGTGTTTATGTGGGGAGCTTTGCTTGCAATGCTCCTTTCCGCCTGCCAGAATCATTTCATCTCGGATGCCAATGAGCGAAAAGAAGTGGAACAAACTTTTGAGAGACGAAAAGAAGTTTTAAAAGACACACACATTTTCGATGTATTCACGGAAACAATGACCCGTGAAGAAAACGAAGCCATGCGCTTCATGTATGCCTACATGCCCCTGGGCGACCTGACCGACTATCCGGGCGAGTTCCATCTGGCCCACGTGAAAGCCGCGCTGCGCGCACGTGCAGAGATGCCGTGGGGCAAAGACATCCCGGAGCGAGAATTCCGTCACTTCGTACTCCCCTACCGCGTCAACAATGAAAACATGGACTCCGCGCGAATCGTATTCTACCGCGAACTGAAACCACGCATCGAAAACATGTCCCTGAAAGAGGCAGTCCTAGAAATCAACCACTGGTGTCATGAAAAGGTGGCCTACACACCTTCGGACATGCGCACCAGCGCACCGCTGGCTTCCGTGCGTACAGCCTACGGACGCTGTGGCGAAGAGTCCACCTTCGCCGTGAGTGCATTCCGCGCCATGGGCATACCTGCCCGCCAAGTGTACACACCTCGATGGGCACATACGGATGACAATCATGCCTGGGTGGAAGTATGGGTGGACGGGAAATGGCATTTCCTGGGCGCTTGCGAACCGGAACCGGTGCTCGACCTGGCTTGGTTCAACGCCCCGGCCAGCCGCGGCATGCTGATGCACACCAAAGTGTTCGGCCACTACCACGGCCCGGAAGAAGTCATGGAAACGACGGACAACTATACAGAAATCAATGTCATAGACAACTATGCCGACACCGCCACAACGACAGTCACTGTGACATCGCCTAACGGGCAACCGGTCGAAGGAGCATTGGTAGAGTTCAAGCTCTACAACTATGCCGAATTCTACACTGTCGCACGCAAAACGACCGACGCCCACGGCCAAGCCTCCCTGACTGCCGGACTGGGCGACATGCTCGTGTGGGCCTCGACGAAAGACGGCCGCTACGGGTTCAGGCAATGTTCGTTCGGGAAAGACAAAGAGCTTACCATCACCCTGGCTTCCGGACAAACCGGACAAACGGACCTGGACATCACCGTGCCCGTGGAAAAGGCACACATCCCGGACGTGACGCCGGAACAACGCGCCGAAAATGACCGGCGTTTCGCACTGGAAGACTCCATCCGCCATGCCTACATCGCCACATTCCCCACAGAGACGCAAGCCAGGCAGTTTGCTGAAAGCAACGGCTACAATGCAAGCGACGTCGTGCCGCTCATCGTGGCATCCAGAGGAAACTATTCCACCATCCAGACATTCCTCCAAGAAGCCGGACGCACCGACCGCGACCTGGCCGTGAGGCTGCTGCGTGTGCTTTCAGAAAAAGATTTGCGCGACGTAGAGCTGCGCACACTCCGCGAACACTTCTTGCTCTATCCGGACATGCCCGCAGACTGCCCGCAGGAAATCTATGACAAATACCTCTTGAACCCGCGTGTCGCCAACGAAATGATATTGCCCTATCGGGAGCTCATCTCCCAGACGCTTTCAGTAGAGATTCCCGAATCCACGTCCGGCACAGACCTTGCCCACGAACTGGCAGACTGGTGCCGCACGCACATTCGCCTGCTTTCTGACTGGAATCCGCAACGCATCCCCATGTCGCCGGCCGGCATCTGCAAAGCACGTGTAGCTGACGAATACTCGCTCCAAATCTTCTTCGTGGCAGCGGCACGCAGCTTCGGCATCCCGGCACGCATTGACGAAGTCACGGGCAAAGTGCAATACTACCTCCAAGGGAAACCGGTCGACATCAGCCTCACGGGCCAACCGACTACCGACACAGCACAAGGCACAGGCACGCTCCTCGCCCGCTACACGCCGACTTCCTGGCTGGACGATGCCAAGTATTACAACCACTTCACGCTGTCACGACTGGAAAAGGGACGTCTGCAACTGCTCAACTATCCGGAGACAGGCACCACTTGGAACTCCTTACTGCGTGAAGGCACGAAACTTGATGCCGGAGACTATGTCCTGACCACAGGCACACGGCTTGCAAACGGAAATGTGCTATCCCGACTGACATTCTTCACCGTGCGTGAAGGCGAAAAGACTGTCGTCGACCTCACCCTGCGCGAAGCCAAAGATGCCGTGCAAGTCATCGGCAACTTCAACTCGGAAAGCCTCTTTACTCCAAAAGACGGCTCACAAGAAGTGTCCCTCTTGTCTGTCACCGGACGCGGATACTATGTCCTCGGACTGCTCGACGGACAAGAACCGTCCAACCATGCCCTGCGCGACATAGCAGCCTGTGCCGGAGAGTTTGACCAATGGGGACGCCCGATGGTGCTCCTGTTCCCGGACAAAGACCGTCTGGACAAAGTGGGCACTGCCGGCTTCCCGACAATGCCTGAGCACGTCACATGGGGCATAGACACCAAGGGCACTATCCGCCAAGACCTTATCACCGGACTTAAACTCAATGAAAAACAGGGACTGCCCATCTTCATCGTAGCTGACACGTTCAACCGAGTGGTCTTCGTCGTACAAGGTTACACCATCGGATTGGGAGAACAACTCATGAAGACACTGCACGCACTCTGATGACTCCTATATAAATAAGGTATAAATGATTTTACCACAAAAAACATAAACCTACAAAAATCATGAAACAACTCAAATCATTCTGCCTGTCGGCCGCCTGTGCCCTCACGACACTCGCTTCCGCACAGAATCTACAAGCAGCTTCCGACGGCTATGTCCCCACACAGGCCAATCTCGAATCACGCGAAGCGTTCCGCTCCGACCGTTTCGGCATTTTCCTCCACTGGGGACTCTATAGTATGCTTGCCCAAGGGGAATGGGCCATGACCAACCACAATCTCAACCGCGACGAATACGCCAAAATGGCCAGTGCTTTTTATCCCTGCCGTTTCAACGCACACGACTGGGTGGCTGCCATCAAAGCCAGCGGAGCCAAATACATCTGTTTCACCACACGCCACCATGAAGGATTCTCCATGTTTGACAGCCGCTGGACAGACTACAACATCGTGGATGCGACACCCTTCGCACGTGACGTGCTGAAAGAACTCGCCGACGAATGCCACAAGCAAGGCATCGCGCTCCATCTCTACTATTCACATCTTGACTGGTATCGGGACGATTATTACCCGCTCGGACGTACAGGACGCGGCACCGGCAGAACACGTCACGGAGAGTGGAAAACCTACTACTCTTTCATGAACCACCAACTCGAAGAGTTGCTCACCAACTATGGCCCGATACGCTGCATCTGGTTTGACGGAGTGTGGGACCACGACCAAGACCCGGACTTCGACTGGCAACTGCCCGAACAATATGCCCTAATCCACCGCCTGCAACCGTCATGCCTCATCGGCAACAATCACCACCAAAAACCATTTGAAGGCGAAGACATCCAAATCTTCGAACGCGACCTGCCGGGACAAAACACGGCCGGACTGTCAGGACAACAGATCACGGACTTACCGCTGGAGACCTGTCAGACGATGAACGGCATGTGGGGATACAAAATCACAGACCAGAACTATAAATCGGACACAACCCTCGTGCGCTATCTGGTCCGTGCCGCAGGTATGGACGCCAACCTCCTGCTCAACATCGGCCCGCAACCAAACGGAGAGCTACCCGCAGCTGCCCTCGAACGTCTGCAACGCATCGGCCAGTGGATGAATGTGTATGGAGAAACCATTTATGGCACACGCGCCGGGCTGGTCAGCCCGAGAGACTGGGGCGTAACGACGCAAAAAGACAATCGCTTGTTTGTACATATCATGAATTTACCAGACGATGGTCTCTACCTGCCTCTCGCGCAAAAGGTCAAAAAGGCTGTGCAGTTTGTCGACAAACAGCCGATAAAATTCAAACGGCAAGGAGACGGCATCGTACTACAATTTGACAAAGCCCCTACCGACATCGATTATGTGGTGGAACTCACCCTGGATGAGTGAACATCTGACTGAATCACTCCCGTACATACAAGGACTTCAGAATCGCGATTATGACACCCTCATAATCGCGATTACCATAGTCCGTCATTCTCCATCATGAATACATTCTCTGCACCATGCTTGAAAACACAAAGTTATAGCCTCAAGCATTTAAAGCACACAAGATTTTTAGGGACAAATCTTGCAATATTACAATATTATTTCTACCTTTGTACAAAGAAAAAAGATGAGCCGCATTGGTTGAACTGGGAAACTCATCAATTACACTGAAATACCGAGATACGCTTCAACCTCCAATGGCGGGCCACGCCTTCGGGTAGCTTTTAAGCCGGTGGATTACAAAGGGGGTGAGCACTCAAATCTTATTACTCGGAGTTTCATCGCATCATACGGCGCAATCTCTTTTTTATCTTTTCATTAAGTG
>ERZ827088.2302-NODE-2302-length-20430-cov-4.362748_pt1 | contig 20430 bp, 15 predicted proteins | sample MGYA00519922_ERZ827088 | MGnify/ENA primary metagenome ERZ827088 (study PRJEB31778, sample SAMEA3449254) | human gut metagenome | biome: human gut; feature: human-associated habitat; material: faeces | place: United Kingdom | collected 2010/2012 ...
CTACTGAAGTCCGGCGACATGCTGTAGCTGACAGTCGGGGTGAGGACGTGGCGTATCATTTCAATCTTATCACCGAAAATCTTACGCGAAGGCTTGTAGAAGCCATAGAGTTTCGTATTGGCGGAAATGCTGAAGTCGTAGTTGTAGACACGGTTGAAGCCATTGATGGTGTCACGCACCACGGTCTGCGTCGCCGGGTCCCAATCACGCTTCACCTTGTAGAGATACCAGCGTTCGGTGTAGTTGAACGAAGGCGTGATGTTGATGTAGTTAAACAGCGTGAAGTTAGCCTGTATCGGAATACGGTGCTGCCAACCGTTGCGCCAGTCGCGTGCCAGGTTCGACTTGAGGATGTAGTCTTCCTTGGCCGTAATGCTGTTGCTTATCTGCCCGGTGTACTGGATGGAGATTTTCTCATACCAGCGCTCCTTTCCGGCCGCTTTCTTGCGCTTGAAGGGATAGATACGGTTGAGGTTGATGTTCAGGTCGGGCAGCGTGAGCGACACCATAGAGTCGCGTGTGCTTTGCGACACGTTGAATGTGCTCGACAGCGTCAGGCCGATGTCAGGGAATGTGCGCGAATAGCTCACGCTGGAGGTCTTGGTGCTTTGTGCATAAAGGCTCGGGTCATAAAGGCTGTTCAAGTTGTTCCGGTCATAGCTGGTTGAGGAATAGTTGATGCTGGCCGAGAAGTTCGAATTCGGATTAGCCTTGGCATCCTGCCGGTGTGTCCATTGCAGGCGGAAGCTGCGCGACTCTGAATAGTCGGGCATCCCCTTGTCACCGGTCTTGATGTCCTGATAGCTGAAGCTGAAATTACCGGAGAACTTATAACGCTTGTTATAGGTCGAAGCGGCATTGGCCTCCCATGAGCCTTTGGTATAGATACCGCCCGTAAGGCGCAAGTCGATGTTGTCATTGATGGCAAAGTAATATCCGCCGTCGCGCAGATAAAAACCACGTGTCGACTCATCGCCGTAACTGGGCATGATGAATCCTGAGGAATAACTGCTGCTGAAAGGGAAAAAGCCAAAGGGGATGGCCAGCGGGAGCGGCACGTCAGCCAGCACCAGCCATGCCGGACCAAACACGACGTTCTTCTTCGGACGCACCTTTGCCCGGCTCAGGGCCAGATAGAAGTGGGGATGCTCATGGTCGTCGCAGGTCGTGTAACGCCCGTGCTCCATGTAGTATTCTTCGTCATTGCCTTTCTTCGCGCTTTCACTGGTGATGTAGCCTTCTCCCTGTTCGGTCGTGATATTATTGATGAAGCCACGTTTTGACTTGAAGTTGTAGCTCATCTTCTCCGACTCATAGGGAGTCTCTCCATCTTTGAACACAGGTTTTCCTTGGAGCGTGCCAGTCGTGTCAGCCACACCGTTGGCATGCACGATGCTGCTGTCCATGTTCATAGCCACGACGGCAGCCGTCAGCTCGATGGTCTGGTAGTTGATTTTAGCGTTGCCATACATGCGGGCAAAGCCGTCGGCGGCAGTCATCACCGTCGAGTCGGAAGAGGAAAACGTGACCGGTGCATCCAGCGCATCTTTCTTCTTGCCGACAGTGTCAGCTTGCAGCGTATCCAATGCCAACGAATCTTGCAACAGAGAATCCCTCTTCAACGACAGGGAATCCAGCACCAAAGAGTCCGATGCCACTTTCTTCCGCGAACGACGGCGCTGCGCGTCTGTGCTTTGCGGGATGAACGAAAGCAGCAACAAAAACAAAAAGGGTATATATAAGCAGTTTCTTAACGATTTCATTAAACCTTATTTACAACCGGTGGTCGGCAAAATTACATAATATCTACCATCCAAGAGACAGCATCTCCTAGATTTTATTGATTTTTAGGTGTTAAAGAAAACGTTCGCACCAACTCTTAAAACGAGCCACACCCTCCTTGCCGTATGGCTCCAGACTGCGCAAGGCCTTCTCCAGGCTCTTCTCACGGTCCAAGCGTGTCTTTGAGAAGAACTTGTCTGCAAAGCATATCACTTGTTCCTCGAGGCTGACAGGCACCATCTCGCGGTGAGGAACGGGCAAATGTTCACGCTCGATCTGAGCCAGCGACAGTCCGGCCCCCGTGTGACGCTCGCACACCAGCGCATGACGCGGATAGCCCTCCCGGCGCATCAGCTCTGCCCCCAACGAACCATGACAAATGTAAGGCTTGTCACCGAAACAACAGATGTCGGGAGCACTGGTCAGGAAGATGCCGATGTCATGCAGCAAGGCTGCTTCTTCCAAAAACTGACGGTCGAGATTCAACTCCGGATGGCGGTCGGCGATTTGCAAAGCCTTGTCTGCCACCGAACGGCTATGTACCAATAAAATATGCTTCAGTTCGTTCTCTTCCGGATAATATTTATCGATTATGGCTAATGCGTCCATGATTTCATTCTGTCTTATTGTGTCGGATTCTTGTTTTAAACTACATTTGCATGCAAAATAACGAAAAAGCCAGCAATGTACCAACGACTTCTGAAGATAGTAGCCGGACTGACGGTCTCCGCCTGCATCCTCCTCTTTGTTTCCAAAGATGCCCTCCTCCGGCGGACAGCCGACCGGCGCATCGCCGCCGTCGAACAACGGCACGGGCTTCACATCGGCTATCGGGAACTTACGCTCGAAGGTCTCAACACCGTATGTATGCGCGGACTCTCCGTCGTCCCCGAAACGGGACACGACACCCTGCTCACCATAAGCCACCTCGACCTTCGACTGGATTTCTGGCGAATGCTGACAGGACACTTACAAGTGAAACACGTCAAGCTCGACGACCTCCGGCTGAACTTCCTGAAAAACGATTCCACGGCAAACTACGACTTCCTGTTCCGGCCATCAGCTTCTCCGGTCACAAAAGAGAAAAGCATGGGGACCGACTACGCCCGCCAGGCACATCGCCTGCTCGACTGGCTCTACGAACGGATGCCCGACAACGGACACATCACCCGCCTGCATGTGACCGAACAGCACAACCATCACCGTGTCTCGGCCTATCTGCCAGACATGAACATCGCAGCCAACTGCTTCCATACCGACATTGAAATCACCGAAGACACGCTCCCCGCACAACGCTGGGTCCTGACCGGACGTTTGTCACCGGCCAAACGGCACCTGGAAGCACAACTCCATGCCGCAGACCGGCACGACATCCGCCTCCCCTACCTGCAACGGCGATTCGGGGCTGACATACGTTTTGACACACTGACCTGCCGACTGTCCGAAACACAAGACACCAACGACCGTCTCCGTCTGGACGGACAAGCCGACATCGCCGGACTGCGCCTCTACCACACAGCCCTCTCACCCGACACCATCCGGCTGGAAAAGGGCTCGCTGGACTATCGCCTGGACGTCCGGCCACAAGTCATCGAACTCGACAGTTCCAGCATCGTGCGCTTCAACCGCCTGTCATTCCATCCCTACATCCGGCTGGCACATCATGCCAACGACAGCCTCCCGCCCTTGGCACGCTGGCATGTCACCGCGTCCGTCCATCAACCGTGGTTTCCGGCACAAGACCTCTTCGGCTCACTGCCGGAAGGACTATTTTCCACACTTGCCGGCATCCGGACAGAAGGCGAACTTACCTACCACGGCTTCCTAGACGCGGACTTCGCCTGCATCGACAGCCTGAAGCTGGCTTCCGAACTGAAAAGCAGAAACTTCCACATCCTCCATCAAGGCGCGTCCAACCTGTCAAAGATGAACGAAGAATTTGAATACACGGCCTACGAAAACGGCCGCCCCGTGCGCACCTTCCCCGTCGGGCCATCGTGGGAACACTTCACCCCGCTCGACAAGATTCCGGCAGTGCTCCAGACGGCCGTAATGCAAAGCGAAGACGGGGCATTCTTCTACCATCAGGGCTTCCTCATCGACGCCCTGCGCGAAGCGCTCATCCAGGACCTGAAAGAGCGGCGTTTCGCCCGCGGAGGCAGCACCATCAGCATGCAGCTGGTGAAAAACGTGTTTCTCAACCGCAAGAAAAACATCACCCGCAAGCTGGAAGAGGCGCTCATCGTGTGGCTCATCGAGAGCCAGCGGCTCACCTCCAAGGAACGCATGTTTGAAGTCTACCTGAACATCGCCGAGTGGGGACCGCTGGTCTACGGCATCGGCGAAGCCTCGGCCTTCTACTTCAACAAGCGCCCGGCCGAACTGACCGTGGAGGAGTCCATCTTCCTCGCCAGCCTCATCCCCCACCCCAAGACATTCCGCTACTCGTTCGACGACAACGGCCGGCTGCGCGAAAGCCTGTCAGGCTACTTCAGCCTCATCGCCGAGCGGCTGGCCAAGAAGGGAATCATCACGGAGGAAGAGGCTGCCCGCATCCGCCCGCAAGTCAACATCACGGGAGAAGCGCGCAGACAGCTCATGGAGTAAACAAAGCATACATCGAGTCTCACAGAAAGCCGCTTGCCGATGCTGCAAACCAAGCATCGCGATTCACTCACCTTCACAATCGCGATTGTCAGGTCGTCACTATCGCGATTCACTCCTACTCACCATCGCGATAGTGAGCACAAGTGAATCGCGAAAATAAAACAAGCTCATTAGCAATACTTTGCACACACATAGGCAAAGTAAAGCCGAGTCAAAGGGGAATATCAGGCTTTTTGAATTTCCTTTACACCTAAAAGCGTACAGACCTTCTTTCGTCAACGAGCAGGCAGGCTGTCAAGTTCATGCACCCGCTCCTTTAATTCATACACGTGAGTGACGGGGCGATGAAACAAAGGCTCCATCCACTCCCGAAGCACGATGACCGTACGCATGGCTTCGTTCATCCGCAACGTGGACTCAGGTTGCGGCAGTTCGTCCGCCTGCTTTTGCACCTTCTCCAGATAAGCCTCGGCCACTTCGTTCGCCTCCTGATAGAGGGCGGGCGAACTTTCTCCCTTGCTTCTCACGGCTTCAACCTGAGCTTGCAGTTCCTTGTAGGCCGCACTTTGCATGATGTCTGATTTCAGCATCCCGGCCTGGAGTTTAATCAAGTCCGGATAGCATTGATTGAGGATCCGCACGTCTTCCGACGCCTTTTGCCGTCCGACACCGGCTGCACGCCGCAACGAGTCGACTACAACGGCCCAACGCACCTCGGCCTTTTTCAAATCCTGCAACAAAGCACGGCGCTCCGGTGATTGCTCCTTGTCGCACAGTCGGCACACTCGTTTCTGCAATGCACCGTAATCCACATCAAATGCGACTTGCCCTTGCGCGGTCAAGCCTGCACAGAGCATCCATAGTAATACCCACTTTTTCATAATCACATCTATTTAAAAGTCTCTCTTTGTCACACCGTATTGATAAGTAGAATATCATATTTAACTCATACACTATTTAGACGCGGACATATTCATTTATGCAACTACTTATATCTTACTATTTAGGCGAATATCCGCATTTTTCCCTACCTGTAACTACGCAACTAATAAAACGTTCTCCGGCATCCCGACTTTCAGTCGAAGTTCATCCGCAGTGGGCTGGGAGAGTTATCAATACCCATCCTGTCCCTGAAAGGGGACAAATATCCGCTTGTCGTTCGCCCTCTTCGAGGACGGCACCACCGATGTTTGCCGGCCGCAAGTTCCACATGCGGTAAACATGATTGGACGTCTCCGACGCCCCTGTGTTGTGATTGGTTTCTGCCCCACGAAACTGTGGCCAAACCTCAGTATGCGTCCTTACGTATCATGAACAGCTTATTACGAAGAATAAAAATACTATTTTTATTTCATTTTCCAACATTTCCCAATAAAAATCATCCGTTTCCGACCTATACATCCGCTTTCTCCGTCCTCACCAATCCCCCCCTTAAGGGTAGCCGACCACGGCCTCCTTTCCGTCCGTGCACCGAAAGGAGGCCGTGGAAGCACGGAGTTAAGGGCGCTCTTTCCGCCCTTCTTATGGATACAAAAACGGCGCGGGAAGATGTCGGCGACCGAAGTCTGCCGTCACCTTCCCGCGCCGGAGCGGATGAGAACCGTCGCTTATTCGCGGCGGCCTCCGAGGTATATCATCACGTAATAGAGCAATGTGGCGAGTGAACTGAGCGCAGCGACCACATAAGTGTAGGCAGCAGACTTCAAGGCGTCGGTCGCTTTGTCGTGCGTACGCACGGTCGTGATGCCCGCATTGTTGAGCCAGGCCAAGGCGCGGCGGCTGGCATCAATCTCCACCGGAAGGGTGATGAAGCTGAACAACGTGGTCATGGCGAAGAGGATGATGCCTATCAACATCAGCCCCGGGAAAGACCGAATCATCAGCATGCCGATGAGCAACACCCAGGGCACGACGCTTGAAGAGAACTGCACGATGGGCACCAGAGCCGAACGCATGCGCAGCGGAGCATAAGCGCGGGCGTGCTGCACGGCGTGTCCGCACTCGTGGGCTGCCACGGCGGCAGCGGCCACACTGTTGCTGTTGTAGACCCCTTCGCTCAGGTTCACGGTCTTGTTCATCGGGTTGTAGTGGTCGGTGAGCATACCCGGCGTGTGAGTCACCTGCACATCGTAGATGCCGTTGTCGTGGAGCATCTTCACGGCTATCTCACGCCCCGTCATCCCGTTCTCGGTCGGAATCTTCGAATAGCGTTCAAACTTGTTCTTCAAATTAGCCTGTACCAGGTAACTGATAATCGCAATGGCGATAAAAAGTATCCAATATGAAATCATACTTTCTAAGTTTTAATGAATAATTATTTATGAAAGAGAAACAAACGATGTGCCAAATATACGAAGAAAGGGATTATCAACCACTAAAACAGGGCGTTTTTGGGAATGTTTTAGTAAAAGAATGTTGACGGCAGACGTCCGGACTGCCTTTCAGGCATTTTATCAGACGTCTGCCGTCAACACACGAGGGCCGGGCCTATGGCCTATTCGACGTACAAGCGGTGGTCGTCCTTGAGGGTCACCTTGAACTTCTGCATGCGGTTGAGCAGCGTGACGGCATGCTGTAAGTTCTCCCTGCGGTCGGCCACATAGTGAAGCCTGCAATCCAGAGCCTCCGCATTGCAGAACACCACTGACACATTATACCACCGTCCCAAATCCTTCATGATGTCCAGCAAGGGGACATTGTCATAATAGAAATAGCCTTCTTTCCAATGCACATAGGACGACACGTCCACTTTCTGCACGGCGATGTCTCCATCCGCCAGGAGGCTGGCCTGCTCGCCGGGCACGATGCGTGTCGTGGCCTGCCGGTCGGCATCGCTCACCTCCACGCTTCCTTCTATCAGCGTCACTTGCACTTCAGACCCGGGATAGCTGGAGACATTGAACTCCGTACCTAAAACACGAGTCTGAAGGGAACGCGTGCGCACGATAAACGGGTGGTGTTCATCCCGGGCCACTTTGAAATAGGCTTCACCTTCTAGAAAGACACTCCGCTCCGCCCCGGTGAAGTGGTCCGGATAGACAAGGCGGCTGTCGGTGTTCATATAGACTTCCGTCCCGTCAGACAAAATAATCTTAAACGTCTGCCCCCTCGGGACGGTCAGGCTATGCTTTTCCGGTAGGTCACGGACATTGGCCACCATGTCCTGCCGGGTGTGATAGTCGATTTCATTCGGAGCAGACATCGTCCATCTCTTTTTCCTTTGTTTGACATACGTGTCAGCGACATTGGGAGGAGCTTCCGTTTTCAACACAGCATCCCGCGCGGCTGTCGAATCGGACAGAAACACCACGACCGGCTCACTGTGTCTACCGAGACTTATCCCATAGGGCACGGCCCATAACAGAAATGCCGCCAGCGCAGCCGCGACGCCGGTCAGTGCCAACGTCCACCGCCGCATGCGCAGCTTCTTCTTACGCCGTTGCGCAGCATGGAATGCTGCCAGTCTCTCTTCCACATCCAAGCCTTCACGTTCAGCCCGTGAAGCAGCAGCCAACAATCTCAAGTCTTGCAAGTCCTCCAGGCATCCTTGTTGCCCGGCTTTCTTCCACAAAGCAGCATCGCCCTCCGGCAGTCGTTCCAGAAGGTCGAGCAACTCATCATCATTCATCGGCTTGTTATCATTGTCCATACAATCTATTTACTTTTACCTATAATACGTATGACAACGCCATTTCGGGTACGGGATTATTATTTTTTAGCAATTTTTTCACGAAGCATGGACAGTGCCCTCATGAGATGCTTCTTCACGGTGCTCACACTGATATTCATCTCCTCGGCCACTTCACGGTATTTCTTCTCTTCGATGTAGCAGGCTTCAAGGATTTGCTTCGTTGCCGAAGGCAGATGTTGCATGAGTTCACGTATGCACACGATTCGGTAGTCCAAGTCCAACGACGCATCTTCAGCATCCACATCCTCCTCATGTTGCTTTTGGCAAAATTCCACATACTGGTTGTGCACGTCACGATGGCGCAGATAATCAATGCACTTGTTCTTGACGGAAGCATATAAGAAAGCCCTCACCGTCGACCGGTCCAAGCCTTTGAAATTGCTCCACACGCATTCATAGGCACTGTTTACAACATCGTAACACTCCTCTTCATCGTCGATCAGCGACAAGGCATAGACGAAGAGTTGTGAATAGTATAAACGGAATATATCGTCAAATTCAGTTTCGGTTTCCATTTCAAGCTAAAATCATGTCCTCGCAAGGGAGGAAAGACTACGTGCAAAAGATCCATAAAGTCTTTTTTTCTTCCGACAGACGGTCAAGCGCCCACATTGTCAAGCGGGACGGTGCTTCCGCTATCCTTATAGGAAGCAAAGCCTTTGACACGGACGCGCTTTTCTTTTTCCTTCTCGGTCGGAGCGGCACTCAGCTGTTTGAAGTTGTCTTTGATTACATCATGCGCAGCAAAGAATTGGTCGAGTATCGCTTTCAGATACTCGTCCAGGGGAGCCTCTTTCGGCGTAAACAGCACTTGGCATTTGGAGTGGAAGCCGAGATTGTGCTGTTCCTCGTCCGTGGTGTACACGGTCGTTACAAAAGAATCCACATTGACCAGATTGACAATCTCCTTCAGATAAGGCAAAGCCTGGTTCGTGAGCGTAGTGGTCCCCCACCAGGGATTCCAGATGATGATGAAACGGCTGTCTTCCTGTGTGGCTATATAGAAATCTTCCCCCTGATATTTGAAACAGATGTGTTTTTCTTCGTTCAGTTGCGGTTGGCATCCGATGGCCTGGAGCACGGTCACGACCAAGTCTTGCGTGCTCACGTCATCCAAATCTTTCTCTGCCAGCCTATCCATCAGCACTTTATGCTTTCTTCTAAAATAGAAAAAGCACACAATCGGCCACACCGACAAAGCAATCACTGCGATGAGAATAGTCAAGTCTTCCATAATTGTAGCATTTTTTAATCGATAAAATCCCTCTTTTGGACAAATATAGGTATAAATACGTAAAACTGTGTGAACAAACAACAGTTTTTTCCCATCCGACTAAAAAAGGCAGAGCCTCCAGACTCGCTAGCCGGAGCTCCGCCTTTATCACTACACTTATACTGAGAGAGAAAATACTAATCCATCAACGATCGACTACCGCATATACAGCCGGGCTACCCATCCATATAGGCGATACATAGTGTACGCCTTCCAAGCGTCCGATACCGCTGGCTGAAAAAACTGGAGCACCATCAGTTTGCTCGCCAATTAAACGATATGCATATAGTTTGTAAGTGTCGCCTTTCTGCGTACCCACTAACAGATAATCAAAATTGTACATCTCTTCCGAAGCTTCCTTCCAATATTGGTTGGATAAGTAAGTGATCGTTTCGTCTGCCGGAATGCCCTGCAGGGGGACTTCCATTTCAGCCGTATTGCCGTTCAAATCGTAAGCATACATTTTGTTATCCGTGATGCCATAGATGACAGAAGCCTGTGTGAGGTTCATCGCGAAACAAGAAGCTTGTGCCAGCTTGGAATCTTCTTCCAACGGCACAACTTTGGTGAGAGTGGCTCCACTCATGTCACAAGCAAGATAGAACAAATAACGTTTAGACGGGTCGGTCTTTTCCTGCATCACGAAAACGACAGTTTCCGGATTGGTGCCAAGCTTGTTGCTTCCGCACGCAATGCAATCAAAGGGCATCTCATCGTCATCACTATACCCTTCCACTTCGCTTGCCACCGGAACGTAGAAACCATTGAAATCGCACATGCCAAACCACGAGCTTGTTTCATTCCAATATACCAATGAGTTAAACGCGTCAGCAGATGTCACGGTATGAGTGCTTCCTCCAGTGTCTACCGACTTGCCGAATTGGCCTCGTGAGCCACCCATCACAGCATCTCCCGCATACGTGGCATAAATGCCTTGGTCTGTCAGGTAATATATCTCAAAATAGCCACGCACTGCACGGTAGGGTTTCACGTTGACTGTGGGAGGTTCATAGAAACAGGTGTTGTTCGAAAAAATTTCCGTGAAATCAGACGAACGGATAAACTTCACACTGTCTTTCTCTGTGGTGACGCAGAAAGTAATTCCGAAAGAAGTTTGTTCCTCGCCCTGCGCCAGCATTTCCGGGTCGAGAAAGCCCTGCCCGTAGCATACATCGAGATGTCTGGGCGCACCATCCATCGGCTTGCCCAAATTTTCAGTGAACATGTTTTCAATGAATATTCCTTCAACGTCTCCTACTGTCGGGTTATACAAATCCACTTCCGTATTACCGTCGGTCGTCTCCTTCAGAATGTAAAAACCTCTGGAAATCTTGGTGCTGATATCTACCGTCGTCTCAAAGCTTTTCATTATTCCGTCATTGGCATACACTTGAAGGACGAGCGTGTATTGACCGCTTTGCAATCTGACCTCGTAATCCAATTTCTTTTCTTCGCCTATCAGTGTGGCTTCATACGGCGTCATGTCACCATAGGCATTACCTTCTTTTTCTTTATCATAAATATACCATTTGTATGTCAATTCGTTTTCAGCATATCCCGACGTGATGTTCGGATCTATGACAAGCCGTTCGCCGATAAAAGAATAGGCGGTGTAATAATCCTTGATGCCTTCTATCTTTATTTCATTCAAGTTCACTGATGCGCCCGTGGTGCTATCGTCAATACATGACGTCACGGCAAAAAGCATTAGCAATAATATATAACTTAACTTTTTCATAGCTTTTTAATTTAATAATTATCCGTTATGCGCCCATGTCAAATGCGACCAAGGTGCCATCGTCTTCTGCCAATGGATCAAGGTTATTGGCTGCTCTCCGAGCATTCTCCTCTTGTAGAGCTTTGTAGAACTTATTAGACAAAGCCAATATATAATTCTGATCGCAATCCGATTCATTAATACGCAAAGTGTTTACCAGGTAATCGTCGTCCCATCTCTCTCCGCTGACATCAATCATAAACTGATGTTTTACCGGACCGTAATCACCGAAATAGTGATCACAAATACCATTCCAGTTATTCGGACGGGAAAGAATGTCCGAAATGGTAAGGACTTTAAAACTACGGGTAATGTATCCCACGATAAATTCGTCGTTGGGCTTGAACTTAAGTCTAAGGGTTACATTGCCTTCAGTCTTCAATGAAGGGTCACGCAGCACGACTACCGGCAAACGGGCTTCAATGGCTCCTGCCGGTACACACAGTTTGCTTCTATAATCGGCGTCGTCAAAAGCCACGTAGTGTTTGCCGGGAACGGCATCATGGTTGCCCGTCAGGACTTGCTCCAACTCGTAGTAGCGGTCGCGGTCTTGCGGAAATCCCATAGTCGTTATGTCAAACCATACGGTATCTTTAACGACATCATCTGATTCATACACAAAACTATACATATAGGTAGAATCACTGTTTTGCTCGTGCGCGTACACAAAGTTCAGCATACTGTCGGAACCATTATACACCGGAAGATCCTTCTCGCAAGCGGTTAACAGCGTCAACAGCATAACAATATTGAGTGGTAATAATAACTTTTTCATAGACAGATTGTTTTATTTGTTGGGATCATATTCGGTATTAGGCAAAGGCAAAATATAGGAGTCGTCAGACATCGTTCCCGTCTGAAACAACATCTTTGCCGTATTGTTACGTTTATAGGTATAGAACATCACGCCCTCTCCATAGAACTCGCGGCGATATTCGTCCAGCACCAATGCCTTTACATCTGCCAAAGAAGCAAATGCATCCTCTGTCAAAGATACGCTGCGGGCCTCCATAAAACTCTTATACAAAGCATTTGCTTCCGCTAAATCGGTTGTTGTCTCGATGGCAATCAGATACATTTCCGACAAACGCATCAACGGTATGACTTGGCGTTTGGTCAACAATGCTTGATAAACCTCCTCAATGGTAGTTGAGTTCAATTCTGTATTATAAAAATACTTTTTTATTGTGGGATACTTGGCTCCTCCATTGTTTGCCGTATTTCGTTCCCATACCTGATTGTAGCGTACATCGGACATCGTGTTTTGTCCGGCATACAATTGTTGGGTAAGCATGGTTCCTGTGATGTGAAGTTGCTCGTTTTCTCTTATCTGTACACTGGGGTCGCCGCCTATTTCTTCAATAGAATAGTCGATTAATTTAGGTGCATGCAGAAGAAACAACGCTTCCGAAGGAGAGGCGTAATAGCCTTGGTCTACATCACTTTTTGTACTCAATGTCAGCAACGGCTTTCCATCGGCTCCCTTGGCGTCTATAATTTCTTTTGCTGTTTGGTATGCCATTCTGGTATCGCCAATATACTGATAGATTCTGGCGCGCAACCCTCGGACTGCCCAGTAATTCATTCGGAACTGGCGGAAAGCTAAATAGTCGTCCTCCATATAGATGCCTTCCGATGTTCCAACGTTGTTCAGTTGGTCGAATGTATAAGTGAAGATAGGGTCATTATCTTTCAAATAGTTTTCGGCATTGTCTAAGTCGGACATCAACTTCTCCACATAGCCATTAAAATCATAGTAAGAAGGCATTTCATAGATGGACGTTGTTTCGGAATAAGGCAAAGACACTTGTTTTGCTCCTCCTTGGGGTATCTGTCCGAACAAGCGCAAAATGTCGAATTGGCAATAAGCACGCAATGCGTATGCTTCACCAAGCATAAGAGACCGTATTTGGTTGTCACTGATTACATTACCTCGCTCCTCCAAGTTTTTAAGCAATATATTCACTTGCACAATGACATTGTACAGACCAGAATACAAACTGTCAATAACCACTCTGGCTTCTTCTTTGTCGTATTGATGATTATACAAATAGTAATCGTCCGGACGAGCTTCTTCGTTGGGTCGCTCCCATAAATCCGCCAAGCTTTCAATGCTAGTCATAGTCAGACGTTTACCATACAAATCTTGGTTCACCATGCGGATATAGCATCCTGTCAGTGCGTCGCGAAAGCCCTTGTACTCTTCAAACATCTTATTTTCGCTGACTTCTGTTTCCGGTTGCACGTCCAGCCAATCGCTACATGACGCTGTCCCCAACAGAGCCAACAACATCATAAGACAGATATATCCTTTTTTCATAATCATAATTGTTTATAGGTTAAAACATAAAAGTTATAGTTCCTACCAAATTGCGGGCAAATGGATAATCCGTACCACGTTCATATTTGGTAGAAGAGAAATAAGCCACATTCGACATATTCAAACCAAACAAAATGGTTTGCAAATTGGCAACTTTACGCAAATACTCTGAATGCCAACGGTATTGCAAACTGATTGTTTGTATTTCAAACACGTTGTCATCCATGATGTAACGCGAAGTGGCATATGTGCTACCTGTATTATCGAAGTTTTTGAAGAAAACGGCATCGCCTGGTTGTTTCCATCGGTCACTCAGCACGCGGGCATCCACATTTCTACTAGCAATAACACCGGTAGAGACTTCCACGCGATCTCTCAAAGTACTGTTATACATCTTGCCGCCCCAATGATAGCCAAATGAAATATTAAAAGTGAAGTCTTTCCACATCAACATGGTGCTGGCATTACCACGATACAAAGGATCGGCACTGCCCATGTACACCTTGTCTGAAGGATTCCACGTTCTGGTAATGTTTCCATCCTTGTCCAAAAACATTTCATAACCGTAACTGGGATCAATGCCTAAAGAGCGAACTGCATACAGTGAATTTTGCGGACGTCCTTCGTAGAATAGTTTGCTGACCTCTACGTTTTCTTTCAAATACAGTTCATTCTGGGCTTTAATGGCTTCTGACAATCTTGTAATCTTGTTTTTGTCATACACCAACTGCGCCGAAATCATCCAGTTCAGATCGCGCTTCTCGTCACGTATCAGATAGGCAGTCAAAGACGCTTCGTAACCCACATTTTTCACTTCGCCCACATTTGCAACATAAGAAGGGAAGCCCATAGACCTTGGCAGATCCATAGACGATAAAAGGTTGTTTGTTATTTTATTGTACACGTTAAATTCTCCTTTGATGCGATTTTGGAATAGACCAAACTCCAACCCCACATTCCACTGTTTGGTACTTTGCCATGTTAAATCTGGATTACCAAGTCCTAGCAGTTGCGCTCCACTCCAATTCAAATAACGGCTGTCAGTATAATATTTATAAGTTGTCATAACGTTGGAAGCACTAAAGTCCAACGAACCAGTCACACCGTATGAAGCTTTTATGCGAAGATTATTCAAGGTCTTATTCCCAAAAAGTGCTTTCTCATTATGTATGTTCCAACCAACACCCACACTCCAGAAAGGAGCATAACGTTTGTTTGAACCAAACTGTGAACTGCCATCCACACGATAAGAACCATCAATATAATAACGATTGTCATACGTATAGTTCACATTACCTGTAAAGCCCAAACGACGTGATGTCGAACGGCTTCCACCAGGAGCCGAGTTTTCTGCATACTGACGCGCATTAGCCAGACTGCTCAAATCGTCATTGGTATAACCTTCAGCCGAGAAGGTATATAATTTGCTGTGATCTTCGGCCATAGAATAATCTAAACCTACATATACTTGATGCCTATCGGCAAAGAGCTTGGAATAGCTCAATGTCACGTTTCCATCAAAACTGTAGCTGTCTCCTGTAGAATAATCGTAAAGTCCTTTGCGCAACGAACCCATCATTGTATTATAAGATACTGTATTGAAGTACGAATGTTCGGCCGGAAGAAAATAATCGCTTGTCGTGTGGTCGGCCGAAATACCAAGTTGTCCGCGCAAGGTCAATCCGTCCAGGATATTCCACTCAATAGAGAAATTATTGATGATGCCTAAATCACGGCTTTCATCAAATGTGTTCAAAGAGGCATCATACAACGGATTCTGTACTTGAGCAGAGTGGGTCAAATTGTCGAAATAGCGTACCAATTGTCCATTTTCATCATAAGGCTCATTGTAAGGCTGTTGGTTAACATAGTTTTGGAAAGAACCGTATTTGCTTTCTACTCCTTTCGTAGTCGAAATGCTGGTATAGTTACGGAAAATGAGGTTTTTTACACGATACATCAATGTTATATCTCCCGTAAACACTCGGCGCGAAGAGCCTTTCATTGCTCCGGCGGTCTCGTTATATTTCAAAGCCGTAGCCCAACGGAATTGCTCGCTACCGCCTTCCAGACGCAAATTGTAACGTTGGCCAATGCCATTGCGCAACGGCTTGCTCAACCAATCCACGTCAACTCCCGATAATACACGACGCAAACGCTCATCATAATATTGATCATATAAGAACTGACGTGAAGGATAGTCTTCAATCTCATACAATCCAACCATTTTCTCCAAACGCAACTTATCAGCTGCATTCAAAAGATCATAAGATGATAAATCGGGTAATTCAATATTCAGCCCGACTTGAGCTTGGATTTTCAACTTGCCCGGCTCTGGTTCTTTCGTCGTAACAACGATGACGCCGTTGGCGCCGCGCGAACCATAGATAGCCGTGGCGGAAGCATCCTTGAGGATTGTAATGGATTCTATCTCTTCGTCGTTGTAGTCCATCAATTTCTCCAGCGAGATTTCAAAACCATCCATAATGATAAGCGGCGTATTCACGCTCTGCTTCGTACTTTCATTGAATTCCTCTACGCTCATAGGCAAAGAAGAACTTCCGCGGATATTCATCTGTGGTAAAGCGTTCGGATTGCTACCCACCAAGTTGTTTACAGGAATGTTAATCGAAGCATCAATGCTTCGCAGCGTTTGGATGAGATTCTGCCCCCTGTACATGTTCAACTGCTCCTTGTCTATTGTAGAAACAGCTCCGGTGTAACTTTCTCTTGATTTTTTAAAGATACCCGTCACCACCACGTCGCCCAGCGTCTTCGAGTCAGACTCCAGGAGTACCTCCATGTTCGGGAGGGCCTCAAGGGTCTGGGTCTTCATGCCGATGTAAGAGATGAGGAGGTTAGAGCTGTCGGGCACGTCGTTCAACGTGAAGCGGCCATCGATGTCCGTAGCGGCACCCTTGTCTGAACCTTCCACACGGACCGAAGCACCAATTACAGGAAGGCCGTCCTCTTTCGAAATAACCACTCCAGAAATTTTTCTACCTCCTCCCACAGGTTTTTTACTCCCATTTTTCAGACGGTTCACGTTGATGAAACGACCGTCGATGACGTACTCGAAAGGTTTGTCTTTCAAAATCATCTGCAAGGCGGACTCCACTGTCGCGTCTTTCACCCGCCCGTTCACCTGGTATCCGTCCACATCATCGTAAGAGAACAGAATCTTGTAACCGGACAATCCTTCCAACTTCTTTAAGGCGGAGGACAAGCTCTCTCCGTTCAACTCCATGGTGACGCGTTTCCCATCGCTCTTGTCCTGTGCCTGAACCGGAGGCGCGAGGAACAAGCTGCATAGAAGCATCACAAGGCTTAACAGTCTACATTTCTCCATAATTTTACATTGTTTTGAGTTAACATTCTTTTTTCTTTCTCTACTTATAATACGTTTCAGAAAAAAAATCGGGTACGATTTTTGCGTTTTTTTTCACTCAAAACTGAAAAAAGTTTGTAACGTGCTAATTTTGTTAAAGTTACAGAGGGAGAAAAAAAGCCCTCGCCATAGAGAATAGCGAGGGCACTCGTAAAAGATGACGCCATAAAGCAGTTTTCAAAACTGCGAACTTGATGTAACCCGTTTGCAAACAGATTTCATCCGTCACGCCCGTGCGCGGCGGGGCAGGAAGGCTTGCAGCAAGGCCCAGGCCACGAGGTAAGCGAAGCCGGCAATCATGAAGACAACGAAGTAGCTGCCCGTGATTTCCAACACGTTGCCAACGAACGAGGCGGCCAGCACGCCCCCGACGGAACCGGCAAAGCTGGACATGGAGGTCATCGTGGCGACACTGCTCTTGGGGTAATAGTCGGAAACGACGGTGTAGATGTTTGAAGCCCAACCTTGATGGGCGAAGCAGGCGAGGCTGATGATGAGAATGCTACCCCAGAGGGAACCGATGCCGGGGATGAGCAGGACAGGGATGACGAGCAGGGCGCAGACAAGCAAGCCCGTGCGACGGGCGAAACCCACGCTGCGGCCCAGGGCGATGAGGCGGGAAGAGATGTAGCCGCCGGCGATGCCGCCGAAGGAAGAGAAGGTGTAGATGACGATGAGCGGGAGGACCATCTGCTGGATGTGCACGCCATAGGCCTTTTCAAGGAAATCAGGCGTCCAGAAAAGGAAAAACCACCAGACCCAGTCACACACGAAGCGAGCCAGGCAGATGCCCACCGTGCTGCGCTGCTTCATCAAGGCCCACCACGTCGGACGCGGGCCTTCCTCTTCAGGCGCGGCTGCGGACGCCGTCTTCTCGTCTTGGTTGATGTAGTCGTATTCAGCCCGGCTCAACCCCTTGGCTTCGCGGGGGACGCGGTAACACCAAAGCCAGAACACCATCCACACGAGGCCCAGCGCACCGGTGATGATGAAAGCCATCTGCCAGCCGTAGGCCACAGTGACACAAGTGACGATGATGGGCGAGACGACAGCTCCGATGTTGCTTCCTGCATTGAATATGCCCGTGGCCAACGCACGTTCCTTGACGGGAAACCATTCAGCCGTAGCCTTGATGGCTGCGGGGAAATTGGCACTCTCGCCCAACCCGAGGAAGAAGCGGGCGATGCCGAAACCCAATGCGCCGCGCGCCGCAGCGTGGAAGCAACCGGCCAGACTCCAGACGACAATGGCCACGGCGTAGGATATGCGTGTGCCGAACTTGTCGATGATGCGTCCGATAAAGAGGAGGCCGACGGCGTAGGCGGCCTGGAAGGCTGAGACGATGTAGCCATAGTCGGCTTCAGAGATGTGGATGTCGTCAGTGATGATGGGCTTGAGCATGCCGAGCACCTGACGGTCGATGTAATTGATGGTGGTGGCGAAGAAAAGCAGGGCGATGATGCGCCACCGATAATGCCCCACACGGGGAGACAGTTGTGATGAATTCATGTCACGTGTGTTTTTTACAGGTTAATAGTTTAAGATTATCATATAGTAAGGCAAAATTACAAAGTTTCAAGAAATATCCCTAAGTCCGGGATACAAAAAAATCCGCTGCCTGCGCATGCAGACTGCGGATTTTTGTTTTTTCATGCCCTGAGGCCCTATGCAACGGTCATTGCTGCGGTGCTTCCGTGCCGGCTGCAGGAGCTTGCCCTTCTGCCGGAGTGTCCTGTGCGGGAGCTTGCTGTTCTGCCGGGGCCGCTGTCGAAGCGTCGAAACCAGGAATGCCCTGCGGGTTGGTCTGGCTGCCACGCTGAGCTTCCTCCATCAACACGGACTCATGCTGGCCGGCCGAAGGCAAGGCATAAGCAGAAATCACGCTCACGACCACCATGAAGATGGCCAGGCCCCATGTAGCCTTCTCAAGGACGTCAGTCGTCTTGCGCACGCCCATAATCTGGTTTGACGATGCGAAACCGGCAGCCAAGCCGCCGCCTTTGGAATTTTGAATCAAGACGATGAAGCACATCAGAACGGATGCCACTACAATCAGGCAGACTAATATTACAAATACGGTCATTTTATTGTTTTGATTTAGCGTTAATAATCAATTCTTCCAACTGTTTTATTTGGTTTGCAAAGTAAGTGCTTTTTTTTGGATATTTCAAACTAAGCTTTTTAATTATTTCAATGGCCTTGGCATATCGCTGCTGTTTGATATAGATTTTGGCCAAGGTTTCGGTGAAATAGCTATCATCGTCACTCTCAGCATCCTCATCGGCTGCCGCTGCTGACGTGTCGGTCTCGTCATGCACCTTGGAGAAAGCATAACCGGCATCGGCCTTCTCGATAAAATCGTCGATCAGACGCTGGCCGCGCATGGGGCTGGCGGCAGCAGGCTCATCCGAAGAGACTTCCCCGCGCAGGAGATAAGAAGCATAGTCCGTCGCTATGCCACTGCCGATGGCTGCGTAAGTCGACTCCTCAGGCATCGACGAAAGGTAGGCGTCAATGATGGCCAGCGTGCGGTCGCCAGCCGAAGCCTCCTCCGCAGACGTGCCGGACGACTTCACCGGCAGCCGCAGGTCGCCTTCAAGGAAATGATAGAGGAAGGCACGGTGAGTGATGTAGACGACCGAACGGCACAACTCCTGCTCGAAAGCAGGGTCGCCGAGCACGCGAAGATTCTTCAAATAGAGCAGGCGGGCCGCCTGATAATAAGGATAGCGGGCCAGCACGCCGCACAATGCTTCCAGCGAATCGCGGTCGAGCTTTTCAGGATGGGCGAGATAGGTTTGCAGGTCTATCATGAGCAGTTCAGGCATTACGTCACCAGTTGGCCACTGTGGCATTGAATATCTGGTCGACAATCTCCGTCGTCATGTCTTCGATCAAGCCGTCCTGCACGGAGGTGAGTTGCAGGGTGGAGTCATACGTCTGCGAGGCGGTGAACTTCTGCTCGAAGTCCTCGGCATGGTTCACGTTGTTGGTAAACCGCACGTTGACCGTGATGGAGAGTTCGGTCTGGGCAGCGTGGCCCTCGCTCGACACCGACTTGTTGCGCTGCTGATACTGCGTGATCTCGCCCTCGATCTGGAGGTCGCCGTCGCGACGGACCTGCTGCAACTTCGTGTGGTTGGCATACTGGTCCTTGAGCGCATTGTTGAACATGGGGCCCATCGGTCCCCACACATAGGCGGAGCGGATGGGGAAATCGGCTATCTGGATGGTCTTGGTCTTGGTGTAGTCGATGCTGGCGCCGTTGAAGGTGTACTTCGGAACGCAGGATGTCGCCAAGGCCAGCAGCATCCATACCACCACGGCCGACACGCAGAGGTGGGCGGCGAGGCGTGGGGTCCTTTGATTCTTATCGCTTCTCATGCTTTATTTTTCTTCAAGTCCGTACTTCCTTGATATTTTTATTTGTCTTCGAGTCCGTACTCCTTGATGCGGCGGTAGAGGGTGCGGTCGCTGATGCCGAGTTCCTGGGCCGCTTTCTTGCGGTTGCCGTTGTTGCGCTCCAGCGCCCTGACCACCATCTGTCGCTGGTTGTCGTTGAGGTTGAGGCTTTCCTCCTCCTTCTGCGGGC
>ERZ827088.2305-NODE-2305-length-20411-cov-61.678964_pt1 | contig 20411 bp, 25 predicted proteins | sample MGYA00519922_ERZ827088 | MGnify/ENA primary metagenome ERZ827088 (study PRJEB31778, sample SAMEA3449254) | human gut metagenome | biome: human gut; feature: human-associated habitat; material: faeces | place: United Kingdom | collected 2010/2012 ...
ACACGAACCGATCTCCATCGATGTTACTCACCGATCTCCTTCACGGTAATACGCAGTGCGTTCGCTGGCGGGTTCAAGCCAGATGGTCTCACTCATCTGAGTCTTCACCTCAAGGTTACGCTTCTTGATTGCTGTGCTCATCGCACCACACCCTGAAAGGGCCAGAGTGGAACTGACCAGTGCAACCATCATCAATTTTTTCATTTTCATCAATGTTCCTTCATATTGAATAAAACGTCATAATATACAAATTAAGATTCACTCATCATATCGTTTTGAACTATAACCATATGAATTACCACCGATATCCACACCAATACCTGACATAGGTAACCCTGTTGCAGGATTAGTACGATGAAAATCCATATTATCAAAATCCAGATGCAAATCTTCATTAGTTTGTTCATTTACCTGAGATTGCATCCATTCTCTTACGCTTACACAACCACTAACTCGCCTTAATTCGTATAGTGTACCAATGATAAAAACCATCAGGCTTAATAATGGAGAGAGTAAGGAAGATACTGGCATCGTTATATACCAAACGCCTTTACTAAACTTAAACTCATCCGACACATTCCGTTTTTTTCGTATTTGAGAGAACAACCATATAAACAGTCCCTGCCATAGTACTATGAAGAACAGCATAAAAATTGTTTCGGCATTCCCCCAACTAGCCAGATAACAGGCGATAAACTGTATCACCGTTACCAGAGTAATATGGGTTAAACATCTCATTATCATCTCCCAAAAACAGCATTATTGCTTATACTTATCCTGATATTCCTTTGCCCTTTTCATCAGTTCCTGTGGACTGTCAGCCCCGGGCATTCTTTCCTGAGCCGACTTTTCTTCATTATATTTATTATTCTGAGATAATGCCTCTGTTTTATGGTGATTCTGCAGTTCAGAATACTGTCCTCTTACAATATTTTCCTCGCCACGTACGCTGTTCTGAGTATCACCTATATTCCCTTTATATTCTGTGACCATATTATCAACCTGATGTTTTACATCATTACGGATATTACTGTCCTGCGTTCTTTGATCAATAATGGCCTGATGCCCCTGATGGTCAGCAATAATATCCTGACTGCCACCACCCGAAGGTACGCTCTCCATTCCTTTACCAATATCACCACGGGATTCCCGCCAGGCATTATCAACACCAGGCTGTACCTGTTCCTGCACAAAAGACCAGGCCATCGCCCGACGACGTTCTGCAATCTCCGGTGAACTGGTGTTTGTCAGAATAGCTTCTGCATCCTGTGGCGCGTGTTTCATTACATACTGTGCAAACTGTTGCGACAGGTCTTCACTCATCTGCCCACTCATGCTTTCAGTACGGGATGCCATTTCAGCATATTCATGGCTGCGGGTCATATTCGTCGTGTACTGGTCGTAACTCTGCTTCGCTGAATTCAGGGCTGCAGACAACTGATCCACACGGGAATCAGCATTATTGTCCGTATGGCTGCCGGACTCACTGACCTTGCGACTGGTAAAATAATCGCTGGCCTCTTTAAAGTCTTGTGTAGCTCTGGCATCGATATCATGACGAGCATTATGGCTCGACTGAGTATTACTACTTGCCGTATGCGCATCATTATCTTCCCAATCAATACCAGCCCGACCACCACCTCTAACGCCTAATCCTCCACCAACACCAAGAATTTTAGGTTTAACCCCCCATTCAGCATGAGCATCTCCATACATCCCGGCAGAAGCTCTCGTACTTCTGGATGCCAGTTCCTGAGTCGCCTGCTCATTACTGATATTATGCGCCTTCGCATAGCTTTCCACTGCACTGCGCATACGGCTGGCCATCATGGAGTCCTGTGCGCTCATCGTGCTGTCAGCACCACCTGTGACAGAATCACTGCTCCCCCGGTTAGAACCAAACTGGCTGAGCGAGTTCCAGGCACTGGCAATACTGCTGCTGAACCCATGCAGGGCGCTTTCTGCTCTGTTCGACGCCTCCCGGGCCATTTCCTGTTGTGCCGCTGCAATCTGACGCGTTGCATTGATACCGACCGGTAACCGGGACATCGCCCCGCTCGCATCCATCACCATATTACCGTCACGGGTCTGTGTGGCAGTTGCGCCACTGCCGGTCTGGTACATCATCTGACCAAACGACGTGGTGCTGTTGGTGCTCCAGCTGAAGCCGTTCACGTTTTCCGTCTGCATGTTGCCGTAGGAGTAATTACCGTCAACCACACTACCTGCCGCACTGGCAGTCGGGCTGATAGCAGAGGAAGCGAAATGGCTGTACACGCTGGAAAAACCTGCGCCAAGGCCTTTTACCATCATCCATGACAACGGGGGTATCATGACAGATATATATCCGGCAGTGGACGCCAGGTCGGAGTATTTCAGCTGTATCTGAGAGAGTTCAGAGAGCACGACCGGTGCACCATTCTGCTTTGCATAGAATGTCATGGCACTGTTCAGAATGGCATACAGCAACGGCCAGGTCTGGAACCACATCAGAGCAAACACATAGCCTCTCAGAACAGACAGCGTCAGTCTGTTGAAGACAGCCGCCAGTACCAGGAGCGGGAAGATACCAATGGTAATGCCCACCAGAATGGTCTGCACCATCGGCAGGTTTCGCATCAGCACATGACCAATGGAGACATGTGCCAGACGCTGTTTCTCCATCGACGAAGTTGTGGCCAGACTGACCAGGCTGGCGGTATCACCGTTACGGGCTGCATTACTGGTGATACCCTCTTTCAGGGCATTCATGGTGACGTTCTGGCGCATAATATGACTGGCAGACTGGCTGGAGCCGTAGAAATAACTGTAACTGTCACTCACCAGTTGCCTGAATAACAGGTCCGGGTCCGGTCTGCCGCCAAATATCTGCTGCACATAATAATGCCAGGTCTTGCCTCCCGTCTTTGTATCGAGATTCAGCCTGTCTTTCAGCGTGACCGACGCATCTTTACAGGTTATGAAATTATTATTGCTGTCATAAACGCCCCGTAGCGGGCTGGGCCGGGAAAAAATCAGCGTGTAGGGGTCAGCGGAGGCCATCAGGTCTTCCAGCGTGTATTTGTGGTTCAGGTAAATATCCCCCAGCACGCAGTTCTGGACGTAGTCCTGAAACAGATTGATGATTTCCGGATTCCGGGACAGAAAATCGGTGCTTTTCACAATCAGGTTCGCCCCGAACAGCATGCCTGTCTTGCTGTAGGTGGCGCTGTCAGGCTGGGTGAATATCATCTCGTAACTGGCCACCATTGCATGCCCGATACGGGTCGTCAGTGAAAGTGGCATCGCCAGTCCGACAGGCACATTATCCACCCGGTGAACCTGGACCAGGTCACTGTTATCAATAATCTGCACCGATGTACGGACATTAACCAGCAGGCTGATAAGCACAAACACGGCCACCCAGCCCAGCAAATCCATCACGTTGTGCCGCTGTACCCACATCACGGCCACCGCGAGAACAGACAATGTGAGCGCAATTTTTTCGATGGAATCCCACGTCCGGGTCCCCATAAAGGCGGCAATGGCGTTCAGGTTATTGCGTAACCACTCACCACCGGCAATCACATAGACTTCATTCACAGCGTGCTCCCTCCGAAGTGATAGTTGTTCTGGTAACGGCTGAGCATGCGGGCGGAAAGCTGCTGGCGCATATAGCTCATCTGACGGTCAACAACCAGCAATGCATCCTGCTGGACCTTTACCTGCCCCTGGAAAACCGCAATCTGTTGCTGTGCCTGATTCAGATTCTCCAGCACACTGTCCAGCACGGTCTGTGGATAGTTCCCGGTGGCAATCATGGCCCGGGCCTGCTGAAGCAGTTCCTGAATGTACTGGAGCATGATGTCGTAGCCGATATAGTCCGTCAGCTGGTAAACCACGCTGCTGGATACACCGAGCATCTGCGGGTCAATAAGATATTTAAAGACGGGGACGGTGGTGCTGGAAATGAAGCCTTTTTCCCTGTCATCCAGTGGAGTATCACTCACCGCTTTATTCTGAATACTGGTGAGCAGTTTTGTAATCTGTGATTTCAGGGCTTTATCCCGGGCGATGGTCACATTTGCATCCGCCACCACCTTCAGACACTTGTCCGAATCGTTGCAGTGATAAACTTTTGCCGTTCCCCCCTCCATAATCGCCCGGAGGATATCGCGGTCAGTGGTACGCGCCGGCAGGGGGGTAATCTCGCTGTCTTCCCCAAAAATCAGCGTACCGGTGAGCGTCATAATAAATTCTTTCAGTTCTTTGTTACCATCAAGCATCCTGTTTTTGGACAGCGAGTCCCAGATGATATTGATGTTCTTCAGCACCCGTTCCTTATCTTTGTCACTGGCCTTGTCACGAACAGACGATGACTGTCCTCCGACCGTGCAGCCCTGACGGGACGCGGCCCAGTCAGCAAAAATATTGCTCTCACCGGCAATGTCCTGACAGACCTTCTGCTGTGACACCTGAGTCTGAGGAAATAATCCTCCGACAATCCCCTGCGCCACCTGACAGGAGCTGAGGTTCATACTGTTAATGTCGCTTGCCATTTTCTGCAGGAAGTCTTTTGCGGTTTTGATTTCCGGCACCGTTGCCTGCAGGGCAAGGTCAAAAAAGTAACCGGCAGCGTTGCTCATAATCTGCTTAACAAAACGCTGCAACTGATCGCCATTAATAAAACTGAACGAGCCGAGATAGGCGTCGATGCCGCCACATCCGGCATTGATATCCGGCAGCGTCATGGAAATCAGCTGGATATTTTTGACCTGGGTGCGGGCATACAGGGAGCCACCATAGGCATACCCGGCGGCCTGCCCCTGCCAGACGCCCGGTTGTGTGGTATTGGAAGCAAATCCCAGCTTATTAAAGAACTGATTCATGTCGCTGTTCACATCCGCTGACGCTGCGGGTGTGACCGTCAGTAAAGCGGCACAAAGAACCAGAAGAGGTTTAATGCGAAGCATTATTGCCACCCTCCCTTAATTTCTTCTCCCGGCGCATACGGCGTTTCAGCCGGAATATTCTGATCCCCCCGTTTATTAATTCATTTAAAGGGTTCCTGACGTATACGATAAGAAATCCACCTGCAAACGCCCATAACGTATACGGAATGACATACATCAGGATGTTCCACATATAACGAAAATTATTTAATTCCGGGTCAGCTTTCCACGAATCAATACAGGCATCAAAAATACTATGCATAATCACCCATAAAAAAGTTCCGGCAGCAACGAACACAAAAAACAGATCAAAATATATATCAGAAACCCTGCGTTCATAATCATAATCCCGTTTAGTTTTTCTGTTTTTTAGTTCCGCATCATTTCTTTTTTCTTTCATTATAAGTTTCCTCTGATATTTCCGATGATTCATTCAGACCGTTCATGCGGCTGTAATATATTTCAGACACCGAAATCCATCCCACAATTGCCCCCACAAAAAACACAACAGAAACAGAAAAGGTAAGACACAGCGAAACGACAATTTCCACAGGGCTGGCGGGATAAAAAAGCCCCTGACGGATAAAGGGGATATTCAGGCTGACGATTATTCCCGTCGCGATGCCGGATATTCCGGCAATGAGTAACACCACCTGCTTATTTCGTACCTTTTTCCTCTCCGTACATCTGCAGAACGGTATCCATCCGCGCCATAAAACTGGCGGCATCCGTTGCCCCCTGCAAAAGCGGTAATGCCTCAAGTGTGTTGACGTTGACCAGGAAGGTAGTCGGTGTGGCCACCGGGATATTCGGGAAGAAGGTCTGCATCACGTCCGGTGGCACCGGTAATGCTTCCGGAAAGGCGGTATCCCCCTGACCATCCAGGGTGTAGGGAAAAACGGAAAAGCCGTACTGCTGTGCCAGCTGTTTCAGTACCGGGTCAAACTGGTGACAGTAAGGGCAATGCCCCTGCATAAACAGCACCACCTTCCAGTCGGCCAGGTTAACCTGCCTGCCGTTGCTGAGGCGGAACCAGCGGGGAGCCGGCTTTTCTGTTCTGGCTGATGTGTCTGCTGCCGGTTGTGCAGGCTGCACGGCCATACCCTGCGGATTCCAGAGTCGTTCAATTTCATCCCGGGTGGAGGCCTGCACACCTGTGGCCATCATCAACAAAATGACCGGCAGTAATTTAGTGAGAGACATGTCCGCCCTCCTGCTGCCCTTCCATCATGGCCTGTTGCCTGGCTTCCAGTGCCTCACGCTCTTCCAGGCTGACACGTGCAATCCATGCATCCAGCACCTGGTATGCGCCGAACAGCACAAGGATGGCCGCAATCAACTCCGCCAGAAAAAAAGCCATCCAGGGTTTGCTGTAAACAAGACGGGCGACGATATGAAACCAGACACCCAGGGAAAATACCCACATTCCCGTAATATCAAGCCGGGGTAAAGAGAATCTGTATTTACTTATCATGTTAAACTCCGGTTATTATTTACATGAGAGTATTCATGTCTGTAATATTCGCGTTTGTGTGATATTAATCAGATCAACCTCATTATTTTGTATGGTTTTTATTACCGTTTTATATGACTTAGCCTGTCATAAGCCCCCTTATAAAAAACCACATCACTCCGGACCATGCTGATGACAACATAATACAAACAAACATCCTTCTGAAACTGTCAAACTTCGTGATAACCGGTATGGTACTGACTGCCATTGAAACAACCGGTACGGCACACTGATTCATAACCGCACCACAAAGAAACAAGAAATTATCTGGCAGCATACATACACTTATGACATTTACTACAAAGAAGACAAACGAGCTCAGCAGATAAACTCCTTTATTATTTGGTCCTGTAAAGAAATAACCAACAACCCCCACGATAAACAGGCTGGCACCTGTAAAAAAACACAAATCCCCTGTATGCATATATAACCTTTGGTTAAAAATTCGGTTTAAAATCTTCAGAAACGTTCAGGAACTGTTTTGCCAGGTCGTCCTGTGAAATAAAGCCGTATGATAACGGGCGAACACTGCCCTGTTTCGGGTCAACCAGCATCATGGCCGGGAAATATTTCACACCGAGGCGCTGCGCCTGCCCCTGGTCAGTCCGGGAATCCGGCAACAGCGGATTAATCACGCCATCCACGGAAACGGGAATAACACTCAGACCATACGTATCCCGGAAGCCATTAATGACCTGCGCCAGTTGCCCGTCGATGGGGTCCTGCCCCCGGTAAAAAAACATGATGCCGTAGTGTTCAGCCAGTTTCGCAATGGCCTGTCGCTGCTGCGCCTGGTCTGCCGCCAGCTGGTTCCGTACCGTGCCGTTGTAATGGCTGTACTGCAGGTTATAGTCCAGTTCGGGATGTGCCAGCATGGCCTTTTTAGCACTCATGGTGAAAAGCCCGGCCTGCTGAGTCCAGTAATTCTGCAGCCGGAAATATTTCACAAAATTATCCACGCCGGGATACAGAATGGCTTCGTACAGCGCCCGCTTTGTTGCCGTCTGCAGCGCGGCCAGTTTCTGCATAATATCCGGCTCCTGACGGGGGGCTGCAGGTACAGGTTTATTTTCTTTTTCCTTCGGATTTATTTTCTCGTTATACCACTGCCAGCCTGCATCTTTCCCTGACGCCGGAAAAATAAAGCAGCAGAGTAACAGTGGCAGTAATGCTTTATTCATCTTCATTCCTTTCATCATTTTTTCTTTCATCATCTTTCTGCAGGCCAGTCAGGGCAGAAAAACAAAAATACAGAATAAACAGGAGCACACCGGAGTAAAAAATAACAAAACAAGCAGCAAGCATCTCACCTGCAGTGGTTTCTTTTACCGTATCCCACGACCAGATAATTACCGGGGAAATGACAATCGCTGTAATCGAAAGCCGGATAAGAAAATCAACAAGACGATTAGAAGTGAATATAACTTTCATCATTTCCCCCGGTTATTTTCCATACCTTACTGTCCTGCCTGTTTCAGCTGGTCAGCAATCTGCTCTTTCACTTTCTGCGTCAGAACGCCACTGTCCGGGATTTTCTGGTTATTCATCAGGTCTTCGTAGAAGTTAGTGAAATCCAGTCTGTCGAACTGAATTTTCTGCAGCTCATCAACCGTAATCCCCCGACAGTCAGGATGCTTCGCACTGCCAAACCCGATACGCAACTGCCCGTTACGCCCCTGCTGCTGGACTATCTGCGCCAGCTTCGAATCAAACTGGCAGTAGCTGCGCTTTTTCTGCAGACAGACACCCAGCACTTTCTTCGAACAGAACTCTCCGACACTGACGGTCAGTTTGTTGTCCTTTGCCTTTCCCAGCGCCTTTTCTTCGCTGTTGCACTTCGCCAGACCCACATCCTGACCCCAGCCACCATCCTTACAGCAGTTACTGAAGCCGGCTGCGGCCTTACGGCAGAATTTCGCCTCACCCGTGAAAGCCCTGACATCCACACCATTCAGGGCGGCAACATCCTTACCTGCGGCGGCAAGCGCAGCCAGCTGTGATACTGCTTCACCAAAATCACTGCTTTTTCCGCTCTGTGCCTTATCGCATTCACCGTCAAGGCAGAAGACATCACCACCACAGACCATCACTTTTCCTGATGTTCTGGACTCGCAGGAGTACGTGGCGTACTCATGCAGACAGGTTCCCTCATCGGAATAAAACGCGCACTGACGTGAGGCCAGCGTACAGGCCGGATTATCGACATATTTCTGACAGGTGCCGTTATCTGCGGACTGAGTGACATATTTATCCCGGTATGCCCAGCATGCCTGTGTGATGTTCCAGGGTTTACCTTCCATCACTCCGGTTTTCGTACCACCCGGCTCTGAACACTCAGTGCCTGTCAGCACGCCATCCGCTTTATTAAACGGACAACTCTCCACCCACTCCACCCGGGGAACCCATTCTTTATCACGGACCTTCATCCTGAGTTTCAGCGTAAAGGTGGAAGCACCACTGACAAGCGATTCATAGACTTTCCTGTCACCATTCCCGTGCGGGAGGCAATTACCGTTAGCAGTACAGCCACTACCGGTCAGAACCTGCCCCTGTGTCACCTGCAAACCTGTCGCCCCGGACAGGGGGTAAGTATCCGACTGCCCGTTTGCCAGGCCGACATTAAAGGTTGTATTCATGAAGGTATAACGGGAGTTCAGGAAGAAAAAAGCGGCGTATACAGACAATGATGCACTTTCCACTGTACCGGTTACCGGAGCCGTGACACTGAACACCAGTTTCAGCCCGTTCATACTGAACCGGAACTGTGAGTGCGGTATCGTCACTTCACGATATTCATCCGTGTATTTCCAGTCCCCGGTGATACTGGCAGTCCGTGTGCAGTACTCCTCCACCATCGTGTCCCGCTCACAGGTATAGTTTGTGAATTCACTGCGGTTTATCTCCTGCGCACTGCACTGCTGTCCGGTATTTCCCACAATGCTGTCAGCCCGGTTCACCACATCCCTGCCGGTCTGAATGAACGGTGCATCCGGTGACAGAATGTCTTTCGGCTTGTTCATGAAGGACTCTGTGATGGTTTTTCCGGTTTCACCGGTCGCCCATTCCGTGGTGCCGTCATTTTTCAGGCCGCCATCCCCGCCGGCAGTCACGCCACCGTAATATTTTGTCTCGTCCGGATTCGCGTTATAGCTGGGGATACTCTCCTGTGGCTTAAAGCCCTGAATACTGCCTGTACCCTGCCCCTGAATCTGACGGGCAAAATCAGAACCGGCCCGGTAATCACTGTTGCTGTCAGCCTGTGCCATGCCGGCAACCAGAGCCAGTATCAGAGGTAAAATACGTTTCATTTCCCGGAATCTCCTTTCCCTGCCAGTAAATCATGAGCCACCTGCCGGCAGTCACCCGTGGCGGCCACTTTCTCCAGCGCCTGGCCGACCCGCAGGTTTCCCCGGATGATGTCGTATCCCTGACTGCAGAACACCACCAGTGCCGGTACACTGCGAATGCCGTACTGTGAAAACAGCGTCGGGTCGATCTGAACACCATCAGTCGCGCCGTCTTTCACCAGGGACAGCACGGCTTCAGCGGTGGTCTTCAGGTCATTGTTCACCATGCCCCGCAGTGTGGCGGGTATACCGTAGTGCCGGGTTTCGCCCAGCATCCGTTTCAGCCCCTCTTCGGGAATGGAAAACGACACAAAATACAGGGCACCCTGCCGGGGTTTCCCGTCCTGCGAAGCCTGCTGTTTACGAACCAGCTCATCCAGAAAATGGTTATCTGAACGCTGAAGGGGGTTTTCCAGCACCTGTTTCTCCGCCCAGGCTTTCAGCTGATGGTCAGGTTTCTCTCGCAGTTGTCTGCTTAAATTTTCCTGCTGCTTCAGGAACTGGCGGTTTTCAGTTGTGTTCACATTTTCTGAAGCATGAACAGCAAGATGCATCCCTGCTGTCAGAGCAAAAAGTGCAAATATTTTCCGGTTCATGATATTTCTCACTTTCTGCTATTTACAGGCATGAACTCATCAGAAAAAAGATAATTGAGAAAAACAGCCACAAACGCACATGTAAATGTCACCTTCAGATATAATCTGACAAGTGTCACTTGTTCTGATATATCTGCGTTCTTCCATTCATGAATAATTTCAGCGAGAAAACTGTCAGGTGCAAAATAAAATAATATAACGGGCACTATTACAAGACCAAAAGGAAATAATTTTAATGTTCTGCTTATCAGCCTGAGCAGTACAGCACTTATTTTCCTGAGGTGCTGAATATATTTACTGTCCATTGTTGCCATTTTCATTTCCTCTTATTCATTAAAATGATTTACAGGAATACACAGTTACGTTTACGCCACATCAGGTAGCCGAAGTTTTTCTTTGTGTTGGGCGGATTTTTTCCCGTCTCCCAGCGCATCACACTGCGCCCGAACGGATGGCACTGTCCGCTGTCCGGATACATATTCACCATCTGATAACGCCAGCGTTCTTTAGGCAGGATTGGGGACGGATATTCATTACAGACGGCGTTATTTTTCCCGATGGTTTCCATAATCATGCCCTGACGGTGTAGTTTGAACGCCATGCGTTCACTGACCAGCAGGGAGGACTGCAACGGACTGGACTCATTACTCACCCAGCCATTGAACGGGTACATACTGCCCTGCGAACCGGCACACCAGAACAGAACATCGAGAGGCATATTAAAGGCGCTGGCAATGGCATCTGCTGCACAGGCCCCCTGTGCTATCGGATTGGCAAAGATGACAGCTTCCGGATTGAGAATGGTGGTCAGGCTGCTGTCCGTCCAGGTGGGGTCAATTTCAGAAAGATAAGCGATATCCAGGTCACCACCTTCCAGACAGCCCAGCGATGTGATGATGTTAAGCCAGTACGTCAGCGGGTATTTGTACCAGTGAACGTGATAGAACGCCCCGTTCACCTGCTTCTCATCCTTTTTCGCCGTTCCCTGTGCCGTTTTACCAAAAGCCGGCAGGCTGAAGCCCAGGTTCACCATGCATCCCGGTGACCGGGTGACGTCCGTCAGCGCCATCGGCTCCCAGTAACCAATGGCCAGCCCGATACGCCTGAACAGCGGCGGCGGTGCCGGACAAATCTGAATGGGCATCGACGGGTTCGCCGTGTCGGGGACCTTACCCTGACTGACTTTGATACTGCCCAGCGAGAGCGGGAAAATACAGCTCCAGCAGATATCCGTGATCGGGTTTACAAAACGCCCCTCACAGGCAGAATCCGCAGATGCCGCAGGGACATGACCGGCGAGAAGGAATAACATCAGCAGCCACAGGCTTCGCTTCATTTTCTGCCCTCCTCTGCCGGAATAAATTCCACCTTCAGGAAGCGATCGCCGGGAACGGCGCTCACCCGTGCCGGGACCTGATCAATGCCGAGGCGCTGGCAGAGCACACCGTTCTGGTCAAAGTAAACACGGCTGTCCAGAGACTTCTGCATCTCCGGGATACTGCCCTGCACGAGGATAATTTTGCTCTCCAGTGTGGGCGGCGTCTGGCGTTTCATCCAGGCCACCTGCGCCGGATCATCGCCATTGATGAAATACAGCGTCTGGTTAAAAGGCACATACTGCAGCGGATTCATCACTTCACCCTGACGGGCAAACACCCGCCCTTCGTTATCCCGGATATCCGCAGCCAGTCTGACGGACGGGTCAAACAACCGGCTGCTGTATTTCTCCGTGCGTCCGATACCGGGCACGGCAGGGGGCCGCAGACTGTTGCGGATCACCCGCTCCTTAAAGGCATCCATTTTCCGGCCCATCTCACCGGACTGCTCCAGTGCCGTCAGGCGCTGCATGATCACCGTCAGCATGTCCGGCTCCTTTACCGGCCACAGATCGCCCCAGGTGCCAAGATCGGCGGCGGCCACACTCTGCCCCCATATCAGCAGGGCAATCAGCCCCCGGCATCTCATGGTTCCGCTCTCATTCGCCGGGCAATATCCTGCTGGATTTCCCGGGTGATATCCGGAGCCCCCTGTACCACGGCAGGCGACACCAGGATGACCGCGTGGTGTTTCTGCTGCCACGCCTGCAGGCTGGCTTCCAGTGCCGTGTTAAAACGCGCTGAAAGGGCTTTTGACTGTGCTTCTGACAGTTGTTTCTGACTGGCGCTGTCAAAAAACGCATCCACGGTCTGTTTCATGTTGAAGGCGGCAGTCACCGGTGCGTTCAGTCTGACAATGCCGTAACTGACGGCTGCGTTCAGTAACACCATTGCCAGGCATCCCGGCACCGTCCACCACCAGTGGCTGCGTCGGGGGGCTGTAACATCCGTCGTTTTTTGCGTTGTGGTCATGCAACACTCCTGTATTTCTCATGTTCTTCCAGCCAGGCTTCCAGCGAAGCCATCTCCGGCCCTGACTTCTTCCACGCCAGCTGCCACACCGCCTCATGAATACTCAGCCCCTCTTTACGTTTCTGCTGCACAAACTCAAAATCCGGGCCGTCAGAGCTGTACATGGCGCGGCTTAACGGGTCCACAAACAGGCGGTGCCAGGAGGAATGGTTTTCCACCTGCAGCAGGAAGGAACTGAACCACTGGTCTTTGGCCGCACCAAACTTACCAATCATGTCGCGCTGCAGTGGCTGGAACTGGTCCGGATACAGCTGGTTGTATTTTGCGAACTCCTTCGCACTCTGTTTGAGGATAATTTTGTAGGAGGAGTTACCCCATGCCGCACGGGCCGCACTGGAGGCCTTGTCAGAGTCAAAGTCGACGATGTTCTGTGTGATGGTGATATAGGCACCGGTATGACGGCGGGCGGTACGGTAACCTTTCTCAATAAACTCACCGACCTTGCGATTTTTGAAGTCCAGCAGACGCCAGCCTTCATCAATAACGTTCAGTTTCTTGAGGTTACGCGGCGTGCGGTACATCCTGTTCTCGATGTAGATAATCAGGGAGAACATCACCGCAACCAGCAGTGACGGACGGTCTTCCAGTCCGCCCAGCTCCAGCACCACCATTTTCGCATCATCCCGCAGGGACGGCTCATCGGAGTTAAAATACTGGCCGTAAGTGCCGTTGGCAGTGTACTGGTCAAGCAGCACAATCATTTCGTCCAGACGGCTGCGGATGGTCGGTGACCCGGCATACTGCTCGCTGTCACTGGCGTTTTTCAGGAAATCCACCACGTCATCAATACGTGCCCTGTTCTCTTTGGCCAGCCAGGAGGCCCTGACCGCCTGCAGCAGCAGACCTTCATGCACTTCATCCAGGTTACCGTTGGGGCTGGCCATCACTGACAACTGGTCACGGACACGCTCCGCTGACTGGTCAATATCGGTGATGTTCGCAAACGGGTTAAAACGCAGGGTTTCACCGTCCAGATATACGCCACCCATGTTCTCACACAGGGACTTGTAGCCATCCCCCATGTCGAACACCACGGCAAAGCCCCCGGAGTCCAGCACGCTGCGGATAAGTGGCTGTATCAGCCCGGTTTTACCGGCCCCGGAGGTGCCACAGACCGCCATGTTGTAGTTGGTGTTATTCATCCCCCGGAAGAAAATATCGATAAACGCCAGCTGGTTACGGTAGGTGGGTGCCAGCAGACCTGCCGGTGTCAGGGGGTTATCCGCCACTAACGGCATCAGGTTGGCAACATTAAAGCTCTCTGCGCGCTGAACCACTCCGGCCTCTTTCAGCTGTTTAAACAACCCTTTCCCGGCCATAAAGGGCAGACAGGTCAGGAAATTGCGCATGTGGTTAAAGCGCGGTGAAATCAGCTCAAAACCGTTTTTACGGAAGCTGTTCAGGATGTCCTGCTCCACTTCCAGCGCCGTTTCATTGTTGTCCTTGCAGAATGCTGTGATGTTGAGGAAGTAGGACACGACAGAAGACTGACCGGAGCCCAGACGCTGACGCAGTTCCCCCCACTCCTTCGCCTCTTTCTCCACGGACGGAAACCATTTGGCATAGGAGGTCTTCGACTTTTTCTCCAGGTCCATGTACTTCAGGTTGGCTTCGCTGTGGGTTTTCACCTGGTCTTCCACCACCAGAGTCAGCGTCAGGATGAACGGACAGGAGATGGACAGTTCCGGGTTCAGCAGGTTGCTGTAGTTGTCGGCCATATTCCACAGGAAGGCGATTTCCGGGTTACGGGCCAGATGGAAATTCAGGATACGGGCCGTGCTGTTCCTGCCGTTCTCACGCAGGCCCAGCGTCAGGTAATCAGCCCGGACATTCAGGTCAAAACTGTCCTCCACACACTGATAATTCAGATCAGAATACGGGTCCAGCTGACGTCTTTTCGGGTACAGGGAGTCCGGGTTATGGTTAATCATCTCCCCGACAATATCGATAAAGGCCTGTGCATCCACCGTCTGTGTGGCGATACTGGCCCCCTGTAACGACGCCCGGATGATTTTCACCAGGTTTTCCATTTCCAGAATGTCAGCCCGGCTTTTTTTCTTCGAGGGAGAACAGTACGAGATAAATACCCGGTAATGGCGCAGGGTCAGGGGCAGATTCATCCCCTCCGGCAGCGGAAACTGTGTCGCTGCCGCTTTCATATAATAGGCCCGGGTAATGGCGTTAAACCGTTCAGCCTGTTCACCTGACCAGGAGAACTCACGCAGCCCGTACTCAATCCTGTCACCAACCAGCTGACTGGACATCAGATGGATACACAACGGAATACCGCGCGGCAGTTTGGTGCGCAGCATGTGATCGAGTGCCTCCACAATGGACTTATTCGCCCCATTGATGGGAATGGCTTCCAGCATAAAGCCCATCGTGGTGTCATTCATGAACAGACCGGATTCCTGGTTGTAATCACGGTACGGCAGCAGACGGCTGAACTGCGGGAAGCTCATTTCGCCCAGAACTTCATTGGCCTTTGCGGATTCGTCAGGCAGTTTCAGTGCTGTGACGAGGGAGTTAACCGCCTGAGTGACGGCCTCAAGTGGGTTATTACTCATATGAGTATTCCTTAGTGCGTTTAAAAAAGGAAAATATCAGTCTGTGGCCGTGGATATATCACGCAGTGCCATTCCTGAAACCACAGCACAAATAAGAGATGGAGGCTTTTAACAGGAAACCAGGATTAACGTTCCTTTACTGAATGAGCATCATTTAATGCCTGAATTTGTTTTTCGCGAATCTTATTGCGCTCATTTTCTCTTACACGTTTCACCTCTGCCATTTCGTTTCTTTTTCTGCATTCTGATGCGATTTTATTTGCCTTACCAAGTGTTAAAGGTTCAGACTGATAATTAAGTGTCTCCTGAAATGCTTCTGCTGCACAGGGAGTTTCCTGTAAAATCTCTGTCAGTTGTTCTGGTGTTGCAGGTTGTTGCGCAAGGTAAACGATGTAAAAAGGAATACATACAATCATAGCCATAACGCCAACAAATATAAAAGCCAGAACAGATTTTAAATATATCGACTTCATTTCATTTTCCTTCGAAGCAGTAAGCACTCATTGCCCACCACCATTTAGTGTTTCCATCACGCTGTTCAAAGGTTCATTTGTTTTAACTTCAATACACTCCCCTGTATTTCCAAAGCCCCTGCCGCCATGTGCTTCGATTGTCCGAAGAACCTGCACGCATACGTCCGTATTTGGCATGGGTGTAATATTCCAGCTTCCGCCACCGTTAATATTTTTTATCAGCACAAGAAAAATAAAGGTATGCATTCTTTATTATCTCCGCTTGTATATTAATCACTGAATATCCCTTCAGTTAACTTATGAGGTCATAAAACACTGCAGATTCTCATTCGGATTTATTCCCTTCAGTAAACTTCCGAATAGTATCCTGTTCACGCTGACGGGTGGCAGACTCCTGCATTGCATCCACTTTCTCCTGCCAGAGACGCCGGATATCCTGTTCATCCCGACCAGTCAGTTTTTTACCGGACAACAAACGGTTAAGCAGTTCCTGTCTCACATCTGGTACGTCTTCAGTCAGACGCATAAGCTGAAGCAGGCTCTGACGGCTGAGGACCATGAGTGATTCCGGCAGGAGGGTGAAGAAGAAAATAAAAAAGCATACCGCACCACAGCAGGCAAGGACCGCAAACAGGATTTTCAGATATATACCATCAACGCCGAACGCAGCAATAATACAGGGAATCCATGCAATACACGCACAATACGCCAGGATGTTATTTATTTGGTTATGTCTGCGATATATCTGTTGATGTTCATCCAGAATAGAATCTATTTTTTCAGCTTCTGATTTATGCATAGTGTTTCCTCTGCGTTTCCTGCCAGAGACGCCGGATATCCTGTTCATCCCGACCAGTCAGTTTTTTACCGGACAACAAACGGTTAAGCAGTTCCTGTCTCACATCTGGTACGTCTTCAGTCAGACGCATAAGCCGGAGTAATTCCTGACGACTGAGTACCATGCGTGATTCCTCCGGTACGCTGTAATAATTAAAAATACGACTGAATACCCCACAACAGCAGGCAACGGACAGGCACAGGGATTTCAGATACAGGCCAGAAACACAGAATGTGGCAACACCACAAAGAATAGCTATAACTAAAAATCCCTTACCCAGTGCCATACACAAAGAACCCTGTTTTCTGGATATCCGCTCATGCTCATCCAGAATAAAATCTATTTTTTCATTTTCTGATTTATGCATAGTGTTTCCTCTGCCTTTCCTGATACGCCTGACATTCAACGCACAACGTCACACCGGGAAATATTTTCCGCCGGGCTTCCGGAATAGGATTTCCGCATGCTTCACAGAGATAAACAGGAATACCATGAACATTTATTTCCTGGCGTATCCGGTTTATTCCTGTCATGGTCAGTTGTTCTGTCACTGAATATGCTTCATCGGCTTCATCACTCACGGAATATTCCTCCCGACATGTTCTGACACGCTACCGCCCATCCCTTTTCACGCACAGGGCACTCGTTTTACAGGCGGATTTTGAATACAGAAAGCCCGCCGGCATTGCCGGCTGATATACAACTTCAGGGCCAGTTAATTAATACGTGGTTTTCCCCACGCAGACGGTTTAATAACAAAAAACACGCTGGATGGCTGATGATAAACATCCTGGTTATCAATATAAGGCGCTATCCATAATGCTGCCGTCTGCTCACCCGTTCTTAGCGGACGAGGAGGTGTTACCGGCGTAACTGAACTGACCGGAACAACCGTTTTCACTTCCCGGGCAGCGGTAAACAGCGGGCGTGGTGCCAGCAGTTTCTGCTCCGGATGTGCTGTCACCGCAGGTCTGCTGCCGGACGGAGTGGTCGCGGTGACGGTCTGCACCGGCATTGTCCGGAAGTTCCCTTCAGCCAGGCGCGGCAGTGATGCCGCAACCGGCTTTGCTTCTGAGGACTGCTCCAGTTTTTTGGCCTTCTCATTGGCCTGCTCCATCGTCATACAGGTATCGGATGTGGTGGCGTTACACTCAAATTCCGTATTTGTTCCTGCGCAGCCGGAAAGTAATAAGGTTCCCAGCAGAGGAATAAATAAAGAAATCTGTTTCATTGCCCTTCTCCTTTTTTATTACTCCCCACAACAGCAGAAATTAACTCTGCTGTCAGATTTGTTTTCCCTGCACAGGGATGTCCGGAGACCACTGTATTTCCCGGAGAAGAAAATAAGCTCATCGACATTCCCTTCTTCATCACACCGACAGCAGCCATATTAAAATTGTGCGGCAATGATTCAGAACTGAACACCTTCGGAGCAGGAAGAACTATTTTTGTGGTGCAGTTACTGAGAACAGCATGCATAAAATCATCTGATACGTTTTTATCCGGCACAACGCGGGCTGTAATAACATTAATATTACGCATGTTCATTTTTATCTCCGTTGCTTCTGTTTGTTCGGTCATCAGGGAAATAAACATGGCATTTCCTGATTTTTCCCGGCAGGGAAGCGTCTTCCGTATAAACGTCCTTCAGATATTCATCTGCGGTTACCACCCGGATACATTTCATTTTTCCGGGCAGCACCGGATATTTCCCGGTGCCTGCCGCAAACGACATATACATCAGTGCCAGCGTTGCCCAGAATGCGGTGACCAGTTGCATCAGTGACCGGTCAGTCTCCCTGACATAATCTGCAGCATCAGCCGCGCGGTAATGGCAGATATCCTGTATTTCTGATCTGCCTGAAGAATCAGAGGAAGAAAACCAGCATTCACTGACCGGGAACTGTCCGGCAGGTGCTGTTTGTCTTACGAAGTTAATCTCCTTAACCAGTAATTTCCCCAGCGTGGTGTTGTCCTTCCATAAAACAAACAGAGCCATCAGGGCCATTGTGGCCAGCGGCCAGATAACCACAAACCTGACGACCCACAGCAGCCAGCGAACGACAAACGCCACACGGAATGTCAGTGCATCACCCGCCATTTCCGCCCTCCTTGCCGGCATCCCCGCCCTGCGGGTTCTTGTCTCCGGACATAAACTGCTGCGGATTCAGATTGCCCAGCTGCTTCAGCATCTGGTCGGTGTTAAAACCGTTCAGGTGGCTTTCTGCCGAGGGAGGATTCGGCACAGGGCTTTCCGGGTTACCCTCTTCCGCTGTACTCTGTGACTGCTCCAGCGCCATTTCCTCCACGGTTTTCAGCTGGAAGCCGTCCTGGAACACCACTGTCACTTCGTTGCCCGCACCAATCGGTATCACCGGGTGATACTGTTCGGCACGTTTGATGTAGTAGTCACTGAGCGTCTGTGCGGCTTTCGATGCGCCGCCACCGATACCCATTTTAAGGACATCGCCGGCCCCGTAAGCGGCTGTGGCACCCAGCCCGACAGCCGGCTGGGAGGCGCGCTCCATTCCCTGACCGATACCGTCAACAAATCCCGCGCCCCATGCCCAGCCGAGGATTTTGCCGTTACGCATCACCACTTCGCCCTTGATACCGTTTTTACCCCGGAAGCTGACATGCCCCTTAATCGGCATATCAATGGTTTTGCCATTCTTCAGGCAGCTGATATTACGGGTGCGAACAATAGCACGTTCACTGGAGACATCCCCCCAGGCTTCCAGCCCCACAAAACATCCCGTTGCGTCATACGTCTTGCTGTTCGGCATTTCCACCAGACCGGTGATACGCAGCTGCATCGGCACCGTGGATTCATTACCGGTGACTGAGGCATTGGCATCCGCCCCTTCAATCAGCATGGCTTTCGCAAAACTTCCTGACGGAATGTACGGCAGCGATGGTCCCTGTTTTCCCTCATTACGGGTAAACACCTTACGCTGTATCCGGTTAGGCACCGGCACAGACTGGTACATCACCTGTGGTGGTGGCGTGACACCATTCCCGGGATAAAACGCCGTCGGCGGTGGAACAGCAACGCTGCCCTGCGGCGGGAAGGATACGGGGGTGTTTCCCGGCTGTGGTTCGCCTTCCGGCCCGGGCGGTGAGGCTGGCGTCTGCGGTACAGGCTCACCGGTCGCCGTGACGGGATTAGCACCCAGGGCTTTTACCTGCTCTGCCAGGGCGGCATTGTCCTGTCCCAGTTTTTCAATACGACGCTGGTCATCACCGCGCTGTTTGTTCAGGACATCCAGTTCACGACGGATTTCCTCATACTGCTTCTGCATCTGCGCTGCCGTCACCTGCATCTCTGTGGTGGCATGCTGACGCACCTTGTCATCAAAGGTCGTATCCACCACACCGGTCATATCCGGCACAGGCTCCTGTTCAGCCACGGTTTCCCCGTTACCGGACATGTCCACATCAGACAGATACAGTGCCCCACCAATCGCGGAGGCTGTACCGACAACCACAATCCCCAGCCACAGGTACTGCTTGCGTTTCACAATGGTGTTGATACTGGCCATCAGTTGCCCTCCCCGTCACGGATGACATACACATCCATGCACGCACCTGCCAGTAACTGGCTGGCAGGCTGGCTGAACATCACGGCACGGGTTCCCGGCTGCCAGAAGTCACTTTCCCGGATATTCAGGGCAGACAGCGTTTTATTTTCCACGGCAAAGCGGACCATCTTCAGGTGATTCCCCGTCCATACGGCAT
>ERZ827088.2307-NODE-2307-length-20404-cov-3.572362_pt1 | contig 20404 bp, 16 predicted proteins | sample MGYA00519922_ERZ827088 | MGnify/ENA primary metagenome ERZ827088 (study PRJEB31778, sample SAMEA3449254) | human gut metagenome | biome: human gut; feature: human-associated habitat; material: faeces | place: United Kingdom | collected 2010/2012 ...
GCCCGAGAGCAGGCTTCCGCTTCTGTTTCGCCTGCTTCCCAAGGAGCTGGCGGCGGAGACGTTCGTCGAAATGGATACCGACGCGCAGGCGCTTCTCATCCGCGGTTTTTCAGACAGCGAGCTGAAAGAGGTCATCGACGAGCTTTACGTCGACGACGCGGTGGATATCGTCGAGGAAATGCCGGCAAACGTCGTCCAGAGAATCCTCACGCAGGCGGACCCCGAGATGCGCAAGCAGATCAACGAAATCCTGCGTTACCCCGAGGATTCCGCAGGCTCGATCATGACGACCGAGTACGTTTCCCTGCGCCCGAACATGACGGTCGGCGAAGCGATTCTGCGCATCCGCCGCACGGGCATCGACAAGGAGACGATCTACACCTGCTACGTCACCAAGGGGCACAAGCTCATCGGACTGGTGTCGGTCAAGGACCTTCTTCTGTGTGAAGACGACAATGCAACGATCGAGTCCATCATGACCGACCACGTCATTACCGTGGGCACGCTGGACGATCAGGAGCAGGTCGCACAGATGTTCTCGAAGTACGACTTTCTGGCATTGCCGGTGGTCGACACGGAAAACCGTCTTGTCGGTATCGTCACCTTCGACGATGCCATGGACGTCATGCAGGACGAGGCGACGGAGGATATGGAAAAGATGGCGGCTATGCTCCCGTCCGAACACCCGTATCTTCGCTCGTCTCCGTTTGAAATCTGGAAAAACCGTATTCCCTGGCTGTTAATTTTGATGTTTACGTCGATTTTGAGCGGCGCGATCCTGATGGATTACCGGGAGGCGATTCAGGTGCTTCCCCTGCTCTTAAGCTTTGTCCCCATGCTGATGGACACCAGCGGCAACTGCGGCAATCAGAGCAGCACCATGGTTATCCGTGGTATGGCGGTGGGCGATATCGAACTGAAGGACGTCTTGCGGGTGGTCTGGAAGGAGTTCCGGGTGGGACTGCTGTGCGGCGCGGTACTGGCGGCAGCCAACTTTATCCGGCTGATTTTACAGTATCCGGACCGACAGGCCCTAAATTTGGTCATCGTCCTTTCCCTGATGCTGGCCATTGTACTGGCGAAGATCATCGGCTGCGTTCTGCCGATGCTGGCCGAGAAGATGAAGCTGGACCCGGCGATCATGGCTGCGCCCCTCATCACCACCATCGTGGATGCCAGCAGCCTTCTGATTTATTTTAAAATAGCGAGTATGTTATTACATTTATCATAAAAATAATTTATAAGAGGAGAACACAAGATGTTAGGAGATAAAAAAGTATTATACAGCGGCATGCAGTCCACCGGAAACCTGACTCTGGGAAACTATCTGGGAGCCCTGAAAAACTGGATTACCTTAAGCGATGAGTATGAGTGCTTCTACAGCGTGGCGAATATGCATTCCATCACAGTCCGTCAGAATCCGGCGGAGCTTCGGAAGCATGCAAGAGAGCTTCTGACCCTGTTCATCGCGGCGGGTATCGATCCGGAGAAGAACTGCATCTATTATCAGTCCCATGTACCGGCCCATGCAGAGCTGGCATGGATTCTGAACTGCTACACCTACATGGGTGAGCTGAGCCGTATGACCCAGTTCAAGGACAAGTCCGCCAAGCATGCGGACAATATCAACGCAGGTCTCTTTACCTATCCGGTACTGATGGCGGCAGATATCCTGCTTTATCAGGCGGATGTGGTTCCGGTGGGTATCGATCAGATGCAGCATCTGGAGATTACCCGGGATATTGCCCAGCGTTTTAACAGCATTTACGGTGACGTATTTACCATACCGGAGGCTTATGTCGGAAAAGTAGGCGCGAAGATTATGAGCCTGCAGGAGCCGTCCAGAAAGATGTCCAAGTCCGACGAGAACCCCAATGGCAGCATCTATCTGATGGACGATCCGGATACCATTATGCGGAAGTTCAAGCGCGCAGTGACCGACTCCGAGGGTCAGATCCGCTACCGCGACGAGCAGCCGGGTATCAAGAACCTGATCAGTATCTACTGCGCATGCACCGGCAAGACGCCGGAAGAGGTGGAACGGGAGTTCGACGGCAGGGGCTATGGCGAGTTTAAGCCGGCAGTCGGCGAGGCAGTTATCTCCGTTCTGAAGCCGCTGCAGGCTCGGGTAGCTGAACTGACCCGCGACAAGGCGTACATTGATTCCGTGATCAAAAATAATGCAGAAAAAGCGGATTATGTGGCCAATAAAACGCTGCGGAAGGTTCAGAAGAAAGTAGGCTTCCCGGATAAAATCCGTTAAGCAGATGATTTGACAGGAGGTATCTGACATGAAAAGTATCAAACCGGAAGAACTGGATAAAAATGTATTTCATATGATCGGCAGGGAGTGGCTGCTGGTCACTGCAGAGAAGGCGGGCAAGGTGAACACCATGACCGCTTCCTGGGGCGGCCTGGGCGTCATGTGGGGCAAAAATGTGGCCTATATTGTACTGCGTCCCCAGCGATACACAAAGGAGTTCGTAGACGCAGGCGAGACGTTCTCCCTGTCTGTGCTGGACGAGGAGTACCGGAAAACCTTGAGCTATCTGGGTACCGTGTCCGGACGGGATGAGGATAAGATTACGAAGGCAGGTCTTACGGTAGAACATGCGGACGGCACGCCCTATTTCGGCGAAGCTAATACCGTGCTGGTGTGCAGAAAGCTGTACGCCCAGAACTACGATCCGGCCTGCTTCATTGACAAGTCCTGCGACGAAAAATGGTATCCGGATAAGGATTACCATACTCTGTACATCGCAGAGGTGGAGAAGGTTCTGGTCAGAGAATAAGAAATCCGGGTATGAGAACGGCGGCTTTGCAGGAGAAATCCTGTGTAGCCGCCGCTTTTGTTGAGAAAAAATATTGTAAAAATATTTGACCTATAATAAGGATGATGGCTGAAAATTGAGCAGAAACACCAACATTTTGTGAAAAAATATATAAAGTAAGGCTTTGCATAAATGTTTTTCTACAAAATGTCGGATGAAAAATGCTATTTTTCATGGAAGAACAGAAAAGAAATCGAAAAGAACTGGTAAAGTTCCTTGAAAAAACGTGAAAACTTGCGGAAAATCAGGAAACAGCAAGTTCGTGAAAAGAATATCAATATTCGACACAGTGTATGATTGCTGATTCCGAGGTTGATCGCTATAATAGGACACATAGTAGATAAGAGATACGAACGAATCACTTGTTAAATTATCTACAAAAAAACCACAGACGTCGGCCGCAGAAGGGCCGATAACTATGAAAGGAGAAGTTTTACAATGGGATTCAAAACTGACATCGAAATCGCACAGGAAACAGAGATGCTGCCGATTACTGACATCGCGGCAAAGGCAGGTATCGACGACAAATATCTGGAGCAGTACGGAAAGTACAAAGCAAAAATTGACTACAATCTGCTGAAGGAGAAACCGGCTGAAAACGGCAAGCTGATTCTGGTAACTGCTATCAACCCGACTCCGGCAGGAGAGGGAAAGACCACCACATCCGTAGGTCTGGCAGACGGTATGCAGAAGATTGGCAAGAAGGTTATGGTAGCCCTTCGTGAGCCGTCCCTGGGACCGGTATTCGGCGTAAAGGGCGGAGCAGCAGGCGGCGGATACGCACAGGTAGTTCCGATGGAGGATATCAATCTTCACTTCACCGGCGACTTCCACGCTATCGGCGCAGCGAACAACCTGCTGGCAGCTATGATTGACAACCATATCTTCCAGGGCAACGCTCTGAACATCGACCCGAGAAAGATTACCTGGAGAAGATGCGTAGATATGAACGACCGTCAGCTGCGTAACGTAGTAGACGGACTTGGCGGAAAGACCAACGGTATGCCGAGAGAGGACGGCTACGACATCACCGTAGCATCCGAGATCATGGCTGTTCTGTGTCTGGCTAAGGATATCACAGATCTGAAGGAAAGACTTGCAAGAATCATCATCGGATATACATACGGAAAGGTTTCCGAGCAGAAGCCGGTTACCGCAGGCGATCTGAACGCACAGGGCGCTATGGCAGCATTGCTGAAGGATGCTCTGAAGCCGAACCTGGTACAGACTCTGGAGCATGTACCGGCTATCGTACATGGCGGACCCTTCGCAAACATCGCTCACGGCTGTAACTCCGTAACCGCTACCAAGATGTGCCTGAACCTGGCTGATTACACTATCACAGAGGCAGGCTTCGGCGCTGACCTGGGTGCTGAGAAGTTCCTGGATATCAAGTGCCGTATGGCAGGTCTGAAGCCGAACGCAGTCGTTATCGTAGCGACTGTACGTGCTCTGAAGTACAACGGCGGCGTGCCGAAGGCAGACCTGAACAATGAGAACCTGGAGGCTCTGGAGGCTGGTCTTCCGAACCTGCTGAAGCATGTAAGCAACATCACCAATGTATACAAGCTTCCCTGCGTAGTTGCTATCAACGCATTCCCGACCGATACCAAGGCAGAGCTTGACCTGGTAGAGAAGAAGTGCAAGGAGCTGGGTGTAAATGTCGTTCTGTCCGAAGTATGGGCAAAAGGCGGCGAAGGCGGCGTAGCTCTTGCAGAAGAAGTGGTACGTCTCTGCGAGCAGCCCAACGACCAGTTCACATACTCCTACGAGCTTGAGGGAACCAGCATTGAGGATAAGCTGAATGCTATCGTAACCAAGATCTACGGCGGCAAGAGAGTTGTCCTGACTGCAAACGCTCAGAAGCAGGCAAAGCAGCTTGAGGCTATGGGCTTTGGTAACTGCCCGATCTGTGTGGCTAAGACACAGTACAGCCTGACTGACGACCAGACTAAGCTGGGCGCTCCGAAGGACTTCGAGGTAACCGTACGTAACCTGAAGATTTCCGCAGGCGCAGGCTTCATCGTAGCACTGACCGGCGAAATCATGACCATGCCCGGACTGCCGAAGGTACCGGCTGCAGAGAGAATCGACGTAGACGAGACCGGCAAGATCAGCGGCCTGTTCTAAGAAAATCCTGATTGCATCAGTATTTTCTCAGATGCTCCGCAGGATGCACACGGATTTGCAGAGGAAGTTGCCGCTTCGCGACGCAAATCCGGCGCAGGAAACGCTTGAACAACGTTTCCATAGAATTAGCTACCCATTATAAACCCAAATAAATAGACACAAGGGAAGGACCATCAGGCCCTTCCCACTTGTGCGCATAGGGAAATGTATGGTATAATTGGAATATCATTTTGATATATAAAGGAGAACGATATGGGATTTTCAACCAGCAGATGTGATGAATTTGTAGAAGTACTGGCTTCCAAGGCTCCCGTTCCGGGCGGCGGCGGAGCATCCGCACTGGTAGGCGCAGTGGGCACTGCCCTGGGCAACATGGTAGGCAGCCTGACCGTAGGTAAGAAGAAGTACGCAGACGTAGAGGAAGAGATGTACGCGCTGAAGGAGAAGGCGACGGCTCTTCAGAAGGATTTCCTTCGTCTGATTGAGCGTGACGCAGAGGTATTCGAGCCCCTGGCCAAGGCTTACGGCATGCCCCGTGAGACCGAGGAGGAGAAGGCGGAGAAGGCGCGCGTCATGGCGATCGTGCTGAAGGACGCCTGCTCCGTCCCCATGGAGATCATGGAGAAGTGCTGCGAGGCGCTGGATCTTATCGTTGAATTTGCGGCAAAGGGTTCCGCTCTGGCCATCAGCGACGCAGGCGTAGGCGCTGCATTCTGTAAGGCAGCCCTGGAGGGAGCTTCCCTGAATGTATTTATCAACACCAAGTCCATGGCGGACAAGGAGTACGCGGCAGAGCTGAACGCCAAGGCGGATGCTATGCTTGAAAAGTACACCAAGATTGCGGATGATATTTTCGCAAGCGTCACAGCGAGACTGAGATAAAATAAAAGGAAGGAAATAAAAAAATGGCAAAGCAGTTATTAGGAAAAGAAGTAACAGCAGCACTGAACGAGCGCATCAAAGCAGATGTGGCAGCATTGAAGGAAAAGGGAATCAACCCCACACTGGGAATCATCCGTGTAGGCGAGAACGAGAGCGATATCTCCTATGAGAGAGGCGCAACCAAGCGTTGCGAGACTCTGGGTGTAGCATGCGAGAAGATTCTGCTTCCGGCAGACGCTACCCAGGAGCAGGTTCTGGCAGCAGTTGATAAGGTGAACAAGGACGACAATATTCACGGCGTTCTGCTGTTCCGTCCGCTTCCGAAGCACCTGAACCAGACCGAGATCGAGAATGCACTGGATCCGGCCAAGGATGTAGACTGTATGACCGATGGTTCCATGTCCGGTGTATTTACCGGCAAGGCTGTAGGCTTCCCGCCCTGTACACCGCAGGCATGCATGGAGATTCTGGATCATTACGGAATCGACTGCACAGGCAAGAAGGCTGTTGTGATCGGACGTTCTCTGGTTGTTGGAAAGCCGGCAGCTATGATGCTTATCAAGAAGAACGCAACCGTAACCGTATGCCACACCAAGACTGTGGATATGCCCAGCGTAGCGCGCGAGGCAGATATCCTGATCGTGGCAGCAGGCCGCGCAGGCGTTGTAACCAAGGATTACGTAGCTCCGGGCCAGACTGTTATCGATGTGGGAATCAATGTAAACGCAGAGGGTAAGCTTTGCGGTGATGTGGCTTATGCAGAGGTTGAGCCCATCGTAGACGCTATCACTCCGGTACCGGGCGGCGTTGGAAGTGTAACCACTTCCGTGCTGGTTGGACATGTGGTAGAGGCAGCTAAGAGAAAATATATGTAAAGAAAAAGCGGCTTACATAGCCGGTTAAGAGACGGCCCGGGCGGGAAAAAATGAGGTGTCCCCTCAAAATCCTGCTTAGGGCTGTTTTTTTGTTGCCAGTGGCAGGTCCTGCAGGTTGACTTTTGGGGCAGGTTTTCGTACACTATGTATGACGATACCAAAGAGGAGGTATTTCTCATTATGAAACTGAGCACCGCTATCCTGGCAGATAAGTTAAAATCCAAATTCGGACTACAGAACAAAAAGGCCCTGTCCGATGAACTGCATCTGGAGCAGGTCTTATTTTACGACGACGGAGACGAGATGCAGCCGGACAAAATCTATATTTATACCCAGAAGCCGGGCGCGGCGGAGATGCTGGTGGTTCCGGAGCGGACAGTACTGTTCTGCATGGGTAAGGTACATACAAGAAATACCGAGAACGACGGCCAGGTTTTTCAGGTTATTGACGAGACGTCGCCCTTTACGCTTCTGAATGAAATTCAGCGGATTTTCGATTATTACGACCGGTGGGAGAAGCGCCTTCAGGAGCTGACACGACAGGCTGACAATATTCAGGAGCTTCTGGACGAGAGCTTCCGGATCTTCTTGAATCCCATTATCGTAAGCTCCGCCGACTATTTTGTTATCGGCTATTCCAGCGTCATTGATACCCGGGAGGAGTTGTCCAGCCTGGTGGATTTGGATTCTGTCATTCAGTCCAGCGATGAGTACCAGAACGGCAAGCGCATCCTGAACCAGCGGAAAAAGCGGGGGGCATACTACCTGCCGGAATACATCACCGGAGCCCGGACTCTTCGCGTGAATCTATTTGAAAATGCTCAGTTTATTTATCAGATTATGATGGTGGAAAGCTTAAGTCGGTTCAAGTCCTATGACGGCGCGCTTCTGGAATATCTGTCTGCCTATATTCAGACGGCCCTGGCCCGCTTAATTGATTCCCGGGTGGAAATCGGGCACCGGCTGGATCGTATCCTATCCGACATACTGTCCAATCCGGGTCGTGACAATAAGAGCGCTGAAAAATGGTTTTCGGAATTCGGCTGGCTGGCGACGCATCGCTATTTCTGTGTCAGCCTGAAGGTCAATTCCCTGGACTGGGCCAATATGACCGTCCGATTCATTTGCAAACACATGGAAAGTATGCTGGGAAAATGTGGAAGCTGCGCCTTCCAGTATGAAAATAATATCGCCATTTTCGTCAACCTGACGCTGATGGAGAGCGGAGCGGAGGAGGTGCTGGAGAAAATGGAGAGCTTTCTGAAGGATACCTTTTTAAAGGCCGGGGTCAGCAATGAATTTACAGGCTTTGAGCAGTTGGATGCCTATTACCGGCAGGCGGTGACAGCTCTGGATGTGGGCTGCAGGAGAAAGCCCTATCGCTGGATTTACCGTTTCGACGAGGTGGCCCTGGACTACGTGCTGGAGCGGAGCAGCTCAGAGCTTCCGGTGCGTCTGGTCTGCTCAGATCGGATTTTGAAGCTGCAGGCCTACGACGAGGCACATCACACAGATTATTATCACACCCTGAAGACCTATGTGGAGAGTCAGCTGAACGCAGTACAGACCGCAAAGAAGCTGTTTATCCACCGAAGTACCTTTTTATACCGAATGGAAAAGATCGAAGAGCTGGTGAAGCTGGATTTGAATGATTACGACACGCTTCTCTATGTGATGATGACCTTCCGGATTCTGGAGCAGGAGGAACAGAAATAGGAAACAGAATAGAAAGTATACCCCTTGCATATATTTTAACAGCATATATGGAAGGGGTATTTTTATGGACAAAAATTCCGAATATAATCTGTATCAGGATATCCAGACCCGGACGGGAGGCGAGATCTATCTGGGGGTGGTGGGGCCGGTGCGGACCGGAAAATCCACCTTTATCAAGCATTTTATGGATTTGTGCGTGCTGCCGGGGATAGCGGATGAGCATGAACGGACCAGAACCCGGGATGAACTGCCCCAGTCGGCGGCGGGCAAGACGATTATGACCACAGAGCCCAAATTTATTCCCAAGGAAGCGGCCAGCGTGCGGATTTCCGAGGATGTGGAAATGAAGCTTCGGATGATTGACTGCGTGGGCTTTCTGGTGCCCGGAAGCGAGGGGCATATCGAGGACGGGGCCGAGCGCATGGTGAAGACACCCTGGATGGAAGAAGAGATTCCATTTTCAGAAGCCGCGGAGATAGGGACCAGGAAGGTGATTGCCGAGCATGCCACGGTGGGCATCGTGGTGACCTGCGACGGTTCCTTTGGCGACATTCCCCGGGCCAATTACATAGAGGCGGAGGAGCGGACCGTGGCGGAGCTTAAGAACCTGGGGAAGCCGTTCCTGATTCTGCTGAATTCGGAAAAGCCCTACAGCGAGCCTGTGACCACGGAGGCGGCTGCCCTGCAGGAGAAATACGGCGTGGCGGTGCTGCCGCTGAACTGCGCGCAGCTTAAAAAAGAGGATGTGACGAAGATTCTGACCCAGCTTCTCTACGCGTTCCCGCTGGTGCGCGTGGAATTTTTCGCGCCCCGTTGGACGGAAATGCTGCCGCCGGAGCATAAAATCAGGCAGGATATGATTGCCCATATCCGGGAAATGGCAGAGCGCCTTCAGACTATCCGGGATATGAAGCAGGAGAATCTGGAGCTGGACAGCGCGTATATTCAGCGGGCTGTGCTTAAGGAGGTGCGGCTGGACAGCGGCAGCGCCCGGGTGCAGTTCGATGTGGATGAGAAATATTATTACGAGCTGCTGGGCGAGCTGACCGGCAGTGAGATTCCGGATGAATATGAGCTGATAGCCCTTTTGAAAGAGCTGTCCCGGATGAAACGGGAGTACGAGAAGGCAGAGACGGCGCTTCGGGCCGTGCGGCAAAAGGGCTATGGCGTCATGCTGCCGGAGAAGGCGGAAATCACTCTGGAGGAGCCGGAGCTGATTCACCAGGGGAGCAAGTACGGCGTAAAAATTCGTTCCGTAGCTCCCAGTATCCACCTGATCCGGGCCAACATTGAGACCGAGATTGCGCCTATCGTAGGAAATGAGGACCAGGCCCGGGATTTGATTACCTATCTGAAGGACAGCGCCGGGAGCGGGGAAGGAATCTGGAATACGAATATCTTTGGCAAGTCCGTGGAGGAGCTGGTAGAGGATGGCATCCGCAGCAAGATTTATCAGATTGGGGATGAAAGCCAGGTGAAGCTTCAGGATACCATGCAGAAGATTGTAAATGAAAGCACCGGCGGGCTGGTGTGTATCATTATCTGAGAGAATGCCGGAACAGGAAGATCGGGATCTGCCGGGGGGAGATTCCGGTCTTTTGGCCGTGAAAAGTGGACCTTCCTGATAAAAACAGTTTACCGGAATGCGTATCTATGCTACACTTGTAACTGTGTTCTTTGTACACTACAAGATATTAGGAGGGAAACAATGTTAGAAAAGTTGTTTAAACTGAAAGAGAATCATACCACAGTGAGAACGGAGATTCTGGCAGGTATCACCACATTTATGACCATGGCGTATATCCTGGCAGTGAATCCCAGTGTCCTTGGCGCGACGGGAATGGACCAGGGAGCGATTTTCACTGCGACGGTTCTGGCAGCGGTGATCGGTACCGTGTGCATGGCTCTGTTTGCAAATTATCCGTTTGCGCTGGCGCCCGGTATGGGACTGAACGCTTATTTTGCGTATACGGTAGTCATCGGCATGGGATATCCGTGGCAGGCAGCTCTGGCAGCCGTATTTGTGGAGGGTGTGATTTTCATCCTGCTGTCTCTGTTCAATATCCGTGAGGCGATTTTCAACTCCATTCCGACCAACCTGAAAAAGGCGGTATCCGTAGGTATCGGCTTCTTTATCGCGTTTATCGGACTGCAGAATGCCAAGATCGTTGTGGGCGGAGCGACTCTGGTAGAGTTCTTCTCCCTGGATGCCGTAGAGGGAGGCACCATGCATGACGTGGGAATTACCGTATTCCTGGCGATTTTAGGCGTTCTGATCACTTCTGTTCTGGTCATTAAGAACGTAAAGGGCAATATTCTCTGGGGCATTCTTGCCACCTGGATTTTGGGTATTATCTGCCAGCTCACAGGCATTTATGTTCCGAATCCGGAGATTGGCTTCTATAACCTGCTTCCGGATTTTTCAGCCGGAATCTCCATTCCGAGTCTGGCGCCGATTTTCTGCAAGCTGAACTTTACGGCGATTCCGTTCAGCCAGTTTATCGTCATTGTATTCGCGTTCCTGTTTGTGGATATGTTTGATACTCTGGGAACCCTGATTGGCGTAGCTTCCAAGGCGGACATGCTGGATAAGGACGGCAAGCTTCCGAACATCAAGGGCGCGCTGATGGCAGACGCAGTGGGAACCACGGTAGGAGCTCTTCTGGGAACTTCTACCACCACCACCTTCGTAGAGAGCGCCTCCGGCGTATCCGAGGGCGGAAGAACCGGCCTGACGGCCATGACCACCGCGGTACTTTTCGCGCTGGCTCTGCTGCTTTCTCCGATTTTCCTGGCTATCCCGTCCTTCGCGACGGCTCCGGCCCTGATTGTCGTAGGCTTTTACATGGTCAATCAGGTGGGCCTGATTGACTTCAGCGATTTTGGCGAGGGTATTCCGGCCTTTATCTGTATCGCGGCTATGCCGTTCTTCTACAGCATTTCCGAGGGAATCTCCATGGGAGTTATCTCTTACGTGGTGCTGAATGTAGCCACAGGCAAGGCAAAGGAGAAGAAGATCAGTATTGTCATGTATGTACTGGCTGTGCTGTTCCTGCTGAAATATTTCCTGATTTAAGGAGAGCGGAAGGCAGATTTTACACATGAAAATGACGGCTGCATATCGGTTGATATGCGGTCGTTATTTGCAAGAACCGGTGGGAACTGTTATAATCAGGAACAGAAGAAAACAGGGAGGACGAAAAAATGTTTGTAAAGATCTATACCGACGGCGCGGCCCGCGGCAACCCGGACGGACCGGGCGGCTACGGCGTGGTGCTGCATTATACGGACAGTAAGGGGCAGCTCCATGAGAGGGAGTACAGCCAGGGCTATAAGAAAACCACCAATAACCGGATGGAGCTGATGGCAGTTATCACAGGTCTGGAAGCGCTGACGCGTCCCTGCCGGGTGGAGCTCTATTCGGATTCCAAATATGTGACGGACGCCTTCAATAAGCGCTGGGTGGATTCCTGGCTGAAAAAGAACTGGAAGGGCAGCTCCGGACCGGTGAAAAACGTGGACCTCTGGAAGCGGCTTTTAAAGGCGAAGGAGCCCCATCAGGTGGAATTTATCTGGGTCAAAGGCCATGACGGTCATCCGCAGAACGAGCGCTGCGATCAGCTGGCTACCACGGCGGCGGACGGGGACGGACTGATAGAGGACGAGGGACTGAATGACTGATTTCTTATTATAATAGTGGGGAAATAAAATAACAGAGCAGATGTGTGGTAGAAAAATACAGAAATACCGGACATCTGCTTTTATTTGTTGCATAAATGGAAAAAGAAGGTAGAATATCTTACGGGAAATGGTGGAAATCTTGGGAAAATGCGAAGAAGGGATTGCGAAAAGCTGCTCTGTTATGCTAAAATAGCAAAATCACTGCCTTTTCGGTGCTGACGGGAGAAACAGACCGGAAAGAGAAGAAAAGGAGAGTAATTATGAGTGATAACAATTTTAAGCCTTACATTCCGGCTGAGAAGTCTCTTCCGGAGTTTACGGCGACCTCTGTCATTCTCGGTATTCTGCTGGCTGTTCTGTTTGGCGGCGCAAACGCTTACCTGGGACTGAGAGTTGGTATGACTGTTTCCGCGTCTATTCCGGCGGCAGTTATTTCCATGGGTGTCATCCGTGTCATCCTGAAAAAGGATTCTGTTCTTGAGAACAATATGGTACAGACCATCGGTTCCGCCGGTGAGTCCGTAGCCGCAGGCGCTATCTTCACCATGCCGGCTCTGTTCCTGTGGGCCAGCGAGTGGGGCACCAGTGCTCCGTCTCTGGTAGAGATCGCCATCATCGCAGCTATCGGCGGCAGCCTGGGCGTTCTGTTCATGGTTCCGCTGCGGAAAGCACTGATTGTGCAGGAACACGGCGTACTTCCCTATCCGGAAGGGCAGGCTTGCGCGGAGGTACTTCTGGCAGGTGAGGAAGGCGGAGAGAAGGCCGGTATCGTATTCAAGGGTCTGGGTCTGGCAGCAGCTTACAAGTTCGTCACAGACGGCCTGAAGCTGTTTCCCAGCGAGGTTCACTATGAAATTCCGGCTTACAAGGGATCCGGCGTCGGTATCGACGTACTTCCGGCTCTGCTTGGCGTCGGCTATATCTGCGGAACCAAGATTTCCTCCTATCTGTTTGCAGGCGGTGTGCTGGGTTGGTTCGTGCTGATGCCGCTGATCGTTCTGTTCGGTCAGAATGTCACCCTGTTCCCGGCGAGTGTAAGCGTCGCTGAGCTGTACGCGGCAGGCGGCTCCTTCGCTATCTGGAGCAACTACATCAAATACATCGGCGCAGGCGCCGTAGCAGCGGGCGGAGTCATCAGCCTGATCAAGTCCCTGCCGCTGATCGTTCGCACCTTCCGCGACGCCATGAAGGGCTACGGCAAGGGCAATGCAGGAAGCGATCTGCGTACAGACAAAGACCTTCCGATGAAGGCTATCATCCTTGGCGTAGTAGCTCTGGCCCTGCTGATCTGGCTGATCCCGATTGTTCCGGTGAATTTGTTCAGCGCAATTCTGATCGTGATTTTCGGTTTCTTCTTTGCAACCGTATCCTCCCGTATGGTAGGTCTGATCGGAAGCAGCAACAACCCGGTATCCGGTATGACCATCGCGACGCTTCTGGTAACCGCTATGATCCTGAAGGCAACCGGTCAGGTAGGCCAGGCTGGTATGACAGCAGCTATCGCTATCGGTTCTGTGATCTGTATCACGGCAGCGATTGCCGGAGATACCTCTCAGGACCTGAAGACCGGTTACATCGTAGGCGCTACACCCTGGCGTCAGCAGATCGGTGAGCTCATCGGTGTGGTAGCATCCGCAGTGGCCATCGGCGCGATCCTGTACCTGCTGAACGCAGCATGGGGCTATGGCTCCACCGAGCTTCCGGCTCCCCAGGCGACTCTGATGAAGATGATCGTAGAGGGCGTTATGGGCGGAAACCTGCCCTGGACTCTGGTATTTGCAGGCGCGTTTATCGGTATCGTAGTGGAAGTCCTGGGTATCCCGGTACTTCCCTTCGCCGTAGGTCTGTATCTGCCGATTCATCTGAGCACCCCGATGATGATCGGTGGTCTGGTTCGTCTGTTCCTGGAGAAGAAAAAGGGCATGGACGAGAAGGCGAAGAAGGATATGCTTGATAACGGCGTACTGTACTGCTCCGGTCTGATCGCAGGCGAGGGTCTGGTAGGTATCCTGCTGGCAGTCTTTGCGATCATCCCCATGGCAAATGGTTCCCTGGGCGACGCGATGGGCGATACCATTCTTTCCAGAACCCCGCTCAACGGCAATATCGGTGGCCTGATATTCTTTGCCCTGCTGACCGCGACCCTGTTCAAGATCACCATTGGCAGAAAGAAGAAATAAATGAAGAAAAAAAAGAATTATCTGGATTTTGTGCCGGTCTGCGCGCCGGGCTACAGCTGGAAGCTGAATGAAAAGAAGCTGGTGGAGATAGAAGTGCAGAACAAAGGCTTCTATAACTGGCTGGCACAGAAGTTTTTCAAGCGGCCGAAGGTAAGCTATATCAGTCTGGACGAATACGGCAGCTTTGTATGGCGACAGATGGACGGCCAGCGGACCATCTACGACATCAGCTTTCTGGTAAAGGAATGCTACGGCGAGGAGGCGGAGCCGCTTCTTCCGCGCCTTACGAAGTTTTTCCAGATTCTGTATCAGAACCATTATATCGGATACAGTACTCCGCTGGAGAAAAAGAAACAAGCATAGAGATCAGAAAATATTAAGAATTGGCAGCAGTCCTTCCTCCCGGAGGGCTGTTGCCTTTTTCTTTGGAAACGGGTAAAATAGATATCAGATAAAATGGACGGCGGCAGCGAAGGGACGGAATCCATGGCGGGACGGAAAAGATCTTTTTACAGGGAAATGATAAAATATATTCAGATAAGTATTCTGGCAGTTCTCATGGCGCTCCTTGTAGGCGGCGCGTTGTGGGCGGCGGAAGGCTTTTCTGCGCCCGGGAAAAGCGCGGAGGCTCTGGCGGATGCAGGGGTGGATTCCCTGGAAAATGCGGACACTGAGAAAACAGGAAAGCTGTCAGTGGAAGTACCGACCGTACATGTGTTGACGCCGTCCGGAAAATCAGAAGCCTCTGAAGCTTGGGCAGAGGAATCGGAAGGTGCAGAAGCCTCGGATGGAGAGAACCGGAAAGAGGATGTTACCTTATTGTTTGCAGGCGACCTGTTTCTGACTGATGTTTTACAGGAAAAATACGAGCGAAACGGCATTTCTGCAGCGGCCACATCAGATTTGCTTTCCATTACCCGCGGCGCCGATATCTTCATGCTGAATCAGGAATTTCCTTTTGGAACTACCGGTGAGGCAATGGAAGATAAGCAATATACCTTCCGGGTGGATCCCAAATATGCATCTGTATTACCGGAGCTGGGGGCAGATATCGTGACCCTGGCCAATAATCATATGCTGGATTTCGGCAGAGGGCCGCTTGCCGAGACATTAACGGCACTGGACGGAGCGGGCATTCTCCATGTGGGAGCAGGGCAGAACCTGGAGGAGGCAAAGGCTCTGAAAACCATGGAGGCAGGCGGACGGGACATTGGCTTTCTGGGAGCCACCCGTGTGATTCCGGAGCATTCCTGGACGGCGTCCCGGAGCAATTCCGGTCTCTTTACCACCTATGATCCCACGAAGCTTCTGGGGGAGATACAGGCGGCGAAGCAGCAGTGCGACTATGTAGTGGTCTATGTCCATTGGGGAATCGAGCGGAACACAGAGCCGGAGGAGTATCAGAAGTCCTTGGCCCGCCAGTATATCGACGCCGGGGCAGACGCTGTGATCGGCGCGCACCCCCATGTACTGCAGGGGATCGAATATTATCAGGGGAAACCGATTTTTTATAGCCTGGGCAATTTTATTTTCGCGAACCGGACCTACGAAACCATGATGGCAGAGCTGACCATTACAGACGACGGCACAGAGGTAAGGGTGATTCCCTGTGTCAGTACGGCCAACCAGATGGGACTGATGGATGGCAGTGGACGGGCAGCCTTCTACGGAAATCTGCAGGGGCTGTGCTTCGGCGGCGTTACAATAGGGGAAGATGGAAGCGTCAGGGAGTAAGAAAAAAGATGTATAAATTATCAGAAAAATATAAAAAATACGTGAAATATAAAGAAATTAAAAATTTTGAAAAAAACACTTGCATTTCCTGTTGCCTTATTATATACTAAACAAGTCGCAAGGGTGCGGCACAAAAACATAGGAAATGGTCGATTGGTCAAGCGGTTAAGACGTCGCCCTCTCACGGCGAAAACAGGGGTTCGATTCCCCTATCGACTGCTGAAAAGCTTCTGGTTATCCAGGAGCTTTTTGTTTTATCGCATTGTGGAGGAATGGAAGGAACTGGCATGAATTAACAATATTTGATGCTTGACAAGAAAACGGAAAATAGGTAATATATCTAACGGAGTGAGTGTCGGCTAACAGAAATGTTGGGCCGGTGAAAAGGGAAACAGGTGTAAATCCTGTGCGGTGCCGCCGCTGTAAGCGCGAAGTTTCAGGGCCGTTTTCCTTCACTGTCCGTAAGGTACAGGAAACGGTACGGGACGGGAAGAAGGAAGACAAATAAGGCCGGCGTAAGTCAGAAGACCTGCTTATTCTGCTTTTGCTGTCACGGTCCATGACATTTGCGAAAGATAAAGGGCGCAGTGCGTCCGGATGCCGAATACGGGTGCATCATCTGATCAGAAGTGATTGGGTGGTGCTTTTTTTATGGACGAATCATTTTATACAACAGAGGAGAAAGAACATGAAGAAGAGAGTAGTAAGCGTATTGTTAAGCACCTGCCTTGTGGCTGGTATGCTGGCAGGCTGTGGTTCCAAGACTGCGGATACCACAACCACCACTGCGGAGGAGACCACAGAGGATGCAGAAAGTACCGACGCAGCTGATGAGACGGTCGATGCAGACAGCGATTATGAGCCGGTCAGCATCACCCTGAACCTGGAGCGTTCCGGACTGGGCGAGAACGTAGAGTACACCATCACCAAAATGCCCTCCGCTGTGGTAGCGTCCGGCGACCAGATGGCAGACTTTTTCTTTGATCTGGGACTGCAGGACCAGATGGTAGGCTATACCAAGGGCTTCTGCTGGAGTACGGCTTCCGAGTATCCGGCCCGGGATGAGGTTCCTCAGCTGATGAATCCGGGCGAGGGCTTGACCAATCTGTCCAAGGAAGAATTGCTGGCAACCGGCTGTGATTTTCTGATGGGATGGGATTCCACATTCTCAGATAAAAACTTCAACAAGGATTTCTGCGAGGAAAACGGTATCACGATGTACTTCCCGTATGTATGCACAGACAGTGCAACCTTCGAGGATCTCTATAAGGATTATGAAACTCTGGGAAATATCTTCAAGGTGCAGGAACTGGCAGCCGAGAAGGTACAGGCTATGAAGGATACCCTGCAGGAGGTGCAGGACGCTCTGGGCGATGAGGCCTATGAGAATCCGGTAAAAGTATTTGCTTATGATTCCGGAGAGGATGTACCGTTTACCGCTTGCCAGGGTATGCCGGGCGACATCATCAAGAAGGCCGGCGGTATCTCCATCTTCGATGATATCGAAGCAGGCTGGGCAAAGCCCTCCTGGGAGGAAGTAGTAGAGCGTGATCCGGACGTGATTCTGATTCTGGAGTATACCGGAGACGATGTGGCAGAGAAGCGGGAGTTCCTGGAGACCAATGAGTTCACCAAGGATCTGCGCGCCGTAAAGGAAGGCAGAATCTACTCCGTATGCTGCAGTGATATGCAGGGAAGCGCAGGAAGCGCCAATGCAGTGAAGACCATTGCAGAGCAGCTGTATCCGGACAAATTCTAACAGGGGGAAAGACAGGGGAGTGAAAGCTCCCCGTTTTTCTTGCTCATTCTATTTGTGTTCTCGAAGGAGGAATCTATGAAAGGAACAGTAAAATCGGGCAAAGGCCGCTTCCTTGTGACGCTGCTGCTGGTATTGCTGCTGATTGCCGCGGTATTGACCATATCGGTAACCATCGGCGCAGTGAACGTCTCAGCAGGCGATATTGGAAAAATTCTGGTAAATAAAATCTCTGGGAAGGATATCTTTCAAATTGCCTGGGAGGGCAAAACGGAAAATATCATCTGGAATATCCGGTTTCCCCGCGTGCTGATGGCCTTTATCGTAGGCGCGGGACTGGCGCTGTGCGGCGTCCTGATGCAGGCACTGACCAAGAATCCCCTGGCAGATCCCTATGTGCTGGGTATCTCCTCCGGCGCTTCTGCCGGGGCAGTCTGCGCGATCCTGCTTGGGTGGTTCAGCTTTATGGGCGGGTATTCCGTTATCTTTGGCGCTACCATGGGAGCGGCTGTCTCCATCTGTCTGTCTTTAAGTATCGCCTCCATTCATGGCCGGATTACCTCGACGCAGCTGGTGCTGGCGGGTATCGCGACTTCCGCCCTGTTCTCGGCCTTTACCAATCTGATGGTATACGGAATCAATACGGGATCGGATAAGACGAAGATGGCGCTCTATTGGATGGTAGGATCCTTAAGCGGAGCCACCTGGAGCAAGCTGAGATATGTGGTGGTGGTTGGCGTTGTGGTAATCGTGGTCATTTTCCTGTTCGCGAAGGAGCTGGACGTATTGCTTCTGGGCGATGACGTGGCGGAAACTCTGGGTGTGGATACCCGTAAAATGAAACTGGTTATTATTGCGGCTTCCACGATCCTGACCGGCGTTGTGGTATCCGTCAGCGGCGTGATCGGATTTGTGGGACTGGTTGTACCCCATATTATGCGAAGCTTTGTGGGATCCGGACACAGACGGCTGATCCCCATGGCGATTCTGGGAGGCGGTCTTTTTACAATGCTTACCGATCTGATTTCACGCACCATCATTGCTCCGTCTGAATTGCCCATCGGCGTGGTGGCGGCCTTTTTCGGCGCGCCCTTCTTCCTGTATCTGATTCGCCGGGGCAATATGGGAAAAAAGTAGAGGAGGCAGAGTATGAGTTTACAGGTAAAAAATCTGGATTATCAGATAGACGGAAAAAGCATTCTGGAACAAATCTGCCTGGAAGTGCAGGACGGCGAGTTTGTGGGCCTGGTTGGTCCCAATGGCTGCGGCAAATCTACGCTTCTCAAAAATATCTACCGGACCTACAAGCCGGGCCGGGGTACCGTTTTTCTGAATGAAAAGGATGTGCTGGATTTTTCCTTCAAAAAAATGGCCGGGGAAATGGCAGTCATGGCCCAGGAAAATCATGTGGAGTTTGATTTCGAGGTGCGGGATATGGTCATGTTCGGCCGGTACGCCAAGAAAAAATTCCTGCAGGGGGATTCGGCGGAGGACAAGAAGCTCTGTGAAAAATGCCTGAATGAAGTGGGACTGTCCGGCTACGAGCACCGTTCCTACTTAAGCCTGTCCGGTGGCGAAAAGCAGCGTGTGCTGCTGGCCCGGGTGCTGATGCAGGAGAGTGCCTTTATTGTGCTGGATGAGCCCACGAACCATCTGGATGTGAGCTACCAGTATCAGATTATGGATATTTTAAAGGGGCAGGACGTGACGGTATTTTCGTCCATTCATGACCTGAATCTGGCTGCCCTGTACTGCGATCGGATTATTTTCATGTATCAGGGGAAGATTGTGGATTACGGTACGCCGGAAGAGGTGCTCACAAAAGAAAATATCCGGGAGTACTTTGGCATCGAGGCGCAGATTACCACAAATACGGCCACGGGAAAACGGCAGATCTATTATCTGCCCGGCTGGATAAAAAGCGGAAAAAGGGCTTGACAAAACCAGTTTCCCCTGCCTATAATAAACGCAGATTTACACATAAACCAAAAGGCTTTGACGGGAACAAGTAGAAGTCGGAGGGAGCGGACAGAAAGCAGCCGGGCGATGAGAGGCGCGCGTATCTCCTGATTTTGAATACATCCCTGAGCTTCGCACCGAACCCATTTCCGGAAGCAGTTTTCCGGGGCAGGAAGTAGGCTGCGACGGAATCCCGCACCCGTTAGCGTGCTAGAGTGTCGATAGCTGGCACTTGAAGAGGTAAGCAGCGCGAGCTGTTTATGAAAAAAGGTGGTAACACGAGCGTAGCCCTCGTCCTTTTACGGGACGGGGGTTTCTTTTGCACGTAAGCAATGAGCTGTGCGTTTGAGTCTACAGGAACATTTTTCATGCTTGCATGGGAAATGTGGATGGAGACTCGAACATAGGGCGAAGCCCGTGAGCCCTGGCTTTGAAAAAAGCCAGGGCCTGCACAGTGGAGTAACTTTAAGATTAGGAGGAAGAGAACAATGGCAGAAAACATTTATGACGTACTCATGGAGCGCGGCTTCATCGAGCAGTGTACCCATCCGGAGGAGGTAAGAGAGCTCCTCGGAAAGGAAAAAGTAACCTTTTACATCGGCTTTGACGCCACCGCCGACAGCCTTCATGTGGGGCACTTTCTGCAGCTGACGGTGATGC